>Ga0307373_10000432_pt1 | contig 79427 bp, 67 predicted proteins | sample OX2MG_FD_202534 | JGI IMG/M metagenome (GOLD analysis project Ga0307373, IMG submission 202534) | Soil microbial communities from Risofladan, Vaasa, Finland - OX-2 | ecosystem: Environmental > Terrestrial > Soil > Coastal area > Acid sulfate soil | place: Finland: Risofladan, Vaasa | collected...
ACTGATGCCAGCCGCGAGGATATGCCTCGCGCAATCATGACACGGAAAGGTAGTGCAGTAGACCGTGCAGCCCCTAACGGACGTTCCCCTGCGCGCGGCATCGAGGAGAGCTGCCATCTCAGCATGAACGCACCGGCCGAACTCGATGACGTTCATAATCTGGGCGTCCTTCATCAATGCCAACGGCCCGTCAAGCGCCCTTCCAACCAATTCATCGACCCCAAGAGCCGATTTATCGTCAGCCAGCCATTTTTGTTCCATGAGGCGGTGCAGTATCTCCGCCAGCATCCGGCGCTTTAGTCGATCGTTCGTCTCTTCTCCAAGGACAAAGTCACGTTGATCCGGTTCGTCGCCGGCCCAGCAAAGCCCGCCGCCCGCCCTTGGGACTTCATTGGCGCCCGCTGCGATAATGTCGCCTTCCGCCGAGGCGACGACCGCGCCGACTTGCCGCTGCAACGATGCGGAACGGAGTGCGGCGGCGCGCGCGTGGAACATGCCATACTCATCCCGAGTCGGTGTGTGAAAAGAGTTGCCGAACAGCAGCTCGATGACTCGATTGATCTCCCTCTGCAACCGATTCGCGTCGCTGGCGTCGATGAAGAAATCCGCACGTGGATAGACCTCGCGAACGTTTTGACCGAATTTATCGAGCGTCTCCGCTTCGTCTCGCTTGATAAGCTCTTGTGCGTCTGGCAAACGATTCTCCGAATGGAATTCGTTATACGAGGCGGCGATCCGTGACGCGAGATTCTGCAGACGCCGTGATTGCGGCGAATAGGCGGCGACCAACACGAAGGCTGGGCCATAGACACGTCTCAAAAGCGAGACTTCATCCGGGTGTTTAAGCGAACGCAGCAGATATGCGTGCCGAGGGAGCGGCGCATCCTCGGAGCCGCAAGATTTGCGGACTTCGCGAATTGCACCGATCGCTATTGCCGCCAAAGCATCCCCGCGCTGCATCTTCTTGCGCAGCTCATTTCCGGCATCCATGTGCGAATGGTAGCGCCGGTCCTCCGGGCGCTCGACGAGCGGAACGCCGATGGAGTTTCGCACGTCGTCTAAAAGTTGGCTCAGGCGGATGCGGTCGCACGCGTAGTTGACGGCCTTGAGCGACTTTTCGATTGCCGCCGACACCGGCTCGAGGTCTGTGCCGATCGCAGCAACAAGCCCGATAACAAGTTCAGGCCCTTCCACTTTAGCCGAATCAGCGCACATCGCCTGCCGAAACCCGCGGAACTTCATTAAATGCAGAGTGACCACCAATGATAGGTGAGTTAGCTGCTAGCCGCAACTAGGCGGCGGGAGCGCATTTCAGCCCTCGCGGATGTGGCGACGGTGGTCGCCGAGCGCGTGGCGGGACCCTGATGCACGCCAATCGGTTTGATGCTTGCTGTTCTCGTCGAGCGCCAGGCCCAGCTTTTGAATGGTGCAGACGATGACCTTGTCGGCGGCGTCGTCGGAAAGCAGGCGATCGACGAGTGCCCGGGTGTTGGTGTTCTCTTCGACACAGCCTTCCTGGAAACGGTTGAACTCTTCGCGGGTTTGCCGGTCGAGGTCTTTGCGGTCGACGACGAACAGGCACTTGTCGACGCTGAGGTTCGCCTTGAGTGGCGTCGAAGCCTTGAAACTGGTGAGCGTCTTGCCGCTGCCGGTGGTATGCCAGACGTAGCCGTTGCCGAGGTTTTTGTCGATACAGTCCACGATGTTTTTGACGGCGTAAATCTGGTACGGCGGCATCATCAGCAGTTTTTGTTCGCTGGCGACCAGCACCATGTATCGGCTGATCGTTTCCGCGAGCGTACACTTCGCCAAAAATTCATCGGCGAACGCGTCGAGCCCCTTGACCTTCGAATTGTCGGCGAGCGCGTGCTCATAGATGCGCAAAAAGCGCTCGTCGGCGTTGAAGGCGAAATGGCGGGCGTTATTGTTGGCGAAGTAATAGGTGCTGTCGCGGTTGGTGACGATGAAGAGTTGCACGAAGCAGAGGATCGTGCGCGTGTAGCCGTTGCCGGGGTCGTTCTTGTATTCGACGATCTGCTCGATGGCGCGGCGGGGGTTGATGCCGAGGGTTTTGAGCTCGGTCTGCGCGGCGGGGATGCCGTTGACGAGCAGGATGACGTCGTAGCGGTGGTGGCTGTTGTCGGTGTTGATGCGGAGTTGGCTGACGACCTCGAACGTGTTTTTGCACCACTCGTCGATGTTGACGAGCGTGAAGTTGAGCGGGGTGCCGTCGTCGCGGGTGAAGCTGCTGCGGTTGCGGAGGGTGTGGGCGGCGGTGAAGACATCGGGAGTGACGATTTCCTCAAGCAGGCGTTGGAATTCGGCATCCGTGAGGCGGACGTGGTTGAGTGCCTCGAACTTCTTGCGGAAGTTTTTCTCCAGCGCGGCCCGGTCGCGGATGTCCGCCCGGTATTCGTACTTCAAGTCTTGAAGCTTCTCGATAAGCTGGTTTTCAAGCTTGTGTTCAGGCGAAGTCATGGCAATCTCTTTCTGATACCGGTCCACGCTCGCTACTTTGGCTTTACCGGCTTCGCCGTCTTCTTCAGCAGCTTTTCCAAGTCCGCTCGCTTGAACAGTCGATAGCCATTCACCGGGTTTCGGTGCATCGGGATTTTGCCTTCCCTGGCCCATGCCCGGAGCGTGTTTTGGGAGACGCCGAGGATGTCGGCCGCCTCTGCCGTCATGAAGTAGTCGGTGAGTTTCTGCATGGTTTCGGTCCCGAAGGGGGACGATTCGTACCGGGCATGAGTCTAGCAAGCCCCGCAACGCCGCGATACGGCCGCGCGGACGTCCGTGGACTAGGTTCAAGACGCCCGCATTTTAGTCGGACTGCCGAAGAGCCGGCAATCCGGGCCGCTGTCGGCGGCCGCCGCCTGCTTCGGCTGTTGAAGAAATGGCTTCGAGCCGGGGTTTCGGAGGACGGCCAATGGTCGCCGAGCATGTTTGGAACACCGCAAGGGCCATCCCTACCGCGATACTATTTTAGAAATCGTTCTGCGTGGATGAGCGAAAAGGCCCGCACGCCTCGCTCCAGAATGGCCCATCGTGTTCGAGGTAGGCCTGCCAGTTCATCGCTTTCCGAACTGGGGAAAGGGGGCGGTGTCGGCGCATCGCCACCGCGACGACCACCGAGACCACGCGCGCGTTCCCAACACGGTCGCCGCTTCCGCGGCGACCACCTCATGAATAATCCGGGTCAGGCGTCAGGCATCAGGTTGCTTGTCCTGACGCCTGAAACCTGACGCCTCAAATCGGTGGGCCGGCGCTCGCAAGCTCGCTGGTCCCACCCTACGTTTAGCAACGAGGTAACGCCAAGAGTAAAGACCTGCTTCACTTCTCAAACAAATCGTGCTCCGGCCAGTGCGTCACTTCGCCGGCCGCACGCCACATCAATTCGTCGATCTCGCGCTGCATCGGGCGGAGCTGATCGTCGCGGGGCCGGCCGTTGAACAGCGCGGCCCACGCGCGCCCGTCGCTGGTGCGGACCAGAATCGTCACCGTGCCGGGCAACGAACCGGTGTGCCACCAGTTCGCACCCTCGGCGGTCGGGCGAATGTTCCAGCCGAGGCCGTAAAACGTGGGCTGGTGCTGAGAAACGGGCGGCGCCGGCCGCGTTGCGATCAAGCGGACGCTTTCCGGCGACAACAGCGCCGGCGGCCGAGCGCCGTCCACGGCGGAAGCGAACCGCACTAGGTCGGCCGCCGAAGCGGTCCAGCCACCGTGGGCATCCATCGCCTCGATATAAAAACCTCCGTCGGGCCAGGCCACCGGTTCCTTCACGTCGGGAAAGACGCTCGCCGTCGGGCCTTCGACCGTGTGATAATATCGCACTTCGGCGTCGGCCCGATCGCCGGGCCGCGTGCGGCCAAGCCGCATCCGCTCAATGCCACACGGCGCGAGCACCAGCTCTCGGAGGGCTTCTTCGTACGGCTTGCCCGTGATCGCTTCGATGACCCGGCCGAGCAGGCAGTAACCGAAGTTGGAATAGGCGTACCGCTGGCCCGGCGAAAAATCGAGCGGCTGCCGCAGCATGTAGCGCACGATCGCCTCGCTGGTGGCCGGCGACGGCGTGCCGGTCGCCTGGGCGATGATGCCCGGCCGGAACATCGGGTCGAAGCTCTTGTCGCGGTCCCAACCGGCCGTGTGCTGCAAAAGCTGCCGCACGGTGATCGTGCGCAGCCGCGCGTCGATTCCAGGGCCATCGGGCAAGCGGAACTTCGGCAGCAGGTCGAACGCCCGGTCGTCGAGCGAAAGCCGCTGCTGTTCCGCCAATCGCAGCACCGCCGCCGCGGTGATCGGCTTGCTGACACTGGCGATGCGGAACAGCGAGCCGGGGCCAACGGGCTTTTTCGCTTCGACATCGGCCCATCCATATCCACGGGCCAACAGCAACCGGCCGTTCTTTGCCACGGCGATCGACCCGCCCGGCAGTTGCCACTTGTGCAGAAAGGCCGGAATGAACCGGTCGTAGCTTTCCATGCCGGGCACGGTCTTGCCGGCGCTCGGCAGGGCGTCGTCTTGCGCCCATAGGGGCGCGGCGATGATCGACGCGACGAGAATTGCCGATATGCGTGTTGACATTCTCACGTGCCGCGCAGGCAGCACTTCTTGTACTTCTTGCCGCTGCCGCAGGGACAGGGATCGTTGCGGCCGACGCGCGGCGCCGCGCGAATCGGCTCGGGCGGCGCGTCGAAGTCCGGCGGCTCCTCCACGATCGGCTGCGAGCGGCGGTCGAGCAACGACATGGCCGATTCCAGGTCGGTTTCGTCCGGCGGGGGGATGCCGGCGTCAGGCCTGAAGGCCGATTTTTTCGCCGCGTTCCACAACGGTTTGAACTGCGAGCGCGTCATGCCGAAAGGAATGTCGTCGAAGTCGTCGCCGTCCGCATCCAATGAATCGTGGATCGCGTCGTACCAATGATCGTAGTCGCGCAGCAGGTTGTCATAGGGATCGTCTTCGGGCAACAGGATTTCGTCCAGCGGCAGGACCAACGCCTCGTCGCCCTCGACGGCAAGCTCGCCGTAAACCCCATGTCGGTCTTCGTCATCGGGATAATCGTCCGGCAGCTCGTCGGGCAATAACAGCCGCTGGAGTATCAGCCGCTCGCCATAGAAATCGTCGTCCTCGTCATCGTCTTCGTCTTCGGCAGCAAGACGCGGCAACGGAATGTGCTCCGTCAAGAAACGATGCCAAACCCGCCAGGTCTTGGGCTCGCAATCCGGGTAAGGGTCGTCGGGCCCCAAGCCGAACAAGGCGCGGACCTGCCGATCGCCCGCTTTCTCGAACGAGGGCGGCAAAACGGGCTGCTCGATCGCGTCGGGAGGGACCTCGCCCCGTGCGAGTTGCTCTTCCGGCAGCCAGTTGTCCCACAATTCGCAGTCGTCGCCGTTGTCGCGCCGCTCGCGGTCTTCGTACACCGGGTGCAGCCGCTCGGTGGTCGAATCAAAAAAGCAGACCCAGCAGCGGCGGCGGCGATCGGTTTTATGTTTTTGAATGCGTTCGACGGTTCCCGACCAGCCGCCCATCGGCAAATCGGCGTAGATCGGGTGCCGGCTGCCGGGCTTGACGTGGACCACGTCGCCGCACCGCAGCCGCCGCTGGCGGTCCGCTTCAGGCAATGGCTGAGAACCCTGAGTCGTGTGATCGGTCGACATCGCGCAGACCTCCTTGCAATAAACCGTGGCTTCGCCCCTTATCATTCCTGACGGACGTCTTTTGTCAAGAATCCTCCACGGTCGGGGCCGAGAGATGCCGGTCGTCATTCCAGAAGCGGAGGGCCGGCTCCTCGCGCGTGTGCTCGTAGCTCAGCGCGCCGAGCGCGGCGGTGGACAGAATGAACAACCGAGCGTCTTCGACGGGCAAGCCGAGCCACCGCGCGGCCAGCATGCGGCTGAAGTGGCTGTGCCCGAAAACCAACACGTCGGCCTGCATGGCCCGCAATCGGGCAATCACGCGGTCGGCCCGCTGGGTGAGTTCTTGAAACGATTCGCCGCCGGGGCATCCGTCGCGGAACAACATCCAGTCGGGCCTATTGAGCCGAATCTCGGCCGTGCGCAGACCTTCGAAGTGGCCGTAGTTCCATTCGACCAAATCGGGGTCGGCCTCGGCCCGGTCGCCGTAGCCCGCCAGCTCGCAGGTGCGCCGCGCCCGAATGAGCGGGCTGGTGAGCACACGGGCAAACGTCAGCTCGCGCAGCCGCCGGCCGAGCTGGCGGGCGTTTTGTTCGCCGCGCGGCGTCAGTGGAATGTCGGTCAGGCCCGTATGCCGGCCCAACTGCGACCATTCGGTTTCGCCGTGCCGCGCTAAATAGACCGTGGGAAGCGGTTGGCTCATCAGCGGCTCTCGCGTCAGGGGTGGTGACATCGCCGGGAGTCGTCGCTCCCGGCCAGATCCCTTTTATACCGCATGCGGCTGTAGGCGAAAGAAAGAGTGGTGGCTGGGAGTTATTAAGCACGCGATCTTTTAGCTGACGGTCAGGGTGAACGTCTGGCTGGCGTCGGGTGCCGTGCCGTTGCTCGCCTTGATCGTGAGGCGGTACGTGCCGGCCGTGCCCGCGGCGGGGGTGCCGGCCAGCGTCGCCGTGCCGTCGTGGTTATCGACCAAAGTCACTCCGCTGGGCAACGCACCGCTTTCGCTGATGGCCGCCGTCGGGCTGCCCGTCGTGGTGATGGTGAAGCTGCCGGCCGAGCCTGTGGTGAAGCCCGTGCTGTTGGCACTGGTGATCGACGGCGCGTGGTTACCCGTCATGTCGCTGTAATACTCGCCGGATGCCAGAATCTGCACGCCGACTTGCTCGCCGTTCAGCGTGTGCGAGGTGAGATCGTTGACCCACATTTGCAGATCGGCGCTGTCGGGCGCGCGGTGCAAGAAGTCGGAATAGAAGGCGTCGACCACGGCCGTGCTCGCCTCTTGGCCGAAGACGAAGGCCGAGGCCACCTGCAACAGCGTTTGGCCCGAGGCGAGCTGACCGACCCAGTAGCTTTCGCCCGTCGAGTCGGGCGCGCGGAGGGCGACGTTGTTGTACAGCGCGTCGACGAAGGCCGTTTCCCCGGAGTGCAGGTTCATGAATTCCGTCGAAGTGAGGAAGCCCTCGACCTCGATCTGTTCGGTCCCCCAGGCGTTGAAGGCGGCGGTCCAGAACGACTTGCCCGCCGGATCGGATGGACGGCCGAGAAACTCTTCATAGAACTGCTCGACTTCCATGCCGCGGTGCTCGGCCGAGTCCCACACGCCTTGGGCCACGCTGGCCCGGCCGGCGCCGCCCGTCATCTGCTGCTGCCAGTAGGCCAGGCCGGTGGCGTCGGGAGCGTGCCCCAAAATGCTCGCATACACGGCGTTGATGTAGGCCGTGTTGGCATCGCTGGCGGCCGGCAGGCGTGTGAGCGGAACCTGCAGCGGCAGAAGGGTGCTGGTCAGGACGTTGCCGATGTTGATGCCCGTGACGTTTTCGCCGGCGGTGACCGACAGCGTTTGCGGGTTCGTAGTCAGCGTCACGCCGTGATTGGCGGGCACGACTTCCATCACGCTGTAGCTGCCCGCCGCCAGGGCCGTGAACGTATAGTTGCCGTTGGCGTCGGTCGCGGTCGACGGATTGCTGCTGTCGGGGACGCCGGTGCCGTCGTTGTTCAGAAACACGGTGCGTCCGCCCAGACCGATTTCGCCCGAATCGAGCACGCGGTTCACGTTCACGTCGTCAAACACCTCGCCGCTGATCGTGGCCGTGGCGGTCGAAGTCGTAGTGGTGGACGTGGTGACGACGGTGGCGGTGGATGTGGCGGCGGCCGATGCCGTGCCGGGACTGTTGTCGCTCAAACTGACTTTGATGCTGTCGGAGCCGGTCGCGCTGTAGTCGTGACTGCCCGACACGGCGAGCGTGCCGTTGGAAGCGGTGACGCTGCCGGCCGTCGTGCTGCTGCCGTCGCCCCAATCGATGGTGGCGGTGAAATCGCTGGCCGCGGCGCCGGTGTTGGTGTCGACAAACGTGGCCACGGCCCCCGTGAATGTGCTGCCTTGGGTGGCCGTGACGGTGCCGGCCACCGCGGTCAGCGTATCGCCCTCGCCAACGGTGGCGCTGGTGGTGGCGCTCACCGTGGCGCTGATGGCCGTTTCTGTGACCGAGACCGTCGCTTGGAATGTTCCTTCTTCGGTGTACGTGTGGCTGCCGGCGACGGTGTAGCTGCCGCTGGCGCCGGTGACGGTGGCGGTCGACGACGTGCCATCGCCCCAGTTGATCGTGGCCGTAAAGGCCGAGGCGGCCAGCGAGCTGCCCGTATCGGTAACGGTGGCGACGGTCCCGCTGAACGTTTGCCCTTCTGTGGGAGTGATGGACGTTCCGGTGACGCTCAAGGCCGAACCGGGCGAAACCAGGGCGCTGCCGGTGGCGGCGCTCTCCGTCGCCCCAGGCAGCGAGCTGCTGTTTTCGATCGTCACGGTCAGCGGAAAGCTGCCGTCCTGGCTGTAAGTATGGACGCCGCTGACGGTGAACACGCCGTTCGCGCCCGTAACCGTGCCCGCGCTGGAGGAATTATTGTCACCCCAGGAGATGACCGCGGTGAAGGCGTTGGAAGAGGAAACCGTGTCGGTGTCGGTAAATGTGGCGACGACGCCACTGAAGGCTGTGCCCACCGTGGCCGTCAGCGAAGCCGCGGACGGAGTGAATGCGTCGTCCTGGCTGATGGTGGCCGACGAAGTGACGCTGTTGGACAAGACGGTCGGCGTTGCCTCGCTGAGGCTCACGCCGACGCTGAACGTGCCGGCATCGGCAAAGGAGTGCGTGCCCGACACCGTGAAGTGGCCAGCGGATCCCGTGACGCTGCCCGCCGACGAACCGCTTCCATCGCCCCAGTCGATCGTGGCGGTGAAATCGCCGGCGATCGCGCTGGCGTCGACGTCGGTGAAGGTGGCCACGGTAAACGCGGTCGCGGTATGCTCCGGCCCGGTCAGCGTGGCGGCCGAGAGCACCACGGGACTGGCCACGTTGGCCGTCGCCGCGATCGCCGCGGCGGGCGTGGCGCTGCCGCCGGCCGTCGATTCGTAGACGATCACGTCGGGCGTATACGCACCGGGCGTCGAGTACGTGTGGCTGCCGAGCACGTCGTAGCCACCGCTGCCATCGGCGGTCACCGTGCCGGTCGTAAATGACGTGCCATCGCCCCAGTCGATCGTGGCGGTGAATGTGTCGGCGAGGTTGCCCGCGTTCTTGGTGAACGTGGCCAGGCTCTGCTGCGAACTCGCTGAAGTAGCCGTCGCCGAAATTGTTTCTCCGGTGCCGGTGACATCGTCGGCCGGCACCACGGCGGTGCTGGTCGCCGTGGGGTAGGCGATCGTGGTGTGAGCGTTCTCGGTAATGGTGACGTCAACCGCGTCCGACAGGCCGCCGGCGGTATAGCTATGGCTGCCAGCGACCGTGAGCACACCGTTGGCGGCGGTGACGGTGCCCGCCGAACTGCTGCCGTCGCCCCAGTCGATCTGTGCGCTGAAGTCGGAGCCCAGGACCAGGCTGTTGGTGTCGCTGAACGTGGCGACCTTGCCGGCGAACGTCTGGCCGGGATTGGTTACGAAGGTCAACGCTTGGGCCGTCAGCGTGTTGCCGTCGGCGACGGTCGCGGTGGAGACGGCCGTGGCGCTGGCCGTGCCCGGCGTGTCGCTGATGCTGACGGTGGCCGACATGGAACCGTTTTCGACGAAGGCGTGCGTTCCCATGACGGTGAACGTGCCGTTGGATTGCGTCACGCTGCCGGCGCTCGTGCTGGTGCCGTCACCCCAGTCGATGGTGGCCGAAAAGATGCCTGCCGTGGCCGCGGCGTAGGTGTCGGTGAACGTGGCCACCGCGACGGTCGCCGATGTGCCTTGCGTGGCCGAGAAGGTGGTGGCCTGGGCGGTCAGCGTATTCAGATCGGTCACGGCGGCGGTGCTGGCGATGGTGCCGATGGCCGAGCTGCCCGCCGTGGTGCTGCCGGTCATCTCTTCCAAGACCGTGGTCGTGACGGCAAAGCTGCCGCCCCCTGTATACGTGTGACTTCCGGTGACACTGTATCCGCTGCCGCCGGCGGCGAGCGCCACGGTGCCGGCGCTGGTCGAGCCGTCGCCCCAGTCGATGTTGGCAAAGTATTGATTGCCAATGCCGCTGGGGTCCGCAAAAGTGCCGACGGAGCCGCTGAACGACTGGGCTTCGGTGGTGGTAAATGTCACGCCCGCCGGGCTGAAGCTGGTGTCGATCACGTTGGCCGTGGCCGTGGCGGTCCTGGCGTTCAGGGCCGTGTCGCTGGCCGTGACTGTGGCCTGATAGGTGCCCGCCGAGGCGTAGGTGTGCGTGCCGTTGATGTTGAAGCCGCCGTCGGTGTTCGACACCACGGTGGCGACGCTGCTGGTGCCGTCGCCCCACATGATCTCGGCCGCGAAACCGCTGGCGGCGAGCGTGGAGTCGCTGTCGCGCAGGGTGGCCAAGGTGCCGGAGAACGAGGAGCCTTGCGTGGCCGTGACCACAGTGGGCACGACGGCCAGCGACTGGTCGAAGGCATTCAGGATTTCGCCGAACTGGCCGTGTCCGCCATTGGCCGCCGAATAGAACAGCGTGGTGACGTCGCCGGCCGACGAGCCGTTGCCGAAGACCAGCCCGCGCACGCCATCAATGATGATCGGCGAGGTGCTTCCCGGCCCGTCGTTCAACGCGCCTTGGAAAACGCCCGACGTGTTGTAAGCCAGGATTTCGCCGTTGCCGCTGTTGGCCACCAACAGATCGCCCGCGAAATCGCCGAAGCCGCTGGGCGCCATGGCCAGGCCATCGGGCACGTTCAACTGGCCGGCGCTGGCGAACGTCTTGGCCAGCGTGCCGTCGAGGTTGTAGATATCGATGATGCCGTTGCCGCCGCCGACCACGGGGGTTTCCTTGGCCGCGTCTTGCAACGCATAGGTGACGTAGAGCTGGCCGCTGATGAGCTGAATGTTGTAAGGCGCGTATCCCGCCGGCAGACTGCTGTCGGTAAAGGCGTTGGCCGAGAGGGTCGTGGCGTTATAGCTGGAATCGAAAACGTCGATCTTGTCGTCGTGGAAGTCGGCCGCGTAGAGGAAACTCGCAGTGCCGTTGTTGGCCACGGCCAGACCGGTGAATTCGGCGCCGCTGACGCCGATCACCTTTTGGGCCTGGGTGCCCAGCAGGCTCTGCCAGGCGTCGATCTCGCCGTTTTGCGACGCGATGAAAAACAAGGGAGGCGAAGCCGTATTGCCGGAGCCCACCGTGAATTCGAAGGTGGGGTTGAAGGTGATGGCGGTCGGAGCGCCGGCGGGCACCGAAATGTTTTGCGGCAACTGGCTGAACGCGCTGATGCTGCCGCCGCTGCTGACCGCCCCCTGGTATCGGGAAGCGACGCCGGTGGCGCCGTCGGCCACCCAGACCGGCCCGCCGTTGGGCAAAGCCGCCACGCCCCAGGCGTTTTGCAGGCTCGCATCCTGCACCAGCGCGGCGCCCGATTGGTCGGCGGCCAAGGGAATCTGGAGGTAGCCAAAAGGCGAGGTGTCGCCGGTGAGAAGCTGGCGAGTTTCCAGCGATTCGATGATGGTGCGCCGCCGCCGCGACCCCTCGTTGAAACGCAACGTTGGCTTCGACTTACGACGATTCTTTCGCCGAGACATGTGCTGAACTCCCGCGAGTCAATGGAGATGGAGACGTTTTCCCCCCACCGCGGCGACGCCGCGGCGAGGACTGGTTAGCGGACAACTGGAAACAGCCGGATGCCGAAAGCGCGAGCGACTGGAAGCCTGGGCCAAGCCGCAGGCCGCCGGGACGCCTGATGCGCTCGAAATGCGGCATCGTTGTCGACTGTTCCGCGTTGCCCCTGACGCTCCCGGTCTTTCCATTGAAGCTACGGCCTGCATTTTGGGCAACAAAAAAGTTGCCTGGCCGGCAGAAATGTTAAGCCTTCGGCGGCCGGCTTTGCCGGTTATAGGGGTCCGGTCGTGCTTGGTCAGACGGTGAGCGAGTTCGCCGTCTCGACCCTCGCCCGGTCGGCGCGTCAAGTCATTCAGGAAGAGCGAAGAGCGTGTCACTTAGCTTACGCTCCGAGACTGGGAACCGTTTACAGCAATGCTGGATGAAACGTCAGCAGCAGGGTAGATTAACGCCAAGCGTTCAGGGCGCTGCTGTGTCCGCGGAAAGGGCTGAGCCCACCTGACTCGTGCGTTGCTATGGATTGTCAACGTACCTTCTTTCGGTTCGCGACGCGGACACCGAGCCATGCGGCCAACCGCCGCGGAAAGGAGGACGTCATGTCTTCTCACTCTACCCCCACGCGCACTCTCCCGAACAAGCCGAGCCTGGCCCAACTCCGCAAGCAGGCCAAGGCACTGCTCAAATCGTACCGTGCCGGCCAAGAGGCAGCCGTCGCCGAAGTCGAACGATTCGAACGCAGCCCCGATCCAGCGGATTTCGCTTTGGCCGACGCGCAGCGAGTGCTGGCGCGAGCCTACGGCTTTTCGAGCTGGCCCGCGCTCAAGAATCACGTCGAGGGCGTACACTTCGCGGCACTTTTCGCGGCGGCCGAAGCCGGTGACGTGGCGGTCGTGCGGCGAATCGCCAAAGCGCATCCCGAGTGGATCAACCATCAGGCCGACGTCCGCGGCGGCGCGCTGCATCGCGCCGTGCTGCGTCGCGATGTGGAGCTGACCCGCGTCCTGATGCGACTCGGCGCGGACGCGCGCACGGGCATCTGGCCGCATCGCGACGCGACCTCGGCCTACGCCATCGCCGTCGACCGCGAGTACAGCGAAATCGTCGCCACCATCGAGCGCGAGGAAGACAATCGCCGCGCGCGGCTCAGCCACGAGAGGAAGTCCACCAGCGCGGCGGTCGGTGCGCTGCGGCACACCATCGCCGAGGGCCGCGCCGCGGAGGCCATCGCCTTGATGGAAGGCGACCCGGCGCTCATCAGTGCGTGTGATGTCTATGGCGTCACGCCGCTGCACGTCGCGGCCTGGAAGCACGATCCCGCGCTGGTGGGCTGGCTTCTCGACCACGGTGCGTCGCCCGACGCCCTCGCGTTGCGCGCGGTTCCCGTACGGGTCCCAGCCGATGAGTATCCGGTGGAATCCGGGAAAACACCGCTCGACTTTGCGGCATTCGTCGCCGGCCGGGCGCCCGAAGGACGCGACTCCATTTTTTATTTCATGGAGAACGCGCACGTCGATCCTGCGCAATTTCACGAGACGGCCCGCCTGCTGCTTGAGAAGGGGGCCGAGCTCACGCCCCGCGCAGCAGTGGCCCTCGGCGACCGCGAGGCGGTGTTGCGACTGCATCGCGAAGGACGGCTGCACAACGAAATCCATTTCGTTCGCGGCGGCTTGATCAGTATTGCCGTGCGCGTCAACCGCCCGGAAATGGTGTCGCTGCTTCTGGATCTGGCACTCGATCCCGATGAGTCCGTTCCCACCGACGACGGGTTCCGAAGCTGGGGCATGCCTCTCTGGTTCGCTTCCCAATGCGGCCGGCACGAAATCGCCGAGTTGCTGCTGGCCCGCGGCGCCGACGTCAATGCCGTTGTGTACGCCTGCGGCGACTCGATATGCAGCGCGGGAGACGAGAAGATGGAGGCACTGTTGCGCCAGTATGGAGCGCGGCTCACGGTCGAAACCGTGACGGACCCGAAAACGGCGCAAGCGATTCTCGACGGGACCGTGACAGCGTACAGTCTGGGTGACGCTGAGCCGCTCAAGCTCCAGGATGCGGCCGAGCGTCTGTGCGGCGGCGATCCTGAATTCATCCGGATGTGTCTGCCGCATATCACGCGCAAGCGCGACGATCCGTGGTGGAACAGCGTGCTCATGAACGCCAAGGTGCCCGAGGGTTTGCAGATCGTTCTGGATCACGGAGTCGATCCTGATATACCCAGCGACGGCGGTTATACCCTCCTGCATCACCTGACGACGCCGGTGGCGGGGCGCAGGGGAGCCTTTGTGCCCACCGAGGAGGAGCGCCTCCAGCGCGCGACGATGCTGCTCGACGCCGGCGCGTCGCTGACGAAACGCGACTCGCTGCTCAAATCGACGCCGCTCGGCTGGGCCTGCCGGTGGGGACGTAGCGAGCTTGTCAGACTTTACCTACAGCGCGGCGCTGACCCAGTGGAGGCGGATGCCGAACCGTGGGCAACGCCTTTGGCATGGGCCACGAACCGCGGGCATCACGAGATTATCAAGTTGCTCCGCACGCATGGCGCCAGGTGATCTATTCCCCAACTTCGCGGCGGGAAGACACTTGGACGCGACCATCACTTGAAAGCCCGACCTTTGGTAGAATTGCGAGATGAGTTCCAAAACACGATCTGCAAATGAGAATGATATGGGTGAAATTCGAGTCAAAGTGCCGAACCCGGCACACCCAGATCAGCCGGTGACGAAGGTGAAGTGAACTTTCGGCAAGTCGCAAGTTCAAGAAGCGGGACGCAGTCTTGAACCAAGTCCGGCTTCCAAGTTTGCCGGTTATCTCGCGGGCGACTATCGTTGCTCTCGTGAAGATTGATCATGCTGGGAACGCACGTAGCGGGACGTTCGGGGATGACCAGCAATTTAGAGAACTGAGGGACTATTTTGAAAAACCCCGGAGGAGTGAAACTCTCGCTTCAGGTGCGAGGTAGTTCTAGTTATAAGCAAACCGATTAGCCGGTGTCAGTGAGACAGCGCAGGCTCGGCTTCGCGACCAAACCATGACCGAAAGGGAGACTCCGATGAAGCTCACTTCCATCACCATCGCCTTCCTGTTGCTGGCCACCATCGGCATCGCCTGGGCTGAGGATGGACGCCCGGCGAAGAAGGCACCCACGCCCGAAACGTTGCAAAGCGAGATCGAAGCCCTGAAAGCGGCCAAGGTCGCCTGGCGAGAGATTGCCTGGCAGAGCTGCCTGCTGGAGGGGCTCAAGGAAGCACGCGCCCAGAACAAACCCGCCTTGCTTTGGGTCTTCATCGACCGGCCCATCGACGACGCACGTTGTTGAGGGTTCGCCGGTGCCGCTCGTGCAGCGGTCTTCTCGAATCCCGACGTCATCCGCCGCGTGAATGCCGATTTCGTCCCCGTGGCCCTCAAGGCCGGGCTGGTCAACTACCCGCCCAGCGACGACGAAGGCCGGCTATACAGCGAAATCGGCCGGTCCAAAATCCTTCCGCAGGGAATCTGCGTCGTCAACTCGGCGTGCAAGGTGCTCGCCTGGGCGGAGATGTTCGACGACGAGCAAAGCGTGGCCGCCTTTCTCGACCATTGCCTCAAGCGGAGCGCCCAGTTTCCCGACGCTACAAAACCCTTCCCGGCCGAGCGCTACATGAAGTTCCCTAGCGAAAGGCTTGCCGACATCGACGACAACGGCGAAGCCCCGCGGATTCCCCAACGGCACTCCGCCGGGAAAAGTTGTCCGGCAAAGCCACCGGTGCCACGCGGGACGATCGACGCTCGGCTGTTCGGCCGAGCGCTCGACAAAGACGGCAAACCGGTGGCCGACACGCTGCGGCAACGAAACTACGTTGAAGACCGCTTCCATGTGCCCGTGGCCATGCAGGCGGCCTTGTCGAAGGCCCTCCACGTCGCCGGCAGCGACCGCTTCCGTGTGGCTGACGACCTGGCGCGGCTGCTGGTCAGCCATGCGTTCCTCGGTGAACTCGACGTGAACCCGGTGGACGGCCGCAATGGGGTCAGGGGCGATCTCAAGCAGTGCGACTTCTGGGCACGAAGGATCACGGGGGCCGACGACGATTCCGTCCGGTTACGCGTGGAGGGCACATCGGAATCACGTGGAGTTCAGCGCGGCGACGCAAACGGTTCCGACGGCCGGCTGTGGGAGCACGAGGTCGACCTCGCCTGGGAGGGAATCATTGAGATGAAACAGGAGCGCATGTCTCGACTGCTTCTGGTGGCGCGAGGTTCCGAAAAACTCAACTGGGGGAAGGTTCCTTCGGAAGCGGAATTGCAAGCCCAGCGCAACGTGATTCTCGAGTGGGCGGGCCGCGACCCAGGGCTCGATTGCGGCGTGGTCTACGGCATTATCGGCGAGCCGATTGCCGCGGACCAGGCGGGCGACGCCGCGGCGCCGGCACAACAGTTTCCAGATGAGGTCCGCAAGCACGTGGTCGAGGCACTGGCCGGCGGACCCTTTCTGGTTTTCCGCGACAAGGTGCAAGAGGAGCTGAACCTCTCCGACGATCAGAAGCAAAAACTGCTGGAACAGTTTCCCGAATACGCTCAGCAGACGAAGAACGTCTTTGACAAGATCAGCGATTTGAAACCGCAGGAGGCGGAAAAGGAGATGCGGTCCCACCGCCAGAAATCGCACGAAAGGCTGGCGGCGCGTCTCAAGGAGATCTTGCGGCCCGAGCAGCTCAAGCGGCTGCGGCAACTGGAACTACAGCAGCAAGGACCGCATGCCCTGGGCCGTCCCGATATCGTGAAAGAGCTGAACATCACGCACGAGCAACTGAATCAATTTATGGGCGTGATTCAGGACATGTACAAGAAGATCGAACCTCTGATGAAACAAGCCCAGTCCGGCGGCAACCCCGAAGAAATCCGTTCCAAGGTGATGAAGGTCCGCCACGATCACCAAGTCCAGATTGAGGCCATCCTGACCGACGAGCAGAAAAAGCAATGGAAGGGGATGCTCGGCAAACCATTCGATCTCGGTGATTGAGAACTTTTTCTGGCCGGAGTACAGACGCTGCAATCGGCCGCACGCACTCGAGCCGCGATGTCGCATTCGCTGGTTTTACCGATTGACCGAGTAGTGTTCGATCAGGCGGCGCTGCTCTGGTCCGACGACTCATGCGCCGAATCCAACATCTCTGAAGGGACACCACAAGCCTCGCACAAACAATCGGTCCCATGTGCTCGCGGATTTGACCGAAGGTGTTTTTAGCATTCGTCTTCACGCGGTCGATGGGCGATTCCACGCTTCGCAGAACATGGTTACCGACCTCCGCGCGGCGTAGGACTGGAACTATTTTCTCCAGCGGTCAGCGGAGAATCCTGCATGCCGGCAGAACCGCCGCCAATCTGGAGACGGCGTGCTCCGTGACATTCGTACCCCGCAGGTCGAGGTGCTTCAACCGTTTCAGGGCGGCCAGCGCCTGGATTCCCTGATCGGTGACTGCTGTTTCACGCAGATCGAGATCTTCAAGCTCATCATACGCAGCCAGCGCGGGCAGCGCGGCGTCGGTCAGGTTAGCCACGGCATTGCCGACTTTCTTCCGGCCGCGCAAATGCAAGCGTTTTAAGGAAGGTGGCCCATGATCGACTCGTACGAAGGGCATGGGGCCCGCCGTTGTGCGCGTTGGAATCCACCGAGCCACGTCCGCATCGGAGGCTCCGCCTTCCAGTTTGATGTTCGGGCGAAGCGTCCTGAATTGTTCCGCCCCTGCCTCGCTGACCGCTGTCAGTGTCACATCGACATTAAACAGCCGTGGCAGTCCGGCGAGCGTCATCAAGCCGGCATCGGTGATGTTGGTTACGCTGAGGTCGAGAACCGATAGTGTCGGCAAGCCCGTCAAGTGCGACAAACCGGCGTCGGTGATTTGAGAGTTGGGAATGCCCAGGACTTCCAGATTCGTCAGAGAAAGAAGTTGGCGCAGCCCATCGTCGGTCACCGCGGAATGGCAAATATTCAGCGATCTCAGGCCTTTAAGCGGGGCAAGGAACGAAAGTAGTCGGTCGTCGATCGGCGACGATGAAAGATCGAGATAAGTCAGCGTGGCCAATTGGGATATGGCCAAAAGGGTTTCGTCTGGAAGTGACGCGAACTTGAACGACTTTAGGCTCTCGACGTTTCCCGCCTCATCGAAATTGGCCCACAAACCTCGCTTCTCCCAGCCGTAGAAAATAGTGCCCTTCCGCCACTCCCTGAGCTGGTGAGGCACGGCACAAGCCATCGCGACGCCGATGGCGGCCAATGGTGCGATCGCCGCGAGGAAACGGGTGCGCGAAAGCGGCGGGGGGATTGTTTCCTGAGGCAGAAGCGAGTGGGCGGCCAATTCCGGCCCGCGAACCAGTCGATATCCGCACGTTCCAAAAACTGCCAGCGTTCCCATTCCGTTGACGAGCGTGCCGCTCAAATACGACACGAGCTGCTTCCAATCGCCACCCGAGGTAGTGCTGTGAACCAACAACAATACTCCGCCGACGCTCCCGGCAAGCAACAAGGCGGCCAGAACCGTCCGCAGAAGAGGTCGCCGGCCGTTTGCTAAAAGAATCCAGGCAACTGGCACGACGGAAAGGCCCGCCAAAGAAATCAACGATCCAGTCAGGGCAATGTTCCAGGCGTCGGCCAACAACCCTATGCGCTCGGTTGTCCCTTCCACGATCAATGATTTGGTCGCTGCGAGTAGCACCGCGGACGCGAGGGTCCAACCCATGAGCGCGCGGACGGTGAATTGGCTGCCCGATAGTCCGCCGCCAGGAGTCGCGCGGAGCATTTCGGATCGATCACCGATGAGCATCAGCCTCCAGTGTCGGATCCTTCGCAGTAGCCCAAGCGGCAGCAGCATCATCACAAAAGAGGCGAGCCAGGGAGCTTCCCCGATGTAGGTATAATCGTCGGGTCCGCCGTTGCTTTGGCATTCGCCGAAAAGCAAGGCCACATAATATGCGCCGGCAAACCAGGCTAGAAGCGGCAACCGGACGGCGCTTTGACCCGGCCCGAAAACGGCCCACAGAGCCAGCAAGGTGGGCGGAGCCAGGGTGGCGCCAATGGCCGCAGCGCAAAGGAAATCCCAAAACGGAGTCGTCGGTGCGGCGCCCCAGGGCGCCAGCACCGCCCCGGCCAATTGCAACGCCAGGAGGAGCGCAATCAAGAAGAAGTGCTGCCAACCGCGCGCATGCGACGGAAGCCAGCGACGAAGCGCAGTGGCGATTTTGCCCGCGGAACCGCGCTGATCGATGCCGGTTAAGGTTGTGCTCATCACGTCTTCCTTCCCGATGAAACGCCGACTGCTTCGATTACGCCACTTGATAACGACGGGAGACCCATTGTGTCAACGCGTATTGTTTCGGGCGTTCAAGGTTCAGCGTCAACCGGGTTCTTCGGAGGCGTCAGGAACGTGGCCCGGTCGCGAAGCAATTCAATGCATCCGGCGATCCGCACCTGATCTTCTTCCGGTGCGGTGACCGTGAGCGTGGCGTCTTCCACCTTTGCGTCAACATTGCTCCTGAAATTTTCTTTGATGAATGAGGCGAGCGCTTCCGCCACTGCATTCGGCAGCTTATACCTGGCCCGGGTCAGGGTCTCAAACTGATGACCGCTTGCGGCCGGCAAATGCGGCGCTCCTTCAAGAGAATTGTAATTGTCATGAGCCGCCAGTCGCGCAAGCGTCTTGGTCACCTCACGCACCAATTCATTCATCTTGGCCACTTCACGCGCCAATTCGTCGTTCTTTTCGCGCAATGCATCCGAGTACTCATTCGGTACCTTGGTCTCAGGGCTCATCGTACTTAAATAGCGATGCAACACCTTAACGTCGGACATTACTTGCGCCACCTTGCGCTCTTGGTCTCCAATACCCCACGGCGCCCAGGATTGCAATCCGCGCAGCAACCTGTTTGCCCGATCGAGAGCCGCCTCGGTCTCTGCCGAAGCGACGCGCGAGTGAGGACGAGGAGTTGCGGGATCAAGCGGCGATGGTGGCTTGCTCGCCACAGGCGGCGCAGGCGTGTCTTGCGCGTCACTCCAACCTGGCACAACTCACCAGAGCAACAATCCAATCAATGCCCTTCCCAGTAAAGGAACGCGACGCAAAGTACTTTCTTGCCGGATCATGATTAATCTCCTCTCTAAACGTTGTCGAACAACATTGCCCATGGCCGCGATGCGGTCGCGGCGCCGTAGACATTCTTCTGTGAGTGTTGCGAGATTTCAATGTCGATACGGATGTTCCAGCCTGCGATGAAATTGCTAATTGCTGGCGATCACGAGCGGTCGCCGGAGAATCTCCATGCCTCGCTCGTCCTGGATTACCATCCGATATTCGCCCGGCTTCAAAAGCAACTTTGGCCGTGGTTCTCCAGGCATCAAAAGCGCCTGATCGAAAGGGATAGCATCGTCGCTCTCATGCTGAATAAACGCTTGGACCAGCATTCGAACCGATTCGGCGCGGACCTCGTCTGGAATGGAAACAGCTACCCTCCCCGTGGCGGTCACCAGCCAATCGGGACGGCCTTCGATGATCTTGGTCGGCGGGTGAAGCACCTGCATGTCGACTGAACCGGCAACGGAACCGGTGACATCGAAGGCGCCATCCCCATGCCTGAGGACGACAGGACGATCCAGCCAACCATTTTTGACGGCTTGCCGCCATTGAGGCGTGGCCAGAGTCGCATCGCCCCTTTCCGTATGCAGCGTTTGGTCGATCGTCAGCGGGTCGCTACCCGTTGCGCGCGCCAGACGGGCCGCCAGCCAGACGATCTCTCGTCCGTCCTTGGCCTTCTCGGGGCGCTCCATGGCATGGCTGTAGCCGACATGCACAATCACTCGTGCATCAGGTTCTTTGGAAAAGAGCCGGTTCGTCAAGTTGCGACATTGCTCCGTTTCGCGTGAGTTGATGTCATCAACCTGGTCAGCGAGTGACGTACCGCTGGTATCTTCGTACGCGATGGGTGTGAGCCCCAGTGCCAAAGCCTCGCGAATGACGTCGCCGAACACAGGTTCGTTCATGTAACCGCCAGTTCCACGGGTCGCGTAACCGCGCGTCTTCAATTCCTGCACATCGTCCTCCACCAACGCCTCCGCAGCGTAGTATTTATACCCTTGAGCGCGAAGCTTTGGCAACAGTCGCAGGATGAAGGCGCGGTGCTGTGGTACATGATGTGCTTCGTTCACGATGACGATGCGGTGATCTCGCGCCTGCTCGGCAATGGCATCCAGCGCAGACACGCACACGACCGATTCCGAAAAAGGAACCGCCTTCTGAGGCGGCTTGCGGGTGAGAGTGTCCATCGCCTGATGTGCTCCACGCCAATCACCCACGCACGAGCGGAGCACGGCCAATTGCTGTTGAAGCAATGGGTCCTTGTCTCTCTCTGACTCCAGCACAATCAGGCCGGTCAGCGGTTTGCCTTCCCCAACCAACTCGTCAGCCTGCTCGCAGAGACGCAGTGTCGTGCCTGGCAGTTCTTGCGCGACGCACACTTTCAGAGAGTGCGTCAGAAACAGAATTACGGCGATGCGTACCGCGATCACTCCACTCGCCGCGTTCGATCGACTCTGGTTTCGCTTGATTCGACGCCCAAGTTTCATCGACCGATCTCCTTGTGAAGTGTGCGGGCCCTCCTTGCGGCCAGGATAGTGCGCTCAGCGGGCGATGCGCTGCGCGCAAGTTTGGCCGTTTAATCTATTCTAAGGTGATGACCACGCCCATTTTGGCTCGTGCGTATCCAGGTCGATCACTCTAATCTGGCCGCTCCAGCCGCCAAACGCCAGCCGTTTGCCGTCGGGCGAAATCGCCACGCCGAAAACCAGGTCATTGGCCCCATCGAGCGTCTCCGCAAGTTTTGGGTGTGCGAAGTCGGCGAAGTCCCACAGGCGCACCGAGCCGTCCATGCCGCAACTGGCGAGCAGCTTGCCTCCCGGCGCGAAGCACAAATCGGTGACGCTTCCCTGCTTGTGTCCCTCAAGCCGACCGACTTCCTTGCCGCTCTCGACCTCAAAGATCCGAATCGTCGCGTCAGCACAGCCGGTGAGGACATGCTTGCCGTCCTCGGTGAAGACGACTCCGTTGACGTCGGCCGGGTGCTGCAGACGGTGCAAGACCTCGTAGTTGTCCATATCGAGCAGATGCGCGACACGGTCCTGGCCGCACATGCACAAAGTTTTTCCGTCCGGTGAAATCGCCATGCCCCACACCTTGCGATGAAGCTTCCAGCTATGCAACGGCTTCTTCGACGGCACATCGAAAACGCGCACGGAGCCGTCCCCCACCGCGGCGACCAGGACTCGGCGCTGCTCGTCGGGCAAGAACTGCAACACTTCGACGTTGCGTGGCAACTTTATTTCATCCGTGCGCTTGCCCGACTGCGCGTCGTAAAAAGAAATCATTCCGCCGTAATCGCCGGAGACGAAGTATTCGCCTTTCGGCGCCCACGCGACCGTCCTCACTCCGCGCTGCGTCGGAATCACGAACTTTGCTTCACCCGTTTGTGCATCCCAGACCCGGACTTCGCCTCCCTCGTTGGCGTCCCAATGGCCGTGGGCAGTGGCCAGCCATTTTCCGTCGGGCGAGTAACGAGGAAACCAGGCAAGCCGCACGACCTTCCGGTCTTGCCGCGCACCCGTCCGATCCTCAGCGCCGGCCTTTTTGTCTTCCGGCACGACTTCGATGATGCACGCGCGGTCGGCGGCCAACCATTTACGGACGGCAGCAGCGGCCGCTTCGGGCGACACCGCCTTCATTCTCGTCCGGAGCTGATCGAAGTCGCCGGCCACGATCTCCATCCTCAGCCGCTGCAACTCGATATTGCCCCGGGCGGTCGTGCGGCTGACGTCGGGCGGCAACTCAACCTTATCCAAATCTGTCTGAAAAAACTCGTCGAGCTCGTTCGAGTAGGAACGCAATTCCATTTCGTCGAGTCCGCCCGGTTGACCCAGGCGGTCCATCTCGGCGGCGACGAGTTTCCTCCAAGCGTCGAAGCTCTCCTCGGTCGGCGCCTCGCAGTCGATGACCAGGAGGCGATCGAAATCGTCATGCACTTCTGGCAAGGTTCCCAAGGCCGCACGGTCGGGAGAGTTGAACAACCGCCTTTCCAGCACGCCCGCGACGAGATGGAGAGCCGGATAATCGGGATCGTCGGCCGGCGGAAGCGGCCAGGACATGAACCAATGCCGCATGGGCACGTCCCATCGCACGCGCCGCTTACCGGGCGTCAGCCCCGGCCGCGATGGCAGTGGATCCTTCGCTTTGGCCAGCGGTCCGAAGCGATCTTCGATCGCTTGACGTGTCTGGGCGACGTCGAAATCCCCGATGACGATAAGAACCGCCGAATCGATGCGGAAGCAACGATCATGGAAGCCGCGCACGTCCTCGACCCCGAAGTTCTTCATTTGTCGCCGCAGTGGAACTTCGGTTTGGGCGTGGAACGCTGCCTGTGCAAAGGGGACCAGGGCAAGATTTCCCCAATGTTCGACTTCAAACAACACACTGGGGATCTCCCGCTCGAGCGTCGCGGCGGAGTAGTTCATGTTGCCGAGGATGGCCGCCTCAATGGCCAGCGCCAGGGGCAGTTCGTCGCGCGTGCAATCATCCAGGTCGAAACGCATGAATTCGCCCAAGTTCACGGCACTCAGCTTGCTTTCCGCGTACCACTGCTTGACCTTTTCGGCAAGCCGTGCGTCACCCACATCGAAAACCGTGGCATGCTCCGTTATTTGCGACAAAAGCGCCTGGCCCTTGCCCTCATTCAGTATGCCCGCACGCACGGCCAACGACAGCGCAACCTTGCCTGGATCGCGTTCGGGCACTAGCCGCACGCGCAAGCCGTTCGGTAGCACAAATGAAGTTGGTCCGGCCTCGGGCGATTGCCCAAGAAACATTCCCAATAAGGCGAAACCTAATGTTGCGAGCACTGCGATCACTCCCTTCCTGAATGAGTAGAAATTGCGCGGACGACCAGTAGTTTGAGGTGCGAGCGACGCGGGCAAAGGCGCGACCGACGGTTGTTGCAAATGAGCCAGACACTGCTCGAGCAGGTCGCTCACCTCCTGCGCCGAGTCAAAGCGGGGTGCGGGATCCTTTTGCAACAATCGATCGACAAGGGCACTGAACCACGGCGGCAGCTCACGATTGAGCGAGGCCATCGGCTGGGGCGCGTCATCAACCACTCGCCGCAGGGTGGCGATGGTTGAGTCGGCGCGGAAAGGCGAAACGCCCGTCGCCATTTCGTAGAGGACGCAGCCCAGACTGAACAGATCGGAACGGCCGTCGAGCGGTTCGCCTCGTGCCTGCTCGGGCGACATGTACTGGGGAGTGCCGGCGATGATGCCCCATCGCGTGAGGGCAACGTCATCCGCGGCGCACGCCAGGCCGAAATCAGTGAGTAGTGCCCGTTCCACTCCCTTTTCCAACAGGATGTTGGCCGGTTTCACATCTCGATGAACCAGTCCCTGTTCGTGTGCCGCGGCCAGGCCCGCCGCCGCCTGCATGCCGATGCGTAGAACTTCCGTGAGCTCCAATGTCCCTTTCGCGGCCAGCCGCTGGGCGAGTGATTCTCCGCCAACCAGAGGCATCACCAAGAACGGCAATCGTCCGCCTGCTTGCACCTGGTAAATCGCCATCACATTGGGATGTACGACAGCCGCCGCCGCTTGAGCCTCGCGTGAGAACCGCTTCTTGGCCAACGAGCTGCAGGCCAGGTGTGGCGACAGAACCTTGATTGCCACGGAGCGCTTCAGATCGGGGTCGAAACCCTTCAACACCACTCCCATGCCGCCCCGGCCGATGATCTTCAGCACCTCGTAGCCACCTAACCGACCAAGCATATTCGGCCCGTTAGCGGGCTCGAGGAATTCCACGGCGAAGTCCGCTTCAGACCATTCGTCGCCAGCGGTCAGCGCGCCATCCAGTTCGTCATTGGCAAGCATCGCCGCGGCTTCATGACACCAACTTGCGCCGCCGGCCATTCGTTCCAAGGCCGCGCTGCACTCCTCGCAGGCTTCCAGGTGGCGATGCAGCAACACCTCATCGCACTCCGACAGCTTTCCCGCCAGCACCGATTGCAAAAGGTCGATCGAACAGGAAGACGTCATACCGTTTCCTCCAGTTCGTTCACCTTGGCACGCAAGCGGGCCAGCACGCGACACTTGGCGACTCGAATTGCCCCCAAGGTCATCCCCAGTTTCCCGGCCGCGTCGGCGGGAGACTTTCCGGCGATGCTGGTCTCCCAGAAGGCCGCCCATGTCGCGGGGCGGACTTCGGCGCGTACCTGTTCGGCCGCGCGCTGAAACATCGCCCGCCGCAATTCGTAGTCGAACTCGGCGCTCGCCGGCTCTTCCGCCGCGGGCAGCATGTCGAGCATGGCCAGCATATCGGAACCACCGGTTCCGACGACGCGCCGGTCGCGATGTTTGAACCAGTTGATCACCAGGTTGCGAGTCACCCGCCGCAGCCATCCGCGGAACGATCCTCGCTCTCTTGCCGGATCCCAGCGATCGATATTGCCACTGACGGCCAGAAACAGCTCCTGCATGATCTCCCGCGCGTCGGCGTCTTGGAGCCCGTGCCTCCGAAGCAATCGATAAACCACTGGCTCATACAGGTTTACGAACTCAAGCCAAGCCCGGTGATCTTGTGGATCACGCAGTCGGAGCAACAAGCTGGAGCGTGTGGAAGGGGTTGCGGTCATCGTCACATCCTATGATAAATACACAACGGATTATCGTTGGCGTTACACGGGAGGCAAAAAATCCGGGTTTAGCGCATGCAATCGACCTTTGGTTCCAGATGGCCCTCAGATGCGGAATATCGCAGCGGTGACTTCGCCCTGGCCGACGCCGCGCTCATTTCCGTGGCAACTGGCACCCAGAACAACAGCGACTTGACTGGCACGGCAGCGTTCCTTCGTGCCATGAGCCTGTTCCAGTAAGGCAAAAAGGACGACGCCCGACTGGACGGCTATCGAACCTTTTCTGGCCGGAGTACAGACGCGGCAATCGGCAATTGGGTGAGTCTTTCAAATCGTCGCGCCGGCGCCGGCCTCGACTGCCGCTTTCACTTTCTCGATGAACACCGGCCAGCGCGGGTCCGATTCCAGGCCCATGAGATTGATGAGGCTGCGCCCAACGGGCAACCATGCCAGGAAGAGATCACGCTCAACCAACGCCTGTTCCACGCGCGGCGAAGGCCAGATCATTTTCTCCCAGGGCGGCATGAAGATGAGACAGGAAATATGGACTTGTGGGGGCTGGGACCGTGCGCTCGGTCAGTTCGCGTTGAATCTGCCGCGCTTGGCCTACCTGCGCGGAGAGCGCCAGTGCCTGACCCAGTGTGGATAAGAACATGGGCAACCGTCCGGAAAGCTCAACGGCCCGGTGCAGTTCCACGAGCGCCGCCTCGCGATCTCCCAGGAACCAGTATGCCCGGCCCAACTGCCAGTGAGCGAAGGCAAAATTCGGGTCGAGCTCGAGAGAGCGGCGCAGCGGCGGCAGCGCCTCGGCGAACGATTTCAGGGAGTTATTATCCATCATGCGTCGGCCAGCAGGCGCTCGTATTCATCGTGAGGGCCAATCCAAAACCAGATCAATCCATCCGCCGCCTCGGCCGCCAAAGCCCGATAGCCCGAAGCTGCCCGCACCGACCACAGCCGTCCGACCTTCTTGAAGTGCAGAGACGGATGCCGAGGGTTCTGCCGCAACAGTGCATAATGGCGATCGGCCACTCGCTGCACCGCCTCCGGCAGACGAGCATAGCATTCCCAAAAGTCGGCGGTGGTGTGGTGATTCAAAGCGGGCGAGTCCGTCCGGCTCGGTGGTCGTCCAGCGCCTTGTCGATCATCTCGTCGAGTCGGCCGTCGCGCTCGTCGCGCTCGATCTGTTCGTCCCAAAGCCGCTCGCTGAACTCCATTAACCACGCCCGGACCCGGGCGACATCATCGGCGGGGAGCTGCTCGATTGCGGCGGTGATCTCCTCGACTGTGCTCATCGGTGCTTACGAAGTGAGGGTGAAACGCTCTAAACCAGCGTATCACCCGCGCGTCTCGTCGGCAACCGCGAGACACCGATGTTCGTCGCAGATGTGTTGTTGCTTGATTGTCGGCCGCTCAAGTGAGTCTTTCAGATCGTCGCGCCAGCACCGGCCTCGACGGCCGCTTTCACTTTCTCGATGAACACCGGCCAGCGTGGGTCCGATTCCAAGCTCACGAGCTCCATGTGGTTGCGCCGAACCGGGCACCACGCCAGGAAGGGCTCACGCTCGATCAACGCCTGTTCCAGGGCGGCGAAGGCCAAGTCATTTTCTTCCAGGCCGGCATGGAGATGGGCCGCCCAACTGCACCTCCAGCGCGGCGACGATGGCGCGGCTGATGTCGTCCTGGATGTCGAACACGTCCTTCATCTCGCGGTCGTAGCGCTCGCTCCAGAGATGGAAGCCGTCGCGCACCTTCACGAGCTGGGCGGTCACGCGCAGGCGGTTGCCCGACTTGCGCACGCTGCCTTCCAGCACCGTCTCCACGTTGAGCAACTGCCCGATGCGGCGGATGTCCTCGTTCTTCCCCTTGAAGGCGAACGACGACGTGCGTGCCGGCACGCGCAGGTCTTTCAGCCGCGAGAGGGCCATGATCAGGTCCTCGCTGATGCCGTCGCTGAGAAACTCGTTCTCGTGGTCGGCGTTCATGTTCACGAACGGCAGGACCGCCAAGGACGGCTGGCCTTCCGGTGATGATTCGGGCGGTGGCTGTGCTGGCGACGGGGTTTCGCGTGCAACCAGCGCCTCGGCCACGGCCCGCGCGGAAGCGGGACGCTGGCGGGGGTCTTTTTGGAGGGAGTGCCGTATCGCGCGTTCGACGGCCGGGTCGAGATCGGCCACCAGTTCGGCCGGCCGGCGCGGCAATGATGCCGCGTGCGCTCGATGCAACTGGTCGATCGAGCCGCTCTGGTGCGCCGGTTGGCCCGCCGGCCCCGGCGCGAGCACGCCGCCGCAAGCCGAGCAGAACTTGCCTTCAGCGTTGTTTTCGGCGGAGCAGGCGGGGCAGGTTTTCATCGGTCAAGCGTTTGCTTCTGTCAGATGACCCGCGAAGTTGTCAGTCGTGGGCCAGGGCCAACGAGGTTGAGCGTTGACGGCGGCCGCAAGAATCTCTTGATCCTTCTCGCCTTCGCCTTCCGTCCAGGCCTTGATGAGCGCGATCAAATGGGCGCCGGCGACGCCGTGAGCCAATTGCAGGCGATGGGCAGGCAGCTCGTAACACGCAGGCTCCCATTCCTCGCGCGCCCAGGCAGCCAGAAACTCCAATTCGTCATGGGCGAGTTTCATGGTGTTCCGTCCGAAGCGTTGGCAATCCTCCCCGGCGTTCATGTTCATGAACGGAATGACGGCCAAGGACGGCGCCGCCCCGCGTGGGATCTACCCAAGCCAGCGCAAAAAACCACGGCACCGAATCTCGCACCGTAAAATACCGGCGCCGCCCGCGGAAGAGCACCCAATCCCATTGTCGGAGCACATCTCGGCCGATGATGCCATGGAACCCAGCCAAGGAACGCGGTAACTCCAACCGCGCCGCCGCAACCTGAGCAATCGGTTGCAGGGAACTCGTTGGAAACTCGAATCGTATCCAAAACAATTGTGATTCACCTACGGCCAGGCTTGTCTCGACGCGAACTTTGCCGGCCGCATACGGTTGGAGTTGGCGAATTACTTCCGGGATAAGGCTGGTGCGTTTTGACCCCGAGTCCACGATGAGCTGAACCGGCACCGGCCGAGGAATCGGTCGGCGGAGGATCCGAAACTCGCGCTGTTGACCGAGGACTTGCGAAACGGCCGCAGGCATGATCCAGTGATCATCCACCTGGGTAGTGAAAGTTCCCATGGCTCAACCGAGCCGCTTGAAGGAGGGATGATTGATATCCACATGGGAGATGTGCTCGGCCGCGTCGGACGCCGTGATCTCTTTGATGACTACCTTGGTCAAACCGAAGCGGCATACCGCTTCGTGAATGGCGTCATCAAGATTATCAAACACGCCCACGAATTCATCATCGTGGATCAACGCAAGTTTGCCGCAATGGTCGCGAACCAATCGGTCGCGTTCACGGGCGAAGACCGCCTCTTCACGGTCTATATCCAGGGGCGGATCATCCCGGCCAAGGACCGGCCATTCCGAGGCAGTAGTTTGCGGATGCATGCAGATCCCCTTTCTGAGCAAGAACTCCGATCAATGATAGCGAACTCAGCGATGCAGGCAAATGGGCGTGCCAGGGCGAAGTCGGTGATGCGCGCCGGGCCCCGGCAATCGGCGCGATAGACCTTGCCCATGCCGCCTGAGGCCGGCGAGCGACACGATTGGGTAGCGGCCGCAGATTTTAGTTCCCGGCAGGAAGCGGCCATGAGCCGACGAATGAGGGTCGGAAATCGACGCGGACACGCAGGCGTTCTTCGCAGGGTTGTGATCGACCGTCGCCTCTGGCCCCCGCACGAGCAGGCCGCCGCAGGCTGAGCAGAACTTGCTATCAGCTTTGTTTTTCTGCGGAGCAGGCCGGGCAGGTTTTCATGGGTCAAGCGCAACGATTCCGAGAACGGAGTGATTCTAGCAGACTCGATGGCGTGGCGGCAGCGAAGATGTCTCTGTAGAATGGCGATATGGAAACTCTCGTCCGCGATGTCCGAGACCTTGACCAGTCCGACCGCTCCGCCCTGGAGCGGGTAGTGGGCCACCCACTGCGCGAATGCCAGCGGCTCGTGATTCAAGTGATGAACTCTGGCGTCGAGGAGCCGGCGGCTGGGACCGCGGACGATGAATCGCCGGCGTGGTGCGACGTGTACGAGGGCCTTTCAGACAGCGAAATCGACAATCTCGACGCGGCCATCGTCCGCACGCATTCGAGCCGCGATGTCTCTTAGGATATGGACGCGTCACTGCTCGACACCGACACGCTCTCGGAATTCCTGAAGCGTCGCAATGCCGCGGTCACGGCCAAGGCGAAGCTATACCTGAAGCAGTACGCGCAATTCACGTTTTCCGAATTCACCCGTTTTGAGGTTCGACGTGGATACGTCGACAAGCGGGCCACGCGCCAACTCGCTAAGTTCGACGTGTTCAGCGCCCACTCGCTGGTTCTGCCGATCGACAGAATAGTATTCGATCAGGCGGCGCTGCTCTGGTCCGAAGCCCGGCAGGGTGGCCACCCTCGCACTGATGCGGTTCTTCTCATCGGGGCGACGGCGCTAGTGCATGACCTGGTGCTCGTCACCGGCAACCGCCGCCACTTCGCCTGGATGCCCGGGCTACGGATTGACGAACCTCAGGGGCAGATGCCGCCCGTAGCGTCGCTTGACTGACGGTCCGCGTCGCTCAGTATTCGCTCGACAATGCAGTACTTGCTCGATACAAACACTTGCATTGCCGCGATGAAAAACCATCCGTCGGTGGTCGCCCGGTTGTCGGCCGTGGCTCCGGCCGCATGCGTGGTTTCCACGATCACAGTTTATGAGCTTTACACGGGGATCGAAAAGTGCGCCGATGCAACGCACGAACGATCAAAAGTGGAGCGGCTTCTGGCCACGGTCAATGAGTTAGCCTTTGACTCTCGGGCAGCAAAGGAGGCAGCGCGGATTCGAGCACAGCTCGAATCGCAAGGGCAGATGATTGGCCCCTACGATGTCCTGTTGGCCGGTCAATGAACGAAAAGACATAGCACAGTCTTTCACATCGTCGGGCTGGCACCGGCCTCGACGGCCCCGAAAAAGCCCGCGCGCGGCGACATCTTGCCGCGCCGCTCCGCTCCCAACTCTTTCGCAATGCGCCCCATGTCCAAGCGTGTGCTCATGAATTACTCCTTCGCAAAATCACGAAATGCGAGATACTCGTCGCCGATCACGAGCCCAACTTCGCCTTGACGGGCCTCGCGCCCCAATCGTCGGCAGAAACTTCCAAGCCGGCTTAGACGATCCGCATCGGCGATGTCGGCCGGGGTGGTGTAACAATGAACCACGACGGGCTGATCCTCGACGAGCACGCCGCCGATCTCGTCGTCGCGCCAAACTCCCTTCGCCCGCGGAAACGCGGTGGCCCCGCCAAACAGCAGGCCGAAAGTTTCGAGCGCCATATCTACCCAGTATTCCTGGTCGATCGCCGTTTCTCCATCAGATCACGCTCGACCGGGACGCCGATTGAGCTTTCGGCCGGAGTCGTGCTCAGACCGGTGAAACGATCCGTTCCTGGATCACGCAAGTGCTCAGCAGGACCATCAGCGGCATGTCGTAGGCGGTCCGCAGGCCGTCGTCCATAGTGGGAAGCTGATCGAGCAGCGCCACGACTCGCGATCGGTCGAAGAACGGCAGCGCGTCCAGGGTCGGCCCGCGCAGCGTATCCTGCATGAGCTGGTAGAGCCGGCCGTCGGGGTTCAGGGCAGCCGGGGGGGTGGTGAACGGGTGCTTTTGCCGGGCGTACACGGTCGCCGACAGGACCGGACGGGCGGCCTCGCGCAACACGTGTTTCTCGACCGTTCGGCGGATCTTCTGGTCAAGCGGCAGGTCGCGGGCCAGCTCCACGACGTGGTGGTCCAGGAACGGCAGCCGACCCTCGATGGAGTGCGCCATCTCCATGCGGTCGCCCAGGAACGCCAACACATAATTCGGCAGCACCACTTTCGCCCACAAGTAAAGCGACTGATTCAAGGCAGCACGGCCGGCGAGCTGCCCGGCTACGTCCAGGCCCTCGACCAGCTCGCGGTAGGCATCGCGTCCGGCGAACTCGGCGTCGAAGTCGGGCGAGAACAGGGCGCGGAGCTTGTGGGCCTGGGTGGCGCCGGTCTCCAGCCACGACGGCGCGAACCCCAGCACGGCGCGGAGGCCCTCCAGCGATGCCCCCTCGCCGTCGGGCAGCAGGAGACCGCGCGAGACCAGGTTGCGCGCTTCAAGCTGCCCGAGGAGCGTCTCGACGGCACCCGCATCTCCCTCGCCGGCCCCGTGGTCATAGAGCCAGAGATCGCGGCGGAAATGCGGATAGCCAGCCAGGATCTCGTCGGATCCTTCCCCAGTGAGAACCACCTTGTAACCGGCATCCCGCACGGCGCGGCTGAGCAGATACTTGGCCACCCCGTGCGCGTTGATGGCGATCGTCTCGGCGTGCGCAACCGCCTCGGCGAAGTGGTCGGCCAGCTCCGTTTGCGTGATCGGTATCGGGTGGAACTCGGCATTCGCCAGTTCGGCCATCTCCCGCGCGATCGCCGTCTCGTCGTACTCCGGCCGGTCGAAGCTGAGGGTGAACGCTCGGACCGGATCGGAGCGCTGCCTCGCCGCCAATCCCAGCACGGCGCACGAGTCGAGCCCGCCGCTGAGGTAGCAGCCGACGGGCACATCGGCGCGGAGCCGGAGGCGGACCGCCTCATCGAGCGCCCGCCTGAACTCTTCGACGTGCTCGGCATCCGGCCGCCGCGGTCCGGCCCGGTCGGTCGTCGGATAGTCGAAATCCCAGTAGCGGACCAGCCGGACCTCACCGGCCGAGGCGATCAGGTAGTGCCCCGGCGGAACCTGACGCACGCCGTCGAAGAGCGTGCGGTCCTGGGGCGGCGTATGGTGGTGGACGGCGCGGAAGACGCTGTGGCGGTCCCATTCGGCCGGGATGCCCGCCGCGAACAGCGCCTTGGCCTCCGAGGCGAGGACCAGCACGTCACCACGCCAGGCGTAATACAACGGCTTGATCCCGAATCGGTCCCGCGCGGCGAGGAGCTGCTCCGTGCGAACGTCCCAGAGGATGAAGGCGAACTCGCCGCGGAGCTGCTCCAGGCAGCCGGTGCCGAGCTCTTCGTACAGGTGCAGGGCGATCTCGCTGTCCGACCGGGTCTGGAGCCGATGGCCGCGCCGGGTCAGCTCGTCCTGGATGCGCTCGAAGTCGTAGAACTCACCGTTGACGACGATCTGCAGGCGCCCGTCCTCACTGCCGATCGGCTGGTCCCCGCTCGCCAGGTCGATGATGCTCAGCCGCGCGTGGCCCAGCCCGACGCGATGGTCGGGGTCCATCCAGGTGCGTTGACCATCCGGACCCCGGTGGGTCAGCCGTTGGGTGGCGCGATGCAACTCTTCAGAGCCGACCGCACCCGTCGGCGAAAACATTCCCACGATGCCGCACATTGCGAACCTCCGCTCACGAGAAAAGGGCTGCTCGGTTGCTCCGATGTGGGTCTCTCAAATCGTCGCTCTGCCACCGGCCTGCATGGCTGCTTTCACTTTCTCGATGAACACCGGCCAGCGCGGGTCCGATTCCAAGCTCATGAGCTCCATGTGGCTGCGCCGAATCGGGCACCACGCCAGGAAGGGCTCACGCTCGATCAACGCCTGTTCCAGGGCGGCGAAGGCCAGGTCATTTTCTCCCAGGCCGGCATGGAGATGATACAGCCAATACGGACGTGTGGGGGCTGGAATTGTGCGCTCGGCCAGCTCGCGTTGAATCTGCCGCGCTTGGGCTACCTGCCCGGAGAGCGCCAGCGCCTGGCCCAGTGCGGCTAAGAACAAGGGCAAGCGTCCGGAAACCTCAACGGCCCGGTGCAATTCCACGAGCGCCGCCTCGCGATCTCCCAAGAACCAGTATGCCCGGCCCAACTGCTGGTGACTGAAGGCAAAATTCGGGTCGAGTTCCAGAGCGCGGCGCAGTGGCGGAACTGCCTCGGCGAACCATTTCAGCGAGTTAAACGAAAAGCCGAGGAATGTGTGGGCTGCTCTGGAGAGCGGGTCGCCATCCACGGCACGTCGATTCTGGGCGATGGATTCCTGGTCACGTCCCGTATGGGTCAGATGCCACCCATACCAGTAGCGGGCCAGAGTGTAGTTCGAATTCAATTCCAGGGCCTTCAGCAAGTGCTGTTCGGACCCGTTCCAGTTCCAGTCGCACCAGAAAAGCACGACGCCGAGTGAACAGTGGGCCTCGGCGGAATGGTCGTCCAAAGCGACCGCGTTCTCCGCCGCGGTCTTCGCTTTGGCAACAGCCTCGCGAATCGGCAGGAAATCATAAAAACCGAGCAGGAAGTAGGCATCGGCCAGGCCGCTCCAGGCCAGCGCGTAGTTGGGATCTTCCAGCAGAGCCAGCTCGAAATAATACAGGCCCTTCTTGAGCCCGAGGCCGCGTTGGTTCCAATGACCGCGGCCTTTGACATAGAGCTCGTAAGCCTCCATGCTGGCGGTCTGCGGCCGCACGAGTTTCGCGTCGGCCTGGCCGCCCAACTGCACCTCGAGCGCGGCGACGATGGCGCGGCTGATGTCGTCCTGGATATCGAACACGTCTTTCATCTCGCGGTCGTAGCGCTCGCTCCAGAGATGAAAGCCGTCGCGCACCTTCACGAGTTGGGCGGTCACGCGCAGGCGGTTGCCCGACTTGCGCACGCTGCCTTCGAGCACCGTCTCTACGTTGAGCAACTGCCCAATGCGCCGGATGTCTTCGTTCTTGCCCTTGAAGGCGAACGACGACGTGCGTGCCGGCACGCGCAGGTCTTTCACCCGCGAGAGGGCCATGATCAGGTCCTCGGTGATGCCGTCGCTGAGAAACTCGTTCTCGTGGTCGGCGTTCATGTTCACGAACGGCAGGACGGCCAACGACGGCTTGCCTTGGGGTGTTGATTCGGGCGGCGACGATGCTGGCGATGGGATTTCGCGTGCAACCAGCGCATCGGCCACAGCCCGCGCGGAAGCGGGACGCTGGCGGGGGTCTTTTTGCAGGGAGTGCAGGATCGCGCGTTCGACGGCCGGGTCGAGGTCGGCCACCAGTTCGGCCGGAGGGCGCGGCGACGATGCCGCGTGCGCTCGATGCAACTGGTCGATCGAGCCGCTCTGGTGCGCCGGTTGGCCCGTGAACGCTTCGTAGAGGATCAGCCCCAGCGAGTAGAGGTCGCTCTGGATCGTCGTCTCGCCGCGCGCCAACTGTTCGGGCGCCATGTAGGCTGGCGTGCCGGCAATCTCGCCGATGCCACTGGCGCTGTCCTCCAGGCGTGCCAGTCCGAAGTCGGTGATGCGCGCCTGGCCGCGGCCATCGATCATGACGTTGGCCGGCTTCAGGTCGCGGTGCAACACCCCCTTCTCGTGGGCCGCCGCCAGACCCGCGCAAAGCTGTTGGGCAATCTCAAGGCCCTTGTCTCCGGGCAAACGCCCGATGCGGCGCAGCAAACCTTTCAGGTCCTCGCCGTCGATGTACTCCATCGACAGAAAGTGCTGGCCCTCCACCTCGTCGATGTCATAGACCCGGCAAACGTTGGGATGCGCGAGCTGCCGGCTCAAGCGCACCTCGCTCACAAATAACTGAAAGCGCCTGGAACTCTCGGCGACGCCGCGCGGCAGGAACTTGAGCGCCACCGGATGACCTAGTTTCAAGTCATCGGCCCGATAGACCTCACCCATGCCGCCCCGGCCGGCGAGCGACACGATGCGATAGCGGCCGGCGATTCTCGTTCCCGGCAGGAACCGGCCATGAGCGGACGAATCCGGGTCGTTCTTCGCAGGGTTGTGATCGACCGTGGCCTCCGGCCCCGCCACGAGCACGCCGCGGCAGGCCGAGCAGAACTTGCTGTCAGCATTGTTTTCGGCGGAGCAGGCCGGGCAGGTTTTCATAGGTTAAGCGCAACGATTCCGAGCATGAAGTGATTTTAGCAGAGCGGTTTCGCAATACCACCAGCGTGTCGTGTTTGAACTCTTACGCACTGTCCTTGACACAGAATCCCAGGTCCAATGACAATATCGGCATGAGCAACACCGAGACCCAATCCACGGGCATCGACCCGCAGGTTCTGGCAGACCTGGACGCCGTGATGAAGCGGATCATCGACGGCACCCCGGTGGATCCCGAAACGTCCCGCCGGATCGACGAGCGCGCCGACCGGATCACGGAGGAGATCCGCCGTAGCCGCGGCGTCATGGACGACGACCGGTTCCAGGCATTGTTGCATGACGATGACGACGCATGAAGTACGTCCTTGACGTCTCCGTCGCGATCTGCTGGGTCATTCCCCGTCCACTCACGCCGAAAGCCGACCGGCTGCGCGTTGAATACCAGCGGCAAATCCATGAACTGGTCGCCCCGTCCGTCTTCATCGATGAGGTGGCCGGCGCCCTGACAAAGGCGGAGCGGCAAAAAGACATCGCCGTCGGGGAGGCAATCCCACTTTATGCCAAGGTGATGAACAGTCACCCCGTCCTGATCCCGCATGCGTCCCTGATCGCCCGGGCCATCGAAATCTCCTCATGGACCCGGAGCGCATATTACGATTGCCTCTACGTGGCGCTGGCTGAGCGCGAGGGGTGTCAGTTGGTCACGGCTGACCAGAAGTCCATCAATAATCTCATGCCGCGCTTCCCGTTCATTGTGCCGCTGGCGACACTGCCGTGAGGCTTGCTACCGGAGGGGAACTCGGGCAAGCCGAAAGCCGAGGAAGTTGAACCGGATGACCGGCGTGAACCTGAAGCGGAACGCCGCGCGGCAGAGCCCGGAGTCGCTGTACCAGCCGCCGCCCCGGGACACCCGGAGCGAGGCCCCTGGTTCCCAGACGCTCTCGCACCAAGGACGCATGGTGAGGGATAGTGACTTTCCGAGGGCTTCAAGATTGTGCGTTTTGGAGAAGGCGACAGCCAACTCCTGCAGCAAAGCCTTGAGAAACTTCTCCGCCGCTTGTTGGCAATGAAGGCAGACCTCATCGGTGGGCATCGGCTTCATGCTGGCGATCTCTTTGGCGACGCGATAGTCGGATTCAGCCTTTCGCATCCATTCGCGTGTGGCCTTTTTCATATAGGACTTCTCCCCGGCTGAGGATTTCGCGTACGAACCAATCATCCATCTTCAATCGCTCTTGAAGGTACTCAGGCGTGCGCACGATGAGGTCTAGCGGAAAATCATAATCGAGGGCCAAACGAATCTTGGCGGCCTGGTTGACCATGTTCTTGGCCGGCATGATCACGAGCAGGTCCACATCGCTATCGTCGTCCGGTTCGCCGTAAGCATGCGAGCCGAACAGGATAATCCTGTCAGGCTGAAAGCGCTCCGCGATCTGCCGCGCCAGCTTGGCGATGGCGGTGCGGGTAATTCGCCAGGGGCGGGCGGTTTTCTTTCCCATGTTGCTGTTATATCATCCGCCGATGTCCCGTGTGTAGCAGAATCGCTTCAAGTCGGAAAGCCGCTGAATGGCCAGCCGGCTTGATTGATGCGGCGTTCCAGCCCTGCCAGCGTCGCAAGAATTTCGTCGAAGCCGGCCGGTTCACCGAGCGTTTGAGATACTCGAATCGCGCCGGCTGCGACGATGGGTCGTGAAGCCGAGCTTCATGCGTTCTCCTCGGCGAGTTCCCGGAAAATCGGGTGCATCCAGGCCGGTGCAAGCCGCAGGTCGTTGAGCAGTTCCCGCCGCTCGTCGGCTGGAAGCGTCCGCTTCAAGTGGTCTCGCCGCTCTCGTGTCACGTGCTCCTGGCCCAGTTCACGCAGCGCCTGAATCACCAGACGGGGAAAAGGGGAGAAGTCCAATTATTGACTCCGCAACGTATGCGCGACGCGGCGTGACAGCTCCCGCACCCACCACAAATGCCCTTGGGATCGTCGTGACTTCGGTTTTCGGCACGGCTTCGCCAAGGTTGAGCGTAGAATTTCCCGCGGCCACCTCCGATGCGGCTGGCGCGAAATTGTGCTCTTTTTCAGTATACCGGTCATGGCTGCTTTTCCAATCTCTTCGCAGGGCTGGTGGGCACTGGCAGCGGCCCAAGAGCTTCTCAAAAGCACCAGACTTGATAAACTGGACGCCAAGCGTTCAAGGCGATTCTGTGTTGACGGAACGAACCGAGCCCACCAGCTCAAGAACCAAGCCAAAGACCTTCTCAAGGCCGGCCAGGGGCCGACAATTGTTCGCGACGCCATGTAGGCCGGCGTGCCGGCAATCTCGCCGACGCCACTGGCACTGTCCTCCAGGCGTGCGAGGCCGAAGTCGGTGATGCGCGCCTGGCCCCGGCCATCGATCATGACGTTGGCCGGCTTCAGATCGCGGTGCAACACGCCCTTCTCGTGGGCCGCCGCCAGACCCGCGCAAAGCTGCTGGGCAATCTCGAGGCCCTTGTCCCTGGGCAAACGCCCGATGCGGTGCAGCAAACCTTTCAGGTCCTCGCCGTCGATAAACTCCATCGACAGAAAGTGCTGGCCCTCCACCTCGTCGATGTCATAGACCCGGCAAACGTTGGGATGCGCGAGCTGCCGGCTCAAGCGCACCTCGCTCACAAATAACTGAAAGCGCCGCGAACTCTCGGCGACGCCGGGCGGCAGGAATTTGAGCGCCACCGGATGACCGAGCTTCAAGGCAATCGGCGCGATAGACCTCACCCATGCCGCCCCGGCCGGCGAGGGACACGATGCGATAGCGGCCGGCGATTTTGGTTCCCGGCAGGAACCGGCCATGAGCGGACGAAGGGTTATGATCGACCGTGGCCTCCGGCCCCGGCGCGAGCACGCCGCCGCAGGCCGCGCAGAACTTGCTGTCAGCGTTGTTTTCGGCGGAGCAGGCCGGGCAGGTTTTCATGGGTCATTCGGCTCGTTCGCGGTGCCTTGCGGCTTTGACGCTGCCATTATGCCACGGCGGGCGCGGCGTTCAAGCATCGGTTGGACAAAACGCTCCTGCCGCGTTGCGGGTTTCCTTGGCCATTCATGGGAGCTTGACTACAATTGGTTGATGGCCAGACCGCGGCACCCCGATAAAGACGTTGAGGCCGCGGTTGCCTATGCCGAGAAGCACGGCTGGACGGTGCGGATCTCGGGCGGCCACGCGTGGGGCATCCTGTTCTGTTCGGCGGCGAGCCGCGGCGGCTGCAAAAGGTCGGTTTACTCGACGCCGAAGCGTCCGATCGAGCACGCGCGGCGCATACGCCGTGCGGTGGACATGTGCCCTCATTAACATGGTGAAGCCTATGACTGTCGCAGTCGCCACTTTTGCCTTTACGGTAATCCTTGAGGGGCTGGACGATGTCAGCGAAGAGCTGGCCAACCGACTCTACGAGGCCGGTTGCGACGACGCCTCGCTTGGTTGTTGTGAAGGCGTCGTTTCGCTCGAATTCGACCGCGAAGCCGGCTCTCTCGCGGAGGCGATTGGCAGCGCGGTGCGCGATATCACGGCCGCCGGATGCTTGCCGGCACAGATCACGCTCGACCGGGACGGCGATTGAGCTTTCGGCCGGACATTTGCTCGAAGAAAGCGTTTTTTGCCGAAGCTGGGCGGTTCGGTGAGGTACATGTCCCGCATCGCCTGGTGTCAATTTCACGATGACCGACCTACCGCCAAGGCTAACAAAGTGGCGGGAGTTTGCACGCCAATCGCGCGGACTATTAGGTGGCCGGATCGCTCGGCCGCCGCTGGTTTCCCAAGTCGTTCGCGAGGTCGCCGCGTGCTTGACGCCGCACCGAACTCGCGCGAGAATTGCCTTACACTTACCAGAGGGCCGACACGCATTCGATTGGGTGATGGCGATGGCGACCTACATAGATGCAGACGAGTAGCGCGTCCGCGGCGAAAAGTTAGCCCTTGTTTAGGCAGAAGGACTTTTCGCGCAAGTCCACAAGACAATCGAGCATTTGCTGGCGGACCCAAAACATCCGGGCCTTCGAACTCACGAGTACAAGTCGCTCGAAAACCCATATAAGAAGGACGAAAAGGTCTTCGAAGCGTACGTTCAAAACAAAACCGCAAAAGGCGACAGAATCATCGACGGCATATTTCGCTCGTGAGCGCTGCGCATCCTCACCACTCACGTCGTGCTCCTCGACGTGCATCGACTGGGCCGACGGCGTGGTGACGTGGCCCCGATGCGACACGCGTGTCGCGTGACAGGCGAGTTGCGTTTCAAATCGTAGCGCTGGCACCGGCCTGTACTGCCGCTTTCACTTTCTCGATGAACACCGGCCAGCGCGGGTCCGATTCCAAGCTGATGAGCTCCATGTGGCTGCGCCGAACCGCGCACCACGCCAGGAAGGGCTCACGCTCGATCAACGCCTGTTCCAGGGCGGCGAAGGCCAAGTCATTTTCTCCGAGGCCGGCATGGAGATGGGCCGCCCAACTGCACCTCCAGCGCGGCGACGATGGCGCGGCTGATGTCGTCCTGGATGTCGAACACGTCCTTCATCTCGCGGTCGTAGCGCTCGCTCCAGAGATGGAAGCCGTCGCGCACCTTCACGAGCTGGGCGGTCACGCGCAGGCGGTTGCCCGACTTGCGCACGCTGCCTTCCAGCACCGTCTCCACGTTGAGCAACTGCCCGATGCGCCGGATGTCCTCGTTCTTCCCCTTGAAGGCGAACGACGACGTGCGTGCCGGCACGCGCAGGTCTTTCAGCCGCGAGAGGGCCATGATCAGGTCCTCGGTGATGCCGTCGCGCGGCTCGACCTCGATTCAATCGTCAGTACCCGGTGGCCGCCCCAGCGGAGATGGTGCCTATACGAAAATGGCCCCCTCCCCTTCACGTGCCCCCAATCGCGGCGGGGCTTTGCTGGAAGACTGCGGCGAACGAGCCTAAGTGTTGCCCTGCCGAGCCGTCCCGGCGGTGCGGCAACGGCCGTCGCGCCCGCGTTTTCATCGCGCAGCGGGCTGGGCCGCGCACCGCGAGCGACCTCTCACCTAAATCACGCGACGAAAAGCCGGCTTCGACAAAAAGAACGGTTCCTGCCACCTTTTCCCGGGTTGCCACCTTTTCCCGGGTTGCCACCTTTTCCCGGGCCTGCCACCTTTTCCCGGGCCTGCCACCTTTTCCCGGGCCTGCCACCTTTTCCCGGGCCGTCTCCTATCCGCGGCCCGAATCACAGAGCGTACCATGACATTCCCTTGCGGGCCATTGGCCCGCGATCCGCCCGGCCAGCCGCTTCGCCTGGTCCGCTCTGGCCGCGATCGACCCATCGCGGGCGCGGCCCGCTTAAGCCGCTAAAGTGGTCCCCTCTTTCGCCGCCACCGAGACCAAGACTGCCAATCCGTAAAGCCCGCAGGCATTGCCATTCGGGTCAAAAACCATTTCCCAAATCGTTCTGACCCCGTTCTGCGTCTGGTCAACGTAATCCATTATACCACAACGGGTTGATGTCGAATCCAGACTACCCGTCACGACCCAAGAATACGCGAAAATACCCCACTTTGCGCCGCAAAGTCGGGAGATTTGACGGAGATTTTCTGGGCCAAAGATTCTGCTCTTCCGATTGCCACCCTCTCATTTAACCTGGAAGTATTGGGCCACTTTGCTGCGGCCCGCTCACCACCCGTAACGGAGAAGAAACGATGTTAGCCCCAAACGTGGGAAACGTAGTGATTGATCGGGAGCGCGATATTCACTACACGGTCGTGGCCTACCGCGCCTTGACCGAAACGGAATTGATGTTCGTGGTTCGGCAGTTTCTATCAAGCCGCAAACGTTCTCCCAAGAAAGGGAGCCGATTCGAGATTGTCACGTCCATCGGTGCCAGGGACTAAAGGGGAGGCCTGGAGCCGATCAGGCATCAGCGGCGCAAAAAGAAGGCAAGCCGGCGCCATGAGGCGTAGAGGGGACTCGACACTCCCCACCGACTTGCCATCAAACTGCCGCTAGCAGAGATGTTTCGGTCATCCGGCCCACCAAAGCCGTCTGCCGCGGTGGCTCTCTGCGGCGATGCGTTGGTGCGCATCTAGCGGCCCACTGGCGGAGGTATTCACCCGTGTCGCCCCTCCGTTAACGTGCGCCTAGTCCGGCAGTTTCAAATTGGTCTCCCATGAAATGCGGGAATTGACGATGCTGTGCATCTCGTGGATTTCAGTGGAACTGGGAGACGTAGCAATGCCAGGGAAGGCAGCCAAAGTGACGATCACGGAACGTCAGAAAGTAGTCCTGGAGGAATTCAGCCGTTCGCGGAGTGAAGCAAAGGTCATTGCTCAGCGGGCAACGATCGTCCTCCGTGCCTTTGAGGGGTGCTTGAATGAAGACATTTCCGCGGAGGTCGGGCTGGAGCGAAAGCAGGTCGGCGCTTGGCGACGGCGCTGGCAGGACGCTTGGGAATCGTTGACCTGCCTCGAATGTCGCGAACCAAGGCGACTACGAGAAGCCATTCGCGATACGCTGCGCGACGCGCCACGATCTGGTTCTCCAGGCACCTTTACGGCCGAACAGATCGCCCAGATCCTGGCCGTCGCCTGCGAGCCGCCCGAAAGGTCCGGTCGGCCGATCACGCATTGGACCCAACGTGAGTTGCGGGATGAAGTCATCCAGCGGGGCATCGTCAAGGAAATCTCGCTCTCTCGCATCGGCCATTTTTTGCGGAAAGCGGCGTTACGGCCGCATCGGCGGAAGATGTGGTTGAACACCACGGAGAAGGATCCGGACTTGTTTCAGCAGCAGGTGGAAACGGTTTGTAAGACCTACCAAGCGGCTCCGACTCTTCACGAACAGGACGCAACGCACACCGTCTCTTGCGACGAAATGACGGGCATTCAGGCATTGGAGCGGATCGCCCCTGCCAAGCCAGCTCTGCCCGATCAGGTTGCCCGCGAGGAATTCGAGTACGCTCGCCACGGCACAACGACCCTGATTGGCAGCTTCGATGTGGTGACGGGACAGATGTGCCAAGCCACGCTGGGACCGACCCGTACCGAAAGCGATTTTGTCTCGCACATCGAGCGGACGGTGGCGGCCGATCCGGATGCAAACTGGGTTTTCATCGTCGACACGCTCAACATTCATTGGTCCGCAGGGCTGGTGGAATGGGTGGCAGAACGATGCGAGCCGAATAGGCCGTTGGGAAAAAAAAGGGAAGGAAGGCATCCTGAAATGTCAGGCGACATGCCGCCAATTCTTGTCCGACGTATCGCATCGCATCCGCTTCGTGTTCTTGCCCAAGCACAGTTCGTGGCTGAACCAGATCGAGACCCTGTTTGGGATCATCATGCGAAAGGTGGTCCGCAGAGGCAGCTTTCCGTCAGTCGCTGACTTGGAAGAGAAGCTTCGGCTGTTCCTGGATTATTACAATTTCACGATGGCCCATCCATTCAACTGGACCTACACGGGCAAACCATTGCGACAGCCGCGGCACAACGACTATTGCCCGCCCCACCGCAGGCGTTTGCCTTCCAAAGTCAAATTGGCCAAACTACTGCTTGCATGTCCAAGCGAATCCGAAGTGCCGGACTAGGCGCCCAGCGTCCAATTGGTCGTTAGGAATGCGCAGCATCATAAAGCGCGGCTGGCGGATTTCAAGGCCCCGCAAACGCAAAACGGCCCCGCCGCATTCCGCAAGGCTCTTGGTCGATCGGCTCCAGGGGGCAAAGAAACAACCCGCAGAGCTACCGCTGCAAAAAAAGCAACACCAGCAGCGTGAAGGATATGCCAAGCGAAACGCCCATCAGGCACAACAAAAAATGGTGAACAATCGCGTTGTCACGACCGGTCAACGACCAAAGAAGCTCGTTGGTTTTACCGGGGACTTGCCTCACAGCCGTCGCGGCGAACTTCGCCGCCGACCACAGCGACAGAGCGATGCTTTTAGTCAGTAAGGCCAGTTCTACGAACAGCTCGATGAAGGGCCCCACTAAATCCTGACTAATTTGCTTTGTTGACTCCCAAGTGATCTCCTCTTCCTTGGGTTTGGTTTGCGACGGCAGCGAGCATTGGCAGTAAGGGCATTTTGTTGCGTCCGGGTCAACGGCCTTTCGACAGGCCGGACAGAAGACCCGCAAGTCAGCAAGCGTTCCAGCCACGAGCCAGCCAATCGGGCCAAGAAATGCGCCCCAAAAAACCCCGCGGCCCGTCTGCCCTTTTGCTTGACCGATGCAATATCCGACCGTCCCGCAGACGACCACCCACATCAAAAACGCAAAGGATACCAGCGCGTCCATATGTCTTGTTCAGCCTGATCTGGAAGAGCGCTTGATCGAGTTAGCGAGTTACAAGGGAAACAGGGTCACGTTGGTTGCATTGTACAAGACATGGGCAAGGAAGCACGGTTTCCTCCTCTCTGTTCGGTTGTGGGTCGGGTAACGCCGGCAAGTGAGTGTTCAGGCGGTGGCATAAGTCGCTGGCCGCCTCATAGAGGTTTTGACCGGTCGCGGCGGCCCAGAGATCAAGCGCGTTGCCCGCTCGGCCGCACTTGAAACGCTGGAGCGCTTGCCGCCCGAGGTTGACCGCGAAGCAGTAGCTCGTGCCAGCCGAGGAACCGTGCAGCGGGCAGGGACCGCGCTGCTGGGCGCCGCGGGGGCCGCGTCAAGGCGACCATCGGCCGATCATTTGCCACGCGATGATGCCTTGGGCTTAGCATCGCGCCGCCGTCCCGTCCGGGTCGCCGCCTTACTTCAAGAACGGCCGGAACTGTTCGACGTCGAACGGCTCAAGAACAAACACAGTTTTTGTTCTACCATTTATCGTTTCGTACTTTTCAATTCTAGAAACCTCCATGACGCCGTTGACAGCAATCGTTGAATCATCGGCGAGCTGCGAGGCATCAATGCCTTGCAGCCGAAACACCACGGCACTGGCGGGGCCGGCCTTGCCAATATCGTGCAGTGCGGCCAGCGCTTCTTTATCGCTCAGAACTTGAACAATCTTGACGTTGTGCCTGCCCTTGACGGCCGCTAGCGACGTGAACTTGGAAACTCTTTTCACACGCCAGTCTGGCGGCTCTTCACCTGCATCGAACGCATCGGCCGCGCGCTGAATCTCGATTCGATCAGGCGTCCTGATTTCACCGACCGGGAAGGCCGGCAAGCGACCCACATCGCCCACCGACAAACCCGATACGTCAAGTTCCGGCCAGGCGGTCAGGTCGGCTCGTTTGGCTGATACGACGTCCTGGGCCGCGACCGGCTGCTTTTCAGCCACCGCCAACTCGGCCATCCTCGACTCGATTTCCTTGGCTTCTTTTTTCAATTCTGCCGTTCGTCGGCCGTTTGGTCTTTTTGATGCTTCCCTTTTCAGGTCGCTCCTGAACTTTGCTTTCATCGCATCCGGCCAGCGGGGACTTGCAAGCTTCTTTTTAAGCTCGGCTACCTTTTTGGCGTCCGGCTGCGATGATAGCTCTTTGTTGATTTCGTCAAGTCGCCGGGACGCGGCCTGTATCTCACGTCGTTTCTCGCCTGCCGCCCGGCCGGCTTCGCGGCTGTCGGCCTGTCGCTGCAAACTCGCCAGCCATTCTTCCCGCTTTTCCCAAATGGCTTTTAGCCGTTCTGGCGGCTCGTCTGCGATCGCGGCAAACCCCACGAAACAGAACACCAAGCCGAGGGCAAATCGCACGGTACGGTACTCCGAGAGAAAACGTTTGCTTCGTCGGGCCAGCCCAGCCGCGGGGCCAGATTCTTAGCGCCGCCAGCGTAGCTATCGGCGGCCACACGATGCCGAGAGTTTACCATCGCGCCGGCACCCGTCAAGGCGTCGCCTTACTTCAAGAACGGCCGCAACTGTTCAACGTCCGTCAGTCGCGGACTTCGATGTCCTTGGTCGGGTCGCGTCGAATCGCCCATCTGCCCCCCTTCGCACTAGCCCCGGCGATCCATTGGGCGGCATTGTCGAGTGCAGCTTCCGCCGTGGCTGCCTTGTCATCGGAGCGCAACGCAATAGACAGTTTGCCGCCAGCCGAAATAACGGAGCACGTGCCCCCCTTCGCGTCGGCTTCAGCGATCCATTTGGCCTCGTTGTTCAGGTCGGCTTCGATCGACGAGGACTCGTTATCAGCAACCAGCACGAGCGAAAGCTTGCCGTCGGGTGAAGTAAGGAAGAAGTGCGCCTTTCCGTCGGCGTGGCACATCCACGTACCACGCTGCTTGCCGTCCGAATCATAGAGCAGAAAGTTGCGGGTGCGGACGACTTCCTGGACGTTGTCTTTTGCCCCCACCATCCAGGGCAAAAGTACTGCGACTGCGACAACGGCCAAATATCCGTGCAGTCGACGGCAACGACGTTCCAACGCGGCAAGCTTTTGTTCGATGCTCATCTTGTTCTCTGGGTGAACGTGCCCCAGACCAAGTGTAAGCGTGCCGCAGATGGCCAGTCAACCAGCGGCTCGATGGGGCGATGGGGTGGGGCTAGTTTGCCGATAGGGCGTTGGCCAAACGCGGTGGCGGCTCGCCCCCCCCCGAACGCATCCGAAAAAAAACGGGCGCGGTTTCGTGGCGGGGCGCCCTTTGGCGATCGCCCCTTACTTACTCGCCTCGAGCATTGCCAGGGCGACGCGGCGGTTGATCATCATCGTGGCAAGAAAGCTGTCAGGAACCGATTGTATACGAGATGCCGGTTCGCACAGATCAGCAGCCGCAGACCGCGCACCCGCCGACGCATGTCATCGGCGCGAACCACGTCATGGATCCGTGCAAGAAGGGCGAACTCGCCATGCAGCCCAAAACTTGCATGGGCGGGACGCCCGGGCTACCTTGGGTGTGTTGTTCTGCCCACAATTGCGAAGGAGCCGAAGCCATGAGTGCCATTCCTAGTCGGGTGCGTGACCGGATCGTCACCAACATCAAGAAATTCCAACCAATCGTCGCCGCCGCAAAAGCGAAAGATGTCGGCGAGGGCGATACGGTGGCGCTCGTGCATGACATGCTGGCGGAGCTTTTTGGTTACGACAGATTTTCGGAGATCACGTCCGAGTGCAAAGTGAAAGCGAACTTTGCCGACCTGGCCGTCAAGTTGGAGGAAAAGATCCAGCTTCTGATTGAGGTCAAGGCGATCGGCAAGGAACTGAGGGACCACCGTGGCCAGGCGAGGGGCTATGCCGCCGACAAAGGCATCGACTGGGTCGTCCTGACCAACGGCGATCATTGGCAGGTCTTGAAGCTCGTCTTCGACAAACCCATTGAATGCGAGCTCGTCCTTGAGTTCCGCATCAGCGAACTTGACCGGAAGTCGGAGTCGAGCATTGAAAAAATCTATACGATCAGCAAGGAGGGCTGGGCGAAATCGGCCCTCGAGTTGCTCGACGAGCGGAAGGAGGCATTAAACCGCTATTTTATTGGCGCCATCATTTCATCGGACCAAGTTTTGAGTCTGGTGCGCCGCGTACTTCGCCGGGTGTCGCCGGATGTGAAAATCAGTGCCGACGAAATCAAGGCGGTCTTGATCGACGAAGTGTTGAAGCGAGAAATCTTGGAAGACGAAAAAGCTGATGCCGCACGAAAGCGGGTCGCTAAGGTGTTAACCAAGAAAGCGCGGCCGCGTGCCGAGCCAAAGTCGCCACAAGTCGCGGGTGGCGCGCCAACATGATCCCATCTCAAGGTTGTGCCTTACCTCGGTGTTATGCCCGGTATTGATCCCTGAATCACGCGCGGCATGCGAAAACGCTCTGAATCGTCGTCTCGCCGCGCGCCAATCGTTCGGGCGCCATGTAGGCCGGCGTGCCGGCAATCTCGCCGGCGCCTTTGGCGCTGTCCTCCAGGCGTGCCAGGCCGAAGTCGGTGATGCGCGCCTGACCCCGGCCATCGATCATGACGTTGGCGGGCTTCAGATCTCGGTGCAACACCCCCTTCTCGTGGGCCGCCGCCAGACCCGCGCAAAGCTGCTGGGCGATCTCGAGGCCCTTGTCCCTGGGCAAACGCCCGATGCGGCGCAGCAAACCCTTTAGGTCCTCGCCGTCGATAAACTCCATCGACAGAAAGTGCTGGCCCTCCATCTCGTCGATGTCATAGACCCGGCAAACATTGGGATGCGCGAGCTGCCGGCTCAAGCGCACCTCGCTCACAAATAACTGAAAGCGTCTGGGAACTCTCGGCGACGCCGCGCGGCAGAAATTTGAGCGCCACCGGATGACCGAGCTTCAAGGCAATCGGCGCGATAGACCTCACCCATGCCGCCCCGGCCGGCGAGGGACACGATTGGGTAGCGGCCGGCGATTTTGGTTCCCGGCAGGAACCGGCCATGAGCGGACGAATGCGGGTCGGAAATCGACGGGCAAGCGCTGGCGTTCTTCGCAGGGTAGTGATCGACCGTTGCCTCCGGCCGCCCACCGCCCTGGGGCCAAGCGCGTGATGGGCCGAGTCGTTGTGAGCGTTGCGTCGGCCGGGGCTGGCGGTGTAGAATGCGACATAAGCTTCGCGGGGAAGAGATCCAACTCATTCGAGAGTGATTCAGAAATGCCGTTACTCGATCATTTCCATGCCCCTCTTCACCCGCAACGGCACTGGGAGGCGTTTCACTCGCGTTGGGCCAGCGCAATTGCCGACGCGTTAAACGCGGATCTCTTGCCGCCGGACTATTTCGCCGAGCCTGAAACACACGCCACGGGCCGCGTAGAAATCGACGTAGCGACGTTCGAAGCGCCCGGCGAAGGGGCCGGCGGGGGGCTGGCGACGGCGACGCTTCCGATGCGCGTCTGGAGCGCTCCCCCAGCGGCGCTCTCGATGCCCTGCGTATTTCCAGGGGCGTTTCGCGTTCGGGTGTTCCGCAACGAAGGCGGCGCGGTTCTTGTCGGCGCGATCGAGCTCGCCAGCCCGGGCAACAAAGACCGCGCCGAAGAGCGGCGGGCCTTTGCAGCGAAGTGTGCCAATTACCTCTATGAAGGCGTCAGCCTGATTGTTATCGACGTCGTTTCCAACCGCCATGGAAACCTGCACAACGAGATTGTTGACTTGATGCGCTGCGCGTCACGATTCCGCTTCGGCCGTGAGGAATCGCTCTATGCCGTCGGGTATCGGCCGGTCCGCCGCGATTCGGCCGACGTGGTCGATATGTGGCCGACGGAGCTTTTTCTGGGGCAACCTCTGCCGACGCTCCCGCTTTATTTGAGAGGCGATGTGTGCGTTCCGGTCGAGCTCGAGGCGACGTATATCGACGCCAGCCGTCGGCTGCGTCTGACATAGACCAGGCACGAGGCGACGCTCGTGCAAGGCGCGGCTCCTCGAAGCTGGCCTTCACCGACTCGCCCCCGGCAAGTCGTCAACCGCGGCCATCAGGCTGGAAGTCGGGGCGACGGGATTTGAACTGTCGAGAAGCGCGTCTGCCGTGTTTCGCGGCCCGGCGGGGTGGCCCGGTCGGGAGATCGCCAACCTCTGGCGAACCGTGCAATGGGGCAGTATTTTTGGAATGCACCAAACCGACCCCCATCCAATGCTGCTCCGGTACTCAAGACACCCTGCTCGTGAACATGGATCCTCAAGCGACGCCTGCTTCTCCCCTCTCGGAAGAACTTCCCGCAGCGGACTCCGGCGTTGGACAAGCGTGTCCCGCATCGGCCGACGGCGGCGCACGCCGCCCGGAGATTTCACGTTTGCGTGATTTGTCTGGGCAGCAACTCAAGTCGGGCATCGCCGCCTGGCTGGGGTGGCTCTTCGACGGTCTCGACATGCACCTCTATGTGCTCGTCGCGACGCCGTTCGTTGCCGAACTGCTCGATATATCGGACCTGAAAGATCGCCAGGTCGGCTACTACAGCTCTTTGATCCAAGGGGCGTTCATGATCGGCTGGGCGCTGGGAGGCGGCTTTTTTGGCCGCATTGCCGACCGTATCGGCCGCAGTCGCGGCTTGATGCTCACGATTCTCACCTACGCGATCTTCACCGGGCTGTCGTATTTCGCCCACACCTGGTGGCAATTGCTGATCTTCCGGTTTCTGGCGGCGCTGGGCGTGGGTGGAGAGTGGGCCGTCGGCGCGTCGCTGCTCTCCGAAACCTGGCCGCGAAGTTGGCGGCCCTGGATGGCGGCCGTTCTGCAAACCGGCGTCAATTGCGGCATCATGCTGGCCAGCCTGGCCAACTTTCTCTTGGCCGCCTACCCAAAGCGGTCGGTGTTCCTGGTCGGCGTGCTGCCGGCGCTCTTGGTGTTGTGGATTCGCCGCGCCGTGCCCGAGCCGGAAGAATGGCAACGGGCACGGCGGCAAACTTCGCACGTCGCGCCGCCTTTCCTCGACCTGTTCCGCGGCCGCGTGCGCCGCGTCACGCTGCTCACGCTCGTGGTTTGCGGTCTTTCGCTCACAGCGCATTGGGCGTTTACGTTCTGGTATCCGCAGCACCTGCGAAACATGGCCGACATCAGCGGCTGGACGGAATCTGAAAAGAGCCAACTCGTCAGTCAGGCGGTCTGGCTGGTCATGTTGTCGTCGATTGCGGGCAATTTTTTGGCCGGGTTGATCGCACGCTGGCTGACATATCGGCTGGCCATCGCCGGCCTGTTTTTGGCTTACTTTCTGGCGATGTTCGCCACGTACTATGTGCCGCGCGATCACCACGCTCTCTGGCCCGGGTTCGCGGCGATCGGGCTGTGCCAGGGGGCGTTTGCCCTGTTCACGATGTATCTGCCGCCGCTGTTTCCCACGTTGTTGCGCACGACGGGCGCGGGGTTCTGCTACAACTTCGGCCGCATCGTGGCAGGCATCGGCACCGTCTTTTTTGGCCTGTTCTCCGACGGGGTCGGCGATTATCGCCTCGCGCTGTTCTATGCCGGCTTCTTGTTCCTACCCGCCGCGGCCTTCGCTTGCCTCCTGCCCGAACCGCCGGATGAAGCACGGTCGTGATCAGTAGGCCGGCTCCTTCAAGCGCGGCTCCCGCCCGCCTGGCTCAGCGGAGGCTCCTCCTCGTCGAGCGGACCGGCAGGTTTTGGTTTCGATTTCGGCGGTGTTTTGGCGGGCGCGGCCTTGGGAGCCGACCGCGTCGGCTTCTCCGGTTGGACCGCGTTCTGCGGCGACGCCGGCGGTTCAGCGATCGGCGGTTTGTTGTTCGCCGCCGGCTCCGACGCGACCGCCAGAGCCTGCGGCATGTCGGCATCGCAAAACGACGCCACGCGCTGCTGCAGCTTTGCCAATCGCTCCAGCACCCCCACGTACTTTTCGTGCTCGGCCTGGTCTTGCTCGCCGCTTTTTCCGGCAAGCTGCTCGACCAACTGGTCGAGCGCGCCCAAGTGCTTTTCGTTGACCTTCAACACTTTGAGCGCCGCCAAATGGTCCTGGGCTTTCTCCAGCCGGTCGAAGGCCTGCTCGGCTTCGGGCAGCCTGGCCTCCAGCGACGGCAGGTCGACTGCCGGCCACAGCTTGTAAAAGAACCGCCGGCCGGCGCCGTGATCGGGGCTTTGCACTTCCCACTGCTTCTTGAGCTGTGCGGTTCGCTGCGCAAGCTGCGGTTGGTCGGGCTGTTCGCCGAGCGCGAGCGTGTATTTATCGAGAGTGTCGTCGATGTTTCCCTCGCGCAGCGATTGGTTGCCCAGCTCGATCAACACGTTGGCACGGCCCTGGGCGTCGTTTTTTTCGATGGTCCGGGCAAGATTGGCCGTCAGCGTTTGCAGGCCGGCATGCTGCCGCTCGATTTCGCCAAGCTGCTGGGCCAGCCAGCTCAATCGTGGGTTTTTGTCTTGGCCCAACTCCTTCGCCTCTTGATGGATAATGCCGACGTTGCGTTTAAGCCCGGCAAGCTGCTTGTCGAGCGACGACAGCAGCGCCTGGCCGATGCGTAGCGCCGCTTCATATCGCTTGTCGGCGTTGGTCAGGTTGATCTGGCGGATCTTTTCGGCCAGCAGTGCTTGCAATGCCCGCACGTCGGCGACCAGATAGCCCAGCTCTCGCTCGAAGTCGCCTTTTTTCGTGGCGGCACGGTCCACCGGCAAGCGGCAAACGAGGTCGCACTCGTCGGCGGTGATCGGCAGCGGAAAGTCGATGGCCGAGCCGGCGCCCTGGCGAATGCGGATGTAGGCCACGTGGTTGAACGTGCGGGGCGCGGCCACCTGCCCGCGTGGGTCGGGCGAGCCGAGCAGGTCGGCGTCGTCGATCGCCTCGAAACCGCGGTCGTTGGCATACACCGTGGCCGCTTGCACCGGAGCTCCCGACGCCTGATCGACCAGCCGCAAGTTCAACCGCCCCGTGCGGGTCGGCAGCCTGACGGCCTGAAAGCCGACGATGCGCGGGCCGCGCCGCCAAGGCCGGGGCAAGTTCGTTTCGATATTGGCCCAGTAGGAGCTGGTCTGGTTTTCGACGCGCAGCACGGTATAAGGCACCGGAACACGGGCCAACGTGCCGTCGCCTTCCAGCACGACCCAAAAGGGCTGCAACACGCTGCCCGGCGTCAGCCAGCGGCCCAACAGCCGCCAACCGCGAGACTGCGAACCGCGGAATACGAGTTCGACCTGGTGCAGGTCGGTGGTGGGCGTCAGCAGGGCGGTCGGGGCGAAGTCGTCACGCACCGCCAGGCAGACGGCCTTGCCCAGCCAGGCGCGGTCCGGCGTCGTGCTCGTGCCGCGCGGACCGATTTGCTCGACGTCGCGAAGGATCTGCCTCCAGGAGACGCGATAAAAGCCGTCGCCATAGTCGAGCCGGAACAGAAAAATCGTATCGTCCGCGTCGTGGAACAATTCCGCCGACCGGAAATCTGCGTGAGAGAGCGAAAGCTCGGAGAGATCGCTGTGGGCCAGCCGGTCGATGAGCGGGTGGCGTCTGACGACGCGCACCTGGGCCAAGTCGCCGAATAAGCGGCGCAGTTGATCGCTTGTCTGGCGCTCCACCGTGTCGGCCAATAGCGGTGTCAGGGCCGCGTGGTCGGCGAAGTCGAGCACGACCGTGATCTGATAGGGGTCGCGAGCGTGAGCGTCGACCTGCGCGGCAAGAGAGACTGAGGCCAGGGACACACTCATCAAACACGCCAGCAAGCACGCGCATTGCCGGCTTTGATAATCGACCATCATGTTGCACCACACGTTAATCATTGACCCTCCCCGCCTTTGAACCGCCAGTTCGCCACGTCGCCGAAGAGCGTCAGGGGACTAAGCTCGACGCCGGCCAACGCATCGTCGATCGCCAGATAGGTGTCGAGCTGCCACAACGGAATCACGATCGCCGTCCGCGCCACGTGCGCGTGGAACTTGTGCATCGTCCGCTGCAAATCGACGAACCGCTTGTGCAAAGCGAGGTCGCGGAAAAACTCGTTCACCGAGGCGTCGGGCGTATAGCCCAGAAAGTTGGGCCCTCCGCGGGCCTGACTGCGCGGGTCGGGGTCGAGCAGGCCGCCGAGCCAAAACGTCTGGTCGCTGAAATCGTGCCGCCAATAAACCAGGTCGAAATCGTGTAGGTCGAGAACGCGCGGAAAAAACTCCGCGGCGCTCAAACCCGTCAACTCCAACTCGATGCCCACTTTGCCCACCTGGGCCGCCATCTGCCGGCAGGCCTGTTCCGCGCCCGGCTCGCTCGCTCGGTATACCAACTTCAGCGGCGGAAGGTTGCCGAGCTTTCGTTTCGCCTCGTCGGCCAGCGGACTTGCCTGCTGCCCGTCGAAGGCGGGCACGTCGGCATCATAGGCCCAGCAGTCGTGCGGAAACGGCCCGGTCAACTCGGCGTGATCGCTCTCGCCGCCCGATGGGCGGAAGACCGCGTCGAGGATCGCCTTGCGATCGATGGCGTGGGCCAGAGCCAAACGCAGGTCCTGACTTTGCATCGCCGGATGCCGGAAGTTGGGCGCCAAAAACCAGACGCTCGGCGGATGCAGCGTGACCACACGCCCGCCGCGCTCTTTGACTTGCTTGACCAAGGCGGCAGGCAAATCGGCCACAAGCTGCAACCGCTTTTCGTAGAGCTGCAGCACGGCCTCGTCGGGCGACAAGACATGAAAGGTGATCTCGCGAATGGCGGGCCTGGCGGGAACGTCGGAGCCGGCCACAAAGCGGACCATCTGGTCGTTGTGCTCTGCCCGTCGATACGGCCCGCTTCCCAGGGGCTGTTCGTCGAACGCTTGCCACTCCTGCTGGGTGCCGCCCTGCGGAAAGCGATGCTTGGGCAAGATCGCAAAGTGCATGAACGACAGCGGATCCCAGTGATCGCGGGCCAGCCGGATGGAGAGCGTGAACGGGTCGTCAGCCCCGGCGGGCCCGGCCCCCGCCAGCGCTTGCGACCAGGCGGGCGAAAAACCGGGCATGGCCTCGCGGCCGAGCAGTCGAATCGTCCACGCCACGTCGGCCGCGGTGACCAGGTGCGGCTGTTGCTCGGAATAGTCCGACCATTTCGCCGGCGGCGCGTGCGGCAGCTCGAACGACCGCCCTTTGGCCAACGCGAGTGGGAATTCGACGGCCAATTGCGGTTCATATCCTGCATCGCCGGCCACCGGACGCACCAGCCGGCTGTAGAGCAATTCCGCGGCCTGCCGCTCGACCGGCAGCCGTGCGTTGTGCGGCAGCCACGTGGTGGGCAGCTCGGCATAGGCACAGTGCAGCGTCGGATAGACGCTTTGGGCGACGTCGTCCGAGGTTTGTGGTGCTGCACGGAAGGCGATGAGCATCGCGATCAGAAAAGTTGCGGTCATCAGCGCTGCGCGTGGTAGGCGGGACCTCGGCGCATGGTTTTCGTTCTGACAACGAACGTAGGGTGGTGCGGCATAGATCATTCCGCCGCCTCCGTCAGTTGTGTACCGGGTGACGGTAGCGGCACCACGGCCAGCGTGCCGTCGACCAGCGGTACGAGCAAGAACCCCTCGGCCGACGCCACGGCGGCCGCGGCCGGGGCCTGGCCTTCGGCGAGTCGGGTTTGCCAGACGGTTTTGCCGTCGTCCATGTTCAATCCACAAATCGTGCCGCTGGCGTCGGTGACGATCAACGTGTCACCGTGGGCTGGCGGCTGACCGCAGATCGCGCCCGGACGACGCTCGCTCGCCCAGTTCGGCCCGTCAGCCAATTCGTCGGCCGCCGCCGTCAGCGAGACGATCACGCTCTGGTCGATGACCACGAGCACGCGTCCCGCTCGAACGAACAACTCGCTCGTCGGCCTTCCGGCCAGCGACCAGCGGTGGACCACGTGCGCCGGGTCGTAGGCATCGTGTACTTCTACCGTGCCCGAAACGCCGGCGATAAAAATGTGCTCGCCGTAGACGAGCGGCCGGCCGGTCAGCATCCCTTCCGCCGCATAGCTCTCGCCGATCTCGAGCCATTGCCCAACGGAACCGCGCGCCTGGTATTGCAGCCGCCGCAAGACCCGGCCGTCGCAGACGAGCACGGTTTCGTGTCCGGCGGGCGTGACGCTGATCGCGGTGCCCGACGGCTGCGCTGCGATCGACCACACAAAGGGCTGATCGTTGACATCGGCCGCGGCGCCGCCGGCCGCGATGCGATGGAGCAAGCCGTCGGAGCAAACCGCGGCCAGCGCGCCGGCCAACAGGCAGGGGCGGCCGAGCACTTCGGCCGGCGGCTGAAGCACCTGCCAGGCCGCTTGCGGATCAAGCGGCCGGACGGCGACGGCGCTCGAATCGGCCGTTCTCGCAAACAGCCGCGGACGACCGTCGTCGGCCTCGATCATGAGCGGCCCGCCGGCGCCGGCCGGCAACGTCTCGTGGTCGGCCGGCTCGACGAGCGTCGTTTTGCCCGACGGCGGACGGTCGAGGTCGAAGGTGGCAATCCGTCCGCCACGGTCGGCCACTGTCACGCGGCCATTTTCCAGCAGCGGGTCGCACGCCGGATGCAAGCCGACCTGGCGGCGCCACAGCGCCGTGCCCGTCTCGGCTTCCTGCGCCGCCAGCTCGCAGCGATTGGCGTCGCCGCTCATGGTGCCCAAGTAAAGCAGCAGGCGCCGATCGACGCGCCTCGATTGTGGTTCGTGCAGGGGTATCTCCGCGACGTGGGTCGGCGTTTCTTCGCCCGTCCAGACCGTATCGACCCTCTGCTGAAGCATGTTGAGCGACAGCCGGCGCAGCGCCCGCCCGGCCTGCACCCAGAGCGACTGGTTTTCGGCATGCGCCAGCAACGTCCGTGTGCCGCTGGCGCCGGACAAAAGTGTGCTGGGCGGCTGCGCCGTGTCTTCGATCAGCCGATAGATGGCTTCCGACTGGTTGTCGAGATTCAGGCCGAACAAGCCCAGCTCGCCCTGGTCGGTGGCGAACATCAAGCGGTCGGGCGAGGCTTGCGGAGCAAACCACGACCACCCCGACACCGTCTGCTCGGCCAACGGCGAGGCGTCGGCATCGGCGAAGCCGGATTCCGAAAGCAAATAGGCGCGGAGCCGCGTCCGGTCGAGATCGGAAGCTTCGATCAACACCAGATACGGTCCGACGACCAGCGGCCCGCTGCGCAGCGAACCGCTGGCGTGTCTGGCGAACAAGACCGACGAGCAGGCCGCTTGTTTGCCGTTGTCGATGGCCGCCGGGTCGATCGCCAGCACGCGATCGAAGTCGGCCGCGAAATAGATCCGCCGCGTGACGGGATCGTAGGCGCCGCCGACCGTCAGCGGCCAGCCGACCTCGTAATAGCCGAGCCGCTTGCCGAGCACCGGTTCGAGCACGTGAATGCGTCCGTCGGCGGTCGGCAGCAGTCCGCGCAGGAGCGGCTTGCCGCCGCCTTGGTCGGCAATGGTGACGAGCGTCAGCGGTGCGGTCATGGCCGCCGGCGCCGCGAAACGCCAACGTTCGGCGCCGGTCGTTGCGTCGAGCGCCAAAACGGACTGTTCGGCGCTCGACCGCACGATGAGCACTTCGCCCGACGTGGCGCTGGCGGGCATCCGCACCGGCAAACAATCGACGTCGAGTCCCAGGCGTCGCGCCCAACGCGGCCGGCCGGCGGCATCGAACGCATATAATACGCCTTGTGCCAGAGTCACGACGACCGCCGAGGCGTCGTCGGCCGGGGCGGCCGGCCCGCCGTCGTCGCTCGGCTGCCAGACGATGGCCAAGGTCTGTCCCGCGGCCGTCTCGCCGACGGCAGCCGCTTCCGCATCGTCGGCGGGCAACGGCCGATAACGCACGCGGGCCGACTCAGAGCGATGCGCCAAAGACTGTTCCTTGAGAATCCGCGGGTCGTCGGCCAACTCCGGTTCGTCGTGCAGCAACGCTTCGATGCGCGCATAAACGCTCCCCAGGTCGCCTTCGAGCGGGAAGCCGGGCACGCGGCGAAAATTCGCGACGATCTCAATGCGCGTCAGATTCAGCTTCACGCTTCGGGCTGTTTCGTCGACGCTTTCGCCCAGCTTTTGCACGCGTTCGGGCACCCACGCATCCTTCATCGCTTCGGCGACCGTGCGCAACAACTCGTGGGCCTGGCGCGCCCGATCGAGATCGCCGGCGGCCTTTTTCGCCCGCTGCAGTTCTGCCAGTTCGCTCAGTTGCCTGGCCCGCTCGACCGATCGCTCGATCAGCCGGCCCAGCGCCTGGAAAAGGTCGCCGGCATAATCGTGGTAGGCCGGGCTGTCGCGGTGCGAGCGAAACAGCCGATCGAGCGCCGCCATGCCGCGCGTCAAGTCACCGGTCGGAGAGAAGACCTCATTGCCCGCATCGCACATATCGAGAAAGAACGGCACGGTCGCCGCCTGCGGCGCCTGAGGAAACCGCTCGACATACTTGGCCAGCGCCGCTCGGGCATGGTCCCATTTATGGTCCTGATAAAGGGCCTGGGCTTTTTTCCATTCCTCTTCGGGACTTTTCGACCATTCTTGAAACTGCAAGACGCCGACGTAGCTTGCCAGCACCCCCAGCGCCGCAGCACCGATCACCGCCAGCCTCACCGCCCACCTCGGCGGACCGCGGCGCCGCGACCGCGGGTGCGGCGGCGCCGCCGACGGAGCCGCATCGGGCTGCTCCGCCTGAGGCACGTCCGCGGGCCTGGAAGAAATCGACGAGGAATTCGGCGCCACGGCCGTAGAGACGGGCGCCGGAAGCAAGCTCGGTGCTTTGATCGCCGCCGGCGACGCGGCAAGCTTGGCTGGCGGGATCTGCACCGGCGGCACCTCGTCAGCCGCCTCGGCATTCACCGCGGTTGCCTTCACGCTCTCGACCGGCTGTTCCATCTCAACCGGCGCCGCGTTCAGCACTTCCAGACTACTGGCTTCGACGGCCTCCGCCCCGGCGACGATCGGCTCGATCTTGAACCGTCGCCGGCAGAGCTTGTTGAAGCACTCCAGGTACTTGCCGACCGAATCGGGCCGCAAATGGTACACTTCCCCGCATGCGGGACATGCGACGTCGATCAATTCGGAGTCGGCCGGACGTGGTGCCATGCAATCATTTTGTGGGTGACAGGCCGCCGGGCAAGTCGAGCGGCGGCTCTTCGCCGGGCGCGGTCGATTTGCCCGGCGATCGCGGACCAGGCGTGGAGCGGCCACGCGAGACGAAATGAACCTTCTCAATTTCCGCGCCCGCCGCGGCGTCGATCGCTTTGACCACGGTTTCATGGTCGACCTCATCGTCCACGTCGAGCACCAGCTCGGCGGTGGCCCGTTTGCGCCGCCGGGCGGCCTGGCGGAGCGCGTCGGTCAGGCCGTCGATCGCGGCCGGGACGCCGTCGACCGATACCGACCGGTCGCGGGCCACCTTGACGATGATGTTGTCCTGGGCCAATTGCGACAGGGTGACCGCGGCCGGCGCCTCTTCGGCCTGGGCCGCCGACAGCTCCAGCGTTTTTTGCACGACGTAGGTGGCCGCGATCATGAAAAAAATCAGCAACTGGAACGTGACGTCGATCATCGGCGTCATGTCCATCTCGGCTTCGTCACGTTCGCCCGCTTTGAAGGGCGGCGCGGGCGGAAGATGTTCTTCCAGCTCGGGGTGCTCGCCGATCAGCCGCCAATCGGCGTCGTTGGGGCCGCGGGCCTGGTCGGTCTCGCTCCAGACTCCGTCTTCGATGCCCCGCGCCAGCCGCTCGAAGCGGACCTGGCGGCCCGGGCCGGAATCGTCTTCGGTGCGAACGCGCCACATGAGAGGGTTCAGGGTTCAGGGTTCAGGGTTCAGGGGGGTGGCTGGGGCAGAAGCTGGCCGGGTCGGGGTCGTGCAGTCCCCAAAACGCCGTCGGCCAGCGATGCCCCGGTGGTGCTGTTACCGGGGCATCGCTTGGCCGCAGGGCGTGTTGGCAAATCCAGCCCCGCCCGGCCAAGCTCTGCCCCGGCCACCGCTTGTGCCGGCGTGCCGGACTGTTCCGACCTTACGGCTGCTCATTGTTTCTCTTCTACTCCTATCAATATCTTCCCCAAGTTCGAAACCGTTCCCAACCGCTCGACGAGCTCGCGAAGGCGGACGTACTTCACGCTCCGGTGCGCGCTGACGATCACGTCGAGCGGCTGCCCGGCGGCTCGGGCGTTGAGCCGCACTTCGTCGACGAGCGCGTCGAGCGACGTGGCCTTCGCTTCGGGCTTGATCGTGTCGCCCAGATAATAGTCGCCGTGCTCGTCGATGACGATCGCCTGCCGCCCTTCCGCGTCGACGCCCCGACCGTGAACGGCTTCGGGCAGGAGCGTCGGCGCCGGATTGGCCAGGTGATTGGTGAGCATGAAAAAAATCAAGAGTTGAAAGGTGACGTCGATCATCGGCGTCATGTCCATCTCGGCCTCTTCCGGGCGACGCCGCGGCCGCTGGGCCACCCATTGGCTCGCCTGGTCGACGTCGAACTCGGCGTCCTCTTCCTCCGCCGCAGCGCCGGCACGCGCCACGCCTTGCGGCAAGCTGGCCGCCAACTCCGGCACATCGAGCACCGACCGCCACCGGTCGCTGCCCGTCGCGCAAACAAGATCGGCCGTGGCGATCCGTCCTTCCATCGCCCAGCTCACCAGCTTGCTCAGCCCAACGCGGCGGTAAACGCGGCCCAGGGCGACGACTTTCAGATCCAGTATGTCTGCCATTTGTCCGTTGTTTGTGGTCGGTGGTCCGTAGTCCGTGGTCCGTGGCAACGGACTACGGACCACTGACTACGGACTTTTTTCCCATCTTGGCCACCAGATTCATCGCCGCCTGAGCGCCGCGCTGCAAGTCAAGCTCGAAACGGTTGACCTGCTCGCGAAACATGGTGTAGGCAAAGATCAGCGGAATGGCGATCAGCAGGCCCTCCGCCGTGGTGAACAGGGCCATGCCGATGTCGTTCGACAGGTCGCTGGGGTTGACCTTCGTGGCGCCGGCAATCTTCTCGAACGCCAGGATCATGCCCCACACCGTTCCCAACAGCCCCAGCATGGGCGACAGCTTGGCCAGCACCAGGATCAGCGGCAGCAGGAAGTTCAAGTCGGGCAGAATCTCCAGCTCGATCAGGTTCGCCAACGCGCTGCGCGTGGCGACCTTGCCCTCCGGCCCGGTTTGCAGCGCGGTGGTGAAGAGCTTGGGCAGGATGCCCGGCTCTTCATCGCAGAGACGAATCGCCCCCTCGACGCCTTCCTTTTCCAGCACCGGCTCGAGGCGGCCGAGAAAATCGGCCAGGTCGGTCTTGGCGTGATAGTTCAACCACCAGCGCCAGAAGACGACCGTCATGCTGGCCAGGCTCACGACGGTGAAGATGATCGTGAAGAACGGCCCGTTCGCTTCAATGATGTGCGAGATGCTCATCGATAGTCCTAGGTTACTTGCCGGTCGCAGACGCTTCTGGGCTCGATTCCAGCATAGTTCGTACGGTTGCCATCCGGCAGTGTCTTTTTAGGTTTACCTCGGTTTCTGCTCGACGACCTGCACATCATACCCGCCGCCGCGGCGGACGACTTCGAAGGTCGTGCTGGCGATCTGGTCTTCCTTCAGGCCGGCATAGGCCTCTTCCATGCGGGCCATTCGGTCTTCGACGTTTTGCGGCAGGAACGCCAGCATGTAAGAGACCAGCGGCAAGCCCAGATATTGCGTCAGCCCGGTAAGCGACTGTGGATTGGCTTCTTGCCAATAGAGCCGCGTCTCCTTTTCCAGACCCTGCATCCGCGACAGCGGCGGCCGCGATGTAAGGTTGTAAAAGAAGCGAAATTTGTCGCCTTGCGTGGGAAATGCCAGCTCCGCGCCCAGCCCCGCGTATTGGGCCAGCAGGTCTTCGACCGAAACGCTGCGGAAGCGGAGGATCCAACGGCCGGGCCGGGCAGCGCGGCCGGTGGCGCCTGAACCGCCTCCGCCCGGCGAATTGCCGGCGGCGGCGTTGCCGCTCCCGCCGACCGCCGTGCCGCCGCCGCCCTGACTCATGTTCTTCCGCAGCCGCTCTTTTGCCCTTGCCAGACCTTCCCGTGCCCTTGCCGCCGATTGCGCTGCCCGCTGCGCCGCCTGCGAGACTTCCGATGAAACCGCGTCGTCGGCCACCAGCGACGCCGTCGAAGGAGACGCCGCGACGTTCGTTTGCAGTTGCTCGGCCGGCAGTTCGGCCAAGTCGGCCGGCTGGGGCGAATCCGTGGGCGAAGTCTCGGCCAGGGCGGATGACTCGCCCGGTCCACCCGCTTGCAAGCCAGCAGCCGCTTCAGGCCCGTCGCCCACCACAACCACATCGACGCCCGGCGCCGCCCGCTCATGCTTCTGGAGCACCTTGGCCATCAGAAGCAGCAACAGCACGAGCAAGACGTGAATCGCCAACGACGAGCAGCTCGATAGCGGAAACTCGCCGTTGGGCGAATAGCGGTGCCAGAACCGTCGCCAGGCCGAAGGCGGTCGCGGCGATTCGGGCTCGCTAGCCTCGGTCGGGACCGGGGCTTGCTGAGGTGGTGTTGCGGAATGCGTGGGGGTCATAATGACGTCGCCTTCGGGTAGACGGTAGATAGTAGACAGCAGACGGCAGACGGGGAGGGAAGATTGCAAATCGCAAATCGCAAATTGCAAATTGGCAATTGTCTGACGCCTGTCTACCGTCGACCTTGTTTTTCATTGCTTGCTCCGTGCGCTCAGCCAAGCCCGCCACTTCTCCAAGGCCGCGTTCAGCTCGGCGGCCCCGTCGCCGGGGCGCGGTCCAAAATCTTGCCGCGTCAACTTGCGCAGGGCCTCGCCGCTCCGCGGCCAAAGCTCGCGCGGCAGCTTCGGCAGCACGTCGACCAACAGGCCGGCCGACGCGGGGTCCGCGAGGCGCTCGATCAACTCGATGGCCGCCAGGCGGCTGCCGCGCTCGACGTCATCGTCGGCCAGCTCCTCGAACGCCACCTGCCGGTAGCCGCTTTCGCGTTGCGCATCGGCACGGGCAATCCGGCCGTCGATCTGCTTCCAGATCAGCTTTTGCAAACGGTCGTCGTCGGTCGCCAACCAGCGCAAGCATTCACGAATCGGCGCGCGCTGAAAGGCGTTGGCCGCCTGCCGCTCGGCCGCCCGTGCCGTTTCGGCGTCGGTCGAGCCGAGGAACGCGATGATTTGTTCAAGCTGGTCTTTGACGTCGGCGTATTTGGGGCTGCGTTTCGTGAGCTCGGCGGCAATCGTCCGCGCCAGCGGATCGCCCGCAAACAACTGCTGCATGTCCAGCAGGCCGGCGACGCTCTGCGAATGAATGCTCTTGGCCAGAAAGCCTTGGGCCAACGCTCTCACGGCCAAGTCATCCTGCTTGGCCAGCGCCAGCAGCTCCTCGCCCGTGGCCTTCGGCATGAGCATGCGAAAGATCTCATAGAAAGTCCGCTTGATTTGCACATTCTTATTCAGCAACTTCGATTCGAGATCGATGAGCTGCGCGACGCTGAATTCGTCGGCCCGCTTGCTCAGGGCGAGCGTGGCCTTTTGACGCACCGAGCCTTCCACATGCTGCATCAGCTCGGCAAGCTCGTCGATGGTCGCCTCCGGCAGCCGTTTTTCGAGCGCCGCCAGCAATAGCTCCTTGAGCCGCGCATCGCCGGGGGCGATCAGCCGGTCAGCCAGCTTCGGCAGGGTGTCGCGGCTCGCCTCGGCGGCCGTCAAGGTTTCTTCGACCAGCCGGGCCAGGGCGTCCAGCGGTGGCGGCTTCGCTCCTTTTGTCGCGATGTGCAGGCTGTTCACGTCTTCGGCATCGGCTTCACCCACCGACACGCCTTCATAGAGGAGAGCCAGCAAGGCACCGTAACGGGCCGGGTTGACGCGATAATCGGTCGCCTTTTGCGAGCGGCCCATGCCCATCAGCTCGGCCCGCAGCTCTGAAATGACGGCCCGCGTGCCGACGGGGCCCATCAACCTCAACAGCTTCACCGCCGTCTCGCGATACTGGGAGACCTTGCTCAGATCGAACCGCGGAAACTCTTCCGGAAAGATATTGGCCGGATCCATGAAGGCCAGCGCCTCCAGGGCGTCTTCGGCCTTGCGGCCCAACAACTCTTGTTGCTGAGGTGTCAACTGCGAGATGATCTGCCGGCCCCGCTGCGGGGCGGGCGCAGCGGGCCTGGCCTGTCCCCTGCCAGGCCGTTGTTTCTTCAGGTCTTCCAGTCCGCGTCCGGCGTGCAGCTCGGTTTCGGTGGCCCGCTTCAAGATGTCGGGAATTGCCCGTTGCACGTCGCCCAACCATTCTTCGAGCGACGAGGTGGTGAGCGCGGCGTTGTGCCAGCCGTGCGCGCCGGCCGGCGTAGCGCCGAGCAAGCCGGCCAGCGCCAGCGCGCCCGCCAACGAGGCCAGGTGAATCAATCGGGTCGGTTTCCGCCGCATAAGATGTGATTCGCTCCGTAGTTTTTAGCGCCGCCCAGGTGCCCGAGCGCGCGTTGGTCTGCTCGATGGCAAATCAGCCTCCCTCAACGCTTGCGGCACCAGCTTTGCCGCGTCCGAATCAGGGGAGTGTTGCCCCAAGCGATCGAAGGCGTCCATGATCACGCGCCACTTGCCGGTGCGCCAAAGCGCCTGACGCATCTGCGCCAAGTCGCGCACCGCGGCTACGGCCGATTGCGTTTCCGGATAGTGCTTGAGAATGAGCACGTAATCATTGATGATATGCGTGCTTCTGGCTTTATCGAGCTGCACTTGTGCCGCCACCTCATCGGCTTTGTCGAGAACGTCGTCTCCCTGGGCGGGCGGGGCATTCGCCGCCTCGATTCGATCGGCGACCGACGGCCCGCGCTCGTCGACCACGTCGGGGTCGTCCGCCACGGCACTGCTCGTGGCCCGCGCCCCGACGGGATAATACGGCTGCTGTTGGCGATCGAGCAACGCCACGGCGTCAACCTCGACAAAGCCTTCGGTCGTCGGATGGAACGTGATAGCCGCTCTCCTGCTCGGCGGCCGGACTTCGCCCAGGCTCCAAGTTCGTACATGATTCTCCGCGTCAAACGAAAGCTGCACCGGCTTGATGACGATGGGCGGGCCGGCGTCAGGGTAGAGAACGACTTTTTGGACCTTGGCAAACAAGGGCGTTTCGAAGACCCGCAGGTAGAGCGCACTCACCGGTTGCGCAAACGTTAGTTCGAGCACCTCCGGCACGCCGCGTGTTGCCGAGCGCCAGGCCTTGCCAAAATCGGCCTGAGGATCTTCGAACTCCATGTCCTCCGTGCCCGTGACTTGGACGACGCTGAAAGGCGGGGCATCTGCTTTTTGCCGGAGGCCCGGCTGAGGCGCGGCGGCGGATGGTGGCAAGGCGTCCTTCGTGGCTGCTGAGACTGCAGCCGCCGGTGGCGACGGCGCGTCGCTCGCCGGCGCCTCGTTCGGTTGAGCCGGCAAATTCGCCGTCCTGGCCGCTGCCTTCGCCACCGCACGGCCGCTGTCCGTTGCCGCTGCTTTGAGCTGGGCATCGCCTGACGTTGGTTCCACCGGGCCATCGGCCAGCTGGCCGTCATCGGGCTTCGTCTCCGAGCGGTCGACGACCGCTGTTGCAACGACCGTTGGCGGGGCGACGGATCCGGGCGCGCGGTCGTCGGAAAACTTGGATGCCGAAGCAATCTCGGCGCGCTCCACCGGCCGGGCGCCAGCCGGCTTTTCAATCGGTGCGGCCGGCGGCCGTACTTGCGCGGCAGACGACGCCGGATGTGTATGCCTGGCGGGGTTATGGCGCGCCGACCAGACCACCCCATAGGTCGCTGCCAACAAGAAGACTGTGGCAAAGGTGAAGCGGGCCGGGCCGGACGATGCGGCCGCGCGACGCCGCCTGAGCCAGGCAAACGAGCGCGGCGGCAGACGGTGCGCGTAGGGTGGGACCAGCGAGCTTGCGAGCGCCGGCCCGCCATGGCCCTCGGATTGGTGGGCCGGCGCTCGCAAGCTCGCTGGTCCCGCCCTACCTGACAGATCGTGCCGCACGGGCGGCAAGTCGTGTGCAGCCTCGCCGACTTCGTGGCCAAACAGCTTTTGGTCGTAAGCGGCTTTCGCCGCCGTGTCGGAGAGGCAGTCAAAGGCCGTGGCGATTTCTCCCAACAGCCGCGTCGCTTCGGCCCCGTGCTTGCCGAGGCAATAGCGGCGCACCTTGGCGCTGCGCTCCAGCCCGGCCGTGTGAATGCGGGCCGCATCGGTTTCGCCGCTGCTCAGTCCAAGCAATTCGTAGTGGTTGGGCGGCCGCCGGTCGGCGGGGATTCCCAACCACTGTGCATAAGAATCGAAATGGTTCAAGGTGCGAGCCCGCCGTTGTCAGGGGACGACCGCCGTGGATCACCGCTTCGCTTCATCATACAAGACGCCGCCCGGCTTGCAAAAACAGCCCGGCTTACTCCTGCCAGCCCGGCACCGGGCCCAGCGTCGGCTCGCGCGGCGTGATGTCGTGCAACAGCAGGTGCGATTTGCCGGCGAAATAATTGTGAAAGTCTTCCACGACGAGATTAAAGACCGGCTGTTTGCCATTCTCTTCCAGCTCGACTTTCTCGATCGGCACCGCGCCGGTGACCGTATGGATCAGCATCTCGGGCTGCAAATGGCTGGCATTCACCCAGCCTTGCCCGGCGACCCAGAAAGGGTGGCCGCCGCTGGCCACGATCGTCTCGTCGGGCAGCGTAATATGGATCAGCGGGGCGCGCGGCCGCACGGTCGTGCGCAGCACCGGCTTGTAGCACAGCTCTCCGGAAGCCGGATCCTGAGCCAGTACCCGGTCGCCGACCTGCATCTTGTCGACCGCCACCAGTCCCCGGTCGGTCCAAATCGGCGTGCCGGCGATCAAACAGGAACAGTGCGGCCTAGCCCTAGTTTCGAAACTGGGCAGCGCCCTTTCCTCAACGACATACGTCACATCCGTCTGCTTATCGCCCACGGGCACGATTTCGTTGACGTCGTTCCACCATTGCCACCAGGCGTGTGGATCGGCCGAGAGCGTCTGGCCGGTCACGTCGCGCAAGGTGTCGATGATGCGAGCGTTGGTGCGTTCGATCCGGCGGTTCTGAGCGTCGGCGGCGATCGATCGCCCGGCAGTTTCCGCACTACCCAAGGCGCTGGCGGCTAAAACACCATCGCTTCCCGCTCGGCGTCTACGGCCGTAGGCCGAATAGATGCGATAGACGTTGTCGAAGACCGCGACCTGTTTGCGGTCGGCGCCTTCATAGGCGAAGGCCTGCTGGAATAACAACCGGCCGTAGCGGTCGGAGGTGATGGTCGTTTGCGTCGCGCCTGGCACCACCAGCGATGCCAACATGGCCGGCACAAAATGGTCCCTGGGCAGCGTCTTCAGCTTCGCACGGGCGGCGTCGGTGGTGTCCGACGACTCGCTGAACGCGGCCAGGCGCGCCAAGGCAATCGAGGCTTCGGGCCGTTTCATGGCGGCCAACGCGTCGGCCACCGCCGCCCCGGCGTCGTCGCTCGACGGGGCCAAGACGGTCTCCAACGCCACAATGGCCGATGGATCGCGGATGGCCCTGACGTGTTCCATGGCCAGGTCGCGCACTCGGCCGGCCGGACCCTCGAGCGCCGCGCGGAACTTCTCGACCTTCGGCAGCCAGTGCTTCAGATCGGCGACCGCCTGCTTGCCCCGCGCGGCAGCCTGGCGGGCCTCGCGAGGCAGCATCCACACGCCGCCGACGTGGACCATGCCCAGCCGCTCTCGCAGGTCCGTTCGGTTGGGTTCAAAATCCAAAACACGCAGCAAATGGGCGCGTTCCTGCTCTTTCAGGCTGTGCTGACGGCACCAGTTCGCCAGCTTCAACTGACCTTCGGCGGTATCGGGAGCCTGGTCGCGCAGCCGCCGATACTCGACGACCTTTTCGTTCTTCGCGTCGCCTTCGGGCAGGGAATCGAATTTCATCCACTTTCCGTCCTGCTCGACATAGCCCGCCGCCCATCGCGCCGGCGAATAATCGGGCGCCGACTCGATGACCTTGGCGAGTTGCTGATCGCGTGAGGCGGCACCGCCTTTCGGTTCCGCCGCCAGCGTCTTTTGCACCGCCGCCGCGGCGTGCGGATTCGGCTTGATGGCCGCCGACGCGGGAACCACGAGCAGCCAGAACGCCCCCGAAATCACGGCGATTGGCAGGCTCAAGAGTGCCAGAGAACAACGTGGGGCTTGCCAGGGTTTCCGGAAAGTCATAACGGGATCCTTGTGTCATGGGTTATCTGTCGCCGGCGGCTTTGCTTCCTTGAGCAGCCGAGCTTTCTCACGCTCGAAAGGAAACGGCACGTAGGTGCTGAATCGCGTCAAATGCGCCATTTCGGCCCGCAGGCGCGGACTGCTGGCGGCCGACTTCGACTTGAGCCGCTTGGCGTCGTAGGCCAAGCGTTTGGCGTCTTTTTGCAAGGACTTCTCTTTTTCCACCAGCTTGCCAACGTCGGCTTGATACTTGATCTGCGTCGTCCCGCGGGCCGCGAACAGTTCTTGTTCCTGCAGGTTCAACGACGTGACTTGCCCTTCCAGCGACGTCAGCTTCGTCACGAGGGGCGCGAGCAAAATCCGGATTTGGCGATTGTGCAATGCAGCGAATTGGCGTGCGGCCACCTTTTGCCAAGCGTGGAGGTGGAGGTTGCGCGTGGGGAGAAACAGCCCTTCGGGCATAAGCTGCGCCACTAGCGCCACCCGCTGGGCTTCGAGCGGCGCAATTTGTTGCAGCAGCGCGTCCCGTTGCTGGCCGACCTTCTTCAGTTGCTCGTCGATGTCGGCCACTTTCGCCTTGGCATCTTCGGCCCGCTTCGTTTCTTTGTCTTTGATCGACTGCTGCTTGTCGCCCAATTCCTGAGCGGCGCGGCCTACCGACTGCTTTTCGGCCTCGAGCTGCTGCGAGTTCGTCTGAAGCTCTTTCTCTTCTTTCTCCTCGTATGCCGCGCGGAGGGCGTCAAAACGATCGATCACCCCGGCCTTCGCCCGGTCGAACGCCGACCGCGACTTGTCGTCGAAGGCCGCCCGCAAACGTTTCTCGATCTGCTCCGCGTCGGCCGCAGGCACCTTTTGCGACCATGGTCCCGACAGGAACCCGCAGACCGACCCAAAGAACCCGGCGATCTCCACCTCGGACAGTCGTTCCGCCTCAGCCGCTTGATGGGCCGCCGCGTGGCTGGCAAGCTGCTCGATTTCGGTCAATGCTCGCGACCGTTCGCCCAACGTCAGGGCCAGCCAGATCTTGCCCCGCCAAACCGCAAAATCATCGGGGTGTTCCTCGCCCAGCTCCTGGATCAGCTTTGCCGCCTCGTGCAGTCGCTTTTGCTGAATCAGCGCGACTGCGTAGGCATACCGCAGCAGCCAATCGCTGCGACTGGCGGCGCGCAACGAGCGATAGTAATGTTCCGTCTCCTGCATGTGCTTGGCCGAGACTTCGCTCGCCAAAGTCAACAGCCGCTCGATCTGCGGCCGCAAATCGCCGCGCGCGTCGCCCTCCGCCGCACTCGCGGGGCAGGTCAGCGAGAGCACCGCGACCATCATCCACACATTTCGCATCGGTCATTCTCCGGCAGCCGAACCAAGTAATCGGAAGCCTCTCTCTGCCGGTCCGCGGCGGCGACGTGCTCCTCCGCGGCACGACGACGGTTACGCAAACCCTACGCCATTGGACGCGGGCAGCACCCCAAGATAACCAAAAGCTTAAGTTTGCGAATGACTTCCGTAAATACCACAGCCCCCGGACTTTCTCCTCGCGCGCCGTCAAATTGATGACGCTCTACTTCACGCGGCCGAGAATGAGACATTGGCGGTGGCTGGGGCAGAGCCTGGCCGGGTGGAGGCTGGCACTTCGTTCATCTCGGCGGCCAGGCGATGCCCCGGTGCGCCCAACCGGGGCATCACTTGGCCGCCACGCCGCTGAAGGGCGCCAGCCTGTAACTGGCCAAGCTCTGCCCCAGCCACCGCTTCTGCTCGCGGAAAAATGTCTCATTCTTGGCCGCGTGAAGTATAGCGACATTGACCGCCCTGCTCGATCCGCTACACTTCGCGGCTCACCGATGCGCCGAATCGTGCGCGCATCCGTTCCCGAACACGGCAGCGTATGGTTGCGCGAAAGCTATCGACTCGTGGCCGCGTGGCTGTTTTATGGGGGGCATCGCTGTTTGTGCTGTTGCAGGCCGCGCTGGCGATGGCCGCCGATTCGTTGCTGCCGGGCCTGCGATATCCTGAATATGGCCGAAAGCTGGCCCTGCTCAAGCGGCTCTATGCCGAGTGCGGCGGTCAGCCCGCCCTGGTGGCGCTGGGAACTTCGCGCACCGCTTTCGGCTTTTCGCCCGCTGCCGGCGGCGATTCAGCGAGGAACGACGCCGGCTGGCAGTTCAACTTGGCCCTGACCGGGCAGGGGCCGATTCAAGAACTCGTCTGCCTGCACCGCCTGCTGGCCGAGGGGATTCGGCCGCGACGGCTGTTGATCGAAATCCACCCGCCGCTTTTGCACCAGAACTTTCCCTTTTTCGAGCCGGGCCTGAGCGACGTCGCACGGCTCACTTGGGCCGATCTGGGCGTCGTCGCCCGATATGCCGACGGGCCGCGGCAACTTTATCTCGACTGGTTTCGCTCGCGATGCCTTCCGTGGCACGCGCACCGGCGGCATATCCTCGGCAGCCTCGCCCCCTGCCTGCTCACGGAACTGGAACGCACCGACCTGAACCTCACGCGGCAGACCGACGCCTGGGGCTGGTCGCAGTTCCCGGTGCGGCCGACCGACGAGGCCAATCGTCGGGCGATGGAAGAATGGAGCACCGGTCTTTACGTCGAATACCTCCGCGAGTTCGCCATCAGCGCCGCGCCGCGGCGGGCGATCATCGAGCTGCTCGACCTCTGCCGTCGCGAGCAGATCGAGCCGGCGCTGTTGCTGATGCCGGAGTGCGAGCGGTTCCGCCAAGGCTATCCCGCGCAGGCATTGACGATGCTCGAGCGGTGGCTCGACGAGTTGGAGCGCGAGCATGGTGTGGCGGTCTTCAACTGCCGCGAATGGTGCTCCGACGACCAGTTTTGCGACGGGCACCACATGCTGCCCGAAGGCGCCCAGCGGTTTTCGGCACGCTTGGAAGCCTCCGCGTTGCGACCCTGGCTCGCGTCGAAACCGCCCCGCCGCACGGCGATGAAGAATCATTCTACTTCACGCGGTCGGAATTGAGGTGTTGGCGGTGGCTGGCGCAGAAGCTGGGCCGGTGAAAACTTGGGCTTGCGGCGTCCTGGAAGTTATCCCAGTTTTGTACCGCAGTCGTAAGGTGGGGCAAGCGAGCTTGCGAGCGCCGGCCCACCGTGATGGACGTCGCTTTCTTGCTTGGGCGGGTAGGCATAGCCCAAGTATGGTGTCTTACGCGGTGCCCAACAAGAGTCATCTAGTTTTCTGAGGGGCGTCGGCTCGCGCTTGTTCTGCCTCTTCTCGAAGTGCCTCTTCTTCGTCCTTCAGCAGTTCCTCCACATCAATGTCCGTGCGTCTCTGAAACGATGGCCATTCTCCGGAAAACTTCGTGACCGCGATCGCGAGTCCGTTCCGCCAAACGTAGATCTTTTCGGTTCCTGGCAAGTTGCCCTTGCTCAAGCCCGATTCCAAGCAACCGAACGGTTGCAGGCGCGGCCATGCGGCACAAGCAACGGCCACGAGCAGCATCACTGCTAGGAGGGCCTTCACGCCGGACTGGAACTTGGGCAGCTTCATGCTGTTGGATGATAACGGCATAGCGCCCACGGGAAAATACCCATTTCAAAAATGACCCACTACCCCATGCCCAATTCATTTGTCTTGCGGGGGTCAGGGGTTATACTCGAAGGCTCCCAATTTTCGAGTTAAAAAGCCGTCCCGCTTAGCCACCCATCCCCATTTCCCGGTCGGAGTATTGAATGAACCCGCGGACCCTGTTTGTCGCAAGCTGCATTGCCCTGATTACGTCAGCCTTTACATTCATCATCCGCGGCGACATCCTGCCCGATTTGGGAGTGGCATTTGGGCAATCGAAAGAAGACTTAGGGTGGATCGCCAGCGGCGCGTTTTGGGGCATGGCGGCTTCGATGTTGTTGGGGGCGCCGCTCTGCGATCTGCTTGGCATGAAGCGCATCCTGTTTCTTGCCTTTTCTTGCCACATGCTCGGCGTACTGGGGACGATTTTCGCGCCTCATGGAGATTGGGCCTTTGGGGTGCTGTTCGGATCGACGTTCATAGCCGGGTGTGGCAACGGCCTCGTGGAAATCGCCATCAATCCTCTCGCGGCGACCTTGTTCCCGGACCGCAAGACGCACTATCTGAACGTTTTGCACGCCTGGTGGCCGGGCGGCCTCGTGCTGGGCGGGTTGGTTGCTCGATACCTGGGCAAAGGACTCGATTTGGGTTTCATCAAAATCGACGGACTCGGCTACGACTGGCAGGTGCTGATGGGATTGATCGCCGTGCCCGGCGTGATCTACTTTATCCTTTGCATGACGCAAAAGTTCCCGGAGACGGAACGCGTCGCGTCGGGCGTGTCGACCGGCGACATGTTCCGCGAGACGTTCCGGCCGATGTTTTTGCTGTGGGCATTTTGCATGTTGCTCACGGCCGCCACGGAGCTTGGTCCGCAGCAGTGGCAGGAGTCCGTGATCACGCGGATCACTCACGGCGGCTTCTCGGGCACGATGGTGCTGATCTATACGAGCATGCTCATGTTCTGCATGCGGCACTTCGCGGGTCCGCTGGCGCATGCTTTGTCGCCCGTCGGCATGCTGACGATCTCGGCCACCTTGTCCGGGATTGGGCTTTATCTGCTCAGCACGGCGACCACGCCCGCCACCGTTTTTGGATTTGCGACGATCTTTGGCCTGGGAATCGCCTATTTCTGGCCCACGATGCTGGGAGTCACTGCCGAACGGTTCCCTCGCGGCGGCGCCTGGCTGCTGGGATTGATGGGTTGCGTCGGCAATCTTTCCATCGCGGCCGTCCTTCCCGTCATGGGGTACATCTACGACCGCGAATCGGTGGCCGCGGTGCCGCCGACGCTAAAATCCGAAGCGGTGGTGGCTGAAGAATCGAACTGGGTGTTGCGTCTATCGGGGATTCCGACGACGGAGAAGATCGGTCCCGAAAAGATCAAGGTTTTGCCCGATGAAAAACAGGCGGAGCTCGCAAGCGCGGAGGCTCAGGGCGCGGCGATGGCATTCCGTTACGTCAGCATGTTGCCGTCGGTGCTCGTGGTAGTGTTCGGCCTGATTGCTTTGCGAGACAAGGCGCTGGGCGGCTACAAGCCCGAAATGCTCATCAGCCGCGAAGAAGAAGACGAGCTTTTCGCCGGCGGCGTGCAGGGAGCGGTGGAGTAACCGGCTCCCCGAATTGCGTCAGCCGGCCGCGGCAGGATAAACTTGGCGTTCAACCGTTTTTCTGGTTTGAACGGAGCCGGGCATGCCTATCGTTGTGGTTTGCGGTCACTGCCAATCGAGTTTCGGAGCCAAGGACGCCGATGCCGGCAAGCGCGGCAAATGCCCCAACTGCCGGGGCGATATCGTCGTTCCCTCCCCCGTAGCCGCGCCCCCGCCCCCAGCCGCGCGCCAAGCGACGGCATGTGCGGCGCCGGCGGCACCCCGGCAACCGGCGCAGGTCCGCAGCGCGCCGGCCCGCCCGGTTTCTGCCGCCGGCGCCCCACGGCCGTCGCCGGTCAGGCAAACAAATCAACCCGCAATCAGGCAGGCGCCGCCCATCGTGGAGGCAGAGGTCGTTAGTGCCGGCCCGTTCATTCTCGACTCCTTCCAAGGATCGATCGAACCGGTCAGCGTCGGCTTGGGTTATAAGCTGAGCGTGGCGCTGGTGCTGGTGTTCATGCTCCTGTTGCCGGTGGCCTACGTGGCCGTGATCGGCCTGGTCTGCCTGCTACTGGGCCTGCACGCCGTCCACGACACGGCCTTGCTGCACGCCGGCCGCGGCCGCGGGGCAGTCCTGGCGGTGATCCTCTATGCGGCGCCGCTGCTGGCCGGCGGCATCCTGGTGTTCTTCATGTTCAAGCCGCTGTTCGCCCGGCGGGTCAAACGCGGCAAGCCGCGCTCGCTCGACCGCAATCAAGAGCCGTTGTTGTTTGCCTTCGTCGACCGCGTGTGCGCAGTGGTCGGAGCACCTCGGCCGTCGCGGATCGATGTCGACTGCGACGTCAACGCCTCGGCCAGTTTTCGCCGCGGCCTGTTGAGCATGCTCGGCAACGATCTCGTACTGACGATCGGCCTGCCGCTGGTGGCCGGCCTGGACACGCGGCAGTTCGCGGGCGTGTTGGCCCACGAGTTCGGCCATTTCAGCCAGGGCGCCGGCATGCGCTTGAGCTACCTCGTGCGCAGCGTCAGCTTTTGGCTCACGCGCGTCGTCTATGAACGCGATGAGTGGGACGCGCGTCTCGTCGCCTGGTCGCAGGGCCTCGACATTCGCATCGGCATCATCTTCTTTATGGCCCGCCTCTTCGTCTGGCTGACGCGCAAGATACTGTGGATGCTGATGATGCTAGGGCACCTGATCAGCGGCATTCTGATGCGGGAGATGGAGTTCGACGCCGATTGCTACGAGGCGCGGCTGGCGGGCAGCGATTCCTTCGAGTCGTCGACGCGCCGCATGGCAATCCTCAATGCCGCCACGCAAGGCGCCTTCGCCGACCTGGGCGATTTTGCCCGCGAAGGACGGCTGGCCGACGATCTGCCGCGGCTGATCGTGGCCAACGTCGATCAAATCACGCCCGCCGGCCTGGAATCGATCAACAAGGCGGTCGACGAAGAAACGACCGGGCTGTTTTCGACGCACCCGGCGTCGCGCGACCGCATCGAGCGGGCGCAGGAGGAGCAGGCGCCCGGCATTTTCCACGTCGAGTTGCCCGCCGCCACGCTGTTCCGCGATTTCACGGCGCTTTCCAGAACCTGCACGTTCGACCTCTATCGTTCGTTGTTCGGCAAGGGATTCAAGCTCACCGACATGCACCCGGTGGAGCAGCTTTTGGCCAAGCAAGCACAGACGATCGACGACATCAAGTCGCTGAAGCGATACTTTCAAGGCACCTTCAGCCTGCTGCGGCCGTTGCGTCTGCCAGCCGCTTCGACGACCGAGGGCACCGGTGCCGGCGAGTTGGCCGCTCAGCTCAAGCAGGCCCGACAGGCGATGCTCGATCGGCTGCCCGCCCACAAGGCGGCGTTTCCCGAGTACGATCAGGCGGACACCGATTGGCTGGAGGCCGAGGCGGCCGACGCGCTGTTGACCGCGCAAATCCGCGTCAAGTCCGACGATTTCAAGCAGCGGCTTGTCGATCTCAACGCCACCCGGCAGGCGCGTGCGGCGTCCCGTGCGCGGTTGGAGCAGATTTCGCCGCAGCTTGCCCCGCTGGAGCAGTTAGCGGTCCGCCGGCTGTGGTGCGCGCTGGAACTGGTGCAGGTGGAGAAAGTGGCGGCCCGCATCCCTCAGGCTCAAGAACGCATCGAACACGGTCAGCGGGTCCGGGCGGCGGTGGCGGTGGCCGGGGCGCAAGTCGGCACCTGGCTCGCCTTGCGCAACCGCATGAGCGTGCTCCGGGCACTCTTTTCGCGCATGGAGGGCCAGCGCGAAAACGCCACGCTGCTCGGATCGCTGGAAAAAAACATCAGCTTGCTGGCGCGTCAGATTCGGCACTTGCAGTTCGAGCTGTCGCAGGTCCGTTACCCCTTCGATCACGCCAAAGGCGAACCCACGCTTTCCGAGTTTCTGCTTCCGCAACCTTTCTCGGACAACGACTGGAACGCGGTCTTGACGGCCGGTGGTACGATGTTGGACGGCTTCCCGACGCTTTATGCGAGGCTGTTCGGGCGATTGACTGCCTTGGCCGAAGACGTGGAATCGCTGCTTGGCTTGCCCCGTCTGGCCGAGCCCGAGCCCGAGGACGAGCGACAGCCGGCCGCCTAGGTGCCGCGGAACGACCGGCCTATCGCTCCGAAAGCCTGTTCACGCGCCGGCCGGCAAAAAGAGGTGGCGGCGATGGCTTGCCTGCCGCTGGCCGCTCTCTTATGCTGCTGGCTTGGCGGCACGTACAGGCGGCATTTGAGGATCTCGATAATGGCGACGAACGGCGAATTGAACCGCAAACTTCGCATGGCATTGGTGGGCGGCGGACAAGGCGCGTTTATCGGCCGCGTGCATTGCACGGCCGCCGTGCTCGACAACCGTGCCGCCCTGGTGGCCGGGGCGCTCTCCAGCGATCCGGCCAAGGCCAAAAGCTCGGCCCCCGATTACGATATCCCCGCCGCCCGTGCCTACGGCTCGTACCGGGAGCTGATCGAGTCGGAAAAAAAACTCCCCGCCGAGCAACGGATCGACTTTGTCTCGGTGGCCACGCCCAATTTCACGCACTACGAGATCGCCAAGGCGGCGGTCGAAGCCGGTTTCAACTGCATTTGCGACAAACCGCTGACCTTCGACCTGAAGCAGGCCGAAGACCTCGCCGGGGCGGTCGACCGGTCGGGCGTGGTGTTCGCCGTCTCGCACAACTACACCGGCTACCCGATGGTCCGGCAGGCCCGCGAGATGGTGCTGTCGGGCGACTTGGGCGAGATCAACGCCGTGCGCTCGAACTACATTCAAGGCTGGCTCCGCACGCGGATCGAAAAAGATTCGCAGAAGCAGGCTTCGTGGCGCACCGATCCGGCCAAGAGCGGCGCCGCCGGCTGCTTCGGCGACATCGGCACGCACGCCTACAACCTGGCCCGCTACATCAGCGGCCTGTTGCCCGACACGGTGAGCTGCCATCTGAAGATTTTCGCCGAAGGCCGCAAGCTGGACGACTACGGGCACGCCGTGATCCGCCTGGAAAACGGCGCCTTGTGTACCGTCACCGCTTCGCAGATCAGCCACGGCCGCGAGAACGACCTGTTCATCGAGGTCGACGGCACGAAGGGGGCGATCGAGTGGCGTCAGGAAGATCCGAACAAGCTCTTGGTGCGCCGCAACGGCCAGCCGTTGGCCGTTTACACTCGCAACCCCGGCGCGGCGTACATGACCGGCACGGCGGCCGCGTCCTGCCGGCTTCCCGGCGGGCATCCCGAAGCGTTCTTCGAAGCCTTCGCCAACGTCTACCGCAACGCCTTCGACAACATGGCGCTGCGTGCCACGGGCAATGACTTTGAGAAGATCGACACGATTTACCCGAACATCAACGATGGCGTGGAAGGGATGTTTTTCATTCAGCAGTGTGTGGCGAGCAGTGCCGAAAACGGGGCCTGGCTGCCGCTGAAGCACGCCCGTGCGCGTCGCTAGCTAGCAAGGGAATCGGTCGCTTGCCGGTGATCAACGGATCGTTGCCGCGCGGCGCTATGATGCTATCGATGGCTGCGCGCGGCGCTGCTCGCCGGCACGGCCTTCCCAACGGTTCTGATGAGGACGTAATGCAGGCGGCGCTGCTGAGTTTTTGCGAGCTGCTTAAGGCGGAGATCGATCTGCTGGCATGGCTCAAGGATAAGGAGTCGCTCGAACATTTCGAGCCCTGGTTCCGGATATTTGCCTTCAATCTCTCGAGCGCGGCAGCGCGAAACCTCCCCGTGTTTTGCCGCGGGTTGATCGCCAGATCGGTGATTCCTCGGGCTATGGATTGGGCCGGCGGCGCACTCGGAATCGTTTCGTCTGGCATGGCTGCGTTCTCTCAAAAAGCTCCGATTCTCGATCTCGCTTTGCATTATAGCAACTTCGTGCCCCAAACAGCGTCACTTCGTTCTTGTTTGCCGTCAGGCGCCGCAGGTAAAAGTCGTGTCCGCCTGCCTCCAGGTCCGCCTTGAGCGAGTCGATCTTGGAATACTCTCCCCGGCCGCGAAACTTGATCGTGACGCAGAAATGACGGCACCAACCGCGGGCCAGCCACCGCTCTGCCAGTTCAATGACGCGGGACGGAAAGGCGATCACGTCGCATAGCAGCCAATCGACCGGTTCCGCGGGTTGATAATGAAAGGCGTCTGCCTGCAGAAATGTCAAACGGTCGTTGTGCATCAGGTCGTCGCGCAGCGGACTGCGGTCGATGGCGACCACGTGCGCGCCCCGGCGAAGCGCCCAATAGGCCCAGCTTCCGGGGCTGCTTCCCAGATCGACGCACGTTTCCCCGGCCACAATCGGTCTGGCCAGACGCAACTCGACCTCGGCCAGCTTGGCGAAGGCCCGCGACGGCGCCTGCCGGTCGGCCGGCACCTCCACCACCCCGCCCGGAAACCGCGATACGCAGCGCCGCAAATCGTGCCATCGGTCGGGAGCGATCGCCGACCAGTAACCGACCGTGGAGGTTCGCAGGGCGAGCTGCAGCAGCCCTTCGTCGGGCAGGGCGAGCGGCTTGGGATCTCGATTCCACGTTCTCAGCAGCCGCCTCTGCTTTTTCCGCAAGAGGTCGGCGACGGCTTGTTCGATATAGCGACAACGGGCCGGCGTGACGTGCCGCTGGGTCGTCGGCACGCAAAAGACGTGCAGCCGCCAGGACCCATTGTAACCGTATAACCGCTCGATCAGCCATTGGACGGTCTTGGCGGCCCACTGCGATATCGACGGCGCCGAGACTTCCAGGGCGTCGGGCAGGCACTGCGCGGCGAAGGCGACGCAGGGCGTTTGTAGCCCGCTCACTCCGTGAGCGGAACGGCCTTCCAGCTTTTCGACGTTCCCGACAGCAAGATCCGGCCGGCCGGTGGCCCCTTCCGCTTGCGGAGCAAGCGGGCTACGGCACTCCACCCAGCCCGAAGCGGAAACCGATCGGACGGAATCAGGAAAAACGCGACCCAGCTCGTGGCTGAGCGGCTCTTCCCAATCGGGTTCACAGGCATAAACGTCGATTTGACACCCCCGCCAGCCCCTCTATAATTCCGTAACTTTGCAATAGGCCCTGAGCAGTGACTAGGAGACGATTCTAATGGCTGGCAATGTCGCGGAATTCACAGACAGCAGTTTTCAGTCGGACGTGCTTGATTCGGCCCAGCCGGTGCTCGTCGACTTTTGGGCGCCCTGGTGCGGCCCTTGCCGGATGATCGCCCCGGTCATCGAGGAACTGGCGGGCGAGTACGCCGGCTCGGTCAAGATAGGGAAGATCAACATCGACGAAAGCCCGGAAACGGCCCAGAAATTCGGCATCAGCAGCATTCCCACGCTCATGGTCTTCAAGGGCGGGCGGCCGGTCGATACCTTCGTCGGCGTCAAACCCAAGTCAGAATTGCAACGCGCTCTGGACGCAGTCAAGTAGGTCTTAGACCTTCAGTTAAACTTCTCCGTTGCCGCTGCCGATAGTAGTGACCGGCAAACTTTAACGATTGTGCGGCCCGGGTGGTTCGTTCCCGGCCAGGCCCGGAGAACCATGCCTCAAGTCCGCGATATCGCGCTCAACGAGCTGACCGAAGGCGGTAATTCCCTGGGCGTCGCCGCGACGCGCGTGGATGCGGCGCATTCGCTTGGCGACTCGCTGACCCGTTTGCCGCCGCTGGCCGAAATGCCGTTCGAGCAGGCCATCACCGACCTGGTGCGTGTCGAGGGCGCCGTCCAGCTTCAATTGCAGGCCGATCAGTTGGCCGCTCATCTCGACCGGCGGCGGCAGGAACTTGAACTCCGCGAAGCCCAACTCAACGCGCGGCAGGCCGGTTTCGAGCAGGAGCTGCGAGAGGCCCGCCTCTGGCTGGTCCAGCGAAACGACGAGCTGAATGAGCGCGAGGCGCGCCTCGACGCACACGAAGAAGGGTTCAGGGTTCAGGGTTCAGGGTTCAGGACGGAGGCTGGTGACACGTCTGTAGGGAACGCGCTGCGTGGCGTTCCGCAGGCTGAAGCTGCGGCTCCCGAAAGTGCGCCTTTTCGCGGAGCGAAAGGCGAAAAGGATGCCGCTTCCAGTTCCATCTCCCTCGCCGACCCCAAGCTTACGCTTTCAGAAGCGGTCTGGCAGCAGCGCCGAGAGGCCCTGATACGCATCAGCGAGGAGCTCGACCGACGCCGGCTGGATCTCGAAGAATTTCGCGAGGAAGTCTCGCTAATGCACGCAGAGGCATTAGAATTGCGTTCATCCGCGGAAGAGCTGCAGGCCCAGTTGTGCGGGTCGTTGGAAACGGCCGCCACCGACTCGGCACTGGCAGCCGTGCGGGAGCGGATGGCCCAGCGCTACCGGAATGAAGCAGCCTATTTGACGCGCCGTCGAAACGAATTAGAGTGGCTCAAGAAAGACTTGGCCGAGGAGCACGAGCGGCTGGAAAAGCGCTACGATGAAGTGAAAGCCTTCGTCGCGAAACAGGTGACGCTCACCCCAGCCACGAACCATGGTCCTGAACCCTGAACCCTGAACCCTGAACCCTACCCGTCCGACACAATTTTCGCTTTCTGGTGTTAAGAATACTTGCCGGTTTTCACGACCGGTGGTATAAGCACGCAGATCCGACTGTTTTAGGCCACGCCCGTGGCCGGCCGGACTGCACATTCTAGCCGAGGAGGGTTTCGTACCCCAATGAACCAATTCGACGCCGTTTCTTTCGCGGCCACTGCCTCTGGCGTCACGCTCGAGGAGCCTGAAGAGCCTCCAAGTTCTTGCCGTCGGCACCCCTTTTGGAAAGACGTTCCTCTCGAACTTTGGGAGGACTGGCGCTGGCAACGCCAAAACGCGATCCGCACCACTTCTCAGCTCGTGGAGCTCCTACCTCATGCTCCCGCCGACGTAAAAGCCCTCGAAGCCCTCGAGGCCCAGTACAAACTGGCCATCCCGCCCTACTACTTCTCTCTGATCGACGTCGACGACCCCCTCGACCCCATCCGGTTGCAGGCGGTCCCCTCGACGGCCGAAATGACGAGCGAATCGGGGCTGGAACTCGAAGATCCTCTCGAAGAGGACAAAGACTCGCCCGTGCCTGGCCTGACCCATCGCTATCCCGACCGGGTGCTGATGGTCACCACGCACGTCTGCACGATGTACTGCCGGTTCTGCACTCGTAAGAGAGTGACCATGGACCGCGACGGCTGGGACGGTCCCAGCCACAACGACCAGCGAATGGTGCAGTATCTCCGCGAGCA
>Ga0307373_10000436_pt1 | contig 78853 bp, 75 predicted proteins | sample OX2MG_FD_202534 | JGI IMG/M metagenome (GOLD analysis project Ga0307373, IMG submission 202534) | Soil microbial communities from Risofladan, Vaasa, Finland - OX-2 | ecosystem: Environmental > Terrestrial > Soil > Coastal area > Acid sulfate soil | place: Finland: Risofladan, Vaasa | collected...
CGCCTGAAACTGACTCTCAGAAAAGCCTATGGCTTTCGAACCTTCAAAGCGGTTGAAGTGGCGCTCTACCATAGCCTTGGGGCGTTACCAGAACCAGAATGGACCCACAAATTTTGCTGAGGAACCTTATTTTTCAACAGCTTTCGGCGGTCAAAGACCGCCGCTACCGCAAACTGCGCCACTATCACCACCGGCAGTGGCTTGACGAGCTTCCGATTTTCCCATAGATTGGGGATTCGATTGCCAGCCTGGTTGGATCATTGATTCCCAGCTTCGCCGGAAATTTCCGGATTGGCTTCCAACGATAAGGATCGTTCAAAACGGAGTTTTCGATTTCGAGGCGCAAGCCAAATGAGTGTGAGGAATTGGTGAAGGGGGAAATGAATTTCACGCAAAAGAGCCAAGCCGCAAAGGCGCGCAGTCCAAAGGCGCAAACTTTGCGGTGCGGCCTCGCCAACCTTGGCCTTCTTACCCGTTGTGCGCTCATTCTCTTTATTCTGATTCCCGCTTCCCTTCCCGCCTTGAGCCCGGTGGCGGCGCGGCACGGCATGGTGGTTTCAAGCGAGTCGAACGCCACCAAGGCGGGCGTTGAAATCCTGAAAGAGGGCGGCAATGCCGTGGACGCCGCGGTCGCGGTGGGATTCGCCTTGCAAGTGACCTATCCCTTCGCCGGAAATATCGGCGGAGGCGGATTCATGCTGATTCGCATGGCGAAGGGCGACAGCGTGATGGTGGACTACCGCGAGGAAGCGCCGGGCGCGGCCACACACAACATGTACCTGGATGCAAGCAGCAATCCAATTCGCAATGCCAGCATTGTGGGCGCCAAGGCGGTGGGCGTGCCGGGCAGCGTGGCGGGTTTGGCGCTCGCCGAGCAGAAATACGGGAAGCTCGGGCTGGCGCGAGTGATGGCGCCGGCCATTCGCCTGGCGAAAAACGGTTTCACCGTCGGCTACGCCCTCAGTCGATCACTCCAGCACTCGGCAAGACTGCTCAACCAGTTCAGCGAATCGAAACGGATTTATTTGCGCGACGGCAACCCCTACCAGCCCGGCGAAGTCTTCAAGCAGCCGCAGCTTGCGCACACACTGGAATTGATTGCCCGCGATGGCGCGAGAGGTTTCTACGAAGGCGAAGTGGTGGACGAAATTGTTGCATCCATGCGGCAGAATGGCGGGATCATCACGCGGGAGGATTTGAGCAGCTACCGGGCGAAGCTGCGCAAGCCGCTCACTGGCCAGTTCAGGGGCTATACCGTCATTACGGTTCCGCCGCCGAGCTCCGGAGGCGTGGCCTTGCTCGAAATGCTCAACATTCTGGAGCCGCTCGACCTGGGAGCGGCGGATTCCTACCAGTCCATGCATCTCATGGTAGAGGCCATGCGCCGCGCCTTCGCGGACCGCGCCGCTTACCTGGGCGATACGGATTTTGTCTCCGTCCCGGTTCATGCATTGATCAGCCGCAAGTATGCGGATACGCTTCGCGAGGAAATGCTGGCGGCGAAGCCCGATGCTCCGGTCAGTGCCGGCAAGCCTGCGGCCTACGAATCCTCCAACACCACGCATTTCTCCGTGGTGGATGCAGAGGGCAACGCCGTCTCCAACACTTACACGTTGAACAACGGCTACGGCAGCGGCCTGACGGTGGCGGGCGCGGGATTCCTGCTGAACGATGAGATGGACGATTTCGCGTCGAAGCCCGGATCGCCCAATATGTTCGGTCTGATCCAGAGCGAGGCAAATTCCGTTGCGCCCCATAAACGGCCGCTTTCTTCCATGACGCCCACCATCATGGTGAAAGACCATCAACCGGTGCTGGTGCTGGGCGCCCCCGGCGGCGGCACGATTATCAACACGGTTCTGGAAACGGTGTTGAACGTCATCGCTTTCAAGATGGATGTGCTGGAGGCCGTGATCACGCCGCGTTTTCACAATCAATGGATGCCGGACAAGGTGTTTCTTGAGAAGTGGGGTTTTTCGGCGGACACCGTAGATAAGCTGAAGGCCGCGGGCTATCACGTGGTGTTTGTGAGCAGAATTGGCGATTGCGAAGCCATTCAGATCGATCCTGGAACCGGTTGGCGCTTCGGAGCGGACGATCCGCGCGGTGGAGGCCTGGCCTTGGGCTACTAATGGAATTCGGACTTTCGACTTACCTGTACGCCAATGAACGGCTGAATTCGCACCTTCTGGACCGCATCCAGAAAGCGGGATTCCGCGAGATGGAGATCTTTGCAGCCCGCCCTCACCTGGATTATCACGACCGCAATCAGGTGCGCAATGTGGCGCAGTGGATTTCCGACTCTGCGGTGATGCTGCGCTCGGTGCATGCGCCGCTTTCTTCGGGCTCTGGAGGACGCCACGACCGGAACTTCCCCATTTCCCTCGCCTACCTCGAAAAACGGCTGCGCATCGATTCCATGGATGAGGTCAAACGCGCCATCGAGATCGCCGAGTTCCTGCCCTTTACCTACATGGTGCTTCACCTGGGCCTTGAAGATGAAGAGTACGATTTGCGGAAGTTTGACGCAGCGTTTACCTCGCTTGAACACCTCAAGATTTTCGCCAAGGAGCGCGGCGTGCGGATTCTGCTCGAAAACATACGAAGCCCCCTTGGCAATCCGGACCGCATCTATGACTTCATTCATTACACGCGGCTGGACCTGGAAGTCTGCATCGACGTGGGGCACGCATTTCTTACGGGCGAGGTGCGGCCGGCGATTGAGAAACTTGGAGGACTCGCAGCCTCGGTGCACATTCATGACAACCATCGCGAGCGCGACGACCACTTGATGCCGTTCGATGGGAACATCGATTGGACAGACACGATGCGGGCGCTGAGCCAATTGAAGGGTGATATTGCGTTGTTTTTGGAGCTTCGTGAACAGAGTCCCGCAGCGGTGAGGCTGGATGCGGTTCGCGCTGCGATTGAAAAGCTGAACGGGCTTGGAAATAGCGAAGAACGTGAATGACGACAGCCAGCCGCTGTGGGCAGCTACGCCCGTTTTGGTTCCGGGCCTGCCGGGTTCGGCCGGACAGAATTTGAATACGGGAGGAAAACCTTTTGGCACCCGCCGTTGAAATCCGCCAAGTTTCCCAACATGCCGGCCAGGAAGTGTCGATTCAGGGCTGGGTTTACAATTTGCGAACCAGTGGAAAGCTGCTGTTCCCGATCTTTCGGGACGGCACGGGATTAATACAAGGTGTGGCCGCGAAATCCGCCATCTCACCCGAAGTGTTTGACCGGATCAAGACTCTGACCCAGGAATCGTCGGTGAAGGTCACGGGCAAGGTGTGCGCCGATCCGCGCGCTCCCGGCGGCTATGAACTGGACGTTACGGACCTGGAAGTGATTCAACGGGTGCCTGCGGATCAACCTTATCCCATCACACCCAAGGAACATGGCGTCGAATTCCTGATGGATCACCGCCATCTTTGGCTTCGCTCGACGCGGCAGCGCGCAATTCTTGGTGTGCGGCACGAAATCATCAAGGCGGTGCGCGATTTTTTCGATGGCCGCGGATTTACGTTGGTGGACACGCCCATCTTTACGCCCTCCGCTTGCGAAGGTACCACCACGCTTTTCGAAGTGAACTATTTCGATGAGAAAGCTTACCTGACACAATCGGGACAGCTTTATAACGAAGCGGCGGCAGCCGCGGTTGGAAAAACTTACTGTTTTGGTCCAACTTTTCGCGCCGAAAAATCCAAAACGCGGCGGCACCTCACGGAATTCTGGATGGTGGAACCGGAAGTGGCATTTGCCCAACTTGAGGACGTCTGCGTACTCGCAGAGCAGATGGTGGGGTTTATCGTAGAACGCGTGCTGGCCAACCGCCGGGCCGAATTGCAGACGCTCGAACGGGACGCCACCAAGCTGGAGAAAATCGCGCCTCCGTTTCCCCGCCTGCGCTACGACGATGCCGTGAAGTTCCTCCAGGAAAAAGGAAGCGAAATCCAGTGGGGCAGCGATCTGGGCGGCGGCGATGAAACCATTCTTTCCGAGCGCTACGAAAAACCCGTTCTGGTCACCCACTATCCGGCACAGGTGAAGGCGTTCTACATGGCGCCGGACTCCGAGCGCCCGGAGTTGGCGTTGTGTGTAGATATGCTCGCGCCCGAAGGCTATGGTGAAATCATCGGAGGCGGCGAGCGGCTTTCGGATTACAACCTGCTGCTCCATCGCATTGAGGAAGAAAAACTGCCGAAGGAAGCGTTTGAATGGTATCTCGATCTGCGGCGTTACGGGACTTTTCCGCACGGTGGATTCGGTATGGGCATTGAGCGCGCCGTGGCGTGGATCTGCGGGCTTCCGCACGTGCGGGAAACGATTCCCTTCCCGCGCATGCTTTACCGGCTGAAGCCGTGAATGACGCCAAAACAAAGAGGACGCCAATGAAGGTCCGGATTCTGGGAATTCCTCTCGACTTAGGACAGGAGCGCCGCGGCGTGGACATGGGCCCATCCGCGGTGCGCGCCGCCGGGTTGAACGCTGCGTTGAAAAGCCTCGGCCATCAAGTGGAGGATAGCGGCAACATTCACGTGAAGATTCCCGAAGAGCAGCATTTCGGGGAAAAACGGGCAAAATACCTGAATGAAATTGCTGAAACCTGCCAGGAAGCCGCGCAACGGGTCTGCCAGACGCTGGAGGAAGGCGCTTTTCCGGTTTCGCTGGGCGGCGACCATTCGATTGCTGCCGGAACCATCGCCGGCGTGGCAAAATTCTATCGTGATCGTGGACAGAAGATCGGTTGCATGTGGATCGACGCCCACGCCGATATGAACGTTCCGGAGACCAGCCCCAGCGGCAACGTTCACGGGATGCCCTTTGCGGCGAGCCTGGGCATGGGTCCCGAAACGCTCACCAAAATTTTTGGCTTCTCTCCGAAAGTTGAGGGCCGCCATTGCGTCTTGGTTGGCGCGCGCGATTTGGATAAGGCTGAAAGGCGCTTTGTGAAAGAATCGGGGGTCACGGTGTTCACCATGCGGGAGATCGACGAACAAGGGATGCGTGGGGTGATGGAAAAGAGTCTGGCGATTTGCACGAGTGGGACGGCGGGTTTCGTGGTTTCATTCGATATGGATGTGATGGATCCGGCTGAAGCGCCGGGAGTCGGAACTCCGGTGCGTGGCGGCATCACTTTTCGCGAAGCTCACCTGGCGCTGGAGATGGTCGCGGACAGCAAAAAGATGTTGAGCATGGAGCTGGTGGAAATCAACCCGATCATCGATACCATGAACAAAACGGCGATCCTGAGCGTTGGGTTGATCTGCTCCGCGTTAGGCAAAAAGATACTTTGATTCAACCAAATAGGCAGGGCGTCGTATCGCTTCAGGACCGTCGCCATCTTTGCTCACTCGAGGCGACCCGAAATTCCGGCTAAACTACTGGCTTAGTTTTTGCGTACGTGGTAGGCTTCGCGCCTTTTCACTATGAGATATACGACTTGCGATGTTTCAGACTTGGCGGAGTGGATTGCGCTGTCGGCCCAAGCCGACAGATCGGCCAGCACTGCCAAGTATATTTTCTGGCTCGGGGCCGGGATATCAGTTTCAGCGGGAATTCCTCTGGCCGAGGGAGTCGTCGACCGGTATTGGGACAAGTTATGGAGGTATTCTATCCTTCCCGACTATGCGCAACCCTATTCAGGGTTACCCACCCCTGAGAAGGAAAAGAGGAAAGTCACCGTTCGGAGATGGGCGAACGAGAGCGGAAAGATTTCCGAAATAACTAACAGCAAGGTTTCCCCAATGTCAGAACACGATGATTGGGGCGTTCTCTATTCAGACTGCTTGGGACACCTTCCTGGCCAATTGGACAGGCAAGAGTTCATTCTGAACTGTATCGGAGAGGGACAAGGGCGCTTGAACATCGCTCACGTTCTGATGGCGCAACTGGTGCAGGCAGGCCGAGTAACAATTGTGCTTACGACCAATTTTGACGACCTATTGCTGCGCGCGTTGCAGTTGTTCCTCGTCTTTCCGGCTGTGATCGATCCCGATTCAACTAAAACACTCATGATCAACCCTAGGTTCCCTCAGATCGCCTATCTCCACGGTAAAATGACTTCCTATCGTCAGCGCCACACAGTAAATGATCTTCACCAATCCATCCCAGGACTCAGGGAGTTCCTGCACCAGGTCTTCAAGGATCATGGCTTGGTAGTTGTCGGATACCACGGGAGTGACGAGGCTCCGATGAGTATTCTCACTGACGTCCTCAGGGAAAGAGAAATCGGCCCCGGACGCGGATTGTTTTGGGTCACTCTGGAAAAGGAGTTTGAGAGGCTTGGGCCATCTGTTCAGACAATACTCCAATTACGGGATACCTACTGGTTGCCTGGCCATGACGCCGACGACTTTCTACGGAAGCTTTGCTCCGCGCCGGGAATTGGCATCGGGCTGCCAGGCTCGAAAGAAATTCAAGAGAGAATTTTAGGGGTCTTGCCTGAAGAGATGAGGGCTGGCTGGAACACACTTTTCTCCGATACGGACCTCAAGGTAGCGACAGTCGAGGTTGGTCAAGTCACCGGCGCGTTGCCCAAACTTGCTTGGCCCGGCCCCACTAGGGCCGATGAGCTCGTGTCGGAGGGTGGCAATCTCTCGAAGGCTGGACAGCATGTAGGCGCCATTGAAAGGTACAATCGTGCTCTCGAGTTGAATTCAAAGCATCCTATGGCGCTCTTCAATTGGGGGGCTTCATTACTCAATCTCGGCCAACCAGAGAAGGCCATCGAGCTGTTTGCGCGGGCCGCTGAATTGGCACCGCTGTACGCGGACATTTACTACGTATGGGGAAGCGCACTGCGGGCCATAGGGCGTTACGAAGAAGCCGCTGTTAAGTATCAGAAAGCTGTGAGTCTCAATCCTAACGATGCGCAAGCCCTGAATAACTGGGGTATATGCCTTTTCGAGCTACAGAGATTTAGGGAGGCAGCAGAAAGGTACAGCCAAGCGGTGGTGGTGGATCCTCATCATGCGGGCGCGTTCAACAACTGGGGAAATGCTCTATTTCAGTTGCGGTCTCCAGATGATGCGATCGAAAAATATTGCCACGCAACCGAGCTTAATCCAAATCTACCTCAACCATTTAGCAATTGGGGCTACGTACTCCTCGAGTTGGGAAAACCTCAAGAGGCAGTGGAGAAGTGTAACAATGCAATCCAAATTGACGAGCGTTACGCGCCGGCCCATCTCAACTTGGGCAAGGCTCTGGAAAAGCTAGGCAATCACGAAAGGGCCCAAGAGGAGTTGCGACGTTACGTGGAGCTCGGAGGACAGTTGTGAAGACGTACTAAACAAGTGGCGAAGCGCGGCCTTTTGTCCCAACCCAAAGCGGCTGCGGTGCTGAGTGCCGCCATTCTCGCGTAAGCGGAAATCCTCGCGCCAGCAGGCGGCTCTCGATATTGGATTCCCACTTATGCAGGAATGACTGTCTCCCTACCACGGCGGGTGTCTGTCCAACGTGAGGCCCGCTGAAATTAAGGAAAATATTTTGAGCAAACGAACTCGTTTGGGCATTCTCTTCGGCGGCCGCTCCGGAGAGCACGAAATCTCGCTTGAATCCGCGGCCTCCATCATGGGGGCGCTCGATCCTGCAAAATATGAAGTGGTCCCCATCGGCATTACGCGCGAAGGCCGATGGCTGGCTGGTCCTGAAGCGATAGGCAAAGGTCCCGAGGAGTCCATGCGGCGCGTGCTCCAATCCGGCAAGCCGGTCACGGCATCAGTCGATCCCACCGGTCCGCAGCTCATCCCATTGAATTCCCGGCTGCCGTCGAAGCGCGCGGACCAGACACAAGTTGACGTAATCTTTCCGGTGCTGCACGGAACTTTCGGTGAAGATGGGACGGTACAAGGGTTGCTCGAGCTGGCCGGCATCCCTTACGTTGGCGCCGGCGTGCTGGGCTCTGCGGCGGGCATGGACAAAGACGTGATGAAGAGGCTTTTCCGCGATGCTGGACTTCCCGTGGCCCAATGGCTTCTGGTGTTGCGGAGCGAGTGGCAGGAAAATCCGGCGGGTATTCGTCGTGCCATCGCCAAGCAGATTGGTTACCCGCTCTTTGTGAAGCCCGCAAACCTTGGGTCATCGGTCGGCATCCGCAAAGTCCATCGGGTTGCTGAGTTGAACGCGGCGGTGGAAAATGCGGCGAGGTACGATCGCAAAATTCTGGCGGAGAAAGCCGTAAATGCGCGCGAAATTGAATGCGCGGTGCTCGGCAATGACCAGCCACAGGCGTCCGTTCCTGGCGAAGTTGTCCCGGTGAATGAGTTTTACGACTACGAGGCCAAATACTTGAAAGCCGGGTCAGAGCTGATTATTCCCGCGCGGCTCACCGCCACGCAAACCCGCAGGGTACGGGACTGCGCCGTGCGCGCGTTCCGCGCCGTGGACTGTGCCGGCATGGCGCGCGTTGATATGCTGATGGACCGCAAGACTGGCAAGATCTTTGTGAACGAGATCAATACCATCCCGGGCTTCACCTCCATCAGCATGTATCCGAAGCTTTGGGAAGCGAGCGGCATTCCCTACAGGGAATTAATCGACCGGCTGGTGGCATTGGCGTTGGAACGTCATCGGCAAAAAACCAAGACAATATTCTCGCTTGGCGAAAGATGAATCCACCCCGTTACCGCGGCGAATTTTGGAGTTCGATCATCCACTGCGGATAAAGCTTGGGTGGCGCAGTGGTGGCGGACAAGCGGGAGATTTGGTCTTCGGTCAGCTTCAAGTCCACAGCTTTCAGGTTGTCCTCGAGTTGCGATTCTTTGTTGGCTCCGATGATTGTTGAAGACATTCCCGGCTGGGCCAGTACCCACGCCAGCGCGACGCGGGCGATAGTCATGCTGGTCTCTTGCGCAATCTTCTCCAGGGCATCGATGGCATCGTATCCGCGAGCCTGATCAATCGGCGGGAAGTCGAACGAAGCCCGGCGCGCATCCTGCGGCGCATTCTTGTCGCGCCGGTACTTTCCCGTCAGGAATCCGCCCGAGAGTGGTGACCACGGCAGAACGGCCAGCCCTTCCTCTCGACAGAGAGGCAACAATTCATGCTCAAGGTCACGACCCACCAGGGAGTAGTAAGCCTGGAGAGAAACGAAGTGATCCCATCCATGATCTTTGGCCAGGTAGATGGCCTTCATGATGTGCCGCGCCGTCCAATTGGAACAACCCAGGTAGAGCACCTTGCCTTGTCTTACCAAGTCATCGAGTGCGCGCAGGGTTTCTTCCACGGGAGTGGTCAGGTCCCAACCGTGAACCTGGTAAAGGTCGATGTGGTCCATGCCAAGGCGGCGAAGACTGGCTTCGCACGCGGCCATAATGTTTTGTCTCGACAGCCCTCTATTGTTAATGTCGCCGGTCATTTTCGACGCAGCCTCGCTCATGGGCCCGTGGACCTTGGTAGCAATAATCACGGCATCGCGCCGAACTCCGGCCGCGTTCAAGGCGCGGCCCAGAATCTCTTCGGACTGACCCCTGGAGTAAACATTGGCAGTATCGAAGAAGTTGATCCCTCCTTCCAGCGAACGCGCTACCATGCGATTCGCCTCATCCTGGCCAACCACACCAATGTTGAAGAATTTGGAACCAAAGGTCATCGTTCCCAGGCAAAGTTCTGAAACCTTCAATCCCGTCTTGCCAAGTCTGTTGTATTTCATCTTTCAACGGCCTCCCTTTGATTTTGCAGAACTGCCGGGCGCGTGCCTCAAACGTCCGCACATCCGGCGACTGGTTATCATTGAAGCTGCGATCCCCAAGCCTAACATCACCACCTCGCAAATTCCGCCGCCATGCTTCCCCCACCCGCCGAACCTCCGTCAGCCGGACTCCGGCTTGGCCTGGCCTCTGGATTTACTTCTCAACGGCAGGTTCCCGCTTCACCCTAGGGCTGAAGATGGAACCCTGGATGTGGAAGTTCGCGGAGGCGGCTCTTGGATCATCTTCTTCTTTCGCGGTGGACGTCCCCCTCCGCATCACCTGACTTAGGTCAGCATGAAGGATGAGGTCGAGATCGCCTCCTAGCCCGATGAACCCACCCATCTTAAACCTGCCATCGCTGAAGCTGAACGGTTGTGAGGTAAGCGCCGCACGGCCGTTGTGAAGCAGCAAATCGAATCGAGCGGAAACCATGCTTCGTTCTGACCGGACGGGGACAACGTGACCCCAATTCATCGCAGCCGCTGCGGCCTGCACCGGGTCAAACCTTCCCAAGGAAACGTCGCCCAAGTCGACCTGGGCGTGGCCGGCGAGGGAGGCCGCCATTTCCGAACGCGAAAGTCCGCGCGTGGCGAAGTCGCCGCCGGCGGTCAGGAACCCGCGAATGTCCCGAAATTGACCGGGGAGTCGGGGAGCGAGCGTTGCCAATTGAACGCGAGCCAGATGAACATGGCCGGTGATGCGCGCAGGTAACCGCCGCAGATCGACCGTCGTGCTTCCCCGGCCACTCCCGCCCGCGACCGTGAAATGGGCTCGCGCCATGCGCAGCTCGCGGTTTGAAATCTCGATGTCGCTTTGGAATCCGGCCAGGTTGAAGTTGCGGTAGCTGACCGACTTGGCCCTGAACGTTCCCTTCGCATTCAGTGAGCCAAAAATGTCTCTACCGGCCTGAAGCCTTGAGGTGAGGGAAGCCAGCCCGGGAATCCGGGCTAACAACGACAGAGGCCCGCGATGGCCAAGCGCCTCAAACCACCGTGCTGCCTGTTCAATGGTTAGGTGATCGCATTGGGCATTGAATAACCACGGATCACGCCGGGCTCCCTGGTGGTCCAAGCTACCGGTAAACTCGGTCCGGCCGATGACCAAACGAATGGGGTTGGCGGTAATATGATCGCCATTCACCTGAATTTGAGCTTGCGGGAAATTCAATGGTTCCGTGAGACCCGGAGCAACCAATTGGGCGTGATCCAGCTCGATTCGTCCCGTAATTTCCGGACGGGAGAGCGGCCATCCTTTGCCCTCCAACAGAACGATCCCGCTGCCCTGCCCGGTCAAGTCGAGTGTTCTTGCAAATGAGATGCCGTGGCGACGGGCAAAATCCGCGACCTCATGCAAGGACGCAGAGTTTGAGGAAAGAATCAAACGGTATATCAAATGCCTTGCGGCCTTCACAGAAGGCGCTCTTTGTAATTTGGGATGGGCGCCGTGCCCGTGCGCTGGGCGGGGAACCGTCGAAGGATTCTCAGGTCCCCAAGAGCCCTCCGCGGACAATGAGAAGTGGGGTGCGAGTTTGACTCGCAGTGGCATTAGGCGTGCCGTGTTCCGATCAATTTGGAAGCGGGCTTGTGGAACCCGAAAATTCCCCTCTGGTGTTTTCAACACCACATTCCGGGCGCTGATGAAGCCGGAGAATTGTTCATCACCCTGGGGACCCTGAATGGAAAGCAGACCATCCAGATCACCCGTAGCTCCCCGCGGCAGAGGACTTCCGGAAAGCAATGAAGCCATCCTTCCCAAGTCCTCCAGGCGTGAATGCTGCAAGGCTAGCACGATGTCCATCCGCACTTTGGGCTCGGCGCGGGTGATGGATCCCGTCAAGCGCAGGTGCGCCGCCGCAAAGCTCACGTTCATCTGATCAATCGATACCTGTTGGCGTTTACGGTCGGCGCTGATTTGAAACTGAAAGGTGACCGGCATTGAAGTCGTCGGAGGAAGCAACTCCCAGCGGTGAACTTGGGTCATTCTCACCTGTCCGTGAGCCTGCAACCGGTCAAGCGTGCCCGCCAATCCAATGTCACCGTCCAACAGTCCGTAAATCTCCGGGTTATGCCCTGTTATCAGAGGGAGCCAGGAATAGAGCAGAGAATCCCGCAACCGGAGGCTTGCGATCAAGGGATGGGGATTGCCCGGGCCGGGAGACCACCTTCCAGAAATTTCAACCGGGCCCGGCGAAGGTACCATCAGATCGGATCGGGACGGCGTGCCCACCAGGTCAAAGCGAAGTGAATGAGAAGCGGCATCGGCAACAATCTGGGCTTTCAGGTCATCAACCACAAATGGCTTTTTGACATCGTCCATCTTAAAGTTGATGCGTCCATCTTCCACGGCCACCTGAACCGGGCCGTTGGGACGGACAGCGCGGTCCGAGAGTGCAGCCGAGGATGCATAACCCGCATGGGTCAGAAGACCTTTGACATTCCATCCCCCACCGCCGGTATGGACGATATTGAAACTGGGTCTTTCAAGATCGAGGCCGGACAAAATCAGGCGGCCCTTCCAAAGGCTTTTCCAACCAAGATCGCAGTCCACCTGCTCGATCCGGGCAAAAGGCTCAATTCCAAAGCGCGGGTCCTCGTCGATCAATACATCCCGGGTGGTGAAACCGGGCCGGGGAAGAAGGTGGAAGGACATGGCGCCAAACGTAACTCTTCTGCCCAAATTCGTTTCAAGCCGGTTGCGCAGCAAGCGCCGGTAATGCTCGACGCTGAGAAAGGATGGCAGGAACCATCCTGCCAGCAAAAGGAGTGCCAGCGCCACGAGCGCAGCGCGAAGGGTGCGGCGAGGAAACGCTCTTCTCATCGGACGAGCTGGAAAGTGCGCCGCCAGCGCGTCTTTGTAAAAAAATGAACCAGAAGATCGCCGATCTGAGCAACGCGGTCAGAAAGCGAAGTTCGCAGGTACTCGTCGGAAGGAGTCTCAAAAGACCAATAGATCACAAGCGGCGATCCCGAAATCAGGTGGGTGGGGACAAAGCCCCAGAACCGGCTGTCCCAACTGTTCTCGCGATTGTCACCCATTACAAAGTAGCGATGCGGCGGGACCACCAGCTCGCCGTTTGCAACGTAGTTCTTCATGTCCTCGGTCCAGCCCAGGGTTGACTCTGGCAGGAACTCGTTGGGGAGAGGCGGGAAATCGTCGCCGGGCCGGGCCTCATTCGGAAAGCTGTGCAGAACATAGGAGTCCTTCAGCGGCGCCCCGTTGACGAAAACCTGGCGGTGGACGATGCGAATATGATCGCCCGGTACGCCGATTACGCGTTTTACGAAGTCTTCACCGGGTTCTTGCTGCCCTTCAGTTGACGGATACTTGAACACCAGAATGTCACCCCGGCGAATGGTTTTATAGGGCAACAGGTGTCGCCAGAAGCCGGGCTGATCCGCAAAGGCAAACTTATTCACCAGCAAGTGGTCGCCGATGAGCAGAGTGTTTTCCATTGACCCGGTGGGAATCTTGAATGCCTGGACAACGAACGTGGTGCCAAAAATCGCCAGGATCACGGTGACCACCAGCGATTCAAAGGTGTCACGCAGGGATGACTTCTTGAAATTCTCAGTCATTGCGGACCGCCGATCTGTTTCAAAGACTCCAGAAGTTTCTCCGCCGCACTCTGTTCGGCGGATTTTTTGGCCACCCCGGTCCCAATCGCAGTCTTACCGGCGGCTTGGGCCACTACAGAAAAAACCTTACGGTGCTCAGGACCCGACTCCGCGACGACTTGATATTCCGCCGCCTGCAATTGGCGCGCTTGGAGAAATTCCTGTAAGGCACTCTTGTAATCGATAATGAAGAGATCACCGGCGGCACGGGGCAGGTCCACCGGCAGGATAAACTGCGCGATGAAGCGCCGCGCCGCCTGCAAGCCACCGTCGCGATAGATCGCGGCCACAACCGCTTCCAGGGCATTGACCACCAGCCGGTTCTTGGCCCGCCCGCCCGTTTTCTCCTCGCCCCGGCCAAGCCGGAGGAATTGTCCAAGTTGGAGCTGCGCCGCCACTTCACTCAGGTGCTCTGCGGCCACCAGCCGGGAGCGGGCGCGTGAAAGCTTACCTTCCGGGAAACTGGGGAAAGCATCCGCCAGTCTGACGCTTACTACAAAATTCAAGATGGCATCGCCCAAAAACTCCAGTTTCTCATTGTCGCTGGTCTGCCCAGAAAATTCACGAGCATATGAAACGTGGGTCAGGGCATCAGCCAGTAATTGAGGATTCCGGAACCGGTAATCCAGGATTTCTTGGAGCCGATCGTACGAGGGTAATGACATGCGAGAGTGCAATAAAATGCAAGATTGACTCGGCCTCCGGCTTGCTTGCAAAGACTCACCGGTAACATCCGGCGGCGCCGGCCGGACCGGAATCCGACGGACCGGCGCAACCCACCGTGCCCCGTCCCAGCTAACCCCAATGCTGTTCACTTAGCCCAGTATCCCATTGGAGCCTGATTCCACGCGCTGTAGGGGCGGTCCTTGTGCCCGCCCGTGGGCGACCACCAGGGTCGCCCCTACGAGATGTCCCCTTATCTGAACAGTATTGAAGCTAACCCGGATTATTCCCGAATTTTCCTTAGCGGACCGGCAGGGCAAGGTCTTAACCGTGCCCTAGCGGTTCTCGAGTAAAACTGCGTCAATAATCCAGGCTAATGGCTCGCCGGCGGTTGAGCGGTCTTGGCCTTGGCCGCTTTCAATTGCTGAATCTGCTGATTGGCAAGTGTCTGAATCATGGTGCCTTGGGCAAGATTTCCGGACTTGGTGAATGCGTCGATGGCATCATCGGCCTTGTTTTCCCGTTCATAAACCTCACCCAAGCGGTAATAGTCCTGCGGGTTTGGCTCAGGGCTGAGAACGGCAAGCTTGTACTCGGCTTCAGCTTTTCCGAGCTCCGCGGGGTCGGGTCCGGCAAGATTTTCCAGCGCGCGCTGCAGGTGAACCATGCCGAGAGAAGAATGCACTTCGGAAGTAACATTGGCCTTCAGCTTTTGAAATTGGTCATCGGGCGTGGTCGCTGGCTTTTGCAGAGTTTGCAAAAGCTGGAGTGACTTGTTGGCATCCGTCTCCGTTTCCTTCAGCTTATTATCCTTATCCTGGTCGCTTCCTTGCATGTCCTGGGGCTGGGGGAGCAGGGTGGTCAACAAAACCAGACTGCGCAGGTTATTCGGTTGTATCTTCAAGCTCTTCTCGCCATACTCAATGGACTTCTGCACATCGTTTTTCTGCTGGTAAGCGTTGGCAGCGAAAAAGTAAAGGTCAGTCAGAATAGGACTATTGGGATATTTCTTCTCAAAATCCTGAACCAATTGGATGGTCTGGTCTGGGTCGAGCTCAGCCTGAATTTTTTGCGCCGCTTTCACCTCATCCGGGGTCGGCTGGTATGCAGGAGCCGCAGGTTGGCTGTTCGCCGCTTGTCCATTGCCGTTCGGAGCCTGGCCATTCTGGCCTTGCGCCGGCGGCTGGCCTTGCTGACCGTTGGGTTGCTTCAGGCTGGGCGGCGCCTGCTGGCTATTGTCGGCCTGTTGGCCGGGCATTGCCAGGGGCATTGCCAAAATGACGGCCACAATCCAGAGCGGCCGGCGCTGTGCGTTTTTCATGTGTCTTATCTCCAATACGATTGAAGGTGAACCCCGTTGATTTTCTGAGCCTATCCGAAAGCCCTTCCACTGTCAATCCGGGCGTGGAACTCAAATCAAAACAAAAATCAGTACCAGGTGCCCTCCAGACTAACCAGGATTATTCACGAAGCCTTATTCGAAGACCGGAAGGGCACGGTTTTAACCGTGCCCTTCCGATCCTCCATGGGAGCTTCATAAATAGTCCAGATTAAAGTCGTCGGCCTGCCTGCATCATCCGTTTGTTATTTTACCCCGAAGGGCAATCGCAAACCGGCTTGAACCGCCAGGAGCGCCTCTGGAAAATTAGCCGCCGTGACCGAAGCCTCCCGGTATTGCTCAAGCGCGTCGGACCTTCTATCTTCAAGGTCATAGAGTCGCCCAAGATAGATGTGCGACCACGTCACGATGCGCACATTGCGAGCTACGGCCAATGTCTTCTTAAAGTATTTCTCCGCCATGTCCGGTTTGCGTGTGTTCGCCGCCGCCACCGCCATCCCGTAAAGGGCCTTGACATTTCGGGGATCATTTTTCTGAAGCACTTGCTGGAAGATGACCTCCGCTTCCTGGTATTTCCCCTGGTAAATCAAGTCGTCCCCTTGTTGGAGCAATTGGTTCCTTTGGCTCAGAACCACCGGTTTACGAACGGACGTAGCCCGGGCTGGTGGAGCGAACTTGTAATCTGCGAATTTCGCCTCCAACTTTTTCACATGAATCCCATCGATCATTTGTTTGTAGAAGATGCTCATGGCGGCCGGCTGTTTCTGGTAATCGCTGAGCTCGCGATAGAAGTAAGGGGTCAGGATCAGACCCGAAGCCATGCCGCTATCGACCTGTTTTTCTGCATCTTTGGGCTTGTCCATATGCAACTCGACGGCACGAATCAGGCACTCCGTGACCAATAGGGAGAAATCACTCTTAAAGTCTTCTCCAAGCGCCGGAGACTGGCGGGCGATGCTTTGCAGCGCGGCCTTGTCTTCAATATCTGCGCCAAACTTCACTGCCAACGGATCCAGAAGAAAGTGGAGGTATTGATGCCGGATATCGTCGAGCTTCAGATTCTTCGAAGGCGTCACAACCACGTAGTAGTTCTCGCCGTAAATACGGGCCTGAACCTGGTCCGGGGCGCCGAGCAGTGCTATGAAAATGGTATAAGTTCGTCCCAGGTAAGAGCCCGCGGGGAAACGGAGATAAGCGTCGCTCAGCTCAATGTCGCGCCGCACCTGCTCCCGGTATCTTCCTTGTGCCAGCTTGTAATTGGGCTGGAGACGGGACCACAGGTCCAGAAGGTTCGCCTGGCGATAGAAAGTCTTGAGGAGCGGGATGAGGCCCGCCACCGCTTTTGCGTCCGGGGGCAAATCTTTCACCGGAATCGTCAGCTTGAAATCCGGAGCAGGACCCAGGAGCAAAGCCAGGGAAATATACTGTCCCAAATCTTCGCCGGGATCGCCAACAATCTGATGATTTGAGTAAAAGAGCGAAATCTGATTGCGAACCGGCAGATTCTGGCGGGCCAAATAAGCCCTGACCTCGCTCCGTGTATTTTCACCCGTATCAAAATTTGCGCCGGTGTTATAACCCGATGCCTCAAGCGCCGCGAGCACATCGAAGAGCTGCTCGCTGGATTCCAGAATGACATTGCCGGATGGATTCTGGCCAAAAGATATGATGGGAACCGACATCATGACCAGCAGCCCCAAGGCCATGAATAGCCCCCCGCCACCGGGAAATCTTGAGAATGCCCGGAGGACTTTGCGCATCGTGAAGTTGGCGGAGGATTGCAACAATGAGCAGAACAACTTGTTGGGTATGGCCTTTCTTGACTCCCGGGATAATCCGGCGGCTCGAATGCGATAAATCTTCATCTATCCACGGACGTTGATCTCGCGCAGAGAAAGCAGCATCCGGCCTTTCGAGGGTCTGCCAAAGCAGGTGGCAGGCAGAAAGATGCTGAAATAGATCAACCGGTCAAGATGCTTCAGAATCTCCGGTGTTTTAGAGCCGGAAATGACCTGGTAGCCCGTGGCATTTCCGTCCGGTCCGACTTCCGTCAACACCACCAGCGGCTGGTTCCCGGGATTGAAATCGAGCGGCGCCAGCGTCTGGACTTCTGGGGGAGTCGATAAGGGTAAGGGTACATCAAAAGTATGATTCACCGGGACGGTCAGCACCCGCAGCATCAGCGTGAAAAGGACCAACGCTGCCACCGCGCCCCCCGAAGCTGGCAAAAGAAGGGCGTGCATCGCATTATCCACCCTCACCCACAAGCGGCGAAGCACATGGCGATGCAATTCCTGTGAGACGCGGACTCTTAGCTGCAGATCGAGGTCCGCCGCCATCTCCCGGCGCGGCAAGCTGGCAAGATCCGAACTGAGCAGATGCGCCCGTTCCAATTCATTCCGGCAGGCCCCACAAAAAGAAAGGTGGTAGCGAAGGGAACTGCGAACCGCCGGGTCGCAGCCGTTATCCAAAAAGTCGGAGAAATGCCCTCGGATTTCCGCACAAGTCTCAAACATCTTGACCTGCCATCTGACTGCCATTTTCTCGAAGCAAGCTACAAACCCTTTGCCGAAGGACTTCCCGGCCCCGCACCAACCGTGATTTCACCGTGCCTTCCGCCACACGCAGAACCGCGGCGATTTCGTCATAAGAGAAGCCCTCGATTTCGCGGAGCAGGAGAACGGTGCGGAAAGGCTCGGCGACTCCTCTCAACGCGGTCTTCACCAGTTCCTGCCTCTCGGACTGCTCCAACTCTTCGTAGGGGGTCTTGACGCCCGAGCTCCAATCGAACCGGACGGCTGCCGGATCTTTGGCGTCATCATCGAGTGAAAAAACTTCCCGGCGCTTCCGCCGGAACCAACTCCGCCGGTAGTTCGATGTCTCGTGCACAGCAATCCGGAACACCCAGGTCTTCAGGCTGCTCTCCTCGTGAAAAGTCCGCACACTCCGGATGATTTTGACGAAGACATTTTGCAAAATATCGGCCGCGTCACTTTCATTCCCGATCATATGATAGACCAGGCTATAAACAGGCTTCCGGTAAACTGCAAGAAGGTAAGCAAAGGCTTCCTCCGAGCCTGCCTTCAGCTCCCGCACAAGATCGGACTCGTCGGGTCTCGACGAGATGACCCCTTCAAGGGGAATGGCAATGGAGCGCATGGTATCTGCCATGGCTTCAAGATAGCAGGCAAATGGCCGTCCGGCAATAGGAACATAGGAACAAGCATCGGCGTTGGGTGTTCACTCTGGTGTAGACACCTGCAAGCCAACTTTTGTTCCCCGGTTGGACGGGCCAGTGATGCATGTTTGACGGAGCGGAATCCGCGGTCGCAATAAACGGCCAATCAAGATCGTCCCACGAAGCGATCCCGAACACCGCTCCACTCCCTGATCTCACTGGACAGCGTCAAGACGATAAGCACGGGGACATTCCTAATGGGGGTTGACACATCCTGGGGAGGTAATGGGTCAGTTTGCTGTAGCGGCGGTCTCTGACCGCCGGAAGCTGCTGATAAATAAAATTCGGCGGTCAGAGACCGCCGCTACAGAAGCGAAAATGTACCACTGCCCCTGGGGACTCTTGATTGACATAAATTTCCCAAAATGTTACAACCGGAATCGGGTTACCAGTTGTTGCGACTCGATTGAAATGTCCCTCCAAAATGGGCCTGTGGCGCAGTTGGGAGCGCGCATGACTGGCAGTCATGAGGTCGTCGGTTCGATCCCGACCAGGTCCACCAATTTTTTCAACAAGTTAGCCTCACGACCTACCGAGCGGTAGGCCACATTGGGCCACGTCTGATTTAGCATTCCTTCGGGTAAAAAGGGTTGTCACGCTGCGGTAGTGGTACGTTTTCGCTGCTGTAGCGGCGGTCGGCTTCGGTAATCACCCAAACGGTGTCACCGGTTGCCGTGCGGGTGCGCTTGCAGGTGAAGTGCATGCAGAGCGCAGGCTCCTTCTCACCTCCACGGACATGACCGCAAAGTTCGCGCCACTTCGGGAAAGTGGCGAGCGGGCCGGGCTGGATGCCGCGCTCCAGAGGACCTGCTCGAAAGCCCCACGGATTTGGAGTGGTCTAAGACACTCCTCTAAGGTAATCTGATAATGAGGGAGGACGCCCGATGGATCCCAATATTGATCCGCACCTGGTAAAGGCGATTACTGAACTGAAGGACGCGGGAGCTCGAGAGGTCTACGTGTTTGGTTCGGCTGCGAAGGGGATCTCTGGTCAAAACTCCGATGTGGACTTGGCGGTTTCAGGTCTGCCTCCGGAGGTTTTCTTCCGTGCGATGGCGCGGGCCGCGCGCGCATTGGGCCGACCACTTGATCTGGTTGATCTGGATGAAGATAACCCCTTCAGCCTGCATCTGAAGCGCGAGGGGGAACTGCGGCGTGTCGGATAGGCTGCGCAAGCAGGTCTCGCTTGAACTGGAGCAGATTGACCGGCTGCACGCGGCCCATCGCCCGTTGCTTGAAAGACGAAAGGGCGTCGGCCAATTCCGTCAGAACCCAAGCTGTCGTTAGAATTGGCTGGGTCAATTGCTCGGAGATACTAACGGCCGTTCGTGGGCGGTGTCGTTGCTGTTCAGGAGAGCCAGAAAATAGACCGTTTCGGCAAAAAGAGGGTTCACTTCTTCGAGGTCCCGTGGATGTAATGATCGTGATTCGCGGCCCAGTCGGCGGGCATGTCATGAACGGCGCCGATGACATCCTTCAGCCTCTCCGACAATGGACGCGGCAGGATTGGCTCAATCCGCACAGGAGTCCCTTCTGGAAGATTGGAGTCCGGCGGTAACAGTACCGTACCCTTCGAAACCTTTCCAAGAGTAAGTCATAAGCCCACCACCTCTGCCAAAGTACGCGCTCTGGTCCGGTTCAAGAAATATCCGTGCCTCTAGATTACCACATGACCGGCACAATCGTGGCTCCTTCCGGTGCGCCGCGCCGCCAGCGCGCAGGAGCTTTTCCCATCTCGCCGTGCGCACAAGGAGCAGCTCTAGAAAGGGAAGATTCGCAAACGGAATCAATGCAGGGAGCGACGCAGAGCTGTACCCTTCGGCGAGGGTGCAGTTGCTGAGCCGGGTAGACAGTCCTTGCGTCCAGGTCCCCTGTGTGCGAAAATCTCCGAATTGGGGCCGACCATTGTTAGGAAGGCCCTACGCGCTTACACTCCATCGCACTTCGCGGCAAATTGGCCAATGGGTTCGGTAGAGTATCCTGCGCTGCCCGAATTCCGTGAAAAGCGTTCGGTCTGTCTCTGCGGAATCGGGCGCATTGCGCCCTTTTGGGGTTAGAACTCTGAAAAGGTCCCTGGCTACTGAACGGAGGGAGGCTCCCGATGACGGCCAAACGCGCTGGCTTCGTCCTTATCATCCTCACTTGCGTATTCGTGTGGCCCTTATACCCTCGGACCCTTCCCTTGAGAAAAGATAAGGCCCGATGGAAAATATATACAATAAAGAATAATGATACTGGAGAAACATTCAAGGTTCAATTGGACCACCGACCCACCGAAGTGGAAATGATGTCCTTAGAAAGTACGGAGATGGCGCGCCGTGCGGAGGAGTCGTACCGCCGTGCGAAGGCTTTAGTTGAGGGCGTAGAGAAAATCGCCCAAATCGAAGCTGAGTACCGGCCGCCTGGATTCAAAGAGAGGACGTTTAATTTTGCAGAAGGGGAACTGGAGTCGATCCCTGAAGCAATAGGCGGACTCGCAAGCGCGGTCGGTCATCCCGTGGTGTTCACTACCAGAACGGCCTCCGACCCTCTGTCAACTATTCCGTTCGTGTCCGGTTTTGGTGCGTTACGGCGACTTTGCCTGACTGGCACCATATCACCAGCTTGGTTCGAAGAAGCGGGTAAAGACGTGGGCCTGGGCTCTCTCTTGGTACTACTCATGATCGCTTACGGAGTCGGAACCCTTGTGCTCAGATTGGTGCCTGACCTGCGATCAGCGCATGAAATTCGGTGGTTCTTTGGAACCCCTGTAATTTTGACTCGTGCGCGATGGGGAGCGGCAAGAAAGTGGGCTCGGTGGATTACATCAGCGCACGGTGTTGCAGGCGAAGTCCTTGCTGGCAAGATTTCGGCCCTCATTTGCATCGTTCTGCTTGCCATCTCGGCAGCCACGACGTGGCCTCATGATTTTATTACAATCGTTCGCTTTGTTGTCTGCGCAGCGTCGATTTATTTGGCTTATACTGCCGTGGCGGCCCGAGAACGCCTGTGGGGTTGGCTAACCGGGGGTGCCGCAGTGCTTTTTAATCCTCTGCTTCCCATACGCCTGCAGCGGACGACTTGGCGGGCGCTCGATTTGCTAATGGGGCTAGTGTTTATGGCCTGGTTAGTTAGGCACCGGCACAATTCGTGATTCGGTAGCCATTGAGTTTTGCCATCCGAGAGAAACCGGGGAAGGGGGAATTTCACCTTCGTTTCCGGACTGCCGCCATCGGCATGTGTTTTGCGAAAACCCGGACTGATGAACCTGTCACATTTTTGCTCAAGACTGACGGTGGCGGAGGTCCGGGGATTGCCGGGGTGCCCACCTAGCATTTCGACCCATCCACCCAGCTTTCGAAGTACTCAGAACCCTTCTGGACTTGCGCGAAGCCGGACTCCCGAAACTCACGCGACACTCTGGCGCTGTCGCCCCCGCAACAAACAGTGAGAGTGGCCCTGCGATTGCCCCTACCGAATATGAGTTTTCGCGCCCGTTCGTCTGCCGCTGGGAAGCTGTAGCCGATGACCGCAATGTGTTCTGCCCGTCTCAGAGCATGCTCGGCTTGCCTCCAGAGCCCATTCCAAAAATCCTCCCGCGCACCGAACTGTTTATTCCGAGCGGGCAGGATCATGCTGCCCCCACGATCTACACCCCCACCGCTGAATCGAATGTCCCTGATTTTGGAATCGTACTCAAGAAACCCGAATTCCTGTGGCAGGATCACCGGTCGCGGACCTAAAGGATCCGTGTGCATCCCGAAGCTGAATCCCGTCCTCCCTTCGAAGAGAAGATCAATCCAGTTCGTACTGCCATGAAGCTTCAATAGCTTGACAGGCGATGCCGGCAATGAGCCGATGCCAAGATTGAAACCATACCCATCACTGATCTCCCATCTTCCAGCACGGCGTAATTCCCGCTCAAGCGAGACATCATAGTTAAAGCTTATGACAACGTCACCAGACTTTACTCTCTCGTTTGCAAACTGGCGATACAAAACGGCTTCATCGGCCCGCATCGAATCGAAGAATTCGCAGATTGCGTTTCGAAAGCCCTCAAGGATTGATTTGCACTTGGCTGGCGGAAGCAAGCTGACGGGACTACCGGGCGTTGGGTCCTCTAACTCCGTAATGACGAGTTCGAAGTCGTCCAGCGAAGATTGATCAAAGATGGCGTTCAGCTCATCCGGGTCGATCCAGTGTAAGTGTGGTTGAGGATTCTTCGCCGCCCATTGAATGAGGACTCGACCGAGGTCCTTGATGAGCGGGTAACCCACATGGTGCGATGCACCCGCGCCAAATATAAAAGCTCGCATAAACTCGTAGCTTAAGAAGTCCTATCTGTCTGTGCCGCTGAACCACGCCTGAACACGGTTGCGGCCTTTAAGTGATTCTACTGCTGTGGCGCACACCTTCAGGTCGACGGGGAAGGCTAACCGTTCCGAGGAAGGGTCGATCTCTCCTCCCTCAAGGATTCTCCGCTCAACGTCGCGTATGCGCGTAATCTGTGATTTAAGAGTCTCGACGATCTGTTGTGGGGAAGCCGCGTAAATTGTGACTGTGATTGTGAATGGTGAACGGAGCGCATCACCTGAAGTAACAAGGTAACCATCGATGTTAAGTTGCGTCAAAAATTGCTCAAATTCTTCAGAGCCTTTGATTGTCCCGGAAATAGCTGGGTAGGCGTGCAAATGACCCTGCGGCAACAAGGGCGGGAGCGCAACAACCATGATCTCGGCCAGCTCATCGACGAAAATTAGGTGGATTCGTAAAAAATCCATTGGCGGCATGTCTGCTCCTTACCTTCAAAAGCATATCCTAGCAGGGTGCGGCCGTCTGTGCGAATTCGCCCGGAGGCGAGGCCCGGTGGCGGGATTTAGAAGGCGGGACCGTCGGCGGGGATGTCGGTGGAAGGATTGAGTTCAACGGCGCGGTCCAGGTTGGCAATCCGTATGGCGCGAATTTCCCACACTTGGACCTTCACCGTGGCGCTACTCTTCTTGCTCTTACCGTTGACCGGCTTTTCGACCTGGCGCGAGCGCAGGTAGCCGGTGACGTGAACGTCGCACTTCAGGCTGGCCGCGAATTCGGCGAGCGCATCGAAGCAGGTGACGCGATGCCAATCGGTGTGCGATTGCTACTCGCCCTGGGCGACTCCTGCCTTAATTGGCCAAGGCCGCCGGGTGTGAACAGGGGGATCCGGACGGTTTGTCCGTTCAATGACCAGGTTTTCCAGACCAGCCAGAGGTAAAGGTCAAGCACGCCGGGCGCGTTTGCCAAGGCGGTGATGACCTCGCGCTCCACAGTGTAAGGCTATTCCGGGTTTGGTGTGGGAGTCAGAACAAAGAATGGGCTTGACAGGGGCCAGCGGCCAGTGTACTATATGGTACATACCCTTAGCCCATTCTCCCCAGAAATGGGTGTGGGTCAATTTGGATGGTGGGGCGGCTTTGTGCCGGAAAGGACCTGGAAGTGGCGGTGGCAGAGTTGCTTGCCCTTGCCGATTATCCTGAGATTTCGCGCTGGATTCAGTTTCCCACAGGCGTGATGCTTTTCCTTCTGCTGCCGGGTGACGCGCAGTCCGGAGCTTTTCATATTTACGACCGGCGGGAGGGATGGGGCCTGGGACTGGGTGGATTTTGAGGACCAGAATTATGGCGGTTACAGCTTGAGCAAGCTGGACGCGCTGCTCAACCGCTGCCGTTTTCTGTGGCTGGTCGAAGACCCCCGGTCGCTACGGCGAAAACAGTGGTTCATAACCCCAGGCCAGGCGCCGCAGCCGGTGCAAACAAATTCCTCCACGCTCGCGTTGACAGAAGCTGTACCCCTTCGCTATAGTTGCCTGCGGACGCCTGCATACCCATTTTTTCTCTTGTCCCTGCGCAGATCAAGCAGGGTTCGGGCTGCACGGAGCGGGTTTCCGGTCGAAGTCGCATGAGCCTTCCTCTCTACCTGACCGTTCTTCGGATATTTTTTGTGCCTCTGCTGGTGGTCTTGTTGCTCACCAAGGGACAGAATATCGACCTTTGGGCGGTGGCGGTCTTTCTGGCAGCGGCCGGAACCGACTTCCTGGATGGCTATTTGGCCCGCCGCCGCTCCCAGGTGACGCGGCTCGGCATCCTGTTGGATCCGATTGCAGATAAACTCCTGATCTCGGCCGCATTTATCTCATTGGTTGAGTTGCAACTGGTCGCGGCCTGGATTGTTGTCATCATCGTCGGCCGCGAGTTCGCGGTCTCCGGCCTGCGCAGCATCGCTTCGGCGGAGGGCATTACGGTGTCCGCCTCCGACCTTGGCAAGACCAAGATGGTGTTCCAAGTCATCGCTATCGCCACGATCGCCCTGGAGCCCCGTTTCCCACTCCTCCGCATTCCGGGAGACGTCCTGCTCCTACTGGTGGTCGGCTTCGCCCTGGCGTCGGCGTCCCAATATTTCTGGTGTTTCTGGCGAAGGTTGGACAGCCAGCGGCATATCTCTGCTCCCCGCGTGCTGGTGATCCAGGGCAGCGAACGCCGCGCTGAGGAGGCGAAGGACGTTGCCGCTCACTGAAGCGGACCGCAAGCTCCTGCTCGAACACTCCCGTTGCGTGCTGGAACGGACGGCGCGAGGGCAATCCATCCCGATCCTTGAGAATGCCCCGGCGGCCATCCAAGTTTTCTGTGGCGCCTTCGTGACCCTCCGCCCATCTCACGGTGAACTGCGCGGCTGTATGGGCCGCGTCCTGGCCACCGCGCCGCTTTTCCAGACGGTGGCGGATTGTACCGTGGACGCGGCGCGCCACGATCCACGTTTCAGTCCGGTCATGCCCCACGAGCTGGCGGCGATTGGCATTGAAATTTCAGTTCTCTCTGCAATCGAAGCAGCCCGTCCCGAAGCGGTTGAGGTGGGCCGCCACGGCCTGATAATTTCCCTGGGAGCGCGGCGCGGACTGCTCCTGCCCCAGGTTCCAGTCCAGTGGGGTTGGGAGCGCGAGCGGTTCCTGAATGAGACTTGTTTGAAAGCGGGCTTGCCTTGGGAGGCGTGGCGTCATGGCGCCCAGATTCAGGTTTTTACCGCCGAGGTGTTCGCCGAGCCTCACCTTACAGCGGATGAATTCGCTCCAGCGGTGGCGCAATCCAATTCTGAAACGGGCTAAGACCGTATCCTGGCGGTCAAACTCACTCCAGTTCCACTCCATCCCCTACCGTAATTTCCCTGACCAACCTCACCACCAGCCCCACCGATGATTTTTGTTGCACGGAGAGGATCAGAACTTCGCCCAAGTATTCGCGCGGGGTCTTGGGCCGGGGAAGGATGCCCTCCCACCCTTCGACGATGTTATCGCGGAACTTCGCGTAAGCCTGGAACACCTGGCCGGCGCGGACCGCTTTGTTGGCGCCCAGGTCCAGGTAGCAGATGTCGCCCAAGGCAAGGTAATTAGTGGCGTGGTGGGCGGCCACGATATTCCCTTCCAGTTTCCCGTTGGGTTCAGCAAAACGACGGAAGTTGGGATTGGGCTGGTAAGCCGGAACGGAAACCGGGCGGTAGGGCACGGCGATGTCTCCAATGTTGACGGTCCCGCAGACGTCGCTGATCTTGGCGACCGCGCCCTGGTTGGTGACGGAAGTCACGCGCACAGTGCCGGTATTCACGTAAGGCTCGCCCAGTTCACGCACGCGGTAGCGCTGGATGAAATACAAGGACTGGGGCGGCTCGATTTCATCCTGAAGATAGTCGGGCATCCAGGCCACTTGACCGACGGGAGCAATGTCCCTCCGCAGCAGGGTGTAGCGGTCTCCAACCCGGATCAGGGCGCCATGGCGGCTGCGCAGATAAACGTATTGGCCCGGCGTGAACTGCTGGAAGACTTCGAACAGCTCGTTGTCCGACCCGTCAAACACCTCAATGTCGGCGGGAATCCGTTCGCCGATAAAGCCCGAACATCGCACCCGCAACGCGGTGATGGCGGGTGTGACCACCCCGTGATCGTTGGCTGCGGAGTTTGCGGTCTGGGCCTTTGCACCCACCGTGAGTAGTAAGAGAATGGTTGAACTCCATAAGAAGTTCCGCATCAATTTCCTCCCATCCGGCAGTCCGAGCCGGATTTGCCTCAAGACTTAGTACCACCATTCGCAATTACGGCAACGTATTCTTGCAACGGTCTTCAACACCCCCTCACCCCCAGCCCCTTTCCCCGCAAGCGGGGAGAGGGTGGCGCGCAGCGCCGGGTGAGGGGGTGCAAGAATACGTGAGCGAACTTACGAAACGCTGCACTTAGGGTCGTCACCATACTGCCATTGACTACAATATAAATAACTTAATCTGAAGTCAAGAGTTACCTCCATCACTTCGGGCGCTGGCGAGAACCTGGATTATTCGCGAATTTATCTCCAGTAAAACCTCGGGAATAATCGGTAGTGGCGCAGTGCAGCCAAGCCACGATCAAAACAGGCGAAGGAGCCATCGCCTGCATTGCATCGATTCCCGCTTCCCGCCTGCGCGGGAACAAGCTTCGCGGGAATGACGTGGTGGGCGCGAATGACCGTGAGGGCGGAAATAACTTGGCAGGCGCGAATGACGGTGTGGGCGTTGGCTAGCCGGCGGTTTTTTCGCACCCGGTTCAGGAGTTGTGCTAGTCTGAGTGTCGATGAGTTCCAATTGGCTCAAACTCGCTTTGGTGGTCTTCCTGGGTTGGACCATCAGTGGCCCGCTGTTTATGACGGTGGACTGTTGGGATAACGCTCACGAGGAAACGCAGGACATCGCGCGATCCACGGGCGGTGTGGTCACGCTGCTGGGCGCGGCATTTTTGGCTGGGATGGTGGCCCTGAGAAAACTTCAGGAGCGGTTGAGCTCCGCCAGCCGCCATCAAACCATCCTGAAGAATTTATTTCCGCAAAGCAGCTTTACCAGTTCTTTCTTCCTTCCAGTCGTTTTGCAACTGTCCACGAGCATGGATAGTTCACCCCCATCTCCACTCCGCATCTAGCCCCCCACCTGGTGTGAGCGCGACGGGCCTTTGTGTTTTGAGGAACCGCGCCGCGCTCGCTGGCGATTCGTTTTGCGAAAATGAATCGAGGTGAATCACCATGCAGACACGCTTTCTCGGTCCGTGTCTGATCCGTTGCCGTTCTTCAATCGCAATCAGGGGAATACCGGCGCGGCTGCGGCCGCCGGGGCGGAGGCACGATTGCGGGGTGAAGCCCGCCGGTTCTCCATTCCCCCGTATTAATCAACAACACCGGCTCGCGGGCCACCCGCAGGCACGGCGCTCCAACAGGAGGTGGCACACGATGATGCAGCGCAACCATTGGATTTGGGTGCTTTTTGCATTGGCTCTATTCCCCACCGCCGGGTGCAGGTATCAGGTCTACCACCCCACGCCGATCGCTCCCGCACAAACGGCGGCACGACTGGAGTCTGAGACGTTGCAGGATTCCGGCCTCCAGCAGTTCATTGAAAAAAGCATGAAGGGCTCTGTGAGCTGGCCTCCCAAGGCCTGGGATCTTCGCTTGCTCACTCTTGCAGCCATTTATTTCAACCGCTCGCTCCAGTTGGCGCGCGCCCAAGTGGCGGCGGCACAGGCCGCTGAAGTTACGGCCAACATGAGGCCCAACCCTACCTTCGCGTTTTCGCCCGGCGTTCCGAGCCCGTACCTTATCACCATGAATTTCCTGGTACCCATCATCACCCACGGCAAGCGCGGCATCCAGGTTGAGGAGGCGCGAAATCTCAGTGAGGCGGCGCGCTTGAATCTGGCCCAAACCGCTTGGTCGGTGCGCAACGTCGTGCGCTCCGCCCTTCTTAGCGATCTTGGCGCCGAGCATAACCTGGAGGTGGCTCGCGCCCAGGCTCGGCTGCGCACGGAGCGGGTGGCGCGGCTTGAAGAGCGCCTGAAAGCCGGTGAAATTTCCGCGGGTCCCGTGGCCGCGTCGCAATTCAATCTGCTCAGCGCCCAGCTTGCCATGCGCACGGCGGAGGGCGGCGCCTCGCAAGCGAAGGCGGGGCTGGCGGCGGCCCTTGGCATCCCCACCGCGGGCCTGGCTGGCGCCCATTTCGACTGGCAGGATTTCGACCAGCTCCCTTCCGTCACCTCACTTTCTCCGCAGCGAATCCAGCGTGCCGCTGTTCTGAACCGGCTGGACGTGCACCTTGCCTTGGCCCAGTACCGTGCTGCCGAGTTCGCCTTGCAGCTTGAGATCGCCCGGCAGCACCCGGATTTTCAAATTGGACCCGGGTATCAATACGAAGAGGGCAACAGCTTTTTTGCCCCAACGTTGGCCCTCCAGCTTCCTATTTTCAACAAAAACCAGGGACCCGTCGCCCAGGCCAAAGCGTTGCGCAAAGAGGCTGCGGCCAATCTGGTGGCGACCCAGCAGCGCGTGATCGCCCAAAGCGAGCAGGCGCTGGCGGCTTATGGCGCTGCCTACTCCGAGGTTCAGACGGCCGGGAAAGCGCTCCACAACCTGCGCCGCGTGCAAGAACCTCTGGCGCAGAAGGCTTACGCCGTCGGCGAAGCCGATTGGATCTCCCTCAACACCGTGCAGCTTCAAAGTTCGGTTGCCGCAGGCGTCTGGTTGAACTCCATCTTCCAGGCGCAAGCGGCGCTCGGACAACTTGAAGCCGCCGTCGAACAGCCTCTTGAAAAACAGGACTCGGCACCGCTGGTTGTTGGCGCGGCCGGCGGAAATCCACCCGTGAAGGGAGTAAAACCATGAAAGATCTGAAAAGGTTATTCGGTGCGGCCTTGGTTTTGGTGGCCGCTTCGGTCCTGATCCGGACGATTATCCAGAGCGACAACGCTCCGGCCCAGGACACAGACGACAAGCAACAAGCAATTCACGTTCCTTCGCGCGTCTCGGTGGTGAACGGCCAGACGATGGTGGCGCTGGACGCCTCCACTCAAAAGCGGCTGGACATCAGCGTCTCTCCGCTCCGGGCCGTGAATACCCGCCCTACGAAAGCGGCCGCGGCCACCGTTCTTGTCACCCAAGGGATCGTGCCGCTCCGCAACGCTTACGTCGCCGTTGAAGCCCAAGTGGAAACGGCGCAGGCGCAGCTTGCGGTCTCACGCCAGGAATACGGCCGCCTGAAGGCGCTCTACGCGCAAAATCAGAACGCCTCTAAGAAGGCGCTCGAAGCCGCGGAGGGCCTGCTGCGCACGGACCGCGCCAGTCTTGACGCGGCGCAGAAGCAGCTTGAAATCGCCCAGTGGGCGGTCGAGCAAGCCTGGGGTGGCGCGGTAGCCGGCTGGGTGGCGCAAGACTCGCCTACCCTTAAAGCCGTGCTCACCCAGCGGGCCGTGCTGGTCGAGGTCACGCTGCCGCCGGGGAGCGCTTTTCAGGACCCGCCCGCAGTCACCCTCTCCACTCCCAACGGCGATACTGTGGAGGCTTCTTACGTTTCACCGTTTCCGCAGGTTGATCCCCGCATTCAAGGCGTCAGCCTGCTCTACGTGGCGCGGTCTTATCCGTCGCTTGAGCCAGGCATGAACCTGGCGGCTCATCTTCCCGCCGGCAAGCGGCTGCGCGGCGTTCTGATTCCTCGCGCCGCCGTCATCTGGTGGCAAGGGCAGGCGTGGGTCTACGAACAAACCGCTCCCGGCCGCTTCGCGCGCCGTCCCGTGTCCACCGATGAGCCTCTTCAAGGTGGATATTTCGCGGCGCAGGGCTTTGCGCCCGGCGCGCAGGTGGTGACGCGGGGCGCACAGGAGATGCTTTCCGAAGAATTCCGCTCTCATATCCAGGCGGAGGACTGAGAGTGCCGCAACCATTGCAGGCCGCAGCTTCCACCCCTCACCCCTGCCCTCTCCGCGCTTGCGGGGAGAGGGTGACGCGGGGAAGCAGTGCTTCCCGTCGCGGCGGGTGAGGGGCCAAGTAACTTGCCAAGAGCGTCATTCTGGGACCTTCGCAATGGACGGTCCTGCGGACAGGTGTAGAGGAAGGTCATGCTGAAATCCATCGTTCGCTTTTCGTTGCGCCGTCCGGGAGTAGTGATCGCGCTGGCGTGCGCGTTGCTTGCCTACGGTGTCTATTCTCTTCGCACCGCGAGCTACGACGTGTTTCCCGAATTCGCTCCGCCCGAAGTCTCCATTCAGACAGAGGCGCCGGGCCTTTCGCCGCAGCAGGTGGAAGAGCTCGTGACTCAGCCCATCGAGAACGCCGTTGTGGGCGTGACGGGCGTGAGCGTGGTCCGGTCCGGCTCGATTCAGGGACTTGCCGTCATCAACGTCATCTTCAACGACACCGGCGACGTTTACCGCGACCGCCAGCTTGTTGCCGAGCGGCTGGCCACTCTCGCCGGGCAACTCCCGGCCGGAGTCACGCCCATCATGACACCGCTCACGTCTTCCACGAGCGTGGTGATGGCCGTGGGGCTCACTTCGCGGACGCACTCGCTGATGGATCTGACCACCACCGCCGACTGGGTGGTGAAGCGGCGATTGCTGGCCGTGCTCGGCGTCGCCAAGGTGGCGGTGTTCGGCGCGATGACGCGGCAGATTCAAATCCAGTTCGATCCCGGCCGTCTCATCCAGCACGGAGTTGGTGTGACCGACGTGATCGCCGCCGCCCAGCGCGCCTCCGGCATTCGTGGCGCGGGCTTCGTCTCCACCGCAAACCAGCGCATCATTCTTCAAAGCCAAGGGCAATCGCTCACGCCCACTGCCATTGCGCAGACGGTCCTGGTTCATCACCTGGGAGCCAACCTCACCCTGGGAGACGTGAGCAAAGTGGTGGCCGCCCCGGCGCCTCCGGTGGGCGGCGCGTCCATCATGGGCCAGCCCGGCATCATCCTCATGGTCTCATCGCAATACGGCGCCAACACCCTCGAAGTGACGCGCGGCATCGACCGGGCATTGGGGGAACTCCAGCCGGGGCTCGAAAAGGCCGGCATCCAACTGCACGGCGATATCTTCCGCCCGGCGGACTTCGTGGTGACGGCACTGCACAACGTTCGCCGCTCTTTGCTGATCGGCGCCTTGCTGGTGATCGCCGTGCTGTTCCTGTTCCTCTCCAATCTTCGCACCGCGGCTATTTCCTGCGCGGCGATTCCGCTTTCGCTGCTCGGCGGGATCGTGGTGCTGGAGCACCTTGGCCTGAGCCTGAACACGATGACGCTGGGCGGCCTGGCCATCGCCATCGGCGAAGTGGTGGATGATGCGGTTATCGACGTGGAGAACATACACCGCCGCTTGCGCGAAAACCGCGCGGCGAAGAAGCCGAGGACGGCGTGGCGCGTGGTGCTGGATGCCTCGGTGGAAGTCCGGAGCGCCGTGGTGTATGCCACGTTCGTCGTGATTCTGGTCTTCTTTCCTGTGCTCACCCTCTCCGGAATTGCCGGCCGCATCTTTTCTCCCCTCGCCGTGGCGTATATTTGGTCGATCCTGTTTTCACTGCTCGTCGCGCTGACGGTGACCCCGGCGCTGAGCCTGGCGCTGCTCGCCAACCGCGATCTTCCTCAGCCTGATCCGCCGCTGGTTCGCATTCTCAAGCGCGCCTACCGCCGCGTACTGCAGGCGGTTGAGCGCTGGCCGGGGCTGGTGCTGGCCAGCGTCGTCCTGGTGCTGCTGGCCGGCGTGGCGATTCTGCCTTCGCTCGAAGCCTCGTTCATTCCCCCGCTGCGGGAGGGCAATCTCACCGTGCACATGACGATGGTCCCGGGCACCTCAATCCGCCAGAACCTGCGCATGGGCAACCGGCTGACTCAGGTATTGCTCAAAGTACCTTACGTGCGCCTGGTGGCCCAGCGCGCCGGCAGAGCCGAGCTGGCCGACGACACGCACGGCACGCACGCCAGCGAGTTTGAAGTAGCCCTCAACGTCCGGAACGGAAATCAGTACCAGGCCGCCCTTCATGACATTCGCAGCGCCGTCGCTAAACTGGGCGGCGCCGTCTTTTCCGTGAATAACTTTCTTGTCGAGCGCATCGATGAGACGATTTCCGGTTATACCTCAGGCGTGGTCGTGAACATTTTTGGAAACGATCTGGGCGTGCTTGACCAAAAGGCGCAACAAGTGGCGCGAGCGCTGGGTGGCATTCCTGGAGTCTCAAACGTCCAGCTTCAGTCCCCGCCGGGCACGCCGCAGGTGGTGGTGCGCCTGCGGCCCGCCGATGTCGAACGCTGGGGCTTCGATCCGGTTCACGTGCTCGACGCAGTGCGAACCGCCTTCAGCGGTGACGTGGCCGGGGAAGTCTACCAGGGCAGCCGCGTTTTCGACGTTACCGTTGTCCTTGAACCCTCAGAGCGGCGCACGGTTGGAGCGATCTCCGCGCTGCCCTTGCGCGGCCCCGACGGCAACTACGTCACGCTCGGCCAGCTTGCGGATATCTATGAGACCACGGGCCGTTACATCATCCAGCACGAAGGCGCGCTGCGCGTGGAATCGGTGACGTGCGACGTGGGGAGGGGCGGCGTCAACAGCTTTCTTGCCGAGGCGAATCGCCGCCTTTCGCGGCTTTCCTTTCCGCCCGGCACCTACTTTTCCTTCGGCGGCACGGCGCAAGAGCAGGCGCGCTCCAATTATGATCTTGTAGTGCATTCGCTGCTCGCGGCCCTTGGCATCATCCTGCTGCTCTGGGTGGTGATGGGCCACACTCGAAACCTGATGCTGGTGCTCGCGAACCTGCCGTTTGCAATGGTGGGAGGCATCTTCGCCGCCTCGCTCACCGGCGGTGAGCTTTCTCTTGGCGCGCTCGTCGGTTTTGTCACGCTTTTCGGCATCACGCTTCGCAACTCCATCATGCTGATTTCCCATTACGAGCATCTGGTGGACGCGGAAGGCATGACCTGGGGGTTGGAGGCGGCGCTCCGCGGGGCTGGCGAACGTCTCGCTCCGATCCTGATGACCGCGCTCGTTACCGGACTCGGGCTGCTGCCCTTGGCACTCGGCAGCGGCGATCCGGGACGCGAGGTTGAAGGCCCGATGGCCGTCGTCATCCTGGGCGGGTTGATCACTTCCACCCTGCTTAACCTGCTCGTGCTGCCCACGCTCGCACTGCGATTCGGGCGCTTCACACCGCGCCGACACCTCGTGGGGCCGTGACACGGGCATCTTCCTGCTGCTCTTTCTGGCGTTTGGCAGCGCCCGCGAGGCTCTGTTGGTGATGGCGAAACACGCGCAAGCCTTCATTGGCGGCGTCCTGGCGGTCATAGTGGCCGGCGGCACCCCTCAAGTTCGGCCAAATTCATGGAATTGAAGCTGGACAAGATTCTTCGCGTTGGCCTGTTCTGAAAACTGGTAGAATAAAGCCGAAGTGTTGGCCGGTCCGTTCTACCCGCTAGACTCATGATTCGGGCGGATGGTTGTGGTTAAAAGATGAATCGGCCCGGCCAGGGACACTTTCACCTAAAGAACTACCGAAGCGACCGGAGGTTCTATGAAGAAGATTTTATGGATCGGATTTGGCGCCCTGGCACTTGGCGTTTTGCTGGCTTACCTCGCCGCGACCCCGGTGAGGGCTTTACCGGCCCCGGCGGCTGGAGCGCCCCAAGGTCACCCCCAGATTATGGCGGCGCTGCGTTCATTAAATTCGGCGCGGTACCAATTGAACGGCGCCGCGACGGTTTACGGTGGGCACCGGGCAAAGGCTGAGCAACTGACCGACCAGGCGATTCGGGAGTGTCATGCGGCGATTGATTATGCGAGGACCAAGCATGTAGAGCGCATCCCACCCGCTCCGCCCATGTCAAAAGGCCAAAGAAAGGCAGAGCGGGGCTATCCGGCCATGCACGCTGCTTTGAATGATTTAACGGTTGCCAGCAATCACCTGCAAAGGGCGGCTAAGGTTTTTGGCGGCCATCGCGCCAACGCGCTGAGATTCGCCAACCAAGCGATCAATGAATGTCATGCCGCCCTTAGATACGTCCACGCCAAATAATCGAGCTTAACTCCGGGGCGCTGGCCCGCACTGGCGGGTCCGGCGCTTCGGGTTAGCTCATCGCTCGCGATCAAGGCCTGTGCCGCCCGCCAACAATCGGTTCAGCGCCATCGCCTGCCTGGAATTCTTTTTCAGGATGACCCGCCAGATTCGCGCCAACTCATCGCGGGCAATTTCTGCGATGGTGCCGCGCCCGCGCTGGGGTGTGAAGGCCAGGACGTGGTCGAGATCAGGATGGCGGGTAAGGGGATGATCGAGCCGTAGAGCCTGAGACGGAGGGCAGAAGGAAAGCAGCGGTCCCTGGCTGGCATCCCTCCCATCGGAGGCGGCTCGCGCCATGCCCACCATCAGCCTGCGGTCCGCTTCGTAACACAGAAACAGATCCCCGCGCTTGACCTGATCGCGGATCAGGCGCAGGCTGCGGGCGCTGCGGATCCAGCCCCGGTCGCCCATGGGGAAAGGCCGGCGGCGGCGCGACGCAAAGTATCGCCGGAACTCCCAGCCCCGCCGCGTATTGATCTTGAAAACCCAGGCTTTCATCCCATCTTGACCACTCGCGCCTCGCGCACGGCGGACACAGATTTGATTTCCGCAAGCACCGGAGCGGGGATGGGGTTATCCACATTGATCAGACCAATGGCCTGGCGCGATTGCGGGTTACGGCCCAACGCGAAGCTGGCGATGTTGATGGAGTGGTTGCCCAGGACGGTGCCCACCGCGCCGATGACCCCTGGGACATCCTGATTCTGGATGTAGAGCAGCGTTCCGTGCAGCGGCGCCTCAATATCGATATCGTTCAATCCCAACAGGCGTGGCATGTTCTTTAAACCCACCATGCCCAACACGGAAACGGTCTCCGCCGCCGTTTTCAGCGCAATGCCGAGCGAATTGGAGAACGCGGCGCGGCGCGGGCTGCGCTGCTCCGTGACTTCAATGCGCCGCTCGTGCGCCAGACTGGCTGCGTTGATCAGGTTGGCCTGCTCTTCGGCTGAAAGCACTTGATTCAGGATGCCCACCAGCACCGCGTTTTTCACCAGATGGGTATTGAGCTCAGCGAGTCCTCCATCGTAGCTCACGCGGATCTGTTCCATGCCGCCGCTCGCCACTTGCCCCAGAAACGATCCCAACCTTTCCCCAAGCTGGATGTAAGGTTGAAGGCGCTGATATTCCTCGGGCGAAACGGACGGCATGTTCACGGCATTGCGCACCATGCCCTGCAGCAAATAGTCCCGCACCTGCTCGGCAATGCGAATGCCCACGATCTCTTGCGCCTCTTCGGTGGACCCCGCGATGTGGGGCGTGACGATCACTTGTCGGTGGCGGACCAGCGCCGAATCCTTAGGTGGTTCCACCTCAAACACATCCAGACCCGCGCCCGCCACCTGGCCCGATTCAATCGCTGCCAGCAAATCTTTCTCATTGATGAGTTCACCGCGCGCACAGTTGACGACGCGCACGCCCGGTTTGGCCATCCCCAGGGTGTGGGCGTTTAACAAATGCTGGGTTTCAGGTGTCAAAGAGCAATGCAAGCTCACAAAGTCGCTCGCCCGTAACAGGTCACCGAGCGCCAGTACCTGCACGTTCTGCTCCTGGGCAAGGCGGGCCGGAACGAAAGGGTCATAACCGACGGTTTTCATCTGGAATGCCTGAGCCAAGCGAGCGACTTCCAACCCGATTCTTCCCAGGCCGATCAGCCCTAGCGTCTTTCCTCGCAGCTCCATGCCCAGGAACTTCTTTTTCTCCCACTTGCCCTGCTTCACGGAGTCGTCAGCTTCCGGAATGCGCCGCGCCAGCGCCAACATGAACGCCAGGGTCTGCTCGGCGACGCTGGTGGCGTTGCCGCCCGGAGTGTTCATCACCACAATGCCCTTGCGCGTTGCGGCCTCCAGGTCCACGTTGTCCACGCCCACGCCGGCCCGGCCGATCACGCGAAGGCGCGTGGCGTGGTCCAGCAGATCGGACGTCACCTTGGTGGCGCTACGCACGATCAACGCCTCCGCATCTTTGATCTCCGGCTTGGGATCCAGTTTCTTGCCCTTCTCCGGCAGGTAGTTCACTTCAAACGAGGGTTCATCCCGCAGCACTTTCAGCGTGCTCTCGGAAACATCATCGGTCACAAGAATTGTCATGGTCTCTTCGCTCTTATGAGTTGGATTTATTGGCCCGGAACCGATTTTCAAGGGTCTGCTGAATTTCTCTTGGCGCTGAGAAATTTTGAGACCTGCCTTTGCCGGAAAGCGGATTGATCCGCAGTGCGCCCAGGCGGCCGCGAGGTTCGGGGCATTTGCCGCTAGGCTTTCCCTGTTGCCGACTGTCCGGCTGTGCGCCGCAGATAAACTTCTTGCACGGCCCGCACGCCGGAACCTAGCTCCACCTTCTGTCCTTTGCGGTGGAGTGCAATCTCAAGCGCGGCAATCACGGAAAACAAGTCGGAGATATCGTAATAGCCAAGATGGGCCAGCCGGAAAATCTGGCCTTTCATGGTGCCCTGGCCGTTGGAAAGAATGGCGCCGAAATCCTTGCGAACCATTTTGATGATCTCGCCCGAGTCGATGCCCTCCGGCGCGCAGATGGCGGTGACGGCGTTGGCATAGTTGCCCGTAGCGAACAGTTTCAATCCCACGCGTTGGGCGGCGGCTCGCGCCGCTTCCGCCAGCAGCGCAGCATTGGCAATCAAGTTTTCGCGGCCCAGCTTCTTGATGTATTCGAGGGCTGCATGCAGGCTTACCACCAGGGACGTGGCCGGCGTGTAACTGGCCTCGCCCTTCGCAAGGTTTTTGCGCTCCTTGGCATAATCAAAATAGAAGTGTGGCAATCTTGCTTTTTCGATGAGCTTCCACGCCTTTTCGCTTACCGCCGCAAAGGCCAATCCGGGCGGGATCATCGTTGCCTTTTGCGAGCCGCCAATCACCACGTCCAATCCCCATTCATCCGGGCGTAGGTCCGTGGTGCCCAGCCCCGTGATGGCGTCTACCACCAGACAGGTTTCGGGGCAGGACTTGACGGCGGCGGCGAGCGTCTTCACGTCATGGCTCACGCCCGTCGAGGTCTCGGTCGCCTGAATGAAAACCCCGCGGAAAGGTCCATGCTTTTCAAGCTGTTCCTTCAAGCCTTCGATGTTTACCGGATGCCCGTAAGGCGACTCCACCGTCACGGCTTCCACTCCGTAAGCCTGGGCAATCGCCAGCCAGCGCTCTCCGAATTTGCCGGCCGTGCCCACCAGCATGCGCTCGCCGGGCGAAAGCAAATTGGAAACGGCCCCTTCCATCGCCCCGCTTCCCGAACAGGCAAATAACAACATGTCGTTTTGGGTATTAAAGTAATACTTTAGATGTTCGATCGTTTGCCGCATGATTTCGCGGAATTCGTCCGTGCGGTGATGAATGTTGCGCGTGGCGCCGCGAAGCTGCGCTTCCATCAGCAGTGGCGTGGGGCCCGGGGTGAAGAGTCGTTCCTTGATGAGTAATGGCATGGTTCAAATGTCCTCTTATTCTTCTGGTGGATTGCGGGACGGCGTTTCTGCCGTTCGGAGTTATCCTGCCGCTGTACGGAGTTTTCCTCGTTCCGTCGCGCGTTGTTGGGGTTCTGGCAGCGTGGAATTCTAAATTTTGAACTCCGCCGTGGTGAATTGGAATCGAAGGACTTTCAGTATTCTTGCAATCAAAGCCGGCAATGGCGCTGATCGCGGCGAATGACTTATTTCTTATGGCAGGACCGCGCTCCCACCGTGCGACCGCCAACTCACCGATACTTCAGTTTAGAGAAAGTTGGCGGGGTTGTCAAAAAATTAGGGACGGTAGTGGTAGCTTGGTTTGTTGCAGCGACGCTCTATGAGCGGCGGAAACCATCGGGAAATCAAGTTCGGCAGTCACAAACCGCCTCCCTCCCGGCTGCGGAGACCGGAAATCGGACGGAGCCCGTCGCAGCCCTTTATCCATCAGCTCCCCGCCGGTATCCTGGAATCACGCGGATTAAGGCCCTACCTGGCGGGTGATTGTTACCGGCACCGTCAGCACAAATTGCAGCCGGGCTTCCGCCGGCAGGGTGATCTCCTTCTTGCCCGTGGCTGCGGCCCCGGCAGTGCCCGCTCCCGCCCCGATCAACCCACCAATGGCCGCTCCCTTTCCTTTGCCCGCAAGAGCACCGATCAACGCTCCCACACCTGCCCCGCCACCAATCAATACCTCGTCTCTCTTCTTGTGCGAACCACCCTTCGCGCTCCAGGTACGGGTGGTGATTTGGACCGGATTGCCGCCGCGCGGAGTGATGGAATCGAGAGTCAACGCGAGCTCAGCAGGCCGGTTCAGCCGTCCAGAACTCACGGCATTGGTCACATGACCGGTCACCGCGCTTCCCGCTGGAAACACATCATAGCCGCTTGCCATAAGTGGCGTTGCCAGAGTTCCGCTGAACGAAGCGCCCGAAGCGGCAGAGGCAGAACTCACGGTGTTGTCCAGGTGGATCGACACCGTGGCCCCCGCAGGGACGGTAGCGGTTTCAACCCTGGGTTGCGGGGGAGAGGAAGGCTGTGGATTTCCCGGGGCAGACGCCGCACGCCGGGGATTGTTGCTGGAGGACGCTTGGGGAGCAGCGGGCGCTGCCTCCTGCGAAGTGCCAGCCGCTGTTGCCTGGGATGTGGCAGGAGAAGCCGCCTGCTGTGCTTCCTGAGAAGCCGTTGGTTGATTACCCTGGCGACAACCTGCCAGAGTGATGCCCAGGGCGACTGTCAGCGCGGTCACACTCAATCTTTTTTGCATGGCTGTTCTCCGTTCATGGCGTTATCTGCCCCTCGCCGTTTTCCTAATCTGCTGATAAAAAAACCGGTGAGCGCATTCAAGCCGAAATTCAATTCCCTACTTAAAGGCAGGACGGCAAAACAACTCCTTCTAAAAATAATAACGAATGGCGCCGGGAACGTCAAGTGAATGTAAACCGAATATTGTCGGCTGAAGAATTCACCATAATCGCGGATTCCCGCGAAAGGTGGCATTGTTTTGCTGGCGGGCGGGCGAGGTGTGGGAAGGCAGGTCTGTGCTACTCATGTGTAACTTGGCAACGTGGTGCGCAGGCCTGCCGCTGAGGTTTGTGGCTCGTACTGGTGAACCTTCGCTACTCACTTTCCATTCTTGGGAGGGTATTTTTTGAGCATCTTGTCAACCGACTTGAGTACCTGTTTTTCGTCACCTCTACGTCCACTACGGGGCCGTCCGGACGGTGGCGGTGTCCGATGGTCTGCTCCGTACCAACCGGAAACCGGTCTGGGAAGCTATCCAGCCCCGGTCCCTCTATGTACTTGTCTGCCATGACCCCAAGGGAGTTCTTGGCACGTACGGGACCGGGATTCTAGACCCTGCTGGAAGCCATCCTTATGCCTGGATTTACATCTACGTCTTTTCCTTGGGCGGAGGATACAGTTTGAACATCTTCTGAACTGATTTCAGGACCTGTTTTTCATCACCTTTCTGTTTGTTGGAAACGGCATCCACCGTGGCTTGGCCCCGCCAGATCAATTTCTTTTGGTTGGTGGCAACAATATCAACGGTGAGGATGCCCATGGATCGCGGCTCGGCTGTATTCCAGGCCATATCCGGCCCCATACCCATGCTCATCCCCATGCCCCAGCCGCCCCAACCACCCCAGCCGCCCCACGGTCCGCCCCCCCAGCCAAAGCCATCGTCTATGGTGGTGGAGTCCATGACCTGCTGAGTGATCTCATGATAGAGGAGGAACACATCAGGATGCTGGTTAAGACTTACCTCTTGGAGTCCCTTCGCTTGAAGCTCTCTATTAACGTCCCGAACGACCCACTGCTTGTAAAAATGGTCCCCTTCCTTCTTGCTCTTCAGCCAGGCAAACGTGCGATAGTCGTGAAAAGGCGCCCTGGCCTGCCAATTAACCTTTACCGTCTGAGCGAACGCCGGAAGGCTCAGAGCCAGGAAAAGGGACATTCCCATGATGGAACGGAATATTTTCATTTATTTACTCCTTTGTATTAAACGCTTTTACAGCGAATTGAAAGATTTGATGCCAATTTGATGGGCCAAAATGGGCGCGGCTCCGCCCTCTCCTGCGGTCGTCCTAATTCAAGGATTGTTCGCTTGCAGTGCCCGGCAGCAGCCGTGGTCCTTAACGCACGGCCCGGAACGCTGGACTCGTCCGCGTTAATTGATGCCCCTTACTTAAGATGCGCATGGGCAGGGGAAGGCTGCCCATGCCTAGCAGGAAGCGGGTGGACGGAGAGGCTGGCGCAGAACTTGCACGGCAGGAAGAGTCCCGGAGAGGCTGGGAATTTAGTCTTGCTGGAATGCAACCCCACCCCTTTTTGGAAGACATCCCTTTCCCAATTGGAGAGGGGACGGTGGGATCGTTGTGCGAGCGTGCGGCGGGGTTGAAACCCCGCCCTGCGGTTGCAGACACACTTACGCATTCAATTTGGAAATCACGGCGTTGGTGAATTCCTCCGTGGTGCTGCTGCCGCCCAAATCGGGTGTGCGGAAGCGGCCTTCGCCGGCGACGCTCTTGAGGGCATTCATCATGCGAGCGGCGGTTTCAGGTTCGCCCTGGTGCTCCATCATCATGGATGCGGCCCAGGTGGCGGCGATGGGATTGGCGATGCCGCGCCCTTCAATGTCCGGGGCGCTGCCATGCACTGGCTCAAATACGGGCGGGCCAAGGCGCTCCGTGGGATTCAAATTGGCGCTCGCCGCCAGGCCCAGACTGCCTTGAATCGCGCCACCGATGTCAGTGAGGATGTCGGTAAACAGGTTCGACCCCACGACCACGTCCAGGCTCTCCGGAGCGGAAATCATGCGCGCTGCCAATGCATCCACGTGATAGCTTGACACCTTGACGTCGGGAAATTCGCGGCCTACTTCGCGCACCACCTCATCCCACATCACCGCCGCGTATTGCATGGCGTTGGATTTGGTGGCGCTCGCCAGCCGCTTGGACCGGCGCCGGGCATGCTCGAATGCATAGCGGACAATGCGCTCGACGCCTTTGTGGGTGAAGATGGTCTCCTGCACGGCCACTTCGTCCGGCGTGCCACGCTTGAAACGTCCGCCCAGCCCGGAATACTCGCCCTCGCTGTTTTCGCGAACAAAGAGCATGTTGATATCCTTCGCGGTTTTGCCGCGAAGGGGGGAGTCAATGCCGGGAAGGACTTCCACCGGGCGCAGATTGACGTATAGATCGAATTGGAACCGGATCTTCAGAAGACATTCGCGCAGGGAGATGTGGTCCGGAACGGTCGGATGGCCAATGGCTCCCAGCAGGACGGCATCAAACGCGCGGAGTTGGTCCAGGGCGTCTTCGGGCATCATGCGGCCCACGCGCAGGTAATACTCGCAGCCCCATTCGAAGCTGTGAAAGGAAAACTGAACATCCTGAGCCGCCGCCTGCAGGATGCGGACCGCGGCAGGAACCACCTCTTTGCCAATGCCGTCACCGGGTAGCAGAGCGATATTGAAAGTCTTCATGGTCTCCTTTGCGATTGGCACGTAAGAGCGGGCGCACGCCGTATTATTCAGATTAACTGCGGCAACTATTGTACAATCTCTACCTTGCTTTTGAGCAAGGATTTGGCGGCGATCCGGAACCCTTTCCGGTATGCGTGAAGGAGAGAGATGAAACCCGGCTTGTTGAAGTGCATTCTAACCGACAGCCACTTTTGGGCGCCGGTGGTGGTGATGCTGATCGGACTGGCGCTGCTGGTGGTGCTGCGTTAGCAATTTATCGTGAAGGATGGGACTGCACCACCCGCTTGAAAGATCGAATATGTCCAACCCACAACCGGCATTGAACGATTCAACGAACAACAATGGACAAGTAGACGGTTCCGACACCGGCTTGCGCCGTTCCCTGCACGGGCTCGGTGTGATGTGCGGGATCGCAGCGGGAGCGTGGTTGGGTGCGGCGGAAGCGCCGGTAAAGCTGGCCTCCGCCGGCCTTTCGCCGTTTGTGATTTCCCTGGCCATGGTAGCGGGGGTTTTTGTGGCCCGTTGGACAGCGCCAGCGGTGTTGAAAGGCACCACCTATGTCTTCCTTGACTTGAAGGAAAGGCCACATCTGATGGTGTGGGCGGTGCTGGCCGGAGCGTTGTGGGCCATCGCCAATACCCTGACGGTGTTTGCCATCCGCGATGTCGGGCTTTCCATTGCCTTTCCGTTGTGGAACACCAACACCCTGGTGGGTCTGGCGTGGGGATGGCTTTTCTTCGGCGAATTGCGCGGGGCCGGGGCTAGGAATTGGGCAAAAGTATGGGGCGGAGCGGCTGCAATTCTGGCAGGCGCGACGTTGCTTGGCCTGGCAACCGTCCATCGCACCTCAGCCGCGGGCGCTATGAACCGTCATGCCGGGGCCGGGATTGTTGCGGCGTTGGGCGCGGGCCTGCTCTGGGGCACGATGTACGTCCCCTATCGCAAGGCTTATTTGAGCGGTATGAATCCACTTTCCTTGGTCACGATTTTTACGGTCGGTGAGCTGGGTACCATGTCCACTTTAGCCGTCGCCTTCGGCGGAGGCTTCACCCCGCTCCTGCACGCTCTCTCTGTGGCGCGCGCATCCCTCTTCTGGCTTTTCCTGGGCGGGTTCTGTTGGGTGGTTGGCGATCTGTTTCAGCAATACGCAGCCAAGTATATCGGCATTGGCCGGGGTATTCCTCTCGCCAATACGAATCAATTGTGGGGACTGGCTTGGGGCGCGCTGGTCTTCGGTGAGTTGAACGGGCAACCCAACATGACCAAATTGCTTGTGGGGGGCGGAACGCTGGTGATTATCGCGGGCGCCATTGCCATCAGCAGCGCGCTGGCCCCGGAGATGGAGCAACGGTCCTGGCAGGCGGCGACGGACCGGGAGTGCGACCGGTACGGGATGGACCATGCGCACGCCGCCGCCGCCATGCGCGGCGAGGATCCGCTGGCGGGACGCAACGCCTCGGGCCGGCGATGGGATGGATGGATTCTTGCCGCAGCCATCGCCATTTTCATGGCGTTGGGTTGGTTTGCCAGGAAGCCATCGGTACCCATCTATTATTTATGGATACCCGTGTTGATCGGGCTGATGCTGGTGCTGTTGTTTTATTGTGGGTGGCTTTTGTGGAGGCGGACAAGATTTTCCTGAGCAGCCTGCACCCACCAGCAACGGTATAGAACATCAAGGGAGTGCGAATTCCTCACCCAATTTGCCCGATGCTATGTCCGCTTCAAGCCCTGTTGCCCTGGTCGTGGCGGAGTTTGGTTGCTTTAGCGGCGTCTGGAGCTTGCCCTGACGGTCACCGAGTAAAGCATCGTGAATAATCCGGGTTAGGAAATAAAACTCGGCGGTCATAGACCGGCGTTACAGCGAACCTTCGCGCGGTGTCTTTTTGCCTCTTGCTTGTCCGGTCTGCCAAGTCTTGTTAAACTGGGTACTCGGAAACACGCGCTGAGTTCAATCCTGAGTGGAAGCGGCAGGTGAAACGGCCTGCCAGACGAGTGAAAATGCCCGAAGATCAAACCGCAGACGGCGGATTCAAGGTCGTGGACAAGCGCCCCTTTGCAATTGACGGGACGCGCCGCGAAGAAATTGCCGAAACCGAAAAGAAGGCGGAGCCTTCAGCCGCCAAGTCGAAGGCCGAAACCAAGCCTCTGCCGCAGCCCAAGGAAGAAGACCAGACCGTTGACGAGGGCTTTGCGATGCTCGTCGAATTCCTGGCCAACACCTCTTTCTTCCACTTGGGTCTGGTCGCCGGACCCTCGGGACAAGCCTCGCCGGTGGACCTGCCCAGCGCCCGCGCCATGATTGACCTGCTCACCGTGGTCCAGGATAAGACGCGCGGCAATCTTTCCCCGCTCGAATCAAAACTGCTGAGCGAGGTGCTGTTTGAGTTGCACACGCGCTTTGTTCAAGCTCAGAAGCCATCCAACCCAAAGCGAAAATGAGATTGACCTTCCTCGGCACCGGAACCTCCACGGGCGTGCCGGTGCTCGCCTGCCATTGCGCCACCTGTACCTCGGCGGATCCTCGTGACAAACGCACACGGCCCTCGGTCCTTCTCGAGTTTCAAGACCGGGTGGTGGTGATTGACACGTCCCCGGATTTCCGCGAGCAGGGACTTCGTGAGAATCTGGAGCGGCTGGACGCCGTGATCTTCACCCACACCCATGCCGATCACATCTTTGGCCTGGACGATGTCCGCATCTTCAATTTCCGGCAAAAGCAGGCGATCCCAATCTACGGGGACCAGAGCTCGATCGATATTATTCGCCGCACCTTCACTTACATCTTCGAGGGCACCTACGCCGGAGGCGGCGTTCCGAAACTGGATGCCCACATCATTGACGGCCCTTTCGAGGTTTGGGGAAAACAGTTTACGCCGCTGCCGGTGTTGCACGGCGACTTGCCGATCCTTGGCTTCCGGTTTGACCGCACGGCCTACGTCACCGATTTCAGCACTGTTCCTGAACCCACGCTGGCGATGCTTGAGGGTTTGGACGTCCTGATTCTGGACGCTCTTCGCCATCAGCCCCACCCCACGCACTCGACCGTCGAGCATTCTCTGGAGATTGTGAAGAGGCTGAAACCCAAGCGCGCATTCTTCACCCACATCGCACACGAATTGAGGCACACCGCCACCGAAGCTGAGCTTCCCGCCACCGTCCGATTGGCTTATGACGGCCTGAAGCTTGACTTGTATGGGTGAGGGCGATTGCCATCGTGGGGATGGGACGCCGCACGGATTGTTTGCGCCAAATCCCGAAGCGGATAAAATGCCATGCAGGTCATTCGCGATCTCCAGCAAATCTCAAAACCGCTTGAAGCGAGCGTCGTCACCATCGGCAACTTTGACGGGGTCCACCTGGCGCATCAACAGTTGTTGAAACACGTGATGGAGCGCGCCCGCTGTTCCCAAGCCCTGGCGGCCGCAGTGACCTTTGAGCCGCATCCCATCAAGCTCCTTGCTCCGCACCGCGCTCCTAAAGTCCTGACCGCACTCGACCGTAAGATTCAGCTCATTGGAAACCTTGGGATGGATGAAGCCGTCGTTCTCCCGTTCACACGCGAGCTCGCCCACCTTTCTCCTTCGGACTTTGTGGACAAGATTTTGCGGGAACGATTGAGCGCCATTGCGGTGATTGTGGGGCCGAACTTCCGGTTCGGCTACCGGCAGGCGGGGGATGTCAACACGCTGGCTGAGCTTGGCCGCGAGCGGGGATTTGAAGTGGAGGTTGTTTCCTACATAGAAGTTCGCGGCCAGCGCGTTTCGAGCACGCGCATCCGCGAGTTGCTGGCGGCCGGTCGAGTCCACACCGCGGGAAGGTTGCTGGGCCGGCCCTTTTCAAACTTCGGGCCGATTGCCGCCGGACGTGGGGTCGGAAGAAAGCAAACGGTGCCGACGGTTAACTTTGCGCCGGTTGAGGAACAACTTCCGGGCACCGGTGTTTACGTCACCCGCACCCGCTTGGACAGCGGCATGCACCAATCCGTGACCAACGTCGGTTACAAGCCGACCTTCGGCGATCTCGATCTTTCCGTCGAAACTTACCTGCTTAATTTCCAAGGCGAAATTCATGAAAAAGAGGTGGAGATCGAATACCTTCACCGGCTGCGCGATGAGATCAAATTCCAAAATCCAGAAATGTTGAAGATCCAGATCCAAGAGGATGTGCGGAGATCGCGCAAATTCTTTCGTATGCTGAAGGAGATCGAGGATCGCTTGGGAAAACTGCCGGGGTTATCACGCTGACTCGGTGGTAGCCTGCTGCACCGGCCTAAAATCTTCGATCATCGGCAAGGGACCGTCGCTTTCCAGCAATGCCAACGCCTGCCGAATCACATGCATTTGAAGGTGTGCATCGTTGGGTTTGCCGAAGGGATACCCGATCGGGAATGGGACACAAAGGCTGCGGGGCGGACGTACCTTCTCCGTGACTTCCCGAAGGAGTGAGATCGAAACGGTAGGAATTCCGGCCTTTTCGATGACGCTGGCGATCAGTCCCACGGACTGATTACACAGGGGTCAAGCGGGCGCGAGCAAGACGGCATCAACGTGATCCTCCTCAAGCTTCGCTGCCACTTCCGGCGCTGTCTCCTTTATCAGACGCCCGGGGGCAATGATCCCGCCCATAAAGCTGAAGTGGCGGCGGCTCAAACCGCCTATTTCGCCAAGCTCCACCAACTCTCGCAACCGGTCAAGAGGAAACACCAGGTTGCGGTCTTCAAGCGCGCCGGCCTTGTCAAAAGCGGGGCTGGGATGGCCGATTAGCAGGTCCTGAATGTTGGTCTCGACCGGAATTTCGCGGAAGGAGCAATCGCCGCTTCGAATGTCATGGTTGAAAGGGGTTTGTTCGGGCAAGTAAAGGCCCGCGGTTGAGATGAGGGTTAGAGTGGCATCCTGCAAACGCTTCTTCAATTGCGCGCCCGGTGACCAATCCACGTGACGAAAAGGGTAGGCCTGCAGGAAGAGGCGGTGCGAGAGCTTGAGGTCATGCAAGGTGGCCATGGGAATGAGGTGATACAGTCAGCTTCCAAACCAGCCAAGGGCTTGTCCCTCGATAGCCCGTTGGGGCGACCCTCATGGTCGCCGAAGGGCAGGCAGCCGCCACGGCTGCAGCGTGCCCTGACGGTATTTGATTCGACCCGGCCTATTAATTCGCAACCGGTACGGCGATGGCGGGGACGGCCTCACCGCCGGCTGACTCTGCGGCGAGCTTATCCGCGACGAACCGCTCAATCTCTTCAAGCAGCGCCGGAACGATTTCCTCTTCGGTAACGCGCCGGATCGCTTTGCCCTGACGGTAGATCATGCCGTTGCCGCGTCCCGCCGCCACGCCCAGATCGGCTTCACGGGCTTCACCCGGCCCGTTCACGGCGCAGCCCATCACGGCCAGGGAGAGAGGCATCTTGATGTGGGCAGTAGCCTTCTCGATCTCACCCGCGATCTTGAAGAGGTCCACCTCCAGGCGGCCGCAGGTGGGGCAGGCGATCACCACAGGCCCACGGCTGCGCAGTTCCAGCGATTTCAGAAGCTCGTATGCCACGCGGATTTCTTCGGCAGGATGGGTGGCGAGAGAAACGCGAATCGTGTCTCCAATTCCTTCGGCCAGGAGCATTCCCATGCCCACGCAGGATTTCACCGTGCCGGAGAACTGCGTTCCGGCTTCGGTGATGCCAAGATGGAGCGGATAATCCACCTGTTTCGCGAGCACACGGTAAGCGGCAACCGCCATTTTGACGTTGGAAGCCTTGAGGGAAACGATGGTGTCCGTAAAGCCCAGATCTTCGAGAATGCCGATGTGATAAAGGGCGCTCTCCACCATGCCCTGTGGCGTCGGGAATCCATATTTTTCGAGAAGGCGGCGTTCAAGGGAACCTGCATTCACGCCGATGCGGATGGGAACGTGCTGCTCTTGGGCGCGGCGGACGACGGTGCGGACCTTTTCTGCATCGCCAATGTTACCGGGATTGATTCGCAACTTGTCAAATCCGGCGTCCAGCGCCTTCAAGGCGAACTTGTATTGAAAGTGAATATCTGCAACCAGGATGGAGTCTTGACATTGTTTGCGAATCTCCGGAAGAGCGTCCGCCGCTTCCACGTCGGGTACGGCAAGGCGGACAATTTCGCAACCCGCCGCTTCCATCTCCTGGATCTGCTCCACCGTTCGGGCCACGTCGCGCGTGTCCGTCTTGGTCATTGATTGCACGACGATGGCGGCGTCACCGCCCACTGTTAAACGTCCCACTTTCACGGGGCGAGTCTTGCGGCGGGGTGGAAAATATTCCTGATCGCTGAAGTTCACATCAATCTCCTTGAGACATAATCGTCATCAGCTTTGAGCTATCAGCAGTCAGCTATCAGTAAGAAATAAAAACCCATGAGGGCTGCACGCTGACGGCTGTAAAGGGTTGTCAGCCTTCAGCCGTCAAACATCAGTAAGGTTTGATCGTTTTAATGATGTCATTGTAGACCGCGAAAACGGCAAGAAGGAGCAGGAAGACCATGCCCACTTGCACCACGCGTTCTTTCACCTTCAGGCTCAGGTCGCGCCTCATCAATCCTTCAATACCCAACATCAGGATCATGCCTCCATCCAGGATGGGAATGGGCAGCAGATTAAAAATGCCAAGCTGCAAGCTGATGAAGGAGACCAGCATCAGCAGGTCTGGAATACCGGATCGATAGGCCTCGCCCGAAATCTGAGCGATACCAATGGGGCTGGAAAGCGAGCGCGGGGACATGTGACGGGTGAGGATTTTCTCCAGCACGTCGAAAGTTGCCATGGTGTTCCGGATGTTATCATCCACGGCCGTTGCGATGGCCCGATTCCAGGGAAGCTGGCGGACCACCACATCCATGCGGGGCGAGTCAACGCCGATCACCCAGCGCTGTTTGCCCTGGATATTGCGGTAAACAGGCCGAACCTGGAAATGGAGCCCGTGGCTGGCTCTGAGCACCGTCAAATCGAGCCACTGTCCCTTGAGGCCCTGCAAGGTTTCGGCCAGACTGCCAAAGCAAGCAACGGGTTTGCCGTCGATCGCAACGATCTTATCACCCGGTTTAATGCCCGCTTGGATGGCGGGCAACCCCGGCTCAATGGCGCCAATCACGTTGGGGAGGCAAGGGTAAAGTCCCGCAAAACCGGTCTGGTCAGCCCCCTCGGCTTGGGGCGTCAACGAAATTTGCAAGAGCCGGCCATCGCGATTCACCTCCATCGGGATGGGTTCACCGGTGGTGGTGATCACCTTGAGCTCAAAGTCCTCCCAGGTGGGATTCCTGAGATCACCCGCCTGCACCACAAGGTCTCCAGGCTGAAGACCGGCTTTGGCGGCCGGGGAGTTTCCGTCCACCTCGCCGATGCGCGCGGGTTGCTCTTCATAGGCGGGCTTTTGAAAGTGGTATTTGTAGAGAACGGAAAGCAAGATGATGGCGGTGGCGATGTTCATGACCGGGCCCATGACGGCGATCACAAAACGCTGCCAGCGGGGGTGGGCGAGGAAGTCGCCGGGGTCGCCGGTGTGCGGCTCGGAGGGGTCTTCGCCGGCCATCTTCACGTATCCACCCAGTGGCAGCAGGCTGACGCGATAGTCGGTTTCGCCGCGCTTGAATCCGAACAGCCTCTTGCCGAAGCCCAGAGAGAACACCGGCACCCGGACGCCGAGGCGTTTTGCGGCCATGAAATGGCCGAGCTCGTGGATGAAAATCATGAATCCCAGAACCACGACGGCAACCGCCGTGTCAGTGAAAAAGTTGGAAACGAGAGTCAAAAGAATCTCCTTACGATGCCATCCGGCTGGCAATTTCTCCCGCCCGCAGGCGGGCCTCATGATCACAGGCCAGAACGTCTTCCATGGATTGCAGGGCCGCTGTGCTGGCACGCTTCATGACTTCCTCAACCACCCGCGGGATGTTTCGGAAGGACAACCGGCGGGATAAAAACCTCTCGACGGCAACCTCATCGGCGGCATTCAGGGCGCAAGGCATGGCGCCGCCGCGCTGAATGGATTCTCTGCCCAACTCCAGGCAAGGGAACCGGCGTGTGTCCGGTTGGAAGAACCGGAAGCGCCCGATGGTCGCCAAATCCAGGGCCGGAGTATCTCCATTCAAGGAGACCCGCTCGGGATAAGTCAAGGCGTACTGGATGGGGAGACGCATATCGGCAATGGAAAGCTGTGCCATAACACTCCCATCCATAAATTCTATCATGGAATGGATGACCGACTCAGGATGAACCAGGACATCGATCCGGGCCGGTTCCAGGCCAAAAAGCCAGTGCGCTTCAATGATTTCCAGCCCCTTATTCATCAGTGTCGCCGAATCAATGGTGATGCGCCCGCCCATCCTCCAGATTGGATGCTGCAAAGCCTGGTCCGGGGTGATGGAATCGAAGGCTTCACCGGGCGTTTCCAGGAATGGGCCGCCCGATGCGGTCAGGATCAGGCGCTTGACCTCCTCGGGACGGCCGGAGCGCAGGCATTGGTGCAAGGCGCAATGTTCACTGTCAATGGGGAGCACTTGGGCCCCGGACTGGCGGGCGGCGCGCATCACGATTTCACCTGCCACCACGAGGGTTTCCTTGTTGGCAAGTCCCACCCTTTTCCCGGCGCAGACGGCAGCGAAGGTAGCAAGCAATCCGGTCACGCCGTGAGAGGCGGAGACAACGACCTCAACCTCCGGAAGCGTGGCTATTTCAACCTGGCCTTCCGCGCCCCAAACGATATGGATCGGCTCCCGGTAACTGCGCTCTGCCAGCAGCCGTCCGAGCCCCTCCACGCCGTCACGCTCCCCCACCGATACGGCGCTGGGGTGAAACTCCGCCACTTGGTCCGCCAGAAGTTCCAGATTCCTGCCGGCTGCCAATGAGACCACTCGAAAGCGGTTCCCTAGACTCTCGGCGACGCGCAGAGAGTTGCACCCCACCGAGCCGGTTGATCCCAAGATGCAAATGCCTTTCACCATCTCACCAGTGTATGCAATAAATCTCTAAGAACCAGGGCCAGCCAGAAAGCTGGAGCTGCAAACAGAACGCTGTCAATCCGGTCCAGGATGCCACCGTGTCCGGGGAGGAGCTTGCCGGAGTCCTTTACGTTGGCATTCCGCTTCATCGCAGATTCTGCAAGGTCTCCAATCTGGCCCGATACGGCCACCAGGGCGGCTATGAAGATAATAATACCCGGATGGGAGGTTGCCCAAAACTTTTCAGCATAGGCCCATCCCACGATGACGCTGCCCAGGAAGCCGCCCACGGCCCCCTCTACAGTTTTCTTCGGCGAAATTTCCCGGAACATGAGGTGGCGGCCCAGCACCCGGCCCGTGAGATAGGCAAATATATCGCCGGACCAAACCACAACGAACAAGAACATCAGCAAGTGGTTCCCCGGGGCAATGCCGGAAAACTCGTGTGAAAATCGAATCGGCACGATACAAGAAAATGCGAAGCCTACGTAAAAAACGCCCAAAATGCTGGTGGAAGCCGTCCCAACATATTGCGAAAGCCCATTGGAGCCGGCCATGGCCAGAATAAGCGCCAACAAGACCGATACCACCAGGACGATAAACACCCAAGAGCCGGTCCGGTTCACGCCCACCCATTGGGCCAGACAAACCGCGCAACCTGCCCCATATCCCAGTCCCGGTAATCCTCCCATCCCGGCAGCGCGGGTAAGGGAGAAAAACTCAAACAAGCCCCACTCCACCAGAAGCACCAGAGCCAGCAAGAAGAGCCACGGAGGTGACCAGCCGATGAGGTAGACCGCTGGGACCAACATCAGCAGGGCCGTGATGACTCGGGATTTCATGGTTTGGAAATCCTGCCCAAGCCCTCACCCGCCGCGACGGGAAGCACTGCTTCCCCGCGTCACCCTCTCCCCGCTTGCGGGGAGAGGGCAGGGGTGAGGGGATGTATTGGGTCCGAAAAGGAACAGTTATTATCTGACAGTCCCTTAATTGATCTTTGACACTGCCCGTTGACGACGGATTTTTGGCGCCGCGCTCAGCAACCCGCCAAAACGCCGCTCCCTTTTCTGGAAATCGAGCACCGCCTGAAACAAATCTCTTTGCGTAAAGTCCGGCCAGAGTGTTTCCGTAACCCAGATTTCCGCATAGGCGAGCTGCCAGAGCAGGAAATTGCTCAGCCGCATCTCGCCGCTGGTGCGGATCAGCAGGTCCGGGTCCGGCAAATCGCATGTGTAAAGGTGTTCGCTGATGGTTTTCTCGTCGATGTTGAGGTCGCCGTTCCCTTTCATGCGATGGGCGAGCGTTCGCACCGCGTCCACCAGTTCGGCGCGGGCGCCGTAGTTCAGCGCCAGTGTTAATCGCAGTCCCGTATTCTTTTCAGTGGCGGCAACCGCCACTTGCAAGTCGGTTTGAACCTTCTTGGGCAATTCATGGATTCGCCCGATCACCCCCAGGCGGATATTCTGCTCGATCAGCTCGGGAAGCTCCTTCTTCAGATACTCCTGCAATAGAGACATCAAGAGGTTTACTTCGTCTTGCGGACGCTTCCAGTTTTCAACCGAAAAGGCGTAAAGCGTGAGGAAGGGAACACCCAGGCGCGCGCAGCCCTCCACTCCCTGGCGCACGGCGCGAATTCCGGCGCGATGTCCGGCAATGCGCGGGAGCTGCCGCTTCTTCGCCCATCGCCCGTTCCCGTCCATGATGATGGCAATGTGACGGGGCAATTGCCGGCGCTTGACTTGAGCTAGAATTTCAGCTTCTTTGGGTTGCTTCTTCACGGTATGCCTGGGAAACAGGACAAAGCTGGGGCCCGTACTGGCACGCATGCAAGCGCCTCAGATTGCTTAATGGCGGCCAATCTTCCGGCAATGTAAAATCTAACACAGCGTTCCAGCAGCCGCAAGTGAGAGCGGTGGTGGTGCAGACCTGAAAAGACTAAGGTCTGCGCCAGCCCGCCGTGGCGGGCGTCATCCTATGGCCAGGAAGTCTGCGGCTTTTCATCGATCCCCAAGCCGGGAACCGCAGAGTTTGAGAAGCGCGAACGGTGCGTTACCTGCTAGTATATGACCAGTGCGGTTTGACGGCGGAGGAAATTGTGCTCCTGGAAAAGCAGGAACAACAATACCTCAGCAGCGGTACAATATCTCGGAGGCAGCGGAACGATGCAGGATTACGAATTCACGGTTGTGATTGAGAGGGACGAGGATGGCCGATTCGTGGCCATTTGTCCCGCCCTCCAAGGTTGCTATACCGAGGGGGAGACCGAGGAAGAAGCGCGCCGGCTCATCGAAGACGCCATACGGCTGCATGTCGAAAGCCGAATTGGAAGAGATGAGCCGATAGTCCAGGAAGTGGGCTCCCACAAGGTGCGCGTCGCGGTGTGACCCCGAAGCTTCCTTCGTTCAATTCCCGCCAGGTGATTTCCATCCTGATGAAGTGTGGCTTTGTCCTGGACCGGCAGTCAGGAAGCCATGCCGTCTTCATTCATCCCGACGGGCGCAGGACGACTGTCCCGATCCACGGCAAACGCGATTTGGGGAAAGGAATCCTCCACCAAATCATGCGGGATGCGGAGCTGGCCCCTGACGACATGATGGAGCGGTGAAGCAGACCGGCTGGCGGAGGGCCAGTGCGGTTTGACGTCTCAGGAAATCACGAGAGGCGGCGACATTGTTTGGCCATGTCGCCGCCTGGTTAACTATTCGATTGCCTGTGTCCCATGCGCGGCGGAGAAAACGGTCATGGCGTGACCAACTGGCAAGACAGCTCACACGATTTCAATAACTTACAGCCAAAAAATAAACATGCGCTGGCCGGACTAACCCTTCGCCCCGAGATCCGTTGTCACCCAGCCCCTTCACAGCGGCTGCAAAAACTTTCCCTGAGTCATAATCTGGCGATCGTCCATCCAGATGTTGAAATGGGTTCCCACCACGTCAATGTGAGTGGAGGAATACCATTGAGCGCCGGTGTGTTCGCCGTAGGGATTGCCAAAAGCGATGTGCAGGCCGGGGAGTTTTTCGTCCTGCAGGATATGACCAATCACTTGGCGAAGGGCAATATTGGTGCCGATAGCGAACTCCCCGACGCGGTCGCTGTTCTCATCGGTGTGGGTATAGCGCCAGAACTCGTCTTCCAGCTCACGGTTTTGGCAGTGAGCTTCCTGCAAGCGTCCGTGGTGCATGGTCAAAGTCAAGGGAGTGTGGCGGAGATTGCCGAACTTGGAGCAAAGATAATCGCCGACCACGCCATCCACGACCAGAGTTCCGTCCACGCTTTCCGGGGCCGTAAACACTTCGCCACCCGGCAAGTTGCCCCACTTTTCCTGGCTAATGATGCCGCTGGTCTTGAGCCAGCGGAAATGGGGATTGAATTCGCCGCGCAGATCGGTTCCCGCGGCGGTGGTGGCGTGGATGGTTCGGGCCGAGCTCGCCAGGTCGCAAACCCGGCGGCTGATCTCATCGACTTTCAAAAAGTCCGCCCTCATGCCTTCCATCATGATCTGCTTGTTGATGTTCACCATGTGGGCATGGCGCAGTTTGCGGCGGTTCACCACTTCCGTCAACTGCATCCGGGAATGAAGCTCATTTTGCAAAGCCTGGGCAGCGAAGATGCTCACCTGGCAAGTTTCAAGACCATCCAACACCGGCTGCGGCATGGCCCGGAGCGGGCGGAGCGCGAGATCCTCCAACAGAAATGCCTGAAAGGAAGAGCCCGCCGCAGTTATTTCATGGGCGAGGCTCGCGGCGATCTGCTTTGAGGTTTCGTCAGTGATCAGCGTCACCTTCTCTTCCGGCTTCACCCGCAGGCAAACACCAATGGCGTTGCGAGCGCCTTCGCTGAGCTCCGGGTCGAGAGCGATTCCCCCCAGGGGATTCTTCATGGTGCAGCCTTGGCCTCCATGCGATGAGACTCGATGACGCCGACTTCGGTTTCTTCGATGATGTAATCCACAACTTTCTTGAAATCGCCGGTCTCGCGGTAGACACGAAGCTGGCGGTCCGCCCCCGAACCTCTTTCCAGGATTTTGCGGATGCCGTTCACCTCTTCGCGGCTGCCCAGCTCATCCAGGACGTCATCCACCAGGATCAGATATTCTTCGATCAGGTCACGGAGGGGCACTTCAATTTCCTTGCCGAAATCGATGAGCTTGCCTTCCAGCCCGTAGCGCGCGGCGCGCCATTTGTTCTCCATAATCAGGGCGCGGCGGTAGAGGCGGAATCCGGTGTTGGCGGCATACAGTTTATAGAGTTTGGCGACGGTGGCCTGGATCAGTGCCGCCAGGGAAATCGTCTCCTCGACGCGCATAGGTATATCGCAAATGCGGAATTCAAGCGTGTTGAAGAACGGGTGCGGGCGGATATCCCACCAAATCTTCTTGGCGTTGTCGATGCAATGGGTGTGGATCAGAATGTTGACAAAGCGTTCATATTCGCCCCAGCTCGGGAAGTAATCGGGAATATTGGTGCGGGGAAACTTGTCAAACACTTTGCAGCGGTAAGATTTCAAGCCTGTATCCATTCCCGCCCAGAAGGGGGAGTTGGTGGAAAGCGCCAGGATGTGAGGCAGGAAGTAGCGGGCGGCGTTCATCAGGTGGATGGCCGCTTCGCGGTCTTCCACGCCGATGTGGACGTGCAATCCAAAAATCAGATTGGCGCGCGCCACTTGCTGCAGGTCCTCGACAATGGCATAGTAACGCTCGTCCGGATAAATCTCCTGGGAGCGCCAGTTGGCGAAGGGATGTGTGGCTGCGGCAGCTATGCGCAGGCCGTTTTCCCGGGCCAGCTCAATGATCTTGCGCCGCAAACCCTTGATCTCCTCCTTAGCCTCATGGATATTGTTGCAGACGCCCGTCCCCACCTCAATCACCGACTGGTGCATCTCCGGCTTCACTTGCTCCTTCAACAGCATTTTGCCTTTTTCGATGATTTCCGCCTGAATGTGGGACCGCAGGTCTCTCGTGACAGGATCGATGGCCTGATATTCTTCCTCAATACCGATGGTAAAAGAGGGTTTCATGATCCACACTCCAGCATCCTTGAACCTCTGCTGCGGGGCCGCCCGAGTCCCCAGATCAAGGTTGAGGCTTGGCTTAGTCTAGTTCAAACCCGGCTCTTGTAGACCGGATTATTCACGATGTTTTAGTCGAGGACCGTCAGGACACGGTTTTAACCGTGCTGTTTCATCACCAGAACTTTTTTCTTTTGTCTCGCATCCCAATGATAACATTGCGGTATGGCCAATTCCTCCGGGTCCCATCCTGAAACATCGCGCGGCAATCTGAGCAGCCCACGGCAGCCTTCGCACTTTGATCCGGCGCGGGCGCATCTGTTGGACGATCCCGCGCGCTTCGAGTATCTCGATCCTGGGGAAGTGGAGAAATTGCTCAACGCGCCGTCCGGAGCGGTGGTGGTGGATTTTGGAACCGGTACGGGAACCTACGCCCTGGAGCTGGCACGCCGCCGGCCGGACGTTGAAGTGATGGCCTTGGATGAGCAACCTGAGATGCTGGCGCTGCTCAAGGCGAAGCCCGGGGCCGCAAGCCTCGCCAATCTCAGGGCTGTATTACCCTCAGAAATTGCGGGATTGAGCGCCTTTGCGGATCGCGTGATGGCGCTGAATGTGCTCCATGAAGCGAGCGGCGAGGCTCTGGACAGCCTCCGCACCATGCTGAAGTTGGAGGGATTCGCCTTGTGGATTGATTGGAATGCGGCACTCGAACGGCCCGTGGGTCCGCCCCGGGATCACGTCTACACACCCGAGGAGGGGCGCGCCCGCCTGGAAGCCTTTGGCTTCCGTATTGACCGCGAACTTCAATTCCGATTCCACTACGGCTTCATTGCCGTGGCCCGTCCGAAGTAGATTTTGGCCAGATAAGGGATTCGTGTAGGACCTTCCGGGACTCACAAATCTGCACTACGCTTCACCCTTGTTGGCCCAAACAGCGGCAAGTCCAGATCACGCACGGGGCTGAAAGTTCTGCGGTGTTCCGGGCAGGGGCCGTGGACGCGAATGCTCTCCAGATGATCCGGTGTGGCGTAGCCTTTGTTGCTGGCCAGGTTATATTGCGGGTAACGAATGCCCATGTCCACCATTAGAGCGTCCCGAGCCACTTTCGCCAGAATCGAAGCTGCGGCAATGGAGACGCTGCGCGCATCGCCGTGGACAAGAGGCGTGTGAGGAATCGGAAATCTGCGGCCTCCGGGAACGTGGAGCGGCATAGCGTCCGTCAGGACGAAGTCCGGCGCGGGATGGAGGGCACGCAGCGCCTGAAGCATGGCTTGGCGGGAGGCTTGGTAAACATTGTTAGCCTCAATCTGCCTGGCGCTGATGGCAACAATCTGGAATGCCAGCGCCTTCGAGCGGATTTCCAAATCGAGACGAGAACGGGTTTCGGCGGTGAGTTTCTTGGAATCGTCAAGACCGTCGATGGGATTCATTGGGTCCAGAATCACGGCGGCCGCGAACAGCGGACCAATCAGCGAGCCGCGTCCGGCTTCGTCGCAACCAGCCACAAGCGTGTAACCTCGACTCCTCACATGGACTTCGAGGCGGCAGGTGCAGCGGAGTTCCCGGACGGTTCGTACGCGGGGCATCTTAAGAGCAGTGACGAGTGATAAGTGATAAGTGACAAGAAAACAGTGACGAGCGACTAAAACAGTGGCAAGTGGCAAGTGAAAAGTGATCTACCAGTTGTCTGGTTCTTGTCACTCGCCACTTGCCACTGGTCACTGCTTTTATCCCTGATGCTCGGTCCGCGCTTCCTTAATACGCGCGGCTTTGCCCCGCAGCGTTCGCAGGTAATAGAGCTTGGCGCGGCGGACCCGCCCGCTTCGGACCGCTTCAATCTTTTCAATGGTGGGTGAGTGAAACGGGAAAATTCTCTCCACGCCCTGGCCGAAGGACATCTTGCGCACGGTAAATGTGGCGTTGCTGCCGCCGCGCCGGATGCGAATCACGGTGCCTTCAAAGGCCTGAATTCTCTCCTTATCGCCTTCGCGGATTCGCACGTGGACGCGCACCGTATCCCCCGCGCGGAACGCGGGAATGTCCTTCTTGATCTGGCCTTCTTCAAGCTTTTCGATGATGTTCATGGGTTGTTTCTCCTCTGATTCAATCTTCCTGCCGGATGAGCCGCCCGCCCGGCACGGTTAAATCCGTTTCACTCAAAGAACCGGCCCGAATCAAGTCCGGCCGTCTCGCCCTGGTCTTGGCCAGGGCTTGGCGCCTTCGCCACTCTGCGATCTCCTGATGATTCCCGGAGAGTAGCACCTCCGGGACGCGCATTCCCCGGAACTCCGCCGGCCGCGTGAAATGCGGGCAATCCAACATCCCTGCGGTGGCTCCGTTCGCTCCAGGGCCAACCCCAGCCGCAAGGCCGGAGAAGGAGTCCTGCTGGGGCGACTCTTCATTGCCGAGGGCGCCGGGAAGCATCCGCGTCACGGCTTCCATCACCACCGCTGCGGCCAGTTCGCCGCCGCTCAAGATATAGTCGCCGATCGAAATCTCGTCGGTGGCCAATCCCGTCACCACTCGTTCATCCACGCCTTCGTAGCGTCCACAGATCAGGATAACGTGTTCCCTGCCCGCCAGCGCCGCAACCACCGGCTGCTGCAACAAACGCCCCTGTGGAGAGAGAAGAACGACCGGAAAATCCGGTCGCTGCGCCGCGTCTCGCAGACTTTCCACGGCGCGGAACAACGGCTCCGGCTTCAAAACCATTCCCGGACCGCCGCCGAAGGGACGGTCGTCCACGGTGCGGTGGCGGTCGTCCGTGAAGTCGCGGAGGTCGATGACGTTAACAGTGACGATACCCTTTTCGATGGCCCTCTTGAACAACCCATGTATCAGGAAACTCTCAAAGAATCCCGGAAAGATGGTGATGACATCAAAAATCATTCCTACCGGTCCTTCGGCGGTTTCCCGGTACTTCAGCAAATCAGGTCCATTCAACCCCAGACGTTGCCCGAAGAGCGTGCCCTGAGCCCAGCGAAGGGATGCCAGCGCACCATCCAGCCAATCGTCCAAATCATTTCCCGTTATTCAGTTCCAACAAATCTTCCGGGGGATTAATCACAATCACTTGGGCCGCGGTGTCGATGCGGGTGCAGATCTCCTGCACAAGAGGGATCAGCAACTCGCCGCCCGTACCTTGCCGCTCTACTTTAAGCCGTTGTGAACCGCCCGCGTGTTCAACGTCCGTTACAACACCAAGGTCCCGTTCCCGCCCATCCTCGCGGGTCACGACCCGGCAACCGATGAGGTCCGAAATGTAGTAGGAATGCGGCGGCAGCGGCGTTCGTTGCGATTTCGGGATCAGGACATGACGGCCGCGCAAACCCTCGGCCTGATCGATGCTCTCCACACCCGAAAACCTCAGAACCACCCGCCCCTTGTGGGGCCACGCGCTTTCGATCCGGACCGGCCTCGGTTCGCCCTCGGGACTCTCGATGAATGCTTCCCGCAGCGATTGGAACCGCTCAGGGAAATCGGTCAGGATTTCCGCTGCAACTTCACCGTGCCGGCCTTGTGGCTTTACCACACGCGCGATGGCGGCAAACGAAGCATGGCTTGTGGAGTCCAAGACGGTCTACCTAACTGAGGGCTTCAACCCTGATATTGGCAGGGGCGAACCCTGGTGGCCACCCACGGGCGGGCACCAGGCCCGCCCCTACATGGACAATAGAATTCCCGTTCGTTGAGCGGCCGCAATCATCCGGGAAACCCGGCGCCACGGGAAGCTCCCTATTCCAAGATTTCCAGAGTGAACCGTTTTTTGAGCTTCATGCCCGCCGCTCCCAGAATGGTACGGATGGAGCGGGCAGTACGTCCTTGCTTGCCGATCACCTTGCCGAGATCGGTTGGATGCACCCGAAGCTCCAGCACGGTGACCTGCTCCCCTTCAACAGTCCGGACTTGTACGTGGTCGGGATTGTCAACGAGCGCCTTGGCGATGGCTTCAATCAGCTCTTTCATCTGGCCCTCCGCTGCTTTCGAACCGTCCGGAATCCACAACCAACCGTCGCATCATTCCGACAAGAAAACTTGGAGAGTTAACACTCGCCAGGGCTGGCGCCGCCCGGACTACGCCGGGGCCGGGGCTACCGGCGTCTTTTTGAGCAGGCTGCGGACCGTTTCCGAGGGCTGCGCGCCGACGCCAATCCAATAGTCGACTCGCTCGCGCTTCAAACTCACCTCGGGCGGTTGGCGGCGTGGGTTATAGAACCCTAGAATTTCAACGAAGCGGCCGTTCCGGGCTTTTTCGCTCTCAATCACTACCACCCGGTAGCTGGGCTTCTTTTTGGCTCCAGACCTGGCTAAACGTATTTTCAGCAATCGAACCCCCTTCAAGTGGGTAATTTTTGACTTCGTGAACAGCGTGCTCTGCCGGCATTGTTTGATTCCCCCGCCGCCCCGCCTGGATGGATTCAGATCAGGCTGGGTTGTCTGCAATTCGCCGGTCTTGCTATCCGCTTCAAGAACTTGCGCCCGTCAATCCCGCGGGAAGCTTCACACGATTGAGCTGGCGTCCCCAAAAACTCTTGCTCATGGTCTTCATCATCTTGCGCGCCTGAACGTATTGCTTCAACAACTGATTGACCTGATGGACGCTGGTGCCGCTGCCCTTGGCGATGCGCTTGCGGCGCTTGCCGTTGATCAACTCATGGTTCTCGCGCTCGCGGGGCGTCATGGAGTCAATGATCGCGGCCAGATAGGTCAGTTCTTTGTCATCCACGTGAACCTTCGACGCATTCTTGAACATGCCGACCTTGGGGATCATTCCCAACATCTCATCCAACGAGCCCATCTTTGTCATCTGGCGAATCTGATCGCGGAAGTCGGCGAGCGAGAAACTGTCGGTTTGCAACTTGCGATGAACTTCCATCGCCTTCTGCTTGTCGATGGACTGTTCGGCCTTTTCGATGAGCGAGAGCATATCGCCCATGCCGAGAATGCGGGAAACGATCCGCTCCGGGTAAAAAACTTCGAGAGCGTCATATTTTTCGCCTGACCCCAGAAACTTGACGGGCTGGCCGGTGACGTGGTGAATCGAGATCGCCGCGCCGCCGCGCGCGTCCCCATCCATCTTGGTCAGGATGACGCCAGTGGTTCCCAGCCGTTCATGGAATTCCTGGGCGCTCCGCACCGCGTCCTGGCCGATCATGGCGTCCGCCACAAACAGCACTTCGCTGGGGCGCAACCGCGTGCGTAGTTCGCTCACTTCCTGCATCAATTGTTCGTCAATGTGCAGGCGTCCGGCGGTATCGACGATCAGCACGTCATTGCCGCGGTCCGAGGCGTCCTTGCGTGCCGCCAGCGCCAGCTCAATCGGCAAATTCATTCCCTCGCCCGGAAAGATTGGCACGCCAATCTCCTTGGCGATAATGGCCAGTTGCTCGCGCGCCGCTGGCCGGTAAACGTCGGTCGAAACCAGCATGGGCCGCTTCTTGCGGCTCGCCAGCCATTTGGCCAGTTTGCCGGAGGTAGTAGTCTTGCCCGAGCCTTGCAAGCCCACCATCAGGAAGACCGTGGGATAATCCTTGGAAAATGTCAGCAGTGATTCCTTCTGGCCCAGAATTTCCACCAGCTCGTCCCGGACGATGCGGATGACTTCCTGGGCGGGCGAAAGTGAAGAGCGCACTTCCTGGTCCAACGCCTTCACTCGAACCCGGTCCAGCAACTCCTTGACCACGTTGAGGTTCACGTCAGCTTCCAGCAGGGCCAGGCGAACTTCGCGCAGCGTTTCATCCACCACCTCTTCGGTGAGGACGCCTTGTATCCGCAGATTCTTGAAGACCTTCTGGAACTTTTCCTGGAGCTGATCAAACATGTTCGGTCACAGACTCATCTCTTCCAGGGACCTACGAGCGGCACCACATCTCTAAGCCCTTTCTTCATTGTATTTTGCCTGGTGAGTTTAGTCAATTGGAGAGACGCGACATTGGAGAGACGCGACGGAAGTGGGCCAGTTTGGCTCTTGTAGCGGCGAGTTTACCTCGCCAATTGGCGGCATAAAGCCGCTTCTACATCCAAACTCACCCACGACGGACGGGACTAAAGCCGCAAGCCCGCTTCGAACCCAAACGGTTCATTGTTAAGTTCGCACGTTTGGTGCGTGGGCATAGCCGGTCGGGCCTGCCTTCCTACTTGCCTTTACCTTCGCCAGGGCATCAAACAAGAGCGCGAGCGGCAGAGAAACTTGGCCGAATCGCATGGAGTTGTAGAGATTTGTGATGTCTCGCACGGCGACATTCAGCGCGGGATTCGTGCTGGCGATTGCCACCGTTTCGGCAAACTCCCACGAGGTCTGGCCAAGAGATTTCAAGAAGCCTTTTTTCTTCATAGTCCGCAGGAATTGTTGATAAACCAGAGTTGCGTCTTTCGGGTTCGTTTTTCCTGTTTCTTTACACCTCCTACGCAGCCAAAGGAGCCGCAAGCCATCCCACTCGAAAGAACCCTGGGAGAGGCGAAAGCCAAAGACCATCGCCAGGACGAACACCAGCGCCGCCTCCTTATGTTCCATTAAGCCCGGCGCGGCGACTGCTGCCCAATCGGTTCCGCGCGCCTTCAGACGGCGCCATTCCGCTTCGATTTGGCGCCGGTAATCGTGCGAGTTTCGATCAATTTGCTGCGCAATGCGCACCTGATGCGCAAAGTCATAATTAATCACCCACTCATTCCAGAAAAGGCTGAACGCATCCAGATAATCACCCAAGGTTGAAAGGGCGCCCTCAGCCTCGGAATTGGGATCGGCGGGGGTTGGGTCAAAAGCGATCCAGCCATAATCGGGGAAGTAGACTTCCACCCAACTGTGAGCGTCCCGGGCGCGCACCATGAAGTCTCCTCCCACGTGGTTATAGCTGCCGGTTTGGAAGCCATTCACGATTCTGGCGGGTACGCCGAGCGTCCGCAGCATGACGGCCATGGCCGAGGCAAAATATTCGCAATAGCCCTGGTGGGCTTTGAACAGGAAGCTGCCGATGGGGTCTGTCGGCTCGATGCCGTGCGGATCGAGGGTGTAACCATAATGCGAGCGAAGGTAATCCTGGATGTCCATAGCACGGTCGTAATCGTTCGACGCAGAGCGGGTAATCTGGCGGGCCAGTTTGCCAATGGCGGGATTCATTCTCGGCAGTTCAGTTTCCCGCCGCAATAGGTCGGGCGGAGTTGGAGTGGAATCTTCTTGCAGGAGTTGAGCGGATGGAAGGCCGATGTCTGAAACCGCATCATATTCAAAAGCGGAATACCCGTGTTGCGGATTGTGCAGGGAGCCCGTCTGGTCAACGGTGATAGCGCGAAAGCGGCCGCTGATCGCAAGGGGCCGGGACGCGGCAAAGATGACGTCTGAAGAAATTCCTGAGAGCACCATGTGATAGCGAAGCTCACGGCGCGGCCGGTTTTGCTGGCCCTCCTGCGCGGGAATCTTGAACCGGCTCCCACCCATCGACTCGACCACCGTTTGAGATGTGTCATCGTCATACCAGCGGCTGCCATTAAAGCTGGTAAAGCCCACCCCTCGCCATTTGACTCCTTCATAGAGGTGGGGATTTCCATCCACCCGGACCCGCATCACCACCAGGTTCGACTTCTTGACCGCGCCGAGGTCGCCCAACTGGACGCTTTCCGTGAAACCGGTGATGTTATGGCCTTGCATCCCCATGTCCGTTAGATAAGCGGCGTGATAGCGGGGAATGATGAAAAAAAGCGCCGGGGTGAAGATGGCGATGCCCAGCGCCAGACCCAATGTGGCGCCGAAGAGCGAATTCTCCACCGCGACGCGATTTTCCCCCGCCGTGCGGTAGGGGCCAGACGGGGGGCAGTCCGCATGGTCGATGCCTTGCTTGATTTCGAAGCTGATGAACATGGAAATAGAGAGCAGAACGTAAAGCGTCAGGCCCACCAGATAGGTGGTGCCCACGGTGAGCACGGCGCTCGCCAGCATGGTGAGAAAGGAAAGGGTGGCAAGGTAAAGATAATCGCGGTATCTTCTGGCGGAAAATACCTTGATGATGGTGGTGAAAAGGACCAGATGAATGGTGGCGGTCAGCACCCGGTCCATCAGGCTCGGGCCGCCCGCCAGGAAGAAAAGGTCGGCCGGGTAAAAAAGCAGGTACGCGATGGCGATGCGATTCACGCCCCTAGGCCGAATCACGTAGCCCTGTTCGCCCCGGGCATAACTCCACAGTTTTGCGCCGAGCGCCGCGGAAAATAAAACCAGCGAGAATGTGTCCAGCTTGCCGGTGGTGGCAAGCGTCAGGAAACTGGTGGCCAGCATCAAGAGCAGCGAAATCTCAAAATAGCGTTGGACGCTGATTTTGGCTCGCGTACCCGAATTCCCGCTGGAAGTGGCCGTTTTAACCGTTTTCGCCATTCTGGTATTTTCGCAGCCGGCTGAACTTATGATTGCGCTTTCTCTCCAAGTCGGGCCAAGCCCGCTTTTGGCTGGGGATCGGAACCCCCGTTTGGCCCGAATGCGTCCTCTTTTTATTACTATCGGACACTTTCCATGCCCAGTTTAGCGGGACTTGGTCCGAATGATTCACGAAGTTTCATGGGACGGTCAGGGCAGGGTTAAAACCGCAATGATGTTCACTTAAGGCCCGTTCGAGAATAACTGCACATCATTGAATCCGAGCCCCTCACCCACCGCTGCGCGGTTCGCCCTCTCCCCGCTTGCGGGGAGAGGGCTGGGGTGAGGGGTGGAACGCGACGACCCTGCCATAAACATCAGGAGGTACACCTTAACTGAACAACATGGGTATTAACCTTGCCCTGGCGGTCCCTTCCAGGAAAAATCGCCAATAATCAGGGCGGGGGTTAATGCGCCCACTCATCAGTCTATCCTCATTTTCGTGACTTGGCCTGATGAGACGAATCGAGTCGAGAACTCGTTCGAATCCCTGTGGTCCGTTCCTGTGGAAATAATTATCCGAATATTCCTTTGGGCGCTGGTGGAAATAAAAGTTCTTAATGCGCCACCCGCCGATTTGTATTATGATTGCAGACTTGACGATGCTTCAAGCCGCCTCCAAATCGTATTGGTTCTGGTTTTGGTACTTTTATTTTAGTCCCTGAACCCATCTGAGTGGTGTTGGCTTGAGAAGAAAGAAATCAAGAAACCGGCCCACTCGAAAGAGTGGGTTTTTTGTTTTAAGGAGAGCCCCATGATTATTTCAATGAGACTTCATGCCACCCGGGAAGAGATTGACGCCGTGTGCAACCGCATCCGCGAATTTGGCTATAAAGTCCACTCCATCGAGGGCGAACAGCGCGTGGTGATTGGCGCGGTGGGAATGGGCGACGTCACCGCCTGCCTGGAATCTTTGGAGGCGATGCAGGGGGTGGAGCGCGCCATGCGCATTTCCGCGCCCTACAAGTTCGTCAGCCGCGAATTCCGCCGTGAGCGTTCGGTGATTCGCGTCAAGGGCGCCGAAGTTGGAGGAAGTGAGTTCGTGGTGATGGCGGGACCCTGTTCAGTGGAGTCCGAAGCCCAAATTATGCAGACGGCGGAGGCCGTGGCCGCCGCCGGAGCGCGACTGTTGCGCGGCGGGGCCTTCAAACCGCGCACCTCGCCTTATGATTTCCAAGGCCTGGAAGTGGAAGGTCTGAAGTTGCTGCGCAAAGCGAGCGAGGCAACAGGACTTGCCATCATCACGGAGGTGATGAGCCAGAACGACGTTGACTTGGTTGCTGAATATGCCGATGTCCTGCAGATTGGCGCGCGCAACATGCAGAACTTTGCGCTGCTCAAAGCGCTGGGAAAATGCCAGAAGCCGGTTCTGTTAAAGCGCGGGTTGAGCTCCACGGTTAAAGAACTGCTGATGTCCGCCGAATACGTGGTGGCTCACGGCAATCCCCTCGTCATCCTCTGTGAGCGGGGCATCCGCACGTTTGAGACGGCCACGCGCAACACCTGCGATATTTCTGCCGTGCCGGTGTTGAACGAACTCACCCATCTGCCTGTGATTCTCGATCCCAGCCACGCCACGGGCAAGCGCAGCTTGGTTCCGGCCCTGTCCCGCGCTGCCGTCGCAGTGGGCGCGGACGGATTGCTGGTGGAAGTGCATCCCGCGCCGGAAAAAGCCTTCAGCGACGGCGCGCAATCATTGAACATCGAGGGGTTTAGAAAAATGATGCGTGATCTTGAACCGTATATTGCGCTGTGGAAGCAGGCCCGCATGGCGCAAGTGGCCGCAACCTAATACAAACGCACGAAGTCGGGTGACATTAGCTGGTGCGGCGGTCTGTGACCGGCGAACTTTATTCTTCAGCGGTTTCCGGCGGTCCCTGCCAGGGCAAGCTCCGAGCGCCGCACCAGCAAACTGCGCCACGACCCTGCCGTTGCTTCATGGGAGGGTTTGCCGTAACCATGGAGACGATGGAAGTACAGCTCACCCCGGACCAAAAAGCGTTCGTTCTTGCGGAGGAAGTGAAGCAACGCGGACGTGCTGATTCTTCATGTGATACGCGCCAGCCGTGACGTTGAGGCGCTGTTCCGGTATTGACCCGTTTGGGCGGCTCACCTTCGCGCATCTCCCTGCACACGTCTACACCAGCATTTAGTGGACCCAATGTTCTCGGTTGGCAGGGCAGCCGCCGTCAAGGTTGGACCTGGGTTCGCCGCCGGCCGCCCGGTTCGGCCTCGGGCTTCGCAGTCCAGGGGTTGATCACCGTGATGCCAGCCGCTTGGAATGGCGCCTCGTCTCGCGTCGCCACGCTGAACTCACGGGATACGGCAATCGCCGCAATCTGGGCATCCGCCACCGCGATCGGATGACCCTGCCGCCGGGCTCGCGTGACGATCTTGGCGTAGGTTTGAGCCGCGCCAAGATCGAACGGAACGATTCGCTCGCCGAACAGGGCGATAATCTGTTCATCGAGGCGAGCGGCGAGAGCCTTGCGGCGCTTGCCGGCTGGCAGGCTCCCGATGCCGAGCAGCAGCTCGGCGAGACTTACGGTGGAAAAATACAGGCTCTCGGCCGCCTGCGCATCGAGCCATGCGAGCACGTTCGGCTCGGGCTTCGGCCGCATCGGTTCGGAGACCACGTTGGTATCGAGCAGGATCACGCGAGATCCACCGGCTCGGGGGGCGTCTTGTCCCGAGTAATCCCGAGATCGAGGCCACGGAATGGCTTCGCGAGCGTCGCGAGCGCAGAGCCTAGCCTGAGACGGGTGGCGGGCCATACAGCGCCATCGAGGATCGCGCGAATTTCCGCTTCAGTGCTCCGTCGGTGTTGCCTCGCCCGGACGCGCAGCGCCCGGTGAGTCTCGGCGGAAATGTTGCGCACCACAATCGCTGGCATAGCGGAACTCCTTGAATGCACCACAATGCTATCATATCAGTAAGTATGATATCAACAACCAAACCGGGAGTCAAAATAAGGGGGGCTGCGGCGGGCCGCTCCATGGGATCGAAGTCCGGGGGAGGCAGGCAGCCCCCGCGCCGCGTGGCGAGGGGCGCATCATCACGCAGCAATCCATGCTCGACCTTGCAGAGGAAGTGACGCAACGCGGACGTGCTGATTCTTCATGTGATACGCGCCAGCCGTGACGTTGAAGCGATTTTCCGGCATAGACCTGTTTAACGCCGGCTCACCTTCGCGCATGTCCCTGCACGCATCTAAACCAACATTTGGCGGGGTGGCGCAGATCCGCCGCGCCCAGTCTGCCACCTGGCAGCCCTCGGCAAGGAACAATCCCGGGCGGTTATACCCTGTGCGTCCCCAAACCCGCCTGCACTTTGTCACGGGCAATGTCCAGTGGACACGAACACCGGGAGTATGGTAACTCTTGGAATCGCAGACATCAACAGCGGATGTCTGCGCCACCCGGCGGCTCAATTGGTCCTAGCCGCCGTCACGAGTGGGCTTCCGGTGGGAACCAGCTTTGCAAAGTCGACTTCAGCTTCAGAAATGCCGGATCAGTGCACCGGTCGAAACTCATGCGGCTTGCAAGATCTAAGTAGATCGACGATGAGCGGGGCGTTCTCAGAGTGTACAGCATGTGCTTCAAAGCTTCCTTCGGCCGGTCTGGCTTTTGTTGCCCATGCTGAAGGAAACACTCTTGCATGAGCCATTCCCGGAGGGTCAGTCCCGCCCGGCTCCATCCGAGCACTCCGGCGATCTGCGTGTACTCTCCCCAAACCCAGGCTTCCAACTCCGGGTCGATTACGATGGCAGCCGACCGGTCCTGCCAACCATTCTGCGCCAAGCGTTTCTCTACCTCACCCTCCAGCGCATCCCTGTCATGGTCACTGCCGCACCCTTCGCGGTCGAAGATGACGAGAGCGCGAGCAGCTACTCTTTGCTGAGACCGCAAGAACTCGTGGCATTGGCGGAGCACTCCAGGATCTCGTCTGGGATGAACGAGAGTCTTTGATTCGGTATTCCGAATCTTGAGACGCGCCGGGTCTGTCAACAGTCCTTCGAGGCCAAACTGAGTGTTTTTGTCAGCGGTCAGTATTACCAAGTCCAATGCGGCCCTTCCCGGTGCTGACATGCTATCCGAGCACCCCGGCAGCAAACAGATCACTAAGATTGACCTCACCTTTCCAGTCTTTGAGTGCGGGGTGTTTGTCGCCCGGAACGATATCAGTTGCGCCTCGAGCCGTTTTGGCGAAACAGAGCAGTTTGTCTGCCTCGGCAAGGCTCAGGATGACTGGGGAATGGGTAGCAATCAGTATCTGAGCATCATAGACCGAGGAGAGTGATTGAAAGATGCTCTCGACTGCACTTGGATGAATGCCATTTTCCGGTTCCTCTATCAGATAAATACCTTTGAAGTCAGGAAGGTATGCTGGAAGAGTCAGCGCCAGAAGTCTAAGTGTTCCGTCAGACGCGATCCAAGATGGAATTTTCAAGTTACCGCGATACCGCAAAATGAGGTAGCGGTGTTTGTCATCCGGTATTTCGATTGTTTCAACCGTTTCGAGATCAGGGAGCGCAGTTTGAACATGGGCGATCCAATCTCGAAACCGTTGCGGGTGATCCTTCTCCAGTCGGTCAACCACCCATGGTATATTCGAGCCGTCCGGCTTGAATCCGCGAACTTGGCCCGGCGGACTAGCCTTTCGAATCAACAAACTGTTGAGCATGAACTGCTGTACGCCTTCACTGAGCAACCGCTTCAACCAGGTTGAAACCGGAAATTTTGACTCATCCTCTGGAAGGTTCCCCAACGCGGACTTATGAAGGCCCAGCCTGAAAGCCGGCGCCCACCCTTTCCCGGAAGCTCCATATACCTCTGAATAAAAGTTGTCGTTTCCACCAGATACCTTGTTAATAACAGTCCGGAATCCATGTCTGTGTCCAGCTGACGCAAGGATCGTGGACGGCACATCCAATTCTCGAGGAAATAAGTGCCATTGTTGCTCGCTTGGCCGCTTTCCTGCCTTTAGGATGACCCTTTCTGCGAAAATGCCAACCTCTTGTGTGTCCGGGTCAATCCCCACAGCAACCTCATACCGAATCGTGTCGTGGTTTTGCCGTTGCGGCAGTTTCTCACGAAGATCATTCGGAATCCCAGCCTCAATCGCGAGCTCGAACTTAGCTTGGCTGGCAATTTCGACGCCTGACTCCTTCCCTCCGCCGTTATTCGGTAGGCGGGATTGTTCTCCCGTCTTCCACAAGAGGTCCTTAAAATTCTTACTTCGCTGATTGACTGCCGTCTCAAGGCCTTCTGAAACCAAGTCTCCAAGAAACGCGACAACATCAAGGAACGTTGTTTTGCCACTGGCATTCGGTCCGACGAGAACATGGAACGGACCGAGGGGCCGGGTTATATACCTCAGGCAACGAAAGTGCAGCGCCTCGACCAGTGTAATCAATCTGGACCTCCTGCGCCTGCGCTGTAGCCCAGGCTTAATTGCGATGTCTCCAGTTTAGCCCCTGCAGCCCGCACGTGGTTCGGGAGACTCTCAAGAATCGAGCGCTCTTCGCTCGCGTGCGCGGCGAGCTCAATAAGGGCATCGAGGAGTTGGTGGAAGAGTTGAGCCCCGCGCAGACCCTTGCTGTCGGGGTAATCGTCCACTTTGATCTGTTCGCCGGCCTTCCACAGGTGAACATGGTCAATGAGCGGCGCGGGACGGCCCCTGGCATCCTCGCCTAAACTAGCCTGAGAACTGGCCTCGGTCCGAGCATCAGGTCGCATGACCTGCAAGCAGGTAGATACAAGCCACGTCCAGTGACATTCTTACCGTGGGCCTTTTCCCATGACAAACCCACGGTCGATTCTCAAAACGAGTTAACCGTGACTACCCGCTTTCTCCCGGCATTGGAGATGGCACATATCAAAAGACGATGTGTGGGCCACCCGCCGTCAGGCCCCCTAGTTTAGATGTTCTTCCAGGAAACGGCGTACCCAAGATACCATGTCCTCGACGTCCTTGGGTTTGACCTTGTCAAACTGGCCATGATCGGCCGAGTTGCGGAGGTCTGCCTCGGCAGTAATTGTTTTCTGCACAAGTCTGTCATAAACTTCGGCGCGTGCAAGCTCCGTATTCAAGGTGTTGAGATTGGATTTGGCAGGATCGTAGACAATGGTGTTTTTGTCGCAGAGCTTGCGCAGCGTGTCTTCGAGGACGGCACCGACGAGCGAGGCGGCGGCAACATGATAACCCTGTTTTAGGAGGGTCTCGGCTTGCGCCAGGAAATCGTCCAGCAGCTCGGCCCGTACTAGGTGGCGAATCTGAACGAAAAAACCGTCTGCGTAGTCCCCGTGCGCAGCCTCTAAAATGCCGAAACAATCTTTGAAATAAGAACTATTGAGCGCTGTGTTTTCGTTTTCGGCGAGAGCACGGATGTCCTGATAGTGGGTACTGGCCCGGCCACAAACATGCTCGATCAAATTAGTGGCTTGGGTTCGCCAGCGGGCGTAATCAACACTGCTGGGATGGCGTTGGTACCTCCTACCGTCCCAGCCGCTCTGCTGAAGGATTCGCTTCCCTTCGGAGATAAGGGCTTGGAATTTGGTTTCGATTCTTTCGTCTGTTGGTCGCATTTGAGTGACTGCCCTCCCCACCCGAAAAGCAAGTAGCACGGTCAGTGACTTTCTGACCGTGGGCCTTTTCTCACGACAAACGAACGATTAATTCTCAAAACGCATTGACCGCAGCTTTCCGCTTTTGATGAGGTCTGCTTTTACCTTGTCGAGCGGGATGCGCTTTTCATGCCGCCGCAATTACTGTGGAGGCGAGCGACGGCGCTGAACTTCGTGGTCCTCCGCTGGCGCCGCCAATCGGGAATCCTGAGGTGGGATCAGCTTGAACCGTTGGTTACCCCGGCTGTTGCTTCGACTCCGGCATTGCAGCGATTACGGAACGTAAGAGGGCGTTGACAGCTTCCGACGATCTGAAAATCGCTGCAACATCCGGTTCAAGGATAACGGCCACGGCGCCTTCAGTCATCTTTTCTGCAAACGGATTTGCCTTGGCTCGCCTGTAATCGAACCGATACTCTTTCCGCATCGCGTCACGCACCGTGTGAGGTTTCTTAGGGTCGGACGTTTTCTTCATAGTCTTTACGCTCAAGGCGTGTTGCCTTTCGGGCGCTGATGATGCGAATTCTTGATTCGCGAACTGTGAAACAGACCAGGATCAGACACCGTTTCGAGGAGTGCCCAATGATGATCTCGCGCGGCTCTTCTTCAGAGTGTTCCTCATCTTCAAAAATACGGGCGAGTGGATCGGCGAAGATGGTCAGCGCTTCCTCAAAATCAATCCCATGATCGTCTTGATTGGCCTTCGCCTTCTTCGGATTCCACTCAAACTCAAGACTCATTCTCCGTCAATGATATCATGCCGATTGTGCTGCTCGTGCAACTCCCTGGCTAACGGCTCAGCCGCCCACACGTTGTGCGGGTCAGCGACGGCTGGCGGTTACGCGGTAGTCGGCTGGCCCCGCGGCAGAAGCTGGTAGATACAAGCCACGGACAGCGCCTTCCAGTCCGTGGGCTTTTCGGTGAGAGACAAGCCCACGATCAATCAAAAATCGATATGAGCGTGTCCATTTTCACGCCAAGCGCCTTTTCAATGCGCAGCCCTATGTTCCCGGGGAGGCCGGTCTTGCCGTTCGTCCTATTCCCATCATCCAGCGGCCAGCTTTTCCAGACGCAGCAGTGTGTCGGGATACCGTCGGACAAGGAGGACGAGGGTAGCGGCCTGCGGATTCGGCTTGGCGCGCCCCTGCTCCCACTTCTCCAGCGTTCTCTCGTTAATGTGAAGCTTTCGCGCAAACACCGCCCTGGAACAACGGAGCTTCTCCCGCGTCTCCCTGATCAGCTTGGAATCGACCTTGGGAAGCGGCTTCGGCTCGATCTTGTAGCTGCGGAGCGTGACCTTGCCCTCGCGGTGGCTCTTCATCGCCGACACGCCCTCCGTTAGCTCGTCAAAAATGTTTCGCTTTGCCATTACCGTATCCTCCCCGTCCCTCGCCGCGTCGCCCGCTTTTCCGCTCGGGCCTTCACTTCCAGATCCATCGCAGCCTTCAGCACTTTCTTCTCCCTGGCAGTCAAATCGGGCGCTTCATCCTTGCCGTACACCGCCATCAGCCAGATCTGCCGGCCGGATTCGAAATAGAAGTAGATGATTCACAAACCGCCTCTTCGCCCTTTACCTCGCCGGGGGGCGGCCCAACGCATTTTGCGAAACCCGCCGGCGCCCTGCATCACATCTCCCCGATTCGGGTTCGCCGCGAGCGCCCACTGCAGCGCGGTAGCGGTCATCATCGAGGTACTGGTGGACGTGACGAGTGAAGGCCGGCGCTTCAATGAATTCCATCGGTGGCGATAGACCCCAACGGCGTACCATTGGAATAGTACGCTAAAAGCGTAGAATAGTCAAAGGCCCGCAGTGCCTTGCGATTCAAGACCACACAACCCAGGCCGCGGTCAGTGTTTTTCTGTCCGTGGGCCTTTTCCCGTGACAAACCTACGGTCAATTCTCAAAACGCACTGACCGTGGCCCCCGCTAATGTGCCGGAATCGGATGCGGAGTTGGAATGGACAACCGATGCAGCGGCAAGACCGAATCGTGGGGAAACCCATCTCAGATGAAGAGAGCGGGCGTGACGTGGAAGCGGGCACTGAGCCGGCGAATGTGTTCTGTCGTTAAATTGCGCTTACCCTTGAGCACTTCGGAAATAATACTAGGCGTTCCGAAGACATCAATGAGGTCCTTCTGTTTGAGGCCATTTGCCTCCATCAACTCAATCACGCTATCGACTGGAGTGGCCTTCCTCAGAGAATAGTGCTCCTCTTCAAAGTTCTCGATCAGCACAGTGAGTAGAGCCGCCAATTCTTGCTCGGCTGGCGTCGGGTCAGGCTTACGGTCCAGAGTTTCAAGCACATGGGTGTAATGATCGTTTTCCGCCTCGTTCCGGATGACATGGGGCAGGCTCCTGCCAACCAGCTCGCTGTATTCCTGCTGATCGACCGTCTTCTTGCTGATCTTTCCGGCCATTGAAAAGCAGCTTGCACTCATCGCTTCCAACCTCCACGGTCGTACTCGGCATGGGTTAAGACGTGCCGAAGGAATATCCGTCGCGTCCGGTAATTGATCTCGGTGATAAGCCGGTATTCGTTGCCCTTCATGTTAAATACCGTGAATCCCTCCGACTCATCGGCGCGGGCGAAGGTCTTGCGGACCTCGATCAGATTCTTCCACTCAGCCCTTCGAGCGGCGCGCAACCACGGGAGGATTGCGTCCACCAAAACCAAGTGATACGAGTGAGACCCAACCGAGCCAAGTTGTTGGATTGATTGGTACGCCCGGGGTGATTCGAACACCCGACCCCTTGCTTCGTAGGCTGGGTGAGTTGGGCTAACTCGTTGATTTTGCAGCATGGCTGGCAATCGAAAAGACCTTTCAGACACGCTCTGGACACTCAAGTGGTACCGAACTGGTACTCGCTTTTCGACCACTTGCGGAAATTACTCAGTGCGCAATGGTGATAGAGAGTTTCAATCGGGGCTTGACGGTCCTGTTGGTTCGGCCCTGTCAAGCAATTTAAGAATGGTACTTTCGCTGAATCATCCTGCAATTTAAGAATGTTACCCGTAGCCGTCGGTGCTGTGGAATGTGGGAATCCGGCGTGGGGTCTTTCGCCGGATTGCCAAGCGCGGTGGTAAGCGTGGGAAGCTCGTCTTGGTTTTTGGAGTTTTCCACGCTTCCCTCGGGTGCGTCATTTCCGCAGCGCGTTGCTGGCTGGATTTTTGCGAGATTGAACTTGACCGCTCGTGATCCCCCGCTCGCCCGGAGTCTTGGGTCCGCCGCGGCGCGCTGGCCAGGGCGCCTTGCCGGCGGCTTTGCGCCATCGCGGGCACCCCGCGGCTCGGCGCGTGGATCCCCTGCAGCTTCTCCACGATACAGTCCGAGAGCTCGTAAGCGTCCGGCGAACCTTTCAATTACCCACAAGTTTGGCTGCATTGAACCCAAGCTGGATATCGGTAAGTCGGGAGAGCCCGCGCCACATGACCTTATTACCCGGCGGAGGATCATCAGCGGGAGCAAGGTAGCCGCCAAGTCTGGCTAGCTTGGTGATGTAGAAAGATAACGACCTCTTTCGAGGGCGATCGACAGCGCGATCCGGAACAAGATGATCAAGCAGTTGGCGCTCGGTTTTTGAAAACACATGGCCTGCGGCCATTCCTGAAGCCGAACGGTTGAGCATGGTCATCCAGAAAATTCTCCAACTCAGAATGCAGAAGACCGAGATCAAATTCACAAGCCGATCCGCTGTCCGCAGCCTGGATTCCTCCGCCTTACAGCCTGACTTCAAGATCTTGTGGTAGGTTTCAACCTTCCAGCGCGAGGCATACCAGGCCAGTTTCTGGATGGCTTCAGCCTGAGAACGGACCGGTAGATCGGTGAGGAGTTTCCAATTAATCGGCTCCCGATCCTTGGGCGTCCCAAGCTCTTGGGCGTAGATCACGGTTAGCGTGAGTTCGGGATACCGTTTCTGTTTCCCGATCGGAGGGAGGATCCGGATACGGCGGTATCGAATTCCCAAGATAGCTTCGGAGCAATTCCCCTGCTTGTCTCTCACCTCGATTCGATGCAAACCTTTTAATGGTGCCGCGTCCATTTCCTGCGAGATCGTTTGCGTTCCATCTTCGACCAGACGATCGACGCAGGTCCGTACCAGGAAATGGGTTCTAACTTCCTGCGCGGTGCAGAAGAACTCATAGATGTCGCTTTCCCGATCCCCAATATGGACGCATCGCTCAGGTTCATTCAGGAGCGTGGTGGCCTGCTTCAAGTTCTCCAGCCAGCGGACGCTTTCTTTCTCTTCGATAGGAACCCGTGTCGGATTAATCTTCTTTTTCAGCGCGTTCGATCCCTTGAACCTCTTTCTCGTCCAGAACTTCACGGCCGCGAGTCCGAGCGGCAGACCCTCGGTGGTGACCACGAGGCTGGAGTGCATCAGGAGGCCACACACGGTGTGCATACGAAAGCGGCCTGCCGGGTCCTTGCCGCTGTTCACCTTATTAGTCACTCCTATCGCTAGAGGATCTTCTCTCTGAAAAGAGAATTCCGTGGTGTCATGCAGCACCAGAACCCATCCCTCGGTGACTCGGAAGCGAGCCCGCGTCGCCTGGAAATGGCCAGCAAGGATATCCCGCTCGCTGACTTTCTGATTGGAGAAGAACCTGTAAGCAGCCTTCGTGCTGGCCCAGTCCTGGCAGGCCAGGGGGATGGTTTCGCCTATTGCCTGAGAGGACTTTTCCAGCAGGGTCCTGAACCGTTTTCCCAGACGGACGTCCGCAAATCTACATTCCTCAAGTTCATCGTCAAGCCATGATGTCATCCAACGCGCCTCCACGATTCTGGGTAGTGGTGCAGTTTGAATTTGGAATGGCAGCGGACGTGCTAGGATTTCCTAGAAATTAAAGAATAGATCTTCTAGTACTTTTTTGCGGAACTGCCAGCAGGTGAGTTCTTCTTTATCTGTTTTTAACTTACAATCGCCTTCATTGGTTAGCGTAAGGGTGGCTCGAAGGGGATCGGCACTCGCCCTCTGATGAGACTGCCCAGCTTCGGGGTGCGCCGATATTTCAGATTCAGTACACTTGAATACTACTGACGCATAAGCCCCAGATGTACCTTCGCGCAACACAGCAAACCTATCGCCGTTCGCTACTAGCTTGAAGCTAACTTTCTCTTCCGGCTTCTTTAGCTCGTTTCTGGTTTTTACGTCCTCTTCAGCGCCAAGGCGAAGCTTCGTAAATATCACAAATGGCGAACAGTCATGCCTCAATTTTACCCAATTCTCCATTATGGATTCTCTCAAACGCCAACCTTACCAAGCATTTCTTCGATTGTCAAGACGTGACCTGTGATCCCAGCTTCCATCGCGGGAGTGACGCGCAAGCTGCTGTGAACCCGGCAGAAGTTATAGTGCATGGTATACAGCGCAACCGCATAAGCGTGATTCTCGATTTTCTTTGAAAAGCCATTTGTCAGCCGGGTGAACCGCCTCATAGTCATTCTCATAGTCAAGTTCTGGCGCTCAACGTAGCTGGTCGAAACATGACCCGAATCGGGCTTTCCAGAAATCCGCTTAATGTCGCATCCCACGCAGCGGGCTGGGCTGTACCGTGTTTCGTCCTGTGTTGACTCATAGATTTTCGAGAGCATCGCGTAATCCACTTCCGCCCCAAATGCACCCTCGACTGCCTCAAGATAAGCTCGGTGGCCGTCTGTGGTGAGTTGAATCCGGTGCGACAAGCGCGAAGCTAGATCGTCAATCAGGATTCTTGCGGTGTGGCCGTCACGGTTGCCGAGTGTAAAAGACACGATCAATTTTGTATCCGCATCGAGGGCAACCCAAGTCCACACGTCACCATATCCAAACTGGCCCTTCTTGTCGGCGGGCACGTTCTTTTCTTTGGCATAGCAGAATTGCCAGATTTCGTCGCATTGAATCCGCTTGCACTTGAGGTTGCGGAGAGCCTTGTCCTGGTAATCGGCGCAAGCGTTGCCCGCGTCTCGCAGCAGATTCAAGACGGTGTGCTTTGATACTCCGGTCATACGTACACTTGAATTGATCGAATTGCCCTCCACTAGCGCCGCGATCACTTGAGCCTGTTTGGTACGATTCAGTCTGTTCATGGCGTCTCCTAGCCAACAACTCCATTCTATACGTACCCGCGCACGTATGTCAAGAGAAAAATGAGGCCCGGAGCAAAATAATTTTCTTGCTATTCGTGCGCGCCTACGTATATGATAAGGGCATGGCAAATAAGCGGAAAAACCCGTATGCTGTGGCTCTGGGGAAACGCGGCGCGAAAAAGGGCGGACTGGCCCGAGCCGCAAAGATGACGCCCGAAGAGCGAAGCGAGAGCGCACGGAAGGCCGTTCTCGCTCGCTGGGCCAAGGCAAAAATTAGGAAGTCGTCGTAAGGCGGAAATCACCCATAAGATTCGTGGCGCGGATCGGCGGATGATGTACCTTATCTGGCATAGCAGGAGGAGTATGCCATGCCAGCATTATACTGTCAACCCCCGACAGAGCTGTCTGTCGAATGCGCCCAATCCTGCGCGTACAGGAATTTTGCTTCTGACCTTGAGCTAACGGGACTGGATTACCTGATTTTCATGTTTAGGGTTTATTTCGACGACAGCGGAACGGACGCTAACTCGGATATCACTGTGGCCGCCTGCTATGTCTCGACTAAGCGCGGTTGGGATGAGTTCGTAACAGAGTGGGACCGGGCGCGTTGGCAGGAGGGGTTCGATTCTTTTCACATGGCAGAGTTCACGGCACCATCGGAGCACCAGCACAAACCTTACTGCGATTGGGACGAGGTTAAAAAGAACCATGTCTATGAAAGGCTTGCGAAGATCATCAATCAAAACAAGCGAATCGGCATCGCCGTTGCCGTGCCGAAGGAAAATTGGAACCGTACCCCCGAGCGAATCCGGCTTCACTTTGGTACTGAGCACTATACATTCGCTGTTAGATTGTGTATGATGCAAATTGCAAAATGGAGGAAAAAGAGTCTCATATCTCTTCCGATTCAATACGTTTTTGATTGGGAAATGAACACAAGCCGCAAGCGGAAGGAGATCGATACTATTTTTGAAATATTCAGTAATCCTGCGCACGAGCACCTAGCAGAAGTGTATGGCGTAGAGCCAGAAGGCTACTCGTTTCAGCGTAAGGAGAACTTCAAGCCTCTCCAAGCCGCTGATATCCTAGCGTGGCAAATGCGCTCACATATGCATAAGATTTGGTTGCACGACCAGGACGACCTCTCGCTTTGCCATCCAGGATTTAGGATGCTACGTGAGGATCAGGAAATGGACTTAGGGTTTATGACAGAAGAACAGATAACTAGATTTGTTGAAAAAGTGGATGCCTGGGAAAAGAGTATCGGCCCATTGCCTCCGCTGTATCCGCAACGCTAATTCTCAGTACGCCTAACAATCTCCTGCATCACCCGGAACGTCGCTTGGTTGAAGTCCTCTTTCGGCTGGCGCTGAGGGCGGCCAACCGTTTTCGTTTTCGCCTTCGCATTCGGCTTCGGTTCGGTTTTCTTCGCCATGCCCCAAGTCTGACAGATGGCTATGCCCTGCGCAAGACCCAACAATTTCAAACTGCACCACTACCCGATTCTGCCTTGATTTGGTGATATCCTAATGTATAGTTACATTAGGATATCACCATGAAAAAGACGATTGAACTCGACTGGCCGATTCTTCCGGGAAGTATCTCCACAGCACGAAGTCGCTGCGGGAAAGCGCGTTGCGCGTGCAAGCTCAGCTCGCCCCGCCTGCACGGCATCTACTATCGATGGACAGGATTTATTGATGGGAAAAGAACAACCAAGACCCTCAGCAAGAAAGAAGCCCAGGAATGCCTACGGCGCATCCGCAATTACCGCAGACTTCAGAGAGACATTGAAATACTGGTTCCTCAGCAAAATTTGTGGGTCCATTCTGGTTCTGGTAACGCCCCAAGGCTATGGTAGAGCGCCACTTCAACCGCTTTGAAGGTTCGAAAGCCATAGGCTTTTCTGAGAGTCAGTTTCAGGCG
>Ga0307373_10000441_pt1 | contig 78624 bp, 70 predicted proteins | sample OX2MG_FD_202534 | JGI IMG/M metagenome (GOLD analysis project Ga0307373, IMG submission 202534) | Soil microbial communities from Risofladan, Vaasa, Finland - OX-2 | ecosystem: Environmental > Terrestrial > Soil > Coastal area > Acid sulfate soil | place: Finland: Risofladan, Vaasa | collected...
GCAATTTCCGCCACGACGAATATGGCGGCGCGTTTGAGAATCGCACGCGGTTCGCGCGCGAAGTGACGCAAGCAGTGCGCGCGGAATGGCCGGAGAGGCTGCCGCTCTTCATGCGCATTTCGGCGACGGATTGGAAAGAAGGCGGCTGGGACATTGAGCAGTCGGTGGAATTGGCGCGCACGGTGAAAAAGATGGGCGTGGACTTGATGGATTGCTCGTCAGGCGGTGTTGTGCCGGGCGTGAAGATTCCCCTGGGCGCGGGATACCAGACGCAGTTTGCGGAGCGGATCCGTCGCGATGCCGGGATTTTGACGGGCACCGTCGGGATGATTACGGAGCCAGTGCAGGCCGAGCATATTATTCGCAGCGGGCAGGCGGATATTGTGTTACTGGCGCGCGAAATGCTGCGCAATCCTTATTGGCCATTGCGGGCGGCGCGCGAGTTGGGCCAGCCCGCGAGTTGGCCGCCGCAATATTTGCGAGCCGCGCCCGAGAAGTCGCCGATGCGCGAGCCGGTGAAGCACGAAGTTGAGGAGAAGCCTGCGGTTGCGGAGACGGCGCGGCGTTAGAGCGAAAAGCGAAAAGCGAAAAGCGAAAAGCCCCACCCTTCACGAAAGGCGTTCAGGATGGGGCACCCGCAAGATCAGAGTCCCACGCTTCACGAGAAGCTCCCTTTGCGGGAGTGACTGAGGGGAAGCAGGGCGGTGCAGTTGCGAAAGCCGAAACTCGAAAAGTGAAAAGTGCGAAATGAAGATCGGGATACTGGCGATACAGGGAGATTTTGAGGCGCACGCAAAAATGCTCGAACGCATGGGCGTCGAGTATGTGTTTGTGCGCACGCCTGAGGATTTGCATGACATCGACGGGCTGATTCTGCCGGGCGGAGAAAGCACGACGCACATGAAGATACTGGCGAAAACGGGCCTTGACGAGGCGATTCGAAAAATGGCGGCGAACGGCGGCGCGTTTTTCGGAACTTGCGCAGGTGCGATTCTGCTGGCGCGCGAAGTGAAGGGGCCGGAGCAGGCATCGCTGGGATTGATGGATATTACGGTGGTACGGAACGCATACGGAAGGCAGCTTGCAAGCGACGTGTTTTTGCTGCCGACGAAATTGAGCGAGCAGCCGCTCGAAATGGTGTTCATTCGCGCGCCGATCATTGAAGCGGTGGGCAAAGACGTCTATGTGCTTGCGGAGCGCAATGGCAAGCCGGTGCTCGTTCAACAGGGGCGCATGATCGCGGCGACGTTTCATCCTGAACTAACGGGCGATACAAAAATCCATGAGCGATTTGTGAAGCTTGCGGAAAAAGCGGTGATGAGCGAGGCGAGTTCACAGTCGAGAGTCGAAAGTAAGACAAACGGAGAAAAACGAGGAGCGGCGACGCGAAAGGGCTAAACAGGAAAGAGGATCAGAGGTTTTACCGCCGAGGCGCCCAGGACGCAGAGGCACCAGGTGCTGTCGCTGAGAAGCGGGACATAGGTCATCTGAAGACTGCACGCGAAGGGAGATTAAAACATGTTGTTCAGGCCTTACCTTGTGTACGGATACTTGATCGTGCCGCTTGTGTGTTTCATGATTTCCGCGAAGTGGACGCGGGAGCTTGGCTACGGATTGCTGTGGCAACTGGTGGCGGCAATTTGTGGATTCGTGCTGGGGCCGATCATGTTGCTGCTGCTTTACGTTCGCGGATTTTGGGGACCAAGAGGGAACGCCAAGCCAGTGTCATTAATCTAAGTACCTAAGCGATGGACACGTCCGAACGAGGCCCGCAACGCACAAAAGTGCTCTTCGTCTGTGTCGGCAATTCGTGCCGAAGCCAATTGGCGGAAGCGATCGCGCGTTATCACGCCTCTGATGTGATCGAAGCGGAAAGCGCGGGGACGTCGCCGTTTGGATCCGTAGCGGGGCCGACACTTGCCGTGTTGCAGGAAAATGGAATTCGCGCGGAGGGGCACTATTCGAAGGGCATTGATGAGGTCAGAGAGTTTTTCGAGCCGGAGATTGTCGTGAACATGTCGGGACGCACGATGGACGGAACGTTCCCGCTCGCGGCGCTCACGGAATGGGAGATTGACGACCCGTTCGGCAGCGAGCCCGAAACTTACCGGCGAATTTACGCGCAGATCGAGAAACGTGTGAACAAGCTGGCGGCAGAGTTACGCAAGAAGGGAAAAAAGTGAGGCGGGAAAAGACCAGCGTCTCGCAGGAGGACTATTTAAAGGCCATCTGGGAGATTGTCCTGGAGGAACAAGTTCCCATCAGCGCGCGGCTGGCGGAGGATTTGGCCGTGACGCCTCCGGCGGTGACTGCGGCGCTGAAGCGCATGACGCAGGGCGGATTTCTGCACGTCGCGCGAAGCGGGCGAATTGAATTGACCGCCAAGGGAAGAAAAATCGCGCAGCATTTGGTGTTGCGGCACCGCTTGTCAGAGAAATTGCTGACGGAGGTAATCGGGCTGGATTGGGAGAGAGCGCACGAAGAGGCGGAGCGTTTGGAGCACGGCGTATCTCCGGAAGTGGTTGCGCTGCTGCTGAAACGATTTGGACGGGAGAGCCGGTGCCCGCACGGCGTGCCGCTGTTTGGCGGGATGTCGAAATTGCGACGGCGATATGGAGCGATGCAACTCGCGGAGGCTCCGGCGGGGCGCAAGTACGAAGTGCTGCGCGTCTACGAGAAAGAGCCGGAGTTTTTAGCATTTCTCGCAGGGCTGAAACTCTTGCCGGGTGCGCACGTGCGCGTGTTGAAACGCGAGTACGATGAAACGATGACGGTGACGCTCGGGTCGTCTTCACGCAAAATCTACCTGGGGAAATCGGCAACGAGCCGGATTTGGGTCCGCGCGACGAGCGCTTGACCAGCTAAAGGTCACACTGACTCATATGCAACTCTGGATAGACAGGCATACAATCTTGTTCGTTCTTGGCGACGTCACTTTTACTGTATTTGCTGTGTCCGTGATTATTAGCTATTCGGGAGGATGGTATAACCTTTCTCGCAGATTTCGGTTTCGGGGCAGATTTCAAGGACGGCGCTGGCGATGCCAGAACATCCAGATGCGAGGGATTGCAGGCTACCATAATTGTATTACGCTCGGCGTGAGCCAACAGGGGCTATACCTTGCAGTCAGTCTGCCGTTGTTCCGCATTGCGCACCCTCCGTTGCTAATCCCATGGGACGAGATTTCCTCGATGAGCGGAAAACTTTTTTTCGTGAAAATGGCGAAACTGCAGTTAGGCAGGGAATCTCCTGTTCCCCTGTGGATCCGAGTAGGTCTTGCCGACAAGCTAAAAACTGCGGCAGGATCAAAGTGGCCGATCGAACGTTTAGGATGACCGCTCGAACGTTTCCAGCGGAAAATAGTTGGTGCGCGAGGTGATGGGCCGGACTAGTATCGACCCCATGGCATTTCATTCCGGATTCATTGCGATTCTTGGGCGGCCGAACGCGGGGAAATCCACGCTTGTAAATAAATTGGTCGGACGCAAGGTGGCTATTGTTTCGCCGCGTCCGCAGACGACGCGCAATCGCATTCAGGGAATGCTGAATCGCGAAAATGGCCAAGTGATATTGATTGACACGCCGGGAATCCATCGCGCGACCACGGCGCTGAACCGGCAAATGATGCAGGAAGTGACGCAGGCGGTGGAGGGCGTGGACATCTTGTCGCTGATCGCGGACGCCACGGAAGATTTTCAGGCGGCGGACCGGCACTCGGTCGAATGGGTGAAGCGATTTTCAGGGCCGTCGTATTTGCTGCTCAACAAAGTGGACCGCACTCGCAAGGACCGCTTGCTTCCGTTGATTGATCGATGGCGGCGCGAGCACGATTTCGAGGAAATTTTCCCAATTTCCGCGCTGACGGGCGAGGGCACGCTCGATTTGGTGGAGAGCTGGATCGCGCGTCTGCCGGAACATCCCGCGTATTTTCCGGAGGATCAGTACACGGACCAGCCGGAAAGATTTCTGGCGGCGGAGATCGTCCGCGAAAAGGCGATTTTGCTGACGCGAGAGGAATTGCCGCATGCCGTCGCGGTGCTCGTCGACGATTTCGAGGAAGGTGAAAAGCTGCTGAAGATTCGCGCGACGATTTACGTGGAGCGGGAAGGCCAGAAGGGAATTCTGATCGGGCGCGGCGGGTCGATGATGAAGGAAATTGGGACGGCGGCGCGCAAGGAACTCGAAGAGTTGCTGGGCGTGAAGATTTTCCTGGAACTATTCGTCAAGGTGCAGGCGAACTGGCGGGGGAATCGCGCCATGGTCAAGCAACTTGATTGGCACCGTCAACTGGAGCAGATGAGCGAAGAGTGAACGGCAGTGACGAGTGATGAGTGAACGGCAGTGACGAGTGATGAGTGACCAGTGATAAGCAAGAAGCGAGTTGAACGTCGGAGGCGTATCTCTCCATTGGTTTTAACCGCCCAACAGCTGCTACATCCGGGTGGGCGCGATTCCGAGCGACTTCATTTTGCGGTAGAGGTGCGTGCGTTCGATGCCGATAGCTGTCGCAGCCTTGGTCATATTCCACTGATTTTCTTCGAGTTTGCGCAGAATGAATTCGCGCTCATAAGCGGAGCGGGCTTCCTGAAGCGTGGCGTAAGGATGCTGTGGGCCGCGTCCGGCGTCGCGGAAGACCTCGGGTGGCAGATGCTGCGGCTCGATATGCTGCGCGGGTGACATGATCACCAAGCGCTCGATCAGATTTTTCAGTTCGCGGACATTCCCCGGCCACGGATAGCGTAGAAGCACCTCCATCGCGGCGGGAGTGAGCTCTTTCGGTTTCTTTCCATAGGTGCGATTGAATTCGGCGAGGAAGTGGCGCGCGAGAATGGGAATATCCTCGGTGCGATCGCGCAGCGGCGGGACGGTGAAGGGAATCACGTTCAGGCGATAGAAGAGATCTTCGCGAAAGGCGTTTCGCGATATTTCATCTTCGAGTTTTTTATTCGTGGCGGCGATTACGCGAACGTCCACAGCAGCCATTTCGCTCGAGCCGATCGGCTCCACGCGTTGCTCTTCGAGCGCGCGCAGCACCTTCGATTGCGTTTTCAGACTCATGTCGCCGACTTCGTCGAGGAAAAGCGTGCCGCCGTCAGCCTTCTGAAATTTTCCGGCCTTGTCTTCGCTCGCGCCCGTGAAACTGCCCTTGCGGTGGCCAAATAATTCGGATTCGATCAACTCTTCCGGAATCGCAGCGCAATTGACTTCGACGAAGGGCCCCTGCGCGCGACTGCTCTGCGCGTGGAGCGCGCGCGCGACCAATTCCTTGCCAGTACCGCTTTCCCCGTAAATAAGCACGCGGCCATTGGTGGGAGCCGTCAGCGCAATCTGCTGGCGCAGAGCCTTCATCGGGACGCTGTCGCCAAGGATTTGGTAACGCTGTTCGAGTTCAGCGCGCAGCCGGCGATTCTCTTTTTCCAGGCGCAAATAATCGAGGGCATTTTTAACGGCGAGCACGGTCTTATCGAGCGAGAGCGGCTTCTCGATGAAGTCGAATGCGCCAAGTTTGGTGGCGCGAACCGCAGTTTCAATTTTTCCGTGACCTGAAATCATGACCACCATGGGCGCGCCATCATGCTCGTTGATGCGTTCGAGCGTCGCGAGGCCGTCGATGCCGGGCAGCCAGATGTCGAGAAGAATCAGGTCAAACGGGCGACGCTCCACAGCTTCGATGCATTCCTCGCCGGAACTGACGGCCGTGACGTCGTAGCCCTCATCGCGAAGAAGCGCGGAGAGCGACTGGCGGATGCCGCTTTCGTCGTCGACGATGAGAATGGAGGCGGGCATGCGTCAGAGTTTCAGGATTGAGCGCTCGGTTGCGGCGCGGCGACTTCGGCGGCGGGAAGCCGAATCAGGAAGCGCGAGCCCGACGGATGATTGTCCTCGACGCGCAGCGTGCCGTGATGCTCGCTGACGATGCGGCTGGCGATAGCGAGGCCGAGGCCCGTGCCGCGGTCCTTTGTAGAGAAATGAGGGAGGAAAAGTTTGTCTTTATCCTCGGGCGAAATGCCGTGACCTGTGTCGGCAACTTCGATTTCGATGGCGTCGCCCTGCCCCGCGGCACGCGTGGTGACTGTGATGGAGCGAAGCGTCGCGCCTTCCAGGGCCTCAGCGGCATTGTCGATCAGATTTACGACCACACGGCGCAGCAGTTCCGCATCCGCTCTTACGATGGGCAAATTCGGCGTCAGTTCGCGGTGCAGCGTGATGCCTTCGAGGCGCTCGTGGAACACATCGAGAGCCTCGGAAACGATCGAATTCATGTCCGCGGGAGCAAGGCGCGCGGCAGGGAAGCGGGCGAACTGCGAAAATTCGTTGACCAGCGATTCGAGCGTTTCGACCTCGCGCTCGATCAAGTGCGCGCATTCGGAAACAAGCTGCGGCCATTCGGAGCGGTCTTCGCGGCGGCGGGAAGGCGAAGAGCGCGCGAGGTGCCGCAGCAAGCGTTGGGCGGAAAGCTGAATCGGCGTGAGCGGATTTTTGATTTCGTGCGCGATACGCTGCGCGACTTCCTGCCAGGCGGCGGCTTTTTGCGCGCGAAGAAGCTCGGTGACGTCGTCGATGACGACCACGAATCCGGGATTGTTGCGCCCTGACCCGAGTGAACTGACGGTTACCGCTACGTGGTGCAGGCGTCCGGCGCTCGAGACTTCGAGTTCCTCCGTGGCAACGCCCATACGCAAAGACCGCCGCATTAGTTGGAACACGCGGCGTCCGGCATCTTCTCCGAGAAGTTCCGCAAGAGAAGTGGCCGACGCAGCGCGCTCGCCAAACATTGTTGCCGCCACCGAATTGATGCGATTGACTTTACCGTTTGCGTCAAGCGACAGAACGCCGGTGGGGATATTTTCGAGGATCGTTTCCATAAGCTTGCGGCGGCGTTCGATTTCCTCGAGCGCCTGCTGGAGGCTATTCGTAAAATCATCAATTTGCTGGCGCGACTGGCCAAGCTGCGCGGCCATCTGGTTGAAAGAGCCGACCAGCGCGCCCAATTCATCATGCGCGCGCGTGGTGATGCGATAGTCGAGGTTGCCGCGGGCGACTTGCTGCGTGGCCTTTGCGAGGGCCTGAATCGGGACGGTGATGCGTTTCGACAGAAACAACGCAACCCAAGTGGTGGCGTAAAGAAGCAGCAATGTAATCAGCAGGAGCCCGAGAAGAATTTCATTCTTAAAGAAACGCAGGTGCTGATACTGCGCCGAGTATGTTTGCATCTCGGTCTGAATGCGGGTGAGGCGCGTGACGAAATCGTCGGGGAGGCCGCGACCGACCATAAGCCAGCCGCCTTGGTACGGCACACGGCCCGCGAGGTAGAGTTTATGGCCAATCTGCCACACGTCTGTGCCATTAGGAAGGTTCTGTACCTCGTGAAAAGGCGTTCCGGGCGCAAAGGCGGGCGCGCTTGCCGTCTCGGTGCCAGTTTTGTTGGTGGTCCACACAATATCGAATTCAGAATCGGAACGAGTGGCGTAGTGGCGCAGATCGCGCTTGCGGCCAGGGCCGGAAAGCCACGCGACAACGTCTTGTGCGAGAGTATCGAGGCGTTCGTGTTCCTTCTTGCTCATTTCGCCGATCAGGGTCTGGCTTTGCTCATTGGCGATTTCCAGCGGCTTGGGAAACCAAATATTCATCGTGCGGTTGACCAGGGCGTAGCTGAAGAAAAACAGGAACACGACAGGCAGCAGCGAAATGCCCATTGCGCCCAGTACCATTTTTGTCTTGAAACGTGAGCCAAGAATGCCGGCGCGATGTTCGATCCAGAGACGAACGACGCTGCGTATAAGGATGAACAGGAAAACCAGAAACACGATGCACGTGAACACAGTCAGAGAAAAGAGAATGGCGAATTCGCTGCTGCTCTGCGGGTGAACGGGAGCATTGAGCGAGCCAAGAGTGAAGATGATCGCCGCAAGCACCGACAGCGCCAAGCCGCCGAAAACCAGCCATAGATGCCGAGTCCACTTTCGCTTACTCATAGAGGGGCCTCGAGGAATGTCCCCAGCGGACACTCCGAGCAACGCGGGTCGCGCGGGCGGCACCAGTTCTTGCCAACGTTGACGAGCAGCGCATGAAACTCATTGTAGCGCGATACGTCCCTCGGAAGATGAGACTCGACGAGTGTGCGCATTTCCTCATAGGTAGCTTTGTCGCTCACCCAGCCGTGGCGGGAAAGAATGCGCTTAGTATAGGCGTCGACGACGAAGATTTCCTTGGCCCCGGCGTAGAGGAGAATCGAATCCGCAGTCTCCGGCCCGATGCCGTGAACGCCCAGAAGCTTTTCGCGCAGCTCAGCCGTGGGCGTTTGAAACATGCGCTTCAGCGAACCTGAGTATTCCTCGCGGAGAAAATGGACGAAAGCTTTCAACTTCTTCGCCTTTTGCCGAAAGTAGCCCGAAGAGCGAATCAATGAAGCGAGATGCGCTGGAGAAACGCGTTCCATCGCCCGCAGGGATAAAAGATGTTCGCGGCGCAAATTCGCGATGGCGCGCTCGACGTTCGTCCAATTGGTGTTCTGGGTGAGAATCGCTCCAACAATCACCTCGAATGGCGTTTTCGCCGGCCACCACGATTGTGGCCCGAGACTTTCGTAAAGAGTATGGTAATATGACGTCAATGGGGTAGTAGGAACAGGCACAGTCCCCGCGCGTTTCGGGGTTTCCCTCCGTTGAAAATCTGCGGCGAATATCGCTTCTTGGGACATCCGCAGCCAAGATAACTAGCAAAAAATGGCAAGTCAAGGAACCGGCTAAAAAGGTTCGCGCAACCTGTACGTGCGTACAGTGGCTGTTACAGAACGACCCGAAAGGGGACATCTGATTCCTACTTGGCTGCGTGCTAACCTTTGGACTCCGAGCAGTCCGCGAATGGGAGTGCTGTGAATGTCGTCGCGTCTTGGTGAAATTCTGGTTCGAGACAGCCTGATCACATCCGATCAGCTTAAGCAGGCGCTCGACCATCAGAAGAGGGAAGGCGGACGTCTGGGGACCTGCCTCGTGAAATTGGGGCTGGTCAGCGACGAAGACATCACCGCCGTTCTTTCGCGCCAGTACGGCGTGCCTTCCATCAATCTGAAATTTTATGAAGTGGATCCCTCGGTCATCAAATTAATCCCGCAAGAAACCGCCGTGCGATATCAGATTGTGCCGCTATCGCGCGTGGGTTCGACTCTGACGATAGCGATGACGGATCCGACGAACGTCTTCGCCATGGACGATATCAAGTTCATGACCGGATTCAATGTGGAGCCGGTGGTGGCGTCGGAATCGGCGATTTCCGAAGCGATTGGGAAGTTCTACGGAGCGGCGGAGAGCGTCGAAGAGCTCGACAAGGTGATGAAAGACCTTGCGGGCGAAGACGCAGCTCTCGAGCTGTCGCAAGAAGAGGCCGATATGGATCTGGCCTCGCTCGAGAAAGCGGCTGAAGAAGCGCCGATCATCAAGCTGGTGAACCTGATTTTGACGGACGCCGTGAAGCGCGGCGCGAGCGACATTCACGTGGAACCGTACGAGAAGGAATACCGCGTGCGCTTCCGCATTGACGGCATTTTGCAGAACGTGATGTCGCCGCCGATGAAATTGAAAGACGCAATCACCAGCCGCATCAAAATCATGGCCAAGCTGGACATCAGCGAAAAGCGGCTGCCGCAAGACGGCCGCATCATGATCAAGTACCTCAAGGACGGGAAAAAGAAGGAACTCGACTTCCGCGTCTCGACCGTGCCAACGCTCTTCGGCGAAAAGATCGTCATGCGGTTGTTGGACAAGGAAAACCTGCGGCTGGACATGACGAAACTGGGCTTCGAGCAGGAGTCGCTCGAGAAATTTGCAAAAGCCATCTTGAGGCCGTACGGCATGGTGCTGGTTACGGGCCCTACTGGCTCGGGCAAGACCAACACTTTGTATTCCTCGGTGGCGAAGTTGAACACGCCGGAAACAAACATCATGACCGCCGAGGACCCGGTCGAGTTTCAGTTAGCTGGCATCAACCAGGTCCAAATGAAGGAACAGATCGGGCTGAATTTCGCGTCCGCCTTGCGCGCTTTCCTGCGGCAGGACCCCAACATCATTCTGGTCGGCGAAATCCGCGACTTCGAGACGGCTGAAATCGCCGTGAAAGCCGCACTCACCGGCCACCTGGTGCTATCGACCCTGCACACGAACGACGCGCCCTCGACGATCAGCCGGTTAATGAACATGGGCATCGAGCCGTTCCTGGTGGCGACGTCGGTGAACTTGATTTGCGCGCAGCGCCTGGTGCGACGAGTGTGTTCGCAATGTAAAGAGCCGATGAACATCACGCCACAGGCACTCATCGACGCGGGCTACACAACCGAAGAGTCGAAGACGACCACCGTGTATCACGGGCGCGGCTGCGGAACCTGCAACAGCACGGGCTACAAAGGGCGCGTCGGCCTGTACGAGGTGATGGAAATCAACGACGAATTGAAGGAATTGATTCTGGTGGGCGCTTCCGCATTGGAATTGCGGAAAAAGGCTTTGGATAACGGAATGATTACGCTCCGCCGCAGCGGCTTGATCAAGATTGCGTCGGGACAGACAACGATGGAAGAGGTAATACGCGAGACCGTTCTTTAGGCGAAGGGGTGGAAGATGTCGAGTATTTCGTTAAGTGAACTACTGAAGAAGATGATCGAAATGGGCGGGAGCGACCTGCACTTGTCAACGAACAGCGCGCCCCGCATTCGCGTGAACGGGAACCTGCGGCCGCTGGACATGCCCCCACTGACGGCGGCGGACACCAAGGCTCTCGCCTATAGCGTACTGACGGACGCGCAGAAGCACCGCCTCGAGGAAAATCTTGAACTGGACTTCTCGTTTGGATTGAAGAGCCTGGCGCGCTTCCGCGGAAATATTTTCCATCAACGCGGGGCTGTCGCAGCGGTATTCAGGACAATTCCCTGGGAGATTAAGACGTTCGACGGACTGGGCTTGCCCGCCGTTGTGAAGACGCTGTGCGACAAGCCACGCGGGTTGGTGCTGGTGACAGGACCCACGGGCTCGGGCAAATCCACCACGCTTGCGGCCATGCTGGACAAGATCAACAACGAACGTGAAGAGCACATGATTACGATTGAGGACCCCATCGAGTTCCTTCACAACCACAAGAAATGTCTGGTCAACCAGCGCGAGGTGCATTCGGATACGCATTCTTTCGCGAATTCGCTGCGGGCCGCGTTGCGCGAAGACCCCGACGTGGTGCTGATCGGCGAAATGCGCGACCTGGAGACGATCGAATCCGCCCTGCGAATTGCAGAGACGGGCCATTTGACCTTTGCAACGTTGCACACGAACTCGGCGCTTTCGACCATCAACCGTATCGTGGACGTGTTCCCGGCGCACCAGCAGCCGCAGGTGCGAGCGCAACTATCGATGGTGCTGGAAGGGATTCTTTGCCAATCGCTGTTGCCGCGCATCGACGGGCGCGGTCGCGCGATGATCATGGAAATTCTCATTCCGACTTCCGCGATCCGCAATCTGATCCGCGAAGACAAAATCCACCAGATCTATTCGGCCATGCAAACGGGCACGGGACAAACAGGAATGCAGACGTTCAACCAATCACTCGCAAATGCGTACTTCCAGAAAACGATCAGCATGGAGACGGCGCTTTTGCGCTCATCGAATCCAGACGAGTTGCAGGACTTGATCAATCGTGGAGTGACATCGCCAGTGGCAACGGGTAAATCCCCCACACGCCGTTAATGGCGGCAAGGGGAAAAGGGAAATAGGAGGTAAGGAACATGCCGGTCTTTACATATACGGGAGTGAATCGGGGCGGAACGACGGTCACGGGAGAACGCACCGCAACGAATAAAGCTGAGGTGCAGACACAACTGCGGCGGGAGCAAATCAACGTCAGCAAGGTGTCGGAGAAAGGCAAGGAGTTTGCCTTCCCGACCTTCGGCGGCGGCGTGAAGCCCAAGGAACTCGCCATTTTCACGCGCCAGTTCTCGGTGATGATCGACGCCGGGTTGCCACTGGTGCAGTGTCTGGAGATCCTTGCGAATCAACAGGAGAACAAGACTTTCCAGAAGATACTGACTGGCGTTCGCGCCTCGGTGGAGGGCGGCGCCACGCTGTCGTCCTCGATGAAGCAGTATGAGAAAGTCTTCGACCCTCTTTACCACAACATGGTGGAAGCGGGCGAAACCGGCGGTATTTTAGATACCATTTTGCAGCGGCTTTCGACCTACATCGAGCAAAACGTCAAGCTCACGCGCGCGGTCAAGTCGGCGTTGATCTATCCTATCTCAGTGCTCAGCATTGCGGCGGCTGTGATCGTTTTGCTGCTGTGGAAAGTGGTTCCGATATTTGTCACGCTGTTTGCGGGACTTGGAGCGGACTTGCCGCTCCCGACGCGCATCGTGATCGGTCTGAGCCGCTTCATTGGAAGCTGGTTCGGGTTCTTGATCCTGGCGGCGATTATTGGGACGGTGGTGGCATTAAAGGTATGGTACGGTACGGCGCAGGGAAGGTACGCCATCGACAAGACCTTGCTGAAACTTCCGATCCTCGGGATGATTCTCCGGAAAATCGCAGTGGCGCGTTTCACGCGCACGCTCGGCACGTTGATCTCGAGCGGTGTTCCTATTTTGGAAGGTTTGGATATCACCGCAAGGACGTCCGGCAACGCGATCGTTGAGCGTGCCATCCAAAAAACACGTAAGGCCGTCGAGGCGGGCCGCTCGTTGGTTGATCCGCTCAAGGAAACTGATGTCTTCCCGGGCATGGTGACGCAGATGATTGCGGTGGGCGAACAGACTGGCGCGATGGACACCATGTTGCAGAAGATTGCCGACTTCTACGAAGCTGAAGTCGACGCTGCCGTGAAGGATTTGCTGACATTGCTCGAGCCGGTCATGATCGTATTCTTGGGAGTCGTGGTCGGCGGAGTCGTCATATCGATGTACTTGCCGTTGTTCTCGCTGGTCGGCAAGCTGGCCAACGGCGGCTAGAGAACTTCGCTCGCCGACAAGAACGGTCCCCGGCTTAGGGCAGTGGCGGCTTCCTGCTGCGCGCTGTAGCGGGAAGCCACGTGTCGGTTTGTTCTGCTGAGTGCAAATGGGGGTCCGATTCCTTGTGGGTATGGTTGCCAGGAACGGATCGGGGATGGATCTCACACAAAATACGAGTGATTGGCTTAGTTGGCTGGGACGAGTCCGGTTCCTGGTTATCACTTTCCTTTTGGCTGTAGTGCTGGCTGTCAGCCAACTCACACCGCTGCCGCTAACCGCTAAATATTTCGTCCCGGTAATTCTGCTGTGGTACTTGCTCGCCATTTGCTACGTCATTTTGTTCCGCTGGATTCCGCAAGCACGCTGGCACGCACCGCTGCAGATCATCGGCGACCTGATTTTAGTGACGGGACTGGTGTACTCGACGGGAGGGCACGAAAGCTATTTCATCTCGCTTTATCTGCTTGTTGTGTTGATGGCGAGCGTGATGTTGCCCAGACGGGGCGTGTTTTTGGTGGCGGGCGGGGCGTTCGCGCTACTGGGAATGCTGGTCGAGTTGGTGCAATACGGTGTAATGCCGCGTACCTCGCTGACGACGCCGACGCCGCGGGCGCTTGAATTCTGGGTTCTGAGCAACCTCGTCGCCTTTTTTGCTGTCGCGTACCTGGGAAGCCTGCTGGCGCATATGCTGCGCAGCAAAGGCGTCGAGCTCGAAGAGAAGCGCGAGGAATTGAGGGATTTACAGGCGTTCAACGAAGACATTATTCATTCCATGCGCGGCGGGCTGATCACCACCGACCTCGAGGGGCGCATTTTATTGGTGAACCGCGCGGGGGGAGAGATTACGGGCATTTCTCCCGCCGCATTCCAGAGCAAGCAGATTCGCGAGGTTCTCCCCGGTTTCTGGCTGACGGATGCGGATACGGGAACGGGATTCCTTGCATCGAGAAAAGAAACGGAGCTCCGTACGCCGGACGGCGACCGCAAATTCCTGGGAGTATCGGTATCGCCGCTACGTTCCGGCCAGAACCAAATCAGTGGATATGTTTTTAGCTTTCAGGATCTGACCGAATTAAAGCGCCTGGAACACGAAGTCGCAACCAAGGAGCGAATGGCCGCGGTAGGCCGCCTTTCCGCGGGAATTGCCCACGAGATCCGTCAGCCGCTGACGGCGATGACCGGGGCGCTCAAAGAGCTCGCCCGGCTGGCGCCTCTCGACGAAGATGATAAGAGGCTGGTGCAGATTGTGAGCCGCGAATCAGAGCGGTTGAACCAGATCATCACCGACTTCCTGGATTATTCGCGGGACAAGCAGTATTCATTTTCAGATACGGACGTTGCCGCCCTGATTGATGAGACGCTGACGCTAATCGAGCGGGAACAGGGGGCGACTGGAACATACCGAATCGAGCGGCAATTCGCCGCGTCGAACGCGCGCGCGCAGGTGGATCGCGACCGTATCAAGCAGGTGTTTTGGAACCTGTGCAACAACGCTCTGAGGGCCATGCCTGAGGGGGGTACGCTGACGGTGGGTTTGGATGCGGATGCCGACTGGGTGCGCATCGGAATTCGCGACACGGGCATAGGAATGGATGCCCGCCAGGCGAGCAAACTCTTCGAGCCGTTTCAGTCGGGATTTCCGCAGGGAACTGGGCTGGGGCTGGCTATTGTCTACCAGATCGTGCAGGCGCACGAAGGGCACATCCGCGTGGAATCGGAGCCGGCGCACGGCTCGGCATTTGTGATTGAGCTGCCGCGCCGCGGCGCCACTCGCTTCGCCGGAGACAAGCAACACGAAAATGGCGAGGCGCGCATGGTTTCAACGGGCGGGAGCAATTAAATGGCGCAATTGCTCATCGTGGATGACGAACGCTCCATCTGCGAACTCCTCGAAATCACCTTTCGCAAGGAAGGCCACCGTGTAGACATCGCCGCGAGCGGCGAGGCGGCGAAGCGCCGCCTGGAATCGCAGATCTACGACATCGTTATTTCCGACATTCGCATGCCAGACATGACTGGCGTCGAGCTGCTCCAATACGCCAAAGAAGTCTCGCCTGGTTCGGTGTTTATTTTGATTACGGGCGTGCCAACGCTGGGAACGGCGATCGATGCGGTCAATTTCGGCGCCGACCGCTATGTGATCAAGGGAGACAAGCTCCTCGATGAACTGAAACCCGCCGTCAAACAAGTGGCGGAGAATCTGAAATTGAAGAAAGAAGCGGGAATTCTTCGCCGCGAGATCCGGCGACTGACGGGACTGGATCACATTATCGGAACGAGCCCGAAGATGCGCGCGATTTTCGACTTGATCCAGACGATTGCGCCGCAATCGAGCCGTGTGCTGATCACCGGCGAAAGCGGCACCGGGAAAGAGCTGGTCGCGCGGGCGATTCACGAAAACAGCGCGCGCAAGGACGCGCCGTTTATCACCATAAACTGCGGAGCGTTTCCCGAGACGCTGCTCGAATCGGAACTTTTTGGTTACATGAAAGGCGCGTTCACAGGGGCGAACGACAATCGTGCCGGCCTGTTCCAAGCTGCCGACGGCGGTACACTCTTCATGGACGAAATCGGCAATATGAGCCCGACGATGCAGGTGAAACTGTATCGCGTGCTTCAGGAAGGCAAGGTGAGGCCCGTTGGAAGCACGGAAGAACGCGATGTGGATGTGCGCGTGATCACCGCAACGAACCGCGATCTGGAAAAGGAAATTGCCGAAGGACGCTTTCGCGAAGACTTGTTCTACCGCCTCAGCGTTATCCCGGTGCATTTGCCGGCGCTCCGGGAACGTCGCGAAGACATTCCGCTGCTCACGCGCCATTTCCTCGAACGCTTCCGAGGCACGACGGGCAAGCGTATCGAAGGCATTGAGCCTAAGGCCATGGAGCGCCTTGAGGCTTACGAATGGCCGGGCAACGTCCGCGAACTCGAAAATACAATCGAACGCGCGGTGGCTCTGGAAACAGGCAAGAAAATCTCGCCGGAAGGCCTTCCCGAGCGAATCACGATGTATTACCAGAATCACTTCGCCGAGCGCCAGCTGCCGTCTCATTCGCTGCGGCTAATTCCTGACGGGGGCATTGACCTCGAAAAACACGTGGCAGAACTCGAACGGGCATATCTCCTGGGCGCGCTCGAATGCGCTGGCGGCGTTCGCACCAAAGCCGCGCAACTCCTCAAGATGACTTATCGCTCGTTCCGCCACTACGCCAAAAAGTACGGCATTTAGCGCTCCGTTCTGAACCATCATGACTTTTTGCGTCGGCAAATTGTTCCGTCATGAACCGCATTTCCTTTCCGTGCTTTTCAATAGCGTTGCGTTCATCTCCCAGATGAGTGTGAAGCACATGATCTTAGAGATTTTTTCGCAGCCGCGTCTGGAATGTTCCAATACGCAACGCGCGCGTTTACGGGCTCGTTTCCGCGACACATTACGTTAGTTTGTGCCTGCAATTCCAATCGTTTCACTGAACCGCTCTGAAACTGCCTCTCAACTCTAGCTCCCCATAGACATTGCGCCGACATTTTCCTGCCGGCTCTTGGGCCAAGCACGTGCCTTTAGTCACTGTGGCAACGCCACCAGAAGTCGAAAGATTCTGGAAGGCTAAAAAAAGTTTTAAGGAGAGCAAATGAGAATCAGGAGCAAACAGAAGGGCTTTTCATTAATCGAGCTTTTAATCGTCGTAGCGATCATTTTGATCATCGCGGCGATTGCAATTCCGAACCTGCTGCGCGCGAAGATGGCGGCCAACGAAGCTTCCGCCGTCGGCTCGCTCCGCACAATCACGACAGCCGAAGTATCGTACAGCACGACGTACGGCACCGGCTATTCACCGATTGCTAATTTAGGAGGCGCCGCTCCTTGTACAGCGGTTGCCGCCACCGCTTGCCTGATCGATCAGGTTCTGGCTGCGGGCACCAAGTCGGGCTACACGATTGCGACCCCGGTGCCAGGAGCAATGGGCACGATTGCCGCTCCTAACGTGTCGTTTGTCGCCACGGCAGTCCCGGTGTCAGTGGGCCAGTCTGGGCAGCGTTCATTCTGCACCGACGAGTCCGGCGTGATTCGATTTGACCCTGCAGGCGGAGCAATAGCAAGCCAGGCGGCTTGCCAGTTACTTACGGCTCTCCAGTAAATCGGCTTAACCGGGGAGGGAGAAATTCCTCCCCCTTTTTCTTGATGCTTTTTAGAAGCAACACCTGACGAGTGGCATGGAGAGAAGAGGAAGATCATGTTCCGCATCCAAGAAGATCATCTAGCAACTAACAGGGCCACGCGGTCCTCCGGATTTTCCCTGATTGAGCTTTTGATCGTGGTCGCCGTCATCTTGATTATCGCTGCAATCGCCATCCCGAACTTCCTTCGTTCCAAAATGGCCGCGAACGAGGCAGCCGCAATCGAGAATACGCGCACAATCACAACATCGAATGTCGTCTATTCCACTACCTACGGCGTCGGGTATGTTGCAAATCTCGCCAAAATGGCGACACCGTCGCCCGGGCCGGTCACGGCGAACGCCGCCGGTCTACTCGACAATATTCTGGCCGGGGGCACCAAGTCGGGCTACGTATATACGTACCTCGCCGGCCCCGTGAGCGCTGGTGGAACAATTGATGCTTACACCCTGCAAGCGGACCCGCTTACGCAGAACATAACCGGGACGCGCCATTTCTTCGTCGATGCCACCGGAGTCATCCGATTCAATTCCTCGGCTGCCGCTGGGCCCACTGATACCCCGGTGCAATAGGCCGCAGAGGGCCTGTTACCAAATCCTGCCCGCACAGCCAATTTCCTCGCGTTTCTGCTCCCGTTTGCCACTGCGTCTTTAGTAGTTCTCGGCTTACAACGCCTCAGTGTACGATTCTCGCGTAAGTCCACTCGATTGTTTCTCAAACACCGTAGAGAGAGACTGAGATGGAGAAGCCAGACGTGAATCGGCGTCGGTGAACGACGTTTTTTGTCATTTTCCGCTCTCAGGCCGCTCTACGGTCAGCCGGATTGGCCATGCCGCAGGTTGACACTTTAATCTAAGCTGCTTATTATCAGTACGATGTGCAACGTGCGCCATTGCCACGCGTTTCATTCTGGTACTGGAACCAGACTTGCACTGTTTCACTACGGCACGCCGCCAAGAAGTCTTAAAGAGATTCTGGCAGGCTTAGAGATCACTCAAGGAGAACACATGAACAGGAAACAGAAGGGCTTTTCGTTAATTGAGCTTTTAATCGTTGTGGCGATCATCTTGATCATCGCAGCGATCGCAATTCCGAACCTGCTGCGCGCACGCATGGCAGCGAACGAGACGTCCGCAGTCGGCTCGCTCCGCACCATTAATACGGCCGCGGTGAGCTACTACTCGACGTACGGCGTTGGTTTCCCCAAGGACTTGCCCACGCTTGGCGGAATCGCTGGCGCAGCCGCTACCTGCACCGCAGCGCAATTGATCGATCCGGTTCTGTCGGCAGGTGTGATTGCACAAAAAAGCGGCTACTTTGTTACGCTGAATCCCGGAGCCCAGGCTTATGCCGGTCCACTTCCTGCGGGTTGCGTCGCGGGCTTCACGGACGGCTATGAGATCACGGCTTACCCGATTAGCATAGGTACCACAGGCCAGAACAGCTTCTGCACGGATGCTTCCGGTGTGATTCGAAAGGATCCCTCTGGCGCGACGCCCGCTGTGGCGGTACAGTGCCCTGCGGCAATGGTTCCGTTGCAGTAACACGGTCAGTGCTGAAAAGGGGAAGCTTCGGCTTCCCCCTTTTTTTTCGAATAGCGATTGTGAAAAAGGAAGAAAATCAAATGGTAACGACGATCCAAACACGGACAGAATGGCAACGCCAATCTTCGAGTCGAGGATTCTCGCTGATTGAGCTGCTAGTGGTTGTCGCAATCATTCTGATTATTGCCGCGATTGCTATACCGAATTTTATGAAGGCGCGAATGGCTGCGGATGAGGCAGCGGCCGTGTCGAACGTTCGCACCATCACAACCGCTGCCGTCGCCTATCACGTGACTTGGGGAAATGGTTTCCCTCCGTTGCTGGTCGCGCTTGGGGGTGTTTCTGGCGCCCCCGCAACGTGCAACCAGGCCATCCTGATCGACAGCGTTCTGGCGACGCCGCCGAGTCAAAAGACTGGCTATACGTATGCGTATACGGGTCAAGGACCAACGGTCATTCCGCCGGCGGGCGCGGGCTGCGGCGCTCCGGGATACGAGGCTTATCTTGTCACCGCGACTCCTATCAGCGTCGGGACGACCGGCCAGCGTAGCTTTTGCAGCACCGAGCCTGCGGTCATTCACGCCGACATCTCCGGCGCGCCGATAGCCAGCCCCGCTGCGTGCGATGCTTTGCCCGCCTTGCAGTAGCCTGTGCTCGATTCCGCCCGTCGTTTGTTTCTGTAGGGGCGGGTTTACCCCGCCCGCATTTGTATCTTACCCATGTTGCCGCCCGCTGCGGTAAAATCGCGCCGCTATGGTGAATGCTCTTCCTCGCCGCAAGCCGAACCGCCTTCCGCTGGCTTCTTATCACGGCGCGCGCTGTTATTTTGTGACTATCTGTTGCCGGGAACGCAAGCCGTTTTTCGCGCGTGAAGAGCTTGCAAGGGAGCTCGCACTTATTTTGCGGGATACCTGCGCAAGGCATGGCTTCGACATTCATGTATATTGCTTCATGCCCGATCACCTTCATGTCTTGCTCATTGGCAACCGCCCCACCGCCGCTCTTCTCCTCGCGGTGAGGAGCTTCAAAGGTGCCGCGGCCGCGCGCGCACGACGTTTGCAGATTTCGGCTCTCTGCAGAAGGGATTTTATGACCATGTCATTCGTAGCGAAGAATCCTTGAATCGCGTGGCCTGGTACATTTTGATGAATCCCGTTCGCGCCGGTTTGGTTAGGAACGCTGCGGAATGGCCGTTTTCCGATTGGGTGGTGGCAGGTTGGAGAACGAAGGAGGCCCCTGTAAAATCTTATCTCTCGCCGTGGAAATCCGTGTAGGGGCGGCTTTACGCCGCCCGCCTGCGCATCGACATGCGCGGCTGAAAATTCGGGCGGGATGAAGCCGCCCCTACACGAACGGCATTCCTGCTAGACTTCATGCATGTCTATTTTGCTTTTTGTAAGCATTTTTGTTCTTTCGCTCCCTAACACGCAGACCAAGACCGCGCACGACGTTGCGCGGGCGCTCGAAGCGCATTACCACCACACCAGGAATATGTCGGCGGTATTTCTGGAAACGTACAGGTCAGGCGGCGCCGGAATGCGGGCGGAAAGCGGCAAAGTTTATTTCTCGCGGCCCGGACGCATGCGTTGGGACTACGATTCGCCGGAAAAGAAGCTGTTCCTGGTTGATGGCAAGAACGTCTGGTATTACGTGCCCGCGGATCACACGGCCAGCCGCACTTCCGTCAAGCAAAGCTCCGACTGGCGCACGCCACTGGCACTGCTGGCCGGCAAGGTGAATCTCGAGAAGCTGTGCGGCAGCCTGAAACTGGCTCCCGTGGCGGAACAGCCCGCGCCGCACCCGTCCAATTCAAATGACGCAGCGGAACGCGCTACAGAGGCTGGCAACGAAGTTCTCGTTTGCCAGCCGCGCAAGGAAGATCGGGATGCCTTCAGCGAAGTGTTCTTTGAAGTGAATCCGCGCGATCAATTGGCGCGCGTGACCATTCGCCAGCCGGGCGACATCGAGACTGAGTTCCGATTCGGCGATTGGCGCGAAAATATACCCATTGCAGAATCCGAATTCCATTTCGAGCCGCCCAAGGGCGTTGCAATTGTGGACGATACCTCGCTCGAAAATCGCGCGCAATAGGAGCGGCATTCATGCCCGCCCTTTTTTGCGTGAAGGATTGTCTTCGTACGGACGGAGCTTGCCCCGCCCGGGCGACCCAAGGGTCGCCCCTACGAACAGCGTAATCAGCGCTGCCTGGCGGCGTGGGCCGACCAGCAGGGGTTGATTGGCGTTTCCGTTGCAAGCCGAAGGCCGTGCGCGGTCCGGACGGGCACCGGACCGCGCATCACCGAAAACGAAAAAATTAGTGTCCTGACAACCGCCATCTTCAGAAAATGAATTTTACGGCGAGCTGCAAAATGCGCGAGCCGGGACCTCCGTTAATGTTCGTGCTTGTTGCTCGGCCGAACGACGGAACCGGATTGAGGCACTCGCCAAACGTGTTCGTCGTTGTGCCCGTGCAGGTCGCGCCACTCACAACGTTGAATTGAGTTTGGTTGACCCCGATGATGTTGGCACGATTGAACGCATTAAATGCCTCGGCGATGAACTGCAGCTTGTAGCGCTCCGTAATATTCACATTGCGTGTGACGCGCGGATCGAGCGAGATGAATTTCGGGGTATAGAACGTATTGCGTCCCTGTCCCGGCGTGCGATCCGTACTTCGGTTGCTGTCGCCGTTCAGATCGAATCCAAGGAAGCCAGAATAGGGCTGACCGGATTCCGCCGTGAAAATGCCGCTGAGCTCCCATCCGCCCAGGACGCCACGGGCAATCGCCGAAGACATCCCGCTCGCGTAGTTTAGATTCCACACGCCGCTCAGAACAAAACGGTGGCGCTGGTCATTGATGCCGGGCCCTTTGTCGGCCCGAATGTTCAGCGGATCGGAAACCATCTTCGTGTCGTCGAACGAGAATGGCACCACGGAAGTGGCGTCCGGGGCGTCGTCGATCACTTTGCCAAAGGTATAGCCCGCCGTGAGCTGATAATTCTTTGCAAAGCGTTTGTTCAACTGCACCGTCATGCCGTTGTAACTCGAATTCGCGTTGCTTTGGAATTCTTCGATACGCGAGAAATTCGGGAACGGGCGAGCGGGATTGCCGAGGGGCTTGCCCGTTTGCTGCGGCATTTGGTTGTACGTGAGCACGGTGCTCGTGCCGACGACACCGATCTGCTGCTGAATCTCAGGTCCTTGCAAGTTGACGTCGATGGTGCGCGTCAAGTGCGTCCCTTTGACGTGAAGATACGTTATGGAAACGGCTGTATTGGGATTGATTTCGTATTCCGTGCCAAGGCTGAACTGCTGCACATTGGGCTCTTTGTAGTTTTTCTGGAAGCCAAAGACGATCGGCGGGCTCGCCGTGCCTCCGGTTGGCGCGGCGCAACTGGGCGACTGTGTGGGCGCGCCGCAAAGATTGTTCGGATAGGTCGGAATTGATGGAGTAGAAGTCGGGAAGAACGTCAACGTCGTGACGTTCAAGCCGTTGTTTGACATGGCCGTGCCCACGGTGATTGCTGGTGTGCGTCCATAGTACATACCGTAACCGCCGCGGACCACCAGCCGGTTACTGGCAAGCGGAGTCCACGCAAAACCGAGGCGAGGGCCGAATTCGGTGCGCTGGTTGTGAATCTGATTGGTAGTCACGCCTGCCGCGGCGAGTTGCGGATCAGGATTGAGCGTCGGCGGCTGGGCAATCTTGTCGAAATCGTAGCGCAGCCCATAATTCAGCGTCAGATTAGGACGCACGCGCCACTCGTCTTGCACGAAGCCGGAATATTCGGAAAGATTAGGGCTCGTAGTGGGTCCGGTCGTGCCGGTTCCTGCGAATGCCTGCACAAATGTGTCATTCGCGTCGCCGCCCGTAAAGCAGCCCGCGCCGCCACCGTTCAAATTGCAGCCGAAGGCCTCGAGGCTGTTGAAGGTGTACTGGCCGGAGAAATTGCCCGGGAAAAAGTTGGCGATGCGGTCGATCATGATGTGCGCGCCCGTCTTGATCGTGTGAGCGCCGTGAATCCATGAAATGGCATCATCGAATTCGCCGCGCTTGATATTGGTGAATCTTGGGCTGAAGAAGTTGCGCCCCGCAGTCAGAACGGTGACGCCGGCATTTCGTACGGTGACCTGTGGCAAATCGCTATTCGCAAATCCCGGCTCGTTGTCGCGGGCGTAATTGAATTGGAATACGTTGACGAGCGTGGGACGCAGCGTCGAAGTCAGAGTCGCGGTCAGCGTGTCGGAAGTAACGTCCGATGCGCCGGTATGCTCGGACGAATTCTGGGGACCGCCGCTTTCGAGGTTCAATCCGGTGAATCTCTGCGCGTTGTAACGCGCGGAAAGCATTTCAGTCGAGCTGATGTGCCAGTCCACTTTTGCCAGATAAACGTTCTGGTTGAAGGTGGAACTCCAGGAATTCGCGCGAGCTGTGAGGTAATTGATAGCCGTGGTCTGATTGGCCGTGCACGTAACGCAGAACGGCGCGCCATTCAGGAAAACGAAATTAGCGACCGTGTTCCGCTGGCCATCATAATCGAAGAAGAAAAACAACTTGTCCTTCACGATCGGGCCGCCAAGGTCGCCGCCGAATTGGTTGAAGTGGTATGGCTGGCGTGGCTTGCCGTTGGCGATTTGTATCGGATCGTTGGCATTCATCGAACGATCGCGATAAAACTCGAAAGCCGAGCCGTGGAACTGATTCGTCCCGGATTTGGTAACTACGTTAATCACCGCGCCGCCCGCGTTTCCAAGTTCCGCGGAATAATCGTTTGAATTGACCTGAAATTCCTGCACGGCGTCCTGGCTGAATTGATAAGGCGCGCGGCCGGAGCCGGTACGTCCGAGCGTCTGGCCGAAGAACGTGTTGTTGTTGTCCGAGCCGTCGACCACAAGGGAATTCAGTGTGCCGCGCTGGCCGGCGAAGCTGATATCTCCGCCGCGGTTATCGGTGGTGACGCCGGGAGTCAGCAAGACGAAGTTGATGAAGTTGCGGCCGTTCGTGGGCAGATCCGCGATGGCGCGCTCGTTGACCGTGGAGTTGACTGCGCTCTTCGTGGTTTCGACGATCGGCGCTTGTCCGGATACCGTAACCGTCGATTGCTGGCTGGCGAGCGGCATTGAAAGGTCGAGCGTAAGCCGTGCGCCGACCGTCACGATAACGTTCTCCTGGGTCACGGTGGCCAGCCCCGACTTTTCGGCAACAATCGTATAGGTTCCCACGGGCACGACCAAAAACGTGTAGAGCCCGTCCGCGTCGCTGGTAGTCGTGAAGCTGATTCCTGTTTGCGTGTTCGTCGCTTTCAAATTGACGCCAGGAACAGCCGCGCCAGACTGGTCGGTGATCGTACCTTGAATCGAACCTTGATTCGCGCCCTGGCCAAATGCCGTTCGCGTCACCGTGAAAATTAGAAAGAACATTGCAAGACAAATCGAGAGCTTTTGAACCCGCATCGCATGCCTCCAGGGTGCCGGACCTTTTAGTCGTCGTAGAGGTCCGGAAAGGCAAGAATAATACGCAAGAACGGAGTCCGACGCAAATGGCGGTCGTGTTTCATTCCTCGCGGTGTGCAGATTGGGAGCGGAATTTCCGCGACAACCCCGCAGATTGAGAAATGACGTGTCAAGCGATCCTGCCTATTTACGCATGGACACAGGCAACCCCAGGGCTCCGCACGGGTTCTTTTCAATATGCTAAACTGGATAGATTAACCCGGAGGGCATCCGGCGTAACGCGCCTGTTATGGCTGAGTTTGTTTGCAAAGTGGGGGATACCACTGGGCACGTCTTCCAGCAACTGGAGACCGCCCAGACCGAAGTAGAAGCTCGCCAGAAGCTCGCGGACCGCGGATTTTATGTTTACACCGTCCGGCCCAATTTGAGTGTGACGCGGGCCTTGAGCGGCTTCCGCGGAGGACGCAAGCTCCCAACCGGCGATTTCCTCATCTTCAATCAACAGTTCAACACGCTGATCAAAGCGGGCCTGCCGATTTTGAAGGCGCTCGATTTGCTGGCTGACCGCGCGGCCCTGCCGAAGATTCGGCCGTTTCTGAACGATGTGCGCCTGCGCGTCCGCGACGGCGAACTGCTTTCGGATGCCTTTGAGGCCACGGGAGCATTTCCAACCGTTTACGTCACGTCGTTGCGCGCCGGCGAGAAGAGCGGCGACTTGTCCGGCGTGCTGGATGATTACATCACGTATCAGCGGGTCACTACGGGAATACGCAAGAAGCTGATCGGCGTGCTGATTTATCCAGCCATTCTGATTTTTGTGGCCTCGTGCATCGTTTCTTACCTGGTGGCATACGTCATTCCGCAGTTCGCAAAGTTATACAAGGATCTGGGCACCACGCTTCCGGTTCCAACGCAATTTTTGATAACCATCGTCGTGGGCTACCGAATCTGGCTGCTCACGTTTGCTGCCACTGTAATCTTCGGCGCGATTTTCCTGTTTTTGTGGTCGAAGACCAGTCGCGGCGGTATGGTGTTGGACCGGGTGAAGTTGAAAATGCCGGTTGTGGGCAACGTGTGGATCAAATTTCAGATGGCGCAGTTTACGAGAACGCTCAGCACTTTGTTGCGCGGGGGAACGCCCTTGGTGGCAGCCCTTGAGACCGCCGCGAACGCGATGACGAGCCGCCTGGTAGCCGGCTCCGTACACGACGCCGCCAAGCAGGTGCGCGAAGGCGGCTCGCTCCACGCGGCCCTGGCCGGCACGCACATGATTCCCGATCTTGCCCTCGATATGATCGAAGTCGGCGAAGCGTCTGGCGCGCTGGCTCCCATGCTCGGAAGCATTGCGCAATTTTACGAAGAGGAAACCAACCTGAAGACGGCTGCGCTCATCTCGATTATAGAGCCGGCTGTTCTCATCTTGATTGCCTCGCTCATTTTTTTCATCATGGTGGCGCTCTACCTGCCATTGTTTTCCCTCCAAGTTGGCAGCGGGGGATAAGGAATATAACGATGGCGACTACGAATCGAGATTTACATCCTGAACCGGCCCGCGACGAAGCGGCCGAACGCGAACGTACACAGACGCTCGCGGAGCGCTACCGCGTGCCTTTTATTGACATGACGGAGCAGAGAATCGATCCGGAATTATTCCATTCGATTCCCGCGGAGTTGATGTTCCGCTACAATTTCGTTCCTCTCGAGGCCCACAATAATTCGCTCGTCGTCGTCGTTTCGGATCCCAGCCAACTGCTTGTGAATGACGAATTGTCTTTGCTGCTCGGCAAGAAACTGATCATCCGCGTTGCCACCGCCACGCAGATCGGCGACTTGCTGAAACGCACGGAGCAATCCCAGCGCGTCCTCGACCAGGCGACGGAGGGATTCACGCTCCAGGTTGTCAGCGAGGAAGAGGGCGACGAAAACATTTCGATGGACAAGCTCACCAGCGACTCGGGCGTGAGCCCCGTCGTCCGCCTAGTTGACACCGTTATTTTTACGGCCCTCGAGCGGCGCGCCAGTGACATCCACATCGAAACGCGCAACTCCGAAGTCGCAGTGAAATACCGCATTGACGGCGTGTTGCAATATGCCATGCAGCCGCTGGCGAAGGAATGGCATTCCACAATTCTCTCGCGCATCAAAGTGATGAGCGAGCTCGATATCGCCGAGCGCCGCGTCCCGCAGGACGGCCGTTTCCGCGTGCGCTATAAAGGCCGGTTCATCGATTTCCGCGTCTCCATCATGCCGTCGATCCACGGCGAAGACGCTGTGTTGCGCGTGCTCGACAAGGAAACGCTGAGTGAGAAGTTTCGCACTCTAAACCTCGACGTAGTGGGCTTCGCCGAACATGATGTACGCAAGTTCCGGCGCTACATTCGCGAGCCGTACGGAATGGTGCTGGTCACGGGCCCCACGGGTTCGGGCAAGACGACCACGCTTTACGCCGCAATCAATGAAATCAAGACCGACGAAGACAAGATCATCACCATCGAAGATCCCGTAGAATATCAGGTCCGCGGCATCACCCAGATTCCCGTGAACGAAAAGAAAGGGCTGACGTTTGCCCGAGGCCTGCGTTCCATTTTGCGTCACGATCCGGACAAAATCATGGTCGGCGAAATTCGCGATCAGGAGACGGCGCAGATCGCCATTCAGTCGGCACTCACGGGCCATCTGGTGTTCACAACCGTCCACGCCAACAACGTTACGGACGTGATTGGCCGCTTCATCAACATGGGAGTCGAACCATACAACTTCGTTTCCGCCTTGAACTGCATACTTGCGCAGCGCTTGGTGCGCGTGATTTGTCCCAATTGCAAAAAACAGGTTCAACTTCCTCCCGAGGTGCTGCTGGAGGCGGGCCTCGACCCGAAGGAATGGGCCGATGTTGCTTTATATGAGGGCACCGGCTGCCTTGAGTGCTCCGGCAGCGGATTTCATGGGCGAACCGCCATCTGCGAGTTGCTCGACCTCTCGGACCGAATCCGGGAGATGATTATTGACCGCCGGCCAAGCTCTGAAATCAAGCGCGCGGCGAAGGAAGAGGGAATGGAGTTTCTCCGCGAGTCCGGGCTCGCTCGTGTGCGCGCGGGAATGACAACCCTGCGAGAAATCAATAAGGTGACGTTCATTGAGTAGCCTGACAAGCATTCAACCGACGGATCAGCGCAGCCGGTCGCGCGGACGTCTCTTCGGTTGGCTCGACGCCATGCCTCATCCGGCCACGGTGCTGGAAATTGCCGCGACGCATGTGGCGGCGGCAAGATGGGGCCGTGGTGCAACACATCTTTCGGCATTTGCCGCCGAGCCGTTACCCGAAGGCACGATCGTCCCTTCCGCCACTCAGCAGAACATTCTGGACCAGGATGCCGTGCGTTCAGCCATTCGCGGCGTGCTTTCTCGCGTGCCGGTCCACGGAGAGGAAGTCACGCTGCTCGTCCCCGACGCAGTGATCCGCGTTTTCATCTTGCCCTTCGAGACCTTTCCACGACGTGCGGACGAAGCGCGTCCTCTTTTGCGTTGGCGGCTGAAGAAAAGCCTGCCATTCGACGCGGAAGAAGCGGCCATATCGTGGATGCGACAATCCGGCCGCGAAGGAAAAATCGAAATTGTTGCCGCCGTGGCGCGCCAGAAAATAACTCGCGAATATGAATCCGCACTCGAAGCAGAAGGCATGTTCGCCGGTGTTCTCCAGAGTTCCACGCTCGCGACTCTGCCCTTGCTCGAACCCAATGTCGCCACGCTTCTCGTGCGAATGAGCGGCCGCAATTTGACGACCGTGATCGTTCGCGGGGAGACGCTCTGCGTATACCGTTCGACGGAGTTGGGTACGGAAACCGATGTGCTCAAGCCGCAGGCGGTTTTCGACGAGGTGTTTCCCGCGCTCGCCTTTTATCAAGACACGTGGGGCGGCAAGGTTGAGCAGTTGCGCATCGCGGGCTTCGGCGTGGGCGAGGAAGACTTGCGCGAAATGCTGGGACGCGAAATCGGATGTCCTGCGGAGCCTCTCGCGGCCTCCAGTGAATTCTCGGCTGAAGCCAGATCGCTGGTTGCGCAGGGCCTGGAATCTCTGGTGGGTTGGCAAGTTAATCGTGGCGCTTAGCGTCAATCAGGAGAATTTTGCAATCGCGTGAAGACTCGTTTCAATCTCGCGTCATCGCCTCTCGAAAACAACCGCCGGTTCATCGCGGGCGCAGCCACACTGGGAATCATTGCGGCGGCGGCGTTGCTTTTTCTTTCCGTCCATGCGATGCGCGCGCGCCGCATCAATGGCGCGATCCGCGCGGACATCAGCAGGCTCGAGGGTCAGATCCAAGCGTCGCAACGCGAACAAGAACGGCTCCGCGTGGCGCTTAAGGATCCGAAGACCGTCGAAGTGATGAATCGCGCCAAGTTTCTCAACAACCTCATCGAGCAGCGGACTCTTCCGTGGACAAAAATGTTTGCGGACTTGGAACAGATTCTCCCGCCTGGCGTGCGCGTCGTCAGCATTTCGCCGCAAATGGATAAAGAGGGCCATGTGAAAGTGATGCTGGTGATAAGCGCGGTAAACGACGAACAGAAGATGAAGTTCGTGCGTTCCATCGTGTCCTCGCCGGCGTTTTCAAATGTGCGGCCCACGCAGGAGAGTCACCCGGAGAAGGTCGCGACAGGAAACGCGGGCGTCGTTTTGCTTTCGCTGGAGGCGCAATACGCAACAATATGACGCCGAGAAACAATTCGCGGAAATGGAAGCTGGCTGTGAAGATCGCGCTGGCCTGCCTGCTTGTTCTCGATGGCGCGCTGATTTTCGCCAATGTACGGATAGCCAGTACAGCCCCGCAGTCGCAGGCTCAGGAGCGCAATCGTCTGGCGCAGAAAGAGAAACTGCTTGCGGCCGACGTCGCAAAGGGACAGGCCATCGAGAAGCATCTGCCGGACGTCGGCAAGGAATGCGACGCCTTCTACCAGCGCAATTTACTTCCTGCATCTTCCGGCTATTCGACTGTGATTTCCGATCTTGGCCAAATGGGCAAGGAGGCGGGAGTCCAGATCAGCGGCATCGGCTACCACGAAACAGCCGTAAAGGATCGCGGTCTGAGCGAAGTGCAGATATCGGCGGCGGTACAGGGCGATTATCAAAGCTTGATTCGTCTCATCAACAGCCTCGAGCACTCTCCGCGCTTTTATGTGCTCGACGGTTTGACTTTGGCTTCGGAAACGTCCGGGGCCATCAAGTTAAACATCACGCTCCGAACGTATCTGCGCATTTGACGCCATGACGAAGAAGACTCGATACGAACTCTATGTGCTGGGCGCGCTGCTGGTTGTCGCCATTGCCGCGTACGCGAGCCAATCCCGGAATTCCGTGTTCACGGGCGCCAGTGCCGGCGACGCCAGATTCATTCCGCTGGACGTGTCCGATCCCTCGCTTCGGCTCGATTTGCTCGACCGCATCCAGAAACAGGAATACAAAGGCCAGCATCGCAATATATTCAGCGCCGAGCCGTTGCCTCCTCCCCCATCGGTGCTGGCGGCCCAACAGGCCGCGGCGCGAGGCCCTGTGGTGCCCCCGCCGCCTCCTCCAGTCACTGTGCCGGCGACGTTTTACGGAATTGTCACCGACTTGCGCAGCGGCCGGAAACGCGCGTGCTTTTCCGCCAATGCGGATGACGTGTATATCGTCCCCGAGGGCGGAACGCTGCTCAATAATTTCCGTATTCTGACCATCGGCAACAATTCCGTGGAAGTAGAGGAACTTTCTTCCGGCCGCCGCACCACCCTGATGCTCGCGCAGCGAACGGACGACCCGCCGCAACAAGGACAACCATGACGTTTCGTCCAACCCCTTCAATCAATATCCGGCGTGCGGAAAAAGGTTTCGCACTGATTTTTGTGCTTTTCCTCGTTGCTCTTTTGATTGTCGGAGGTTCCGTGGTGTTTGTGAATCGTCTGACCGAGGGCAAGCGGCAAAAGGAAGCGGAGACGATCTGGCGGGGCCAGCAATATGCGCGCGCCATCGGACTTTACTATCGCAAATTCGGACGCTTCCCCACGAATGTCGACGATCTGGTGAAAGAACAGAATGGCGTTCGCTTTCTGCGCGAGCCGTATAAGAATCTTATGAACAAAGAGGACGGCTCGTGGCGCTTCATTTACGTTACACCTACGGGCCAGCTCATTGGCAGCGTGCGCTATACGTCTCTGCAGCAAATGGCCTTTCTCGATAAGCAGCGGCAACTGGGAATTGCCATGGGCGCGCCGGCTGCAGGGGGCCCGGCTGGGGTCCCAGGCGCTGCCACGGATAATTCGACTGGTCAACCGCCGCCGCAACCGCCCGGCCAGTCGTCGACTCAACCGGGAGTGCTTGGCGGCTCCGGTATTGCGCCTGGCAATTTGCCCGTGCCGCCGGGCTCATCAAGCTCGGCAGCGCAAAACGGCCAGCCACAGAATGCGCCGGGGACTCTCAGCGCGCCGAGTGGCCAGCAACCCGTGCAGCCTTTTTTTTCTCAGGGTTCACAAGCGCAAATGGGAACAAATCAGGGAATGAGCGTCAACGAATCCTCTGGCTCGTCGGAGCCGGTGATCGGCGGCTTTATTATTGGCGTGGCAGGGAAGTCCGACAAGTCTTCGATCAAAGTTTACAAAGGCGGAGTCACTTACAAGCAGTGGGAATTCATCTTCAATCCGCTTGAGCAAGTTCAAACGATAGGCACGGTGTTGACTACCAACGGAACTCAGCAGCAGGGAAGTGCTCCGTTCGGCATGCCTCAGCCGCCGCAACCCCAGCCTCCGCAACAGCCTCAAATCCCTCAGCAGCCATAGCGGGGATTCGCAGTCGCGCGTGGACGAACCGGCGAGCGGCCAGCACGAATTCTGAATGGAATTATCTTAGCGATTCAGCGAGGTTCGTTCGGCGGCTGTTCTGCCTTTAATTTGTTGAGCTTCTTGGTCACGCGGCGGATGTAGTTTCTTGTTTCGGGGAATGGCGGCACGCCTCCATATTGTGCGACGCGTTGTGGACCTGCGTTATACGCAGCGAGCGCCAGCGGCAAATTACCGTGGTACTGGTCAAGGAGCTCTTTCAAGTAGCGCGTCCCGCCCGCGATATTCTGCGCGGGATCGAAAGCATTGTTGACGGCGTACCGGCTCGCAGTCTGCGGCATGAGCTGCATCAAGCCCATCGCGCGCTTCGGCGAAAGCGCGTGAGGCGCGAAATTCGACTCCGCGAAAATCACGCTCGAGATCAGATTTTCGTCCACGCCGTTCCGCGCTGCTGCCGCGCGGATCTGCTTTGCAAAGGGCACGTCGAGCGTCGCGGCGCGCGGGAACGGGGCAAACATATCCTCAGGATCAAATCGCACGATCTCGCTCGACGGCACAACCACGCTGCCGCCCGCAACGTAGAGGACCACATTCGAACCCTGCCGTAGATAGCCCGTGATGTGCAGCCGCTCTCCCGAACGCAGCACAGCGTAGTCCGCGTGCGCAATCGGCGCCCCGAGCCCCGCCACCATCATTGTGAAGACGACGAGGACGGCATTCGTAATCATTCGTCGTAGAGTCGCACTTGCATTAGTTCTCATAATTGCCATGAATCCTTGTCCTTTGAACCCATTTATGCTCGCGCCGTTGCCTCGGCGACGTGGTGCGCTCTTGTCGGTTCCCAACTTCCGGCTAATGACTATCAACTCTCGATGCTTCGCCAAACGCATGCGCGCGAATCGCTGCCGCCACTCCAGCCTCGTCATTGGACGACGTCACCGCCCAGCCGAACGCTTTTAACTCCGCGGCGCTGTTGGCCATCAATACAGGCAGCCCCGCGAATTCGAGCATGTCGCGGTCGTTCCAGTTATCGCCAATCGCCATGACCTCCTCGCGCCGAATGCCGCGCCGCCGCGCCCACTCCGCCAGCGCCGCGCCCTTCGAGCATCCGCGCTCGATCACGTCGAGAATGCTCAAGTCGCGCTGCTCATATTCCGTCAGCGCCGTCGAAAAATCATTCACGCGCGGCATGGACTTGAGAGCTGAATGGGCCGCGCGCATCCGCGCGACCGAGCCGACAAACATCACTTGGATAGGATCTTCATCGAGGCTGTCTTCCAACGGCACGCATTCGGCGATGAATTCGCGGTTGCGCTGGTAATATCCGCCGCTGACAGGATCCTTCCAGTCGATGCGCTCAAAAACCAATTGACGCTCGCGCACACGGTCGAAAACAACCGCGGCTCCGGAGCGAAAATCAGCGGTCGCGGCCAGCACTTCGCGCGCCAGCGCCCGAGGCAGCAGGCGCCGCAAATGCGTCTCGCCTGTTTTCGATTTAATCAGCGCACCGTTGTTGACTACCAGCGTCAACTCGCACGGGAGTTGCTCGGAGATTAGCTTAGCAAAATCGAATCGCCGACCCGTAACAAGCATGATCTCGATGCCGCGCGCTTGCGCTTCGACGATCGCTTCGCGATTCGCGGCGGGCAATTCGTGGCGGCTGTCGAGCAGCGTCCCGTCAATATCCATGGCAATCAAGCGAATCGGCATCCACCCAATTGTACCGTGCCACTCGCCGGCGCCGGGCATTTGTTGCTGCGAGGTGTGCTAAACTTTTTCGCTTATGACCAAACCACTACAAACCACCATCACTCATCTGGAATGTTCCCGCTGCAAGAAGACTTATCCCCACAATCAACTGAAAAATCTTTGCGACTGCGGCGGCCCGCTCCTGGCGCGCTACGATCTGAAAGCCGCGAAGAAAACTCTCACACGCGAAGCCTTGCGCTCACGGCCCACAACGATGTGGCGCTACGAAGAGGTGCTGCCCTCGCGCGAACAGGTCACGCTTGGCGAAGGCATGACGCCTGTGCTTCACGCGAAACGTCTCGGCGCATCGATGGGCTTGCGGAATCTCTATATCAAAGACGAAGGCCTCAACCCCACGGGCTCATTCAAAGCCCGCGGACTTTCTGCCGCCGTCAGCCGCGCAAAAGAATTGGGCGTCAAAGTGCTGGCGACACCAACGGCAGGGAACGCGGGTGGTGCGCTTGCCGCTTACGCCGCCCAGGCCGGAATTCCGTGCGTGATCGTAATGCCCGCGGACACGCCTCTCGCGAACGAAATGGAATGCCGCGCATTTGGCGCGGACGTCCGCAAGCTCGACGGCCTGATCTCCGACTGCGGCAAATACGTCGCCGAAAATAAAGAGAAGAATGGCTGGTACGAAGTCACCACGCTCAAGGAGCCGTATCGCATCGAAGGAAAAAAAACGATGGCTCTCGAGCTGTGGGAGCAATTCGACGGCAAGCTTCCCGACGTGATTATTTATCCGACCGGAGGCGGAGTCGGCATGATTGGCATGTGGAAAGCGTTTGAGGAAATGGAAGCGATGGGCTGGATCGGGAGCGAGCGCCCGCGCATGGTCACGGTGCAAGCCGCGGGCTGCGCGCCCATCGTTGACGCGTTCGAAAAAGGCGCGGATAGCGCGCCGATGTGGCCGAACGCCGCGACGATTGCTTCCGGCTTGCGCGTGCCGAAAGCGATTGGCGATTTCCTGATTCTTCAGGCGATTCGCGAAAGCAAAGGCACTGCCATTGCCGCAACCGACGACGAGATTCTCAGCACCTCGAAAGAACTGGCCGCGAAGGAAGGCATCTACGCAGCACCCGAAGGAGGTGCAACCGTTGTCGCCGCGCGCAAGTTGGCGGAGAAGAAATGGATCAAGCCCAATGACACGGTCGTTCTCTTCAACACGGGCTGCGGCTACAAGTACAATGAAGCGTGGCAAAAGGCGCTGAAGACTTCCAGTTAAGTGCCAACAGTTCAAAGTCGAAAGTTTGGGAGAAGGCTGAGAGTTGAAGGCTGAAGAAATACAGTGACCGAAAGGCTGTATTACAACGATTCATTTCTGCGCGAGTTCGACGCGCAAGTGCTCTCGTGCGAACCTGAAAACGCGCGCTGGCGCGTGCGCTTGGACCGCACCGCATTTTATCCCACCTCGGGCGGCCAGCCATTTGACACGGGGAAATTAGGCGACGCGAAGGTCGTCGAAGTGCTCGACGACGAACGCGAGGGCAGCTCCGCCGAGATCATTCATTTCACCGCAGAGCCGGTCGCCGTTGGCGCGACCCACGGCTCGATTGACTGGCCGCGCCGCTTCGATCACATGCAGCAGCACACCGCTCAACACATGCTCTCCGCCGCGTTCGTCGAGCTGTTCAAATTCCAAACTGTCTCGTTTCATCTCGGCCGCGAAATTTCCACCATCGACCTCGCCGCGCCGACCGTCGCGCCGCGCCATCTCGAAGAAGCCGAACGCCGCGTAAACGAAATTATCTTCGATGACCGCCCCATTGCAGTGCGCTACGGAACTGCCGACGAACTCGCCGCGCAGGGCATTCGCAAAAAAGTCGACCGCGAAGGCACTCTGCGTGTCATCGACATTGAGGCGTTCGACCGCCAGCCATGCGGCGGCACTCATCTGGCGCGCACAGGACAGGGGGGAATGCTGCTCACGCGCAAATGCGAACGCCAAAAAGGGAATTGGCGTGTCGAGTTCGTAGCGGGCTGGCGAGCCCTTTCCGCCGCGCGTGGAGATTTCGCCACATTGCGCCAGGCAGCCGAGCATCTTGGTTGCGGGATGGCCGAGCTGCCGGAAAACGTGCGTAAAATTCAGGAAGAGCGCCGCGCCAGCCAGCGCGATGCCAAAAAATTAACCGAGAGCCTCGCGGAACTCGAAGCAGCGGATCTGCTCGCGCGACACACCGAAACATCCCACGACGGCAAGCGCAGAATTATCGTTTTTATTTCCGATGACGCAGCCTCAAGCTACCTGGCCATGCTCGCCGCCAAAATTGTCGTAACTCCGAACGTGCGAGTGATTCTCGCAAGCCGCGCAGCAATGGCGGTCGTTCTCGCGCAATCGGCGGGTCTCGACGGCGACATGGGTGCTCTGCTGCGCGAGTTGCTCGCGCCCGTTGGCGGCAAAGGCGGCGGCAGTAAGGTCTTCGCCCAGGGCAGCATCGCTGATGCCGCAGCGATTGGCGGCATCGTTGCCGCCGCGAAGTCCCGCATGTTGTCGTGAGATTTCACGCATGAGCAGATCAATACAAGTGTTATCGGTTCTTCATCAGCTTCAGGGGCCGCAGTTCGAGGGATATGTGAAGGACCGGTCTTATGAGTTGCTTGTTAAGCGTCTGATCGGTGAAGTCGATTTCGTCTTTGAAGAAGCAGGCGGTCGCCAATCCTTTGCTCAGGACTTCGCAAACGAGGTCCTCGAGTCGGGTCACTATTTAGACGTTGACCCACCGCTGGGCGAGCGGCAGCAGTATGGCATTGCGGAGAAAACAGGCGAGGATTTTCCGATCGATCCCTCCCAACTCTGCTCTGATGTCACGCCAGACATTTGTCATTGCGCGTTTGTCAACGAGCACCGAAAGCGCGAAGAGTTATGGCTGCAAAAGATTCAGAGTCAAGTTTTCGAGAAGGGCCTATTGATTTGTGGGATTTCGCACGGTTTGAGTTTTGCTTTTCGGTTGCAGTCCGCAGGATTTAACGAGGTAGAACTATATTCATATATCCCTTATAACAAGCTTTGCACACACGTGTGAGGATTCAGTTTTGAACCTAGATCGCCGTTGGTAGCGTCCCTTGCGTCTGCTAGAATAATTTGGCTCGGTGGGCGGCTAGCTCAGCTGGGAGAGCATCGCGTTCGCAACGCGGGGGTCGGGGGTTCGAATCCCCTGCCGTCCACCAATTTCTCCTCACTTCCCTTTATGTCCGACCGGGGAATGGTCTTTTCCTCCGCGTTCTCTGTGCCTCTGCGGTGAACTGTCTTTAAATTCCACGCCCAACCTCTCGCACGGCGTGCGTGTGTATAATGCCGCGATGCTGCGCCGCGCTGGGCAAATTGCGAAGTGGTTCCTTGACCCCGAATCGGGAACCTTCGGCCATCTCGGCCCGCGCTGGATTTTCCTGCGTGCGCTCGGCATAATTTTCTTCTCCGCATTTTACTCGCTCGTCTTTCAAGCCAAAGGCCTCATCGGCCCCAACGGTATTCTTCCCGCGAACGTTTATATCAATGCCGTTGGCCACTCGGTCCACGGTCTCGCGAAATTCTGGTTTGTGCCGTCGGTATTCTGGGCGAGTTCGACGGATCACGCGCTCGTTGCCGCCTGCTGGATCGGTATGGTCGCCGCGATTCTGCTCTTCCTGAATTTCTGGCCGCGCGCCATGACGGCCATTTGTTTCATCTGCTTCTTATCTTTCATTGCCACGCTGCAGGACTTCTCAAGCTACCAGTCTGACGGCATGCTCCTCGAAGCTGGGTTCCTGTGCCTTTTCTTCGCGCCGGCGGGATGGCGTCCCCGATGGGGCGAACTATCGCCGCCTTCGCGCGCGTGTCTGTGGCTGCTTTTGTGGGAGTGGTTCCGCATTTACTTCGAATCGGGCATGGCGAAAATTCTGGGCGGCGATCCCGAGTGGCGCCATCTGACTGCGATGTACGAGTATTACCAAAATGGCCCACTTCCCACGTGGATCGGTTGGTACGTGCAGCATGCGCCGCATTGGTTTCATTGGTTGACGGCCCTTGCGACGCTCCTCATGGAGCTCGGCATCGTCCTCATGCTCTTTCTGCCGCGCCGCTCCCGCCTCATCTGCTTTTTTATCGTTACGCCGTGGGAGATTGGCGTGATCCTCACGGCGAATTACGCGTTCCTGAATTACCTCGTGCTCGCACTCGGTTTTTTGCTGCTCGACGACCAATTCCTGGTGCGCATCGTGCCGCGCAACTGGTTCCCGAAATATCACGTAATGGTGGCCATGCGCGCCGAAGACACGCGCGAAGCGGATGCAGGAATTGTTGAATCGCCGCCGAGAGCTGAAACAAATATTTCACGCGTCATGCATCCGCTGCGAATGGCGGTTGCGGGGATTTGTTTTGCATGGATTTTCTACGCGACCACGATGCAGCTCATCTGGATGTGGGCGCCAGAGTTTCCTTCGCCAGAATCCAAAGTGCAGAAAGTGGTGCAATGGCCAATTGAGAAAATCGAGCCGTTTCGCATTGCAAATCAATTTGGATTATTCGGCTCGATGACGCGCGGCCGCTACGAAATCGAATTTCAAGGTTCGAATGACGCTGGCAAGACGTGGACCGCGTACCCGTTTCGCTACAAGCCGCAAGCGCTGAATGAAGCTCCGCGCATCTACGCCCCATATCAGCCGCGCTTTGATTGGAACCTGTGGTTCGCTTCACTGCGGAGCTGGCGCCAATATCAGTTCGTCGTCGGCACCGAAGAGGCCTTGCTGGACAATAGTCCCGAAGTCCTTTCGCTATTCGCGCACAATCCGTTTCCCAACGGTCCGCCGCAGGAAGTCCGCGTCGTCATTTGGCAATACTGGTTTACGAGCCTGGATGTGAAGCGTCAGACAGGAGATTGGTGGACGCGCAATTTGTTGGGTCTCTACGCGCCAACATTGATTCGTGAGCCCGATGGCCGATTCGGCGTTTTGCAGTTTCCGGAAGCCTTGCCGCCGCACGACTAACCCGGCCGCCGGACGCTCTAGCGCTACCCGATTCGCTTCAATCGCGCTATAATCGCCCGCACTTTCTCCGGAGGAATCTCCATGCGCCTTAACAAGCCTCTCCCACGTTGGTTGTCGTTTGAGCGGATGTCGCCGGCCCTGCTCTCCGGCCTGATTCTTTTCGCCGCAAGCTTTTTCACAGACATCATTCTGGACTGGATCGGGACACCTGCTCAGGCAAGGGTATTCAATCACCTGGCAATTGGGCTCATCGGTGCGCTCCTGATCGTGTTCTTTTTGTCGGCAAGTTACGAAAATCAGGTTTACGCCAGAGCGAAAGAAAGAATGCAGCTCGTTGCGGAAATGAACTATCGCATTCGCGGCGCGCTGAGCTTGATCGAGCAATCGGCGACTCTGGACGACCGGGATGAACGGCTACGCGGCGTGGATGAAGCTGTGCGACGTATCGACGTCGTGCTCACGGATTTTCTGCCCACGGTGGGCACTGCCACCGAGCAGCACAGTTCCTTCCTGCACTAAAGCGCAAGCACGCCTTTCTTGCCAGCGCATTCGCGTGCGCAATTCTTTACCGCGTTAGGATTGGCGAAGCGCTGACTTGCGCACAAACCCTGGCCCGATCCTTCCGACTCCGGCTAGCCGTGAGCCAGGGCGCGCGTAACTCTGTCACGTCGAGCGGCGCTGCTACTCTCTTTCGAGGTGGAAAATATCCACGACAATGTTCGTTCGCCTGTTCCACAGCACGATGTGGCCACCAATCACCACGTGTTCGCAATCGCGCGGAGGAGGAGGCAACTCGCGGTCCAGTTCCACCGGGACGGGCCGAATTTTACGGCGCAGTCCAGGCGGGAGCTCGCCGCGAACAACGAGCTGCCTTTCGAGTCCCGGCGGCAGGCGGTCGCGCTTCGCCAGTCCGGGCGGCAGATCGTCGCGGTCTTCGTGCTCCTGGTACCAGGAGCGCATGTCGTCGCGGTCATGCTGGCTGTACCAGCCACGGTGGTCACGGTCTTCGCCGTGTTCGTGATGATCCTTGTCATGTCCGTGCCCATGCCCATGCCCGTGTCCCTCACCTTGGGCGCGGGCTGCATTTCCGCTCAGCGCAAATATTGAAGCCACGCACACAGCCATCCACCATCGCATTCTCATGATTACCTCGCAGACCTAGAATTGTCTTATTTCATTGTATGCCTGCGGCGCGCGAATCACCGCGCAGCGCTCCGACCCCGTGTCCATTAATCACTGGTACCAAAGGACAGTTGTCGCGTTGCCCGTCCGTTCCGTCGACGCATAACGGCGTCTTTTCTTTGCGAACCCGCGGGCGTATCATGCCTCCGCGAAATTCAACGCGGGGGTCTCGAATGAATTGTGATTCGTCTTTCGTCAAAAGGCGCGCGGCACTCATGGCTGGCAGTACGCTCTGTTTGGCATTCGTCCTTTGCGCCGTTGCCTACGCCGCGCCGAGATTCACGCTCGAGCAGGTGATGAGTTCGCCGTTTCCGGACGAGCTTGTCGCGGCGCGCAACGGCGAACGCATCGCCTGGGTGTTCAATATTCGCGGCGTTCGCAATGTGTTCGTCGCGGACGGCCCGGATTTCAAGGGGCGCCAGGTGACGCACTACACGGAAGATGATGGCCAGTCGATTGCCAGCCTACGCCTGACGCCGGACGGCAAGACAGTTGTCTACGCGCGTGGTAGCGAGACCAATTCCGCTGGCGAAGTCGCCGATCCCACAAGCAGCGTGCAGAAGCCCGATCAGCAAGTGTGGGCCGCCGATGTGGAGAACGGCCAGCCACGGCTCCTTGGCGACATGAATTGCGCCCGCGAGGACTGCGAGGACATTGCGATTTCTCCCGATGGCCAAAATGCCGTCTGGCCCGCGCGGGACAAGCTGTGGATCGCGCCAATTTCAGGCGCGACGCCTGTCAAGGAACTCTGTTATGTCCGCGGCGATAATCTTGACCCGCAGTGGTCTCCCGACGGCCGCGAAATTGCCTTCACCAGCGTTCGCGATGACCACAGCTTTATCGCCATCTATGATTTTGACCAGAGCGCGCTGCGATATCTCCATCCGAGCGTCGATCGCGACAGCTTGCCCAGATGGTCGCCCGACGGCGCAAAAATCGCATACGTCAAAACGAACGGCCTTGAGCGCGGTCTGCCGCTGATTCCCCTGCGCCCGCAGCCTTGGTCCATTTGGGTTGGCGATCCTGCCACCGGGAAGGCGTCTCAAATCTGGAAAAGCGGGGACACGATGGACGATTCGATCCCGCGTCTGACCGAGTCCGATTCTTTTCACTTTGCGGCGGGGAATCGCATTGTTTTTGCGTCCGAAAAAGACGGTCGCAATCATCTCTATTCGATTTCCACGGATAGCGGCGAAGCGAAACTGCTCACTCCGGGCGATTTTGATGTGAAGGACGTCACGCTCAGCCCTGACGGAAAGACGATTCTCGAATCGTCGAATCAGAACGACGTGGACCGCCGCCACATCTGGAAAGTCAACGTTGACGGCGGCACGCCGCAGGCGTTAACCCAGGGGGAGACAATCGAATGGACTCCGGTCGAAACAGGTGACGGTAAATTTTTGCTATGCCTCGGATCGAGCGCAACTTCGCCTGCAATGCCATACCGAATTACGAAAAACGGCCGCGAAATGATTGCGCACGAAGAATTGCCCGCGGATTTTCCGTCTAGCCAGCTTGTCACACCGAAGCAAGTAATCTTCAAGAGCGAAGACGGTTTCGACATCCACGGCCAGCTTTTCGTTCCACGGGGCCGCACGGCACGGGGCCCCGCGCTCGTTTACATGCATGGCGGGTCCATGCGCCAGATGATGCTCGGTTTCCACATGATGGACTATTACCATTACGCGTACTCTGAAAATCAGTACCTGGTCAGTCTGGGTTTCGTCGTGCTTTCCGTCAACTACCGCACTGGCATCATGTACGGCCGCGCGTTTCGCGAACCCGCGGACGCAGGCTGGCGCGGAGCTTCCGAGTATAGAGACATCGTCGCCGCCGGAAAATATTTGCAGAACCTTTCCATCGTCGACCGGGACAAAATCGGCTTGTGGGGCGGCTCGTACGGCGGATTTTTGACGGCCATGGGGCTGGCGCGAAACTCGGATATTTTCAAAGCGGGCGTGGACATGCACGGCGTCCACGACTGGTCGGTATTCCTTCCGCGTTGGGAGCGGCAGAGCGAGGGTGCGCCGGACTTGAAGGATGCAATGAAACTGGCATTCAACTCCTCGCCGGACGCCTCGGTCGCAACATGGAAGTCGCCGGTTCTGCTGATTCAGGGCGACGATGACCGCAACGTGCCGTTCAGCCAAATGGTAGATTTAGTGCAACGGCTCCGCGCCCAACACGTTCCATTTGAGCAAATTGTTTTCCCGGACGAAATTCACGGTTTCCTGATGTGGAAGACGTGGATTCGCGCCTATGCTGCCACGGCCGATTTTTTCGAGCGCGTTCTTGTAAAGGGAGAGACGATTCCGCCGAGCCAGTAATGCACTCGCGAATTTCCACGGCGTTATATCGACTATAGGAGAGGCGCTTCGGAGCTTTTCGGCGACACGCAAGCTTGAGAACCCTCTTCGACCTGCGCTCCCGATTCACTTAAACGTTGAAGACTTTCTGACGTTCGAGCTTACTGTTGTTCCTCGGCAGCCTGGCGTTCCGCTACGATTTTCTTTGCATTGTCGTAGAGAGCCTTCGCTTGCGGGATCAAATCTTCGGCCTTCAGGACTTGCGCATCATCGTCCACGGCAACCTTGTAGCCCGCGGGAATACCTAAGGCGTACGTGAACGCTTCTCGCTTGATGTGATCTTTAATCCAGTCCAGATTGGCGCTGATCAATTCAGGCGTGTACTTGATGTGCTGCTTGTCGAGGAACCCGAAAAATTCCTTCATCACGGCGTCATCCACCGTGAAATCCTTGGTGATCGTCGGATGCGTGCCCATGAAGTAGCGTGTGAAATCGCCGACCCCGACAGGTTGAGATGAAACGAAGAAGGGATCGGCCGGGAAAAACACGCCACGCCCGTAAAGGAGCTGCTGAAAGGGATCCAGTTTCGGAGCCGGGTCCGGCACATCTGGGGTGATCCCGCCGCCGCCGTAGACTTTCCGCCCGCTGTCCGTCAGCTTGACTTCTGGCTCCTTATTCGGCTGGCGGTTGTATTCATAATCGTAGAGCGATACGTCCTTGTAATCGCGCTGAATCAGGCGTCCGCTGGGAGTGTAATACCGCGCCGTTGTCAGCAGCAGCATGGTGTTGTCGCTGAGCGGGAATTGCGTTTGCACCAGTCCTTTGCCGAAGCTGCGTTCCCCGGCCACAAGTCCGCGGTCGTGGTCCTGCAGCGCTCCCGCCACGATCTCCGAGGCCGATGCGCTCCCGCCGTTGACCAGCACAACCACCGGAACATCGTTGCCGCCGTTGCCGCGGAGTGCGTAGTAGCGCCGCTCGGAAGAATTGCGCCCCTTGTGCGAAACCACCAGCTGATCCTTGGACAAGAATAGGTCAGACATTCCCACGGCCTGCATCAGCAATCCCCCTGGATTGCCGCGAAGATCGAGGATCAAACCATCGAGGTGCGGGTAGTCGAGCTTTTTCAATGCGGCCTTCAGGTCGCTGTCCGTAGTCTCCGAGCTGAAGCCAGTCAGGTGAACATACCCTATGCCCGGTTTCAGCAATGTCGCGAATTCAACAGAGGATTGCGGTATTTCGTCCCGCATCACGTTCACGACGATCGGTTTCGGCCATCCTTCGCGGCTCAGAGTAATCGTCACCACCGTGCCCTTGGGTCCTTTGAGTATGTTCGCGACTTGAAGCGTTGTGAATCCAGTGCAGTCTTTACCGTCCACCTTCATTATGAAATCGCCAGGTCTGATTCCGGCTTTGTCGGCAGGCGATCCGGGAAACGGGGAAACGACTTCGATATGGTTTCCGTTGGGTACGATGCGCATTCCCACGCCGTAGTAATTGCCGCGCTGTTCTTCCAGCATCAGCGCCCATTGCTGAGGATCAAAGAAATTCGAGTGCGGATCAAGGACGTGAAGCATCCCCGGTATGGCGCCATCGTATACGATTTTGTCGGTGTCAATGGGTTCGGCGTAATTCTGCTGGACGATGGAGAGTACCCGGGCGAACGATTGCACCGATTCCTGCAGATCCGTGGCTCCCGCGGCCGTTGCCTTAAGCGACGGGCCGTAAAGTCCGCCTAAAATTGCTGCAACAGTCAGGATAATCGCTAAAAGAAAAGCCCCGCGTTTGTGCGATTCCATGGGTCCCTCGATGCGTCTCACGGCAGTATAGCACACATTTTCAGGCGGTTTGACACGCCTCTCAGCCTCTTCTATGATGCAAAAGAAGGCGATTGCGCACCCAAAAAAATGCTGAGCATGCCCCATCTTGTGATTATTTTCTTGGTGGCCCTGCTTGTGTTCGGCCCCGAAAAACTGCCTGAACTGGCGCGCACCTTCGGAAAAGCGATGGCCGAGTTCAAACGCGCAACGGGCGATTTGCGCGCCGGATTCGAAGAGCACATGCGCGAACTCGAGCGTGAAACGCGCATTTCGGAAGCAGCGAAGCAGCAGGCTAATCCCACGCCCGGACAGCCCGCGCCCGAGACAGCCACGCAAGCCGGCACTTTGCCGCAGCCTCCTGCAGTCAACGAAAACGCCGGCCCTGCTCTGCCGGATTTCGCGCAGACCGCCACGCCCGCCGTCGAGCACGAAAACTCGACTTTGTCTCCATCGGCCGCGCCGGAGTCTGGCACATCCAACCCCTCTTCCGATCTGCCAGCCCACGAGGCCGTCCCTGAGAAGGCGAGCGATGGCCACGCCTAGCCAGCCCGCTCTGCCTCAATCCAATCGCGGAGCAGAAGAAGATACCAGCGACAAAATGTCGCTGATTGAACATTTGATCGAACTGCGCAAGCGCCTCTTATATTCGGCGGTCGCCATCGCCATCGGATTTGTCATCGGATTTTCCGTGGCAAAATGGATCATCAACTTCGTTGCGCAGCCGATGGTCCATGCGCTCCAGCAAGCACATTATCCCGACAAGCTGATTTTCACAGGCCCCGCTGAGTACGTGAACCTCCTCATCAAAGTGGGCTTCTATCTGGGTCTCGTAATCGCGTTGCCCGTGATCCTCCATCAAATCTGGCTTTTCGTCGCGCCCGGCCTCTATAAACACGAACGCAAGGCCGTGCTTTCCTTCATTCTGTCTTCCGTTGTTCTTTTTCTCTGCGGAATCGCGTTCGCGTATTTCATTTTGTTGCCGTTCGTCCTCAAGTTCCTCATCACTTTCCAGGGCCCGCAAGGCCCATTCCAGCCATTAATCAGCATCAGCGAGTATTTCGACTTGATTCTCATCGTGATGGTTGGGCTAGGCGCAATCTTCGAGCTTCCCGTGTTGATTTTCGTTCTTTCAGTTTTTGGCATTGTCACGCCGCAATGGCTCTGGAAGAATCTGCGTTACGCCATTTTGGTTATCACCATCGTGGCCGCGATTGTTACGCCCACTCCGGACGCAACCACGATGCTCGTGTTCATGGCGCCGATGATCGGCCTGTATTTTGTCGGGATTGCTGTGTCGTACATGGTGTTCCGGAAGAAGCGAAAGCGTGAAATTGCCGAGCAAAGCGCGCAATAAAGCAGGGGAATCGGGAAGCAATGCAGAAGGCGGAGCCCAAAAAGGAGCACAAATGTTAGCAGGCTTACGAATTTCGCTGGCAATCGTGACGCTGGCGTGCGCCATGGGATGCAGCGCCGGAGGGAATAAATCGAGCGCCGTTGGATCAAGTAGCGTCGCAGCCGCTGGCCCGGCGATAGCTCCCCAGGACAAAGCCCCGGTGCCGCAGCAAACAGGTGGTTTCGACGGCCAACGCGCCTACGATTACACAGCGAAGCTCGTCAGCTTCGGGCCGCGCCCGTCAGGCTCCGATAACATCAAAAAAACTCAGGAGTACATTTCCAGCGAGCTGCGTGCCGACGGATGCCAAATCGACGAAAACGATTTTCACGCGCAAACGCCCATTGGCACGCTTGCGATGAAAAATATCGTCGCGAAAGTTGCCGGCGATGGGAAGAACGTCATTTTGCTGCTGACTCACTACGATACGAAGCGAATGGACAATTTCGTCGGCGCCGAAGACGGCGGCTCATCCACTGGACTGATGCTGGAAATGGCGCGCCTCCTATGCGGTAAAAAGCAGCCGGTAGCGATTTGGATGGCATTCCTCGACGGCGAAGAAGCCATGGTTCACTGGAATCAGGGTGTTGATGATCACACCTATGGCAGCCGCCAGATGGCCGCGAACCTGGAACTTACGGGTCAGCTAAAAAATATCAAGGCCGTAATTCTTGTCGACATGATCGGTCAAAAGGGCTTGCACATTTCCAGGGACTCGTACTCGACACCGTGGCTGACGGACCTAGTGTGGTCGAACGCCGCAAAACTCGGCTATCAGAATGTGTTCGTCCCGCAAACCTCCGGCACCGAAGATGACCATCAGCCATTTCTCGCAAAGGGCTTGGCCGCCGTCGACTTGATCGACCTGAACGATTACATCAACGAAGGTTACTGGCACACCGCACAGGACACCATGGACAAGATCAGCCCCAAGAGCCTCGCCATCGTCGGCCATGTGGTTTTGGCGAGTGTCGACGAACTCGAAAAGAAATTCTCGCGGTGACGCGGGACGAAAAGAAGCTTTAACGACGATTATCGTGAATGCCGCCGGAACGGCGATGCAATAACTCTATTTCTCAATGAAAACAATTCATGTACGTTCGGCGTCGTCGACTTACCCGGTGATTTGCGGTCGCGGTTCGCTCACGCGCCTCCGCAATCTCATCGATGACTTGCGCGAAGGCGGAGAAGTATTTGTACTGTCGTCGCCTCGCGTTTGGAAATTGTGGGGTCGCGGCGTTATGCGTCAACTTACGGACGTGCGGCGCGACCGCGTCATTTTATTCGACGATAGGGAAGCCGCGAAAAGCCTTTCTACAATCGAGGGAATTTGCCGCAAACTCGTGCGGGCCCGCGCCGACCGCCAAGCTCTGCTCGTTGCTGTCGGCGGCGGCGTCGTCGGCGACGTCGCTGGCTTCGCGGCTTCGAGTTACCTGCGCGGCGTCCGAATTGTCCACGTACCCACCACGGTTGTCGCCCAGGCCGACAGCGCCATCGGCGGAAAGACCGGCGTCGATTTGCCGGAAGGGAAGAACCTCATTGGCGCTTTTTACCCGCCTCAGTTGGTGCTTGCCGATCCGTCGGTCCTGCGCACGTTGCCGGCGCGCCAGTTTCGCTCGGGCCTCTACGAAGTGATTAAGTACGCCGTGACCGGCGACAAAGAACTTTTCGCATTTCTCGAGCGCAAATTCGATGCATTGTTGCGAATGGATACGCGCACGCTCGAATGGGTGATTGAACGCTGCATTCGCGCAAAAGCGCGCGTCGTCAGCCGGGATGAACGCGAGGCAGGCCTGCGTCAAGTTCTGAATTTCGGCCACACCATCGGCCACGCTCTTGAATCGCTCACGGAATACAAACTATTCCTTCACGGCGAAGCCGTCGCGTGGGGAATGTTGGGCGCAACGCTGATCGCTGTGGACATGAATCGGTTAGATGAAAAAGACGCTAGTCTCATCGCTTCGCTCGTCGCGCGTTGTGGACCTCTGCCGCGATTGCCTCGCATTTCCCCTGCCGCATTGTTGCGCGCAATCGCATCCGACAAGAAGTCGCGCGCCGGCCGTGTTCGTTGGGTATTGCCGCGTCGCATCGGCGCTGCCGATATCGGTGTCGATGTCCCGGAGAAAATGGTCGCGATGGCATGGCGCGAGCTGCCGGCATTTTTCGCCCGCGCGCGGCGGAGTGGCCGCGCGTGAATCGCGAAGTCGATCCTGTCGATTCTCCGAATGGCGCGGTTTTGCCCGGAACGCGCCCTCAAGGTACTCACGATGAACGCGAAGCGCAGCGTCGCGTTCGCGATATGTTTAGCAACATCGCGCCGCGCTATGATTTCCTCAATCATTTTTTGTCCGGCTCATTCGACAAACTATGGCGCAGGCGCACGGCAAAGAGATTCGCCCACATTTTGCAGTCGCCGAGCGTCCGCGTGCTGGATTTGTGTTGTGGCACGGGCGACCTGCTGTTTGCCCTTGAGCGCGAGGCCGCGAATTCCCACAAAGAACTTCAAGAAGCGCCGCATCGTTTCTTCGGTGCCGATTTTGCGTTGCCGATGTTGAGCCTCGCTCAATCCAAAAATAAGACCAGAAATAAAAACTGTCGCGCCCGCTTTTTGGCAGCCGATGCACTCGCCCTGCCGTTCCCCGACGCGAGCTTCGACCTCGTCACCACCGCATTCGGTTTTCGAAACTTGGTGAACTACGAACGCGGCTTGCGCGAAATCGCCCGCGTTCTGCGGCCCGGCGGGGAAGTGGGAATCCTGGAATTTTGTGCGCCATCAAACGGAGCTCTCGCGGCTCTCTACAATCTTTATTTCACCAGGATTCTTCCCAAAGTGGGAGGCGCGATCTCCGGAAGCGGTGAAGCGTATTCCTATCTCCCGCAGTCCGTGCGGAAATTTCCGCAGCCGAAACTCCTCGCAGAATGGCTCCAGGCTGCCGGATTTGAGAACGTGCAGTATGAACGCTGGACCTGCGGAATCGCGGCGCTACATCGGGGTGCGAAAAGCAGTTAACCGTTACCAGTCGAAAGTCGAGGGTCGAGGGCTCTGCAGCTCTTGACTGTTAACTCTCAACTCTCGACTGTCTCTTCAATTCTCCAGCCCCAGCGCCCGAATCTTGTGCAGCAGCGTCTTGTACGACACTCCGAGTTGCTCCGCGGCCCGCGATTTGTTCCACTTCGATTCGCGCAGCGCTGCTTCGATTTTGAACCGCTCCACATGTTGTACCGCCCGCTGCGCCACTTCCTCCAACGGGCCATCCCAAAGAAAATTGTCATCCAACATCCCGTCGGGGATTTCCTTCGCGGCAGGCCGCGGCAGGGGCAATTGCAGATCTTCCGCGCTGATTTCGTTCTTGTCCGCCAAGATCGCCGCTCGTTCGATGCTGTTTTGCAGTTCGCGCACGTTTCCGGGCCATTGATGGCCGCGCAATCGCGCGCGCGACGCGGTGGTGAATTTCAGCGCAGGCTTGCGAAACTCGCGGCGGAAGCGTTCCAGAAAATGCTCGGCCAGCAGAAGCACGTCATCGCCGCGTTCGCGCAACGGCGGAATCGTAATTGGCACGGACGAAATGCGGAAATAAAGATCCTCGCGAAACGTCTTCTGCTCCACGGCTTCCTGCAGATTCTTATTCGTCGCCACCAGAATACGCACATCCACATCGATCGCTTGCGTGCCGCCCACGCGCTCGAATCGCCGCTCCTCCAGAACGCGCAGCAGTTTGCTCTGAATCGCAAGCGGCAGTTCGCCAATCTCGTCCAGAAAAATCGTTCCGCGATGCGCGAGCTCGAGTTTGCCGATTTTGCGCGCCCCCGCTCCGGTATACGCCCCGCGCTCGTGCCCGAACAGCTCGTTTTCAACGAGGCCCTCGGGGATCGCCGCGCAGTTCAGCGCGACAAACGCGCAATCCTTGCGCCGGCTCAAATGATGCAGCGCGCGCGCGAACAGCTCTTTCCCCGTGCCGCTTTCTCCCAGCAGCAGCACAGTCGAATCCGTTGGCGCGACGCGTTGGACCATCTGGCTCGCCGCTTGCATTGACGGATGTTCTCCGACAATGCGCGGGAAGCCATAACGCTCCGCGTATTCCTCGCGCAGCAGCAAATTCTCGCGGAGCAACTCCTGCTGCTGCGCCGCACGCGCAATCAGCAATTTCAAATGCTCCAGATCAACGGGCTTCTGTATGAAATCAAACGCGCCATCTTTCATCGCGGTCACGGCGTCCTCTACGGAGCCGTAAGCGGTGATAAGAATAACGGGAATCATCGGATCGGCGCGCCGTGCTTCGCGAAGTACGTCCAGGCCGGATGCGCCGGGGAGTTTTAGGTCGGTAAGGACGGTAAGGTAACGCTTGTTGCGGACTTTATCGATGGCCGAAGTGCCGTCGGGAGCTTCATCGACTGTGTAGCCGGCTTTCTCCAGAGCCTTGCGCAGCATCGCGCGCAGCTCAGGTTTATCCTCGACGAGGAGGATTGCTTCCATTGTGCCGCGCTACTCTCTCGCCCAGCCAGGATCGCCGCCTGCTTTGCGCAATTCGCTCTCGAGCGTCGTGATGGCCTGCTGGTCGGCGTCAATATCCTTTTTTTTATCGTCGATGGCTTTTTGCTTCTTGATGATGTCGCTGCGATCCACCGACTGCATCAGGGCCTTGGTCGGATCAGGATAATATTGAACCTGTAGCTGATCTGATTCGCGTTGTAGGATGGAAAGTTCAGTTTGATCCTGCGCCAGTTTTTGCCGCGCATCCGCGAATCTCTTGCGCCATGTGGCTTCATCATTCTTCTTCCCCGAAGAACCCGGCTGGCCGGCGCCCGCGGCTTTATCGGACGAAGCAGAGGACTTGCCTGACGCCTCAGCCGACGTGCTGCCAACCACGGACACTGCTCCGGGTGTGGCGGGAATATTGTCGTTGGTAAAAACGGTTGACGCCTTCGGCGCATTCTTTTGCGCTTCGCGCGCTTTGCGCGCGGCTTCGACCAGCGGATCAGGTTTCGCCGCCCGCTGCGCTTCGGAAGTCTGAGTCTTCGATGGCGCGGACGTCTGTGATTGGCCGGATTGCTGCGTCTGCTGCGCCACAGAGCGGTGCGGTGAAACGAAAAACACAACAACTGCCGCCAGCCAGATTCCTTTTCGCATAGCCCTCACCTCGCTGTTTCTAAGCAGCATTTCGTCACCTGCTCCAGGCCGCATCGCCCCCGGCTTTGCGCGCGGCCTCCACCAGCGGGTCAGCCTTTGCCGGCGACGGCGAGGCCGAACTCGACTGCTGATTCTGCGCTTGCGCCCCGGATTGCGATTGCCCCGCAGACTGCGTCTGGGACGCCTGTTGAGCCACGGAGGCGTGTGGTACGCTGAAAAACAGCGCCACGGCTGTCAGCCAGATTCCTCTCCGCATAGCATCACCTCGGAAGCCCAATACGGATGCCTATTCCCCTTAGTTTAGATGCAGCCACGCCTCCAGGCAATTGGACAGCCTCCGGGCGCTACCGCAAAGGTAACCATAAATCGAATTCAGCGCCCCCTCCCGCGCGGTTGCGCACTTCCACTCGGCCCCCGTGCTGCAAAGCTATCTTCTGCACTAAAGCCAAGCCCAATCCGGTCCCTGCCGACTTCGTGGTGAAAAATGGCACGAAAATCTTATCCAGATCGCCGGCTGGGATGCCTGGCCCGTTATCGCGCACCGCAATGCATTGCCAGCGTTGTCCGGCATGGCCCTCCTGGCCGCCCGCGATCACCACCTCGCCCGCATGCCCATTCGACGAAGCAGCTTCCGACGCATTGCGCGCCAGATTCAGCAGCGCCTGCCGCAACAGCCCCGCGTCGCCGGAAACCGTGCCAAAAACGCCCTCGGTGCGAATTGTCGCCCCGGGAACCGCGGCGCCAATCTCATCCGCAACTTGTTCCACCACCCCGGCCAGCTCAAAATCCTCCTGCGACAGTTCCAGAGGCCTCGCGAAACGCAGGAATTCCGTCACCACGTGTGCAAGTGACTTTGTCTGATCCAGAATCTTCTCCGCGCTTTCGCTCGTCTCCGACGACGCCGATTCGCTGCGAATCATCTGTGCGTAGCCAGAAATCGTCGCAAGCGCGTTCTTGAATTCGTGAGCGATTCCGGCGGACATTTCGCCCAGCGCCGCCAAATTCTCCTTCCAGCGCATTTGTTTCTGCAACGTAGCCAGCTCGGTCAAATCGCTCATCAGGCACAGCGCGCCCGCGATTTTCTGTGTCGGGGCCGCGCCGGGCCCTTCGACCAGCGTATTGCGCACCGCGCGGTAGATCGGCGAAATCGTGACGCCCAGATGCCGCAGCTCGCCGGCAGGCGTCCTGTGCGGCACTTCGCCGCGCTGAAAAGTCTGGCCGTCATGCAAGCACGCGGTCAACATTTCCGCGAGCGCCGAATCCTCCCCCAGAATTTCCGTGTATCGTCGGTATTGCAGTCCGCGAATATCCAGATGTTTTTCCGCGGCCGGATTGGCCGAGCTGATAGTCCCTGTAGCGTTCACCAGAAGGAGGCCCGCGGGCATGTTGCGCGTCACCGCTTCGCTCAACCGCTCCGTTTCTTCCGCGCGCTCCTTCTCGACCCGATGCAGGCGCGCCAACTCCTGTTCCTGCTCGCGCAGCCGCGCAATCACGCCTTGCATTGAAGCCGTCATGAATGCCGACGGATTTTCGGCATTCACGCGGAAAGAATCCGCCGCCTCTTTCGAGTCGCGTCGATCTTCGCGCAGCGATCGCCGGATCAGGATGAAGCCCCCAATCATCACCAGGAAAATCAGCGCGACGAACGCGAGCGTAACAATGATCTCAAAGTTGAAATTTTGATGTGCTGGAGCGATGTCCATTGCGCGGTCCTACCGCATCACGAACAACGATTGGTACCACGTCACCACCGGCGTGCCAAAAAATACCACCAGCAGGGCAGCCGCTCCCAGAAATGTGCCGAAGGGCAACTCGTAGTCGGAGCCTTTCCGTGAAGACAAAATAAAAATCGCCCCCAGAATGGCCCCGAGCACGGAGCCGAGCAGAATTGTGAGGATCGTACGCCGCAGCCCCAGAAACGCTCCGGCCATCAGCATCATTTTCACATCGCCAAAGCCCATGCCTTCTCGCCCACGTAGCCGGAAATATCCTTCCCCAACCAGCCACAGGATGCCGCCGCCGACAATCGCGCCAATCAGGGCATCCGCGAAAGAAATAACCGGCATCGGTGGAGGGAACTCGAAAAAACGATTCGCAATCCACAGCGCCGTACCGTCGTCAGGGCGCACAAAGAAGCTGACAACCAGCCCGATGGCCAAGCCCGTCAAATTCACCGTGTCCGGAAGCAGCCGTTCGCGCCAGTCAGTAAAAATTAATACGACTAAAACCGCGCAGAACGCGGTCCATTTTATTGTCTCCACGGAATTGCCGAAGACCGCATAGCAGGCTAGAAAAAGCAGCCCGGTGAGCAGTTCGACAGCCGGATAAACGGGCGAGATGCGCATCTTGCACGCGCGGCATTTGCCCGCAAGGAAAAAATAGCTGAGCACGGGGATGTTATCGTAGGGCTTGATGGATTTTCCGCACCTGGGACACCGCGACGATGGCCGCACCACGGACTTGCCCTTTGGCAGCCGGCTGATGCACACGTTCAAAAAGCTGCCAATAATCAGCCCAAATAGGAAAACAAACACCGCGATGAATTGTGTCGGGAGCACGATTTCACTCTGCCACAAGCCCGCGCGAGCCTCAATAACACGCGCAAAACGCGTGCCCGATGCCTAACGCGCCAGCGTCTCCATTCGAAATTTGCGAAATCACATGATTTGGATGTCGCGCAAACGTCAGCTATATTTCTACGTTTGCTGACATGCCCTGGCTCGAACAAACAATACGGCGCTACGAACACCGCCGCTGGGCTGCCGAACCCAACCGGCCCGTGTTGCCATTTGCCTGGGGATTGGAGCATATAGGCGGCCGCGCCAACGAAAGGTACCCTCGAGAATTTCTGAATCGATTCGTCGACGAAACGTTGGCGAATAGCGACGCCTGGTTCGCCTGCGAAACGCCGGTTGATTATCAACTCGAAGCCGAAGCCGACGGCGTCCCATGGAACGGAGTCCTCACGTTTACCAGTGCCGTCCACTCTCCATGGGAAGAAAACAATCGCGTCTATGCGCGTTTTCTCCCCGCCGACAAAATCGGTCCCGCCGTGGTGGTCCTACCTCAGTGGAACGCGGATTACGGCGCGCATATCGATATTTGCCGCTGGCTCAACCGCCTCGGAATCACCGCTCTGCGATTGAGCCTGCCTTATCATGACCATCGCGCCGTGCCGGGCCATTCCAAAGCCGACCACATCGTCGGCCCAAACGTCGGGCTGACGCTGCAAGCCAATCGTCAGGCCGTTTGCGACGCGCGCTGCTGCTTGCGATGGCTCGCCCAGCGCGGCTACGGTCCTCTGGGCATTTTGGGGACCAGCCTCGGTTCATGCATCTCCTGCATTACGGCCTCGCACGAACCGCTCATCCGCGCGGCCGTGCTGCTGCACGTCTCGTCTTATTTCGGCGACGTGGTTGCCACCGGCCTCACTACAATTCACGTCTGGGAATCGCTGAACGCGAAAGTCTCGCAGGATGAAATTCGCCGCTTCTGGGCGCCCATCAGTCCGATTCCGTATCTGGCGAAATTGCACGGAACAGACCAAAAGCTCCTGGCCGTCAGCGGGCGCTACGATCCCAACTTTCAAGACGAATTTTCGGAGGATTTCTTCTCAACCGCGCGTGCGAACGAAGTTTCGTGCAAGTCCCTGCGATTGCCGTGCGGGCACTATTCGCTCGGCGAAGCCCCATTCAAATGGATCGCGGGCTGGCGCTTTGGCAGATTCCTGCAGAAAAATCTCAGGTGAGCGTGTCCGAAAACCCCAGGGCGCTAGCGAAGTATATTTTGAAGCTCGCCTTTCGCGACAAGTTGCGCCACCGCCGCAATATCGGGCGCGAGAGCGCGGTCTTTGTCAACGACGCGCGAAACGGAGCGCACCAGCGCGTAAGCCTTTCGCGCCTCGACCCCCGTTTGCAGCGGCGCTTGGAAATCGATTCCCTGGCACGCGGCAAGCAGCTCGATGGCGATCACATTGCGCAGCGCGTCCAGCATCCGTTGCAGCCGCCGCGACGCGCTCATCCCCATCGACACGTAATCTTCCTGGTCACCCGATGTGGGAATCGAATCGACCGAATGCGGAGTCGCCAGCGCCTTCAACTCGCTCGCGAGTGACGCTGCCACCACCTGCGCGATCATGAATCCCGAATTCAATCCCGGGTCCGCCGTCAAAAATGCAGGCAGCAGGCTCGTGTGAGGGTTCGTCATGTGCTCGACGCGGCGCTCACAGATTCCCGCGAGCGTCGCCAGCGCGATGGCGATTTGGTCCGCCGCCATGGCCAACGGTTGCCCGTGAAAATTTCCTCCGCTCACCACTTCTCCAGAGTCCGCAAATACCAGCGGATTATCCGTCGCGCTGTTGAGCTCGATTGACAACGTCGTCCGTGCTTGCGAAAGCGAATCGCGCACCGCGCCGTGAACTTGCGGCGTGCAGCGCAGGCTGTAGGCGTCTTGAACGCGCGCGTCTTCCGTCGCTGATCGGTGCGATTCGCGAATTTCGCTCCCGCGATTCAGCCGCACCAGGTTGCGCGCGCTCGCCGTCTGTCCCGGATACGGCCGGATGCGCGAAATGCGCTCGTCGAAAGCCGCGGGACTCCCGCGCAGCGCGTCAAGTGAAAGAGCGGCGGCCACGTCCGCCGTATCGATCAGAATTTCCGCCTCGCGAACGGCGAGCGCCAGCAAGGCAAGCATCCCTTGCGTGCCATTCAGCAACGCCAGGCCTTCTTTTGCTTCGAGCCTCAGCGGAGTAATGTCCGCCTGTTTCAATGCATCGCCGCCGGATAATCGTGCGCCTTTGTAAATGGCTTCGCCTTCGCCGATAGCGACGAGCGCTAAATGCGCCAGCGGCGCCAAGTCGCCCGAAGCCCCAACCGATCCCTGCGACGGAATCACCGGCAGCACGCCGCGATTGAGCATCGCGAGCAGCGTTTCTACCACCGCCGGACGAACGCCGCTGAATCCTTTCGCCAGCGCATTCGCGCGCAGCAAGATCATCGCGCGCGTTTCATCTTCTGCGAGCGGCGCGCCAACCCCGCACGCATGGCTGCGCACCAGATTCAGTTGCAACTCGCGAATCTGCTCTGGCTGGATGCGCACGGTGGCTAGAGCGCCGAAGCCCGTGTTGATTCCGTAGGCGGCGACGTCCCCCGTCGAAAGCCGTTCAACCACTGCCCGCGACGCGTCCATCCGCGCCACTGCTTCCGGCGCCAGAGTCACTTCGAAGCCTTCGAGCACAATTTGATAAAGTTGCCCCAGCGTCAAATCGTTGCCGGAAAGCGCTAGCGATCTCTTCATGATTTGTGCGCGGTTCCTGCGGCGACGGAATCGCCCGCATGCGTCAACGGGAAATACTGGCGGTACTTTTCCGGTAAACTTTTTGGCCTGCCATGACGGTCGCAAATCACGTGCAGCGTTTCGCCCGTCGCGATCACCGTGCCGTAGGCCTCGTTGACAACCTCATACGCAAAAGTGATCGTGCGGCGCCGCGATTGCGTCACGGCAGTGCGAATTCGCAGCACGTCGTCAAATTTCGCCGGGTGTTTGTACGTGCAGCTCGCTTTCGCCACCACGACGAAACTGTCATCCTCGATTTCCATTTTCTTATAGCTGAATCCCAATTGCCGCATCAGTTCCACGCGCGCCACCTCGAACCACACGAAGAAATTTGCGTAGTAGACCACTCCCATCTGGTCCGTTTCCGCGTAGCGCACGCGAACAGTTGTTTCGCCTGCGACGGTCATAGGCCGCGCCACTCAGGCTTTCGCTTTTCTAAAAATGATGCCAAACCTTCGCGGAAATCCTCTGTGCGCCGAATCTCGGCGCTCTCGCGTACGGCGATGGCCAGGTCGCGCTCGATTTCCTTTTCATTCCAGCGCAAAATAATGCGTTTCGTCAGCCGCAGGCTCGTTGGACTTGAAGCAATCAGCAATTGCGCAAGCTCGCGCGCAGACTCCATCAGCTTTTCTTGCGGCACGAGTTGTGTCACCAGGCCCAGACGATGTGCTTCTGCCGCATCGAATATCTTCCCGGTCAGCAAAAGCTCGCGCGTGATCTTTTCTCCTACCTGCCGCAAAAGAAAAACGGAAACCACGGCCGGCAGAAAGCCGATGCGCACTTCCGTGTAGCCGAATTTCGCCTCCGGCACGGCAAGCGTGAAATCAGCGAGCGTCGCCAGCCCCGTTCCGCCTGCGATGGCCGCGCCATTCACGGCAGCGATCAACGGTTTCGGAAAGCTGTAAACGCGATGGAACATCTTGCCCATCCGCTCCGCGTCGGCCACGTGCTGCTCGTGCGTTTGCGACGCGAGCTCGCGGAGCGCTTCCAGGTCCATCCCCGCGCAAAAGGTTTTTCCCGCGCCTGTAAGAATCACGACGCGCGCTGGCCCGCGCTCCGCTTCATTCAACACGTTGAGCAGATCGCCAATCATCGCGGGCGAAATGGCATTGCGTTTCTCTGGACGATTCAGCGTGATGATTCCGATTTCGCCGTCGAGTTCGAGTTTCAGAGTCGTGTAGCTCATGAATTGTTTTCAGTTTGGTTTCGGCGCATCCACTTCGTGCGCATATGTCTCGCGAATCTGCCCCGTCAGAGCGCACGCCACGGCTAAGGATTTCGCGTCAATCCCAGTCGACACGCCGCGAGCGGCCAGCGTCGCCAGCACAGCTTCCGTCGGAATATTCCCGACCAGATCGTCTCCCGCGAATGGACATCCGCCGAGTCCCGTGAGCGCGCCATCGAATCGCCGGCAGCCTGCTTCGTATGCGGCCAGAATTTTCTCAGCGGCGGCGTCCGGACGGCTATGCAGATGCACTCCAAGCTCCACTCCCGCAACGCAACTTTTTGCCGCACGATAAATCGACGCCACATCGTCGGGCGACGCCTTGCCAACTGTGTCGGCGAGCGAAACGGTACGCACGCCAGTGTCTTTCAGCCACACCAGCGCATCCTCGACGATCTCCGGTCCCCACGGCTCATCGTAAGGATTCCCAAACGCCATCGAGATATAAACCACGAGATTGCGCCCCGCGTCCTTCGTCTGCCGATGCAACTTTTCCACCAACGCGCGCGATTCGGCGCGAGACATGTTCGCGTTTGCGCGTCGAAAATACGCCGAGATGGAGTAAGGATACCCAATCGTGGTCACGCCGGGAGTGGCAAGCGCCCGTTCGAGTCCCTTCTCATTCACCACAATTCCGATAATTTCCGGCGGCGTCATGTCGGCAGGGAACTGTCTTGCAAGCTCCGCCATCACTTGCTCGCTGTCTGCCATCTGCGGAACGTATTTCGGCGACACAAAACTCACCGCATCAAGGTGGCGAAAACCCAACGCGATCAGCCGCCCTAGATATTCGATTTTCGCCTGCGTCGGAATAATCTGCGGCAGCCCCTGCCACGCATCCCGCGTACACTCAATAATCGTCACCGATTCCATTTATGTTTGTAGAACCCCGGTTTTAAACTCGGCAACTGCCGGATTCAAAGACGCCGCTTCGAGCGCCTCAATAATCGCATCGCGTGTGTGCGCGGGATCGATAATCGCATCCACCCACAACCGCGCAGCCGCGTAGCGCGGGTCTGTCTGATGCTCGTAGGTCGAGCGAATCGACTCGAAAAGCTCCTTCTTGTCCTTCTCCGTGATCTTTTTTCCTTCGCGCTCCATCTGCTTGATTTTAATTTCCACCAAGGTTCCCGCCGCCGATTCTCCGGCCATCACTGCGTAACGCGCCGTCGGCCACGCAAAAATGAACCGCGGGTCGTACGCTTTACCGCACATCGCATAGTGCCCCGCGCCGAAGCTGCCGCCGCAAATCACGGAAATCTTCGGCACCACGCTATTCGCTACCGCGTTCACCATTTTCGCGCCTGCGCGAATTATCCCACTCCACTCGGCTTCTTTGCCCACCATGAACCCGTTCACATCGTGCAGAAAAATCAGCGGAATCAGATTCTGGTTGCAGTCCAGAATAAACCGCGCTGCCTTGTCCGCCGATTCTGTGTAGATCACCCCGCCGAATTCCATGCGCCGCTCGCCCGTGCCCGCCGCCGCAATCTGCACGTGCATTTTCTGATTCGCCACGATCCCCACGGCCCATCCGCCGATGCGCGCGAATCCGCAAAGAACCGTTTGTCCATATTCAGCGCGGTATTCTTCCCAGCGGCTGCCGTCGACGATTCGCGCAATCACCTCGCGCATGTCGTACTGCTTCGCCGGATCTGAGGAAAAGATTCCGTAAATTTCCTCGTCTGAATATTTTGGCGGTTCAGCCTTCTGATGATCAAAGGGCGCGCGTTGCCGGTGGCCCATTTTGTCCACCAGCGCGCGAATACGCGTAATGCACGAATCGTCATCCGGCTCGCGAAAATCGACCGTGCCGCTGATCTGCGCGTGCACTTTTGCGCCACCCAATTCTTCCGCGGATGTTTTTTGCCCGATCGCTGCCTGCACCAGCGCGGGGCCCGCTAGAAAAAGCCCGCTGCCTTCCGTCATCAGTATGTGATCGCACATCACCGGCAGATACGCGCCGCCCGCCACACACATACCCATGATCGCCGTCAGCTGCGGAATCCCCATCGCGGACATCACCGCATTGTTGCGAAACACGCGCCCGAAATCGTCCGTGTCTGGGAAAACGTCCTCTTGCAGCGGAAGAAAAACTCCCGCCGAATCCACCAGATAAATTGTCGGGATATGATTTTCGATGGCAATATTCTGCGCGCGAATCACTTTTTTCGCCGTCATCGGGAAAAAAGCGCCGGCTTTCACCGTGGCGTCGTTCGCGATGATCATCATCTGCCGCCCGGCAACACGCGCCAAACCCGTGATCGTTCCGGCGGCCGGCGCGCCGCCCCATTCCTCGTACATTTCGTAAGCGGCGTATAGTCCCAGCTCAAAAAAACGGCTGCCCGGATCGATAAGTTTTTCAATTCGTTCGCGAGCCGTCAGCCGGTTTTTCTTGTGTTGCGATTCGATGGCCTTCGCGCCGCCACCCTGGCGAATCTTCTCCTCTTCATTTTTGATCTCCGTCAACAGGTTGATGATTGCGCGGCGATTCTTCTCGAATTCCGGAGATTTGGTTTTGGCGTGAGATGCAATCACTGAATCGGGCAACGCGAGTCCTCGCAAAAGCTCATTGTAGCTCGGCAGTCAGAAACTCCGCATTGTACCATCAGCAGACTCCCGCGCCGCCAAGTCTGCCGAAGCAAATTTGTTAGCGATCGATTGTCAAGCGCATCGGCACCTAGTCGCGGCCTTTTGCCAATTGAATTCCCCGCGCTATCACTTCCGTGGATGGCAGCACTTCGGAAACGAGGCGGATGTGGAGAGCTCCCGCAGCGCTGATCACGTCGCCGGTCGTGAACATTTCCAGCGCGCGGCAGCGTCCGATTGCGCGCGTCAGCCGCTGCGTGCCGCCCCAGCCTGTCAAGATGCCCAGCGCCGCGCCCGGATGGGCGAACCGCGCATCTTCTGAAGCGATGCGCGCATGACACGCGAGCGCCAAATCCAACCCGCCCCCAAAACAGTAGCCGCGAATCGCGGCAACGATCGGTTTCGGCGAATGCTCAATCCGTGCCATCACTTGCTGGCCGGAACGTGAGAAATCATGCGCGCCAACGGCATCGAGCTCCGCGAGTTCCTGAATCTCCGCCCCTGCAGCGAATGCGCGCTCCGTACCACTCAGCACGATTCCGCGAATCGACGCTTCAAAAATCGCGATACCAATCTGCTCGGCGAGCGAGGAAAGAACGGCGCGTTCCAGGCGTGGGTACCCGCTGGGATTTTCGAGTGAGAGTAGCAGCACTTCACCGTGCCGCGCCGCGCGGATGGACGACTTCACCGCGGCGTCAAGCCTTCTGCGCGCTCGCGGCGAAGCGATTGCGAATGAACTCCACAATATCCTGCGTGGACGTGCCGGGCAGAAAAACCTCCGCGATGCCGCCTTTCTTCAGCGCAGGTATGTCCGCCTCGGGAATAATTCCGCCGATCAGGACGGTCACATCCGTCATGCCCTTTTCGCGCAGCAGCTCCATCAGCCGCGGACACAGTGCATTGTGCGCGCCCGAAAGTATCGAAAGACCGATGACGTCCACGTCTTCCTGCGCCGCCGCCGACGCGATCATCTCCGGCGTCTGCCGCAGCCCCGTGTAAATCACTTCCATGCCGGCGTCGCGCAGCGCGCGCGCAATGATTTTCGCGCCGCGGTCGTGCCCGTCCAGCCCCGGCTTCGCAATCAGCACCCGTATCTTTTTGTCAGTCATTCGCGCTGAAAGCATACTTCAATTCGCAGCGATTTGTGTAGCGCAGAAGAGTGCGAATGCACAAAATCATTTGGGAAGCGTATTCAGAAAATTGTCGAGCACGGTATCGAAGTGTTCCGGATCGTCCACAAACAGCGCATGCCCGTCGCCGCGAAAAACTTCTAGGCGCGAGCCTTTCACGCTCTGCTGAATTTTCGCCTGCGCCTCGGCGGACATGTACGGCGAATCGGCGTAGCAAAATAGCGTCGGTTTATCGATTTTCGCAGCAACACCGCGATAGTCCGCCGCGAATTTGCCAAGCAGCAAGGCGACAGCCGTATTCGTGGGAACCTTGAGCGACGTATCAATCACGCGTTGGACGTAGCTCTCAGGCTGTGGCCTCTTGAAAAATACCGTGCGAACAAAATCAGACGTTGTTTTCTGTCGCGCGGTAAGAATCTTGTCGATGAAGAGAAGGTCACCTTTACCTTCGCCCGGCGCAAGCCCGCCAAAGTTGTCGTCGACGAAGACAAGTCCCGCAACGTCTTTCGTGCCAAACTCGTCGACATACGCCGCCACTTCCGTGACGGCCATGGACCAGCCGACGAGAACGACCGGCGCGAGATGAAGCTGATCCACAATTGCTTTAATGTCGCGAGCGCGCGCCGCCGGATATAATCCCTCACCCGTTTGTGAAGATTCGCCCTGGCAGCGCGGGTCCATCGCGACCACCCGATAATTCTTCGAGAAGAAATCAATCTGCTTCTGCCAAATCCACGCTGGCATCGTCCAGCCAGGCACGAAGAGCAGCGTCGGGCCCATCGTGGGCCCTACTTGCGCTTCACCCATCGGTTTGCCGCTGACTTTGACATGCCATTGCGAATGTGGCGTGCCCGCGATGAGGTAGTGAATCTTCACGCCGTCGCGCGTGGTAATGAATTGGCTCCTTTGCACGGCGGATTGCTTTGCTGATGCAGCGATGCTAATTGCGAGGAAAGCTGCGAGAATGGAGCAAGCCTGTCTTACGGACCTCATTGTGTCGGAGCCGTCAGGAATTTCAAGTCAACTCCCAAAAACCCTTCGGCGAGGTTTCCACAGGTTTGAGAATCTTTTGCCGTCGAAGCCGATTCGCAGCCCATCGGATGTCGTACTGCCACGTGTAGAAGAGGTCGCCTGAATTGCGAAGTTCATTTTCATGCTCTTTCCATACAGAACGACAGATGGTCACGATATTTGCGCTTCGTCCCGGTATGCCCTGCAGCGTCCTCTGTAGCCATGACTCAAGGTCAAACCTAGTTGCCACTCTGATTCCTCTGTTCTGTCTAAGTTATTGCAACTTCTTCGTAAATTCCGAAAACATCTCGCAGCGCGTCGCAAATTTCGCCCAGCGTCGCGTAAGCTTTCACCGCGTCGTAAATATGCGGCATCATGTTCTCGTCGCCCTCCGCCGCCTTACGAAGAGCTTTCAGTCGCCGATCAACTTCCGCGCCAGAGCGTTCCGCGCGCAATTTCCTTAGCCGCTCCGCCTGCCCATGGGCGACGCTTTCGTCGATTTGCAAAGTATCGATCGCCTTTTCTTCAGCGACGAAATCATTCACGCCAACAATGATTTTTTCTTTGCGGTCCACTTCGACCTGATAGCGATACGACGCCTCGGAAATCTCCCGCTGCGGATACGCGCGTTCGATCGCATTCACCATGCCGCCCAGCGCGTCAATTTTTTGGATGTAATCCCACGCGCCGCGCTCCACTTCTCCCGTCAGCGTCTCCACAAAATACGATCCCCCAAGAGGATCCACCGTATTCGTCACGCCGCTTTCGTGCGCAATAATCTGCTGAGTGCGCAAAGCGACCGTCGCTGCGAATTCCGTGGGCAGCGCCCAGGCTTCGTCGAGCGAATTCGTGTGAAGAGATTGCGTCCCGCCCAACACAGCGGCCAACGCCTGCAGCGCCGTGCGAACCACGTTGTTGTAGGGTTGCTGCGCGGTCAGCGAACAGCCTGCCGTTTGGGTGTGGAACCGCAGCGCCCACGAGCGCGCATTCTTGGCCCCAAAGCGTTCGCGCATCGTCTTGTACCAGATGCGCCGCGCGGCGCGGTATTTCGCGATCTCTTCGAAGAAATCGTTATGCGCGTTGAAGAAAAACGAAAGACGCGGCGCGAAATCGTCCACGTCGAGCCCGCGGCGAATCGCCCAATCCACATATTCGATGCCGTCGCGCAGCGTGAACGCCAGTTCCTGAATCGCCGTCGAACCCGCTTCCCGAATGTGATAGCCACTGATCGAAATCGCATTGAACTTCGGCGTCTGCTTCGCGCCAAATTCAAAAGTATCGATCACCAGACGCATCGACGGCCCCGGCGGATAGATGTATTCCTTCTGCGCGATATATTCCTTCAGTATGTCGTTCTGCAGCGTGCCGGAAATTTTCTTCCAGTCAGCGCCCTGCTTTTCCGCCACAGCAAGGTACATCGCCCAAATAATCGCTGCGGGCGAATTGATCGTCATTGAAGTGCTCACGTCCGCGAGGGGAATCTTGTCGAAAAGCACTTCCATATCCGCCAGCGAACTTATGGCGACTCCGCATTTTCCCACTTCGCCTTCGGAAAGCGCGTGATCCGAGTCGTACCCCATCAGCGTGGGAAGGTCGAACGCCACTGAAAGCCCGGTTTGCCCTTGCGCCAACAGATACCGAAACCGTTTGTTCGTATCTTCCGCCGCGCCGAATCCCGCGAACTGCCGCATCGTCCACAGGCGCCCGCGATACATCGTGGAATGGATGCCCCGCGTGTAAGGAGGCTCCCCCGGATAACCGAGGTCCTTCTCGGGCGACCATCCATCCAAATCCGCCGGCGTGTACAGCCGCCGAATCGGATAGTCGGAAATTGTCGTGAATTCCTTCGCGCGCTCCGGCGATTTCTCGAGCGTCAACTCCAAAACGTTTTTCTCCCACTCGATTTCTGCTGCCGACGGCGTGCGGGACACGCCTGAGGAAGTGCGAGGCGATTCAGGTTCCGCGCTCGTCGTCAGCGACGAAGTCCGCTCTTCTTTCGGCATTTCGCATCTCCCGGCCGAACCGCACGGCCCGTAATCCCACTCGCAAAATTCTGATTCGATTGTAGGGCAAGCCTAAAAAGCGGGCAAGTGCGGCTCGCGAGGAATTTGCGGTGCAGGCGCAGAAAAAAGCCCGGAGATTTACGAACCTCCGGGCCTTTTTTGCATACCTGATTTGGCGCCTCTACTTGTGCAATCCCAATCCGAACACGTCGTCTCCCGCTAAACGCCCGCCGATTGTGCCTGGAATCAGCGGCTGCTGGGCTTCCAGATCGATGGCTCGGTGTCTCGCATCTGCGATGGTGATGTTGTTCGTAGTCAGAGTGCGGCCCATCGCCAAGTTAAAATTCACGAGCGCAATTTGCAGGTTCGCTTTTGCCAGCAGTTCATTGCCTTTGGCCGCCGTCAAGTCGCGGGAGCGGAGAATCACGTTGTAGCTCGTTGATGCGCCGAGAGAATATTTCTTCTGTTCGTCATCGAGAGTCTGCTGCGCAAGCTGGGTGGCCTTCTCGGTGGCGACCACCTGCGCGGCGTCCTGCTGAATCGCTATCAGCGCGTTGCGTACGCCGACGACGATGGTGTTCTTTTCTTGCTGGTATACCGTTTGGTATTGCCGCTCGTTGAGCAGAGCGCGAGCATGGTCGGCCTGCGCCGAGCGGTTCCGGAGCGGCAAGCTCAAGTTCAAGCTCGCCGAATAGCTCGGGAACTGATTCTGAAAAATCGCGGAATAGGCATCCCCAACGCCTCCGGGCACAACCGTCGTCGTGGTGTTAAACGTGCTTCCCACACCAACAAACTCCTGCACGCCGCCGGAAAGAATGGGATTGCCGTTGGCATCCAGCACAGGCGCATTCAAATTCGGAACAAAGGTGAGCGGCGTCGAGGAATTGATCTTGGAGATGCCGCCCAGGCCCGAACTCTGATAATTTCCGGAGAGGGTAAGCGCTGGGAGCAACTCGTTCCGTGTGGCTTTGATTTCCACGTTGTCATTCGCCAACTGGAGTTGCTGCACTTTCAATTCAGGTCGATTTGCCCACGCTTCTTTTACGGCGTCCGGCAGAGCGATGCTCGGCACCGCCGTCAATGCCTCGATCGGTGTAGTCGGAACCACCTCAACATCCTGGAAAGCCGGATCCAAAAGATTCTTAGTGATCAACTGGAGCAACAAGGTTTGCTGTTGCAGCAAGTTGGTTTGAGCCTGAATAACCAACTGGTTGTCGGTCGCAATTTCCGATTCCGCCGTCAATACGTCCAACGGCGCCAGCGTGCCAATTTCGAGTTGGCGTTTATTGTCCTCGTACAATTTCTGTGATGTCGCCAGCGCCGCTTTTTGCACATCCACGTTTTGCCGCGCAAACACGAACTGCCAATATTGATTTTGAACCTGTGTGACGGAATTAATCACTTGCTCCTCGAAGACCAGATTGTCCTGTTTCAGTGTGTTCTTTGTCTCGATGATGAAGCGCGTCACTGGGGTTATGCCGAACCCTCTCAACAGCGGCTGTTGAATGCTCGCGAAAAGCTGAGACGACACGGACGGGTTGAAAAAGTTGGCGGACGAAGAGGAAGAACTGCGTGTATTGTCCAGACCGAAAGAGAATAATGTTCCGGTGTGCAGTTCCTGCGAATAGCCGATGTTGAGCTGAGTCTGGTGGCTCTTGAGAGCAATCAGGGAGTTGGTTCCGGTTCCGGTCCCGGAAATAAAAGGATTATTCACCGGGATCGTATTATCCGCGATAGCGGCCGTCGCGCCGATCACTGGGTCGAACGTACCACCGCCGCCGGAGCCGAGCTGAAATTGCCCGCTCGGAGTTCCGCCGCCTGCCGCCCGGAGAACGTCGGTTTCACCAAACCATGGTGTGTATCGCGCCACGCGGATATCAAGATTGTTTTGGAGCGCCAGGGCGATCGCATCCTGCAGGCTCAGTTCAAGCTTCCCGTCGTGGATCAGACTGTAAATCGCCGGCGTGTTCGTCAAATCGGGAGGGGGCACATTGATTGAGAAATACGGCGCGAAGATATTCGGAAACCATCGCCTCCCCTTCGAATAGTCTGGGCCCGAGCGAAGATTCGGATAGGGCAGCACGGCCGGGGTTTGTTGCGCTGCGGGCGTCTCCGTTTGCGGCGTCGTCGTTTGGGCCTGCGGCGGTGTTGTTTGCTGAGACTGCGCTTGGGCGAGGCCGGGATACCCGACCGCGAGCGCCGCGGCCAGATAGAGAGCAACGGCGGTCCGAATAAGCCTTCCAGTCATATAGTTATCTTCCCCCTGATTTCAGAATTGCGGTTTATGTCCTAGTATTGTGAAACGTGCGAGAGCGACGATATGTTTCAACTGATTGCATGCTGCAAGGCGGCGGCCAATCCTATCCGTTTGCAATCAGGCAAATAAAGCTGGGGTGGTTTCGCACGATGTTCAGAATCGGACACTAGCAGGCCACAACCGAACACATCAACCGACAAGTCTAGCATCTCTCTTGCCGCATTGACAACGAAGGCCGGGGTGACCTAGGCTAGCCGGGCATCATCCAGCGGGAGGCTCGCTCACATGCACGCGGATGAAATCATCCAACTCTTCGAGCGTGTTGGGGCAGTGCGACATGGGCATTTTGAGCTGTCCAGCGGTCGCCATAGCTCCACGTATGTGCAATGCGCCCTTGTGCTTCAGTATCCCGAGTCAGCCGAAAAGCTAGGTCGCGCGCTCGCCGAGAAATTCAAAGGTGTGCAGATCGACTGCGTTGCTTCGCCAGCCCTCGGCGGAGTCCTCGTCGGGCACGAAGTGGCGCGCGGGCTTGGTGTCCGCGCCGTCTTCGTGGAAAGAGACATTTCCGGGCGCATGGCCCTCCGCCGGGGGTTTGCTTTTCAGCCGAATGAGCGTGTCCTGGTCGTCGAGGACGTCTGGACCACTGGCGGTTCTACGCGCGAAACGATTGGCGTTGTCGAACAAGCCGGAGGACTGGCCGTTGCGGCGGGAGCTCTGATTGACCGCAGCGGGAATCGGCTCGAACTCAACGTGCCCACCAAAGCCTTGATCGATTTGGATATTCCCAGCTACGAAGCCTTTGAATGTCCCCTTTGCCGCTCGGGTCAGGAAATTGCCAAACCGGGCAGCCATTTCGTTCGCTCAGAGAGGTAGCAGTACTACATTAAAAGAGTTATTGCATTGTAAATATACTTGTAACAGAATACCCGCCTGAATTTCGCGTTGCTCTACTTAGAGGGTAGGGCCGCGCACAATTAGAGCTTCCGTCGTTGCGGACGCGTCCCCGTATTTTTAAATACCGCGCTGCCGCATTGGTGTAAGCATTCCTCTCCTTCCTGTTGGCGAGCCCCGCAGCGCGCGCCATTGAGGTTTGGAATATGGCTATCGTTAAAGTGCCGCATCTCGGCAGAACGTTCATCGTGCCAGCTCAGATCGAGATATTCCTCGCGGGCATCGGCGTCGAATATCACCGCTGGACTCCCGCGGTTCCTCTTTCGCTCGACGCCCTTGCCACTCAAATACTGAATTCCTACGCGACCGAACTTGAAAATCACAAACGCGCGCGCGGCTTCGCTGCTTATGACGTGATCGAACTGACCCCGGAAACCCCCGGCCTCGACGAAATGCTCGCCCGTTTTCGCCAGGAACATTGGCATGACGAAGATGAGGCCCATTTGATTGTCGCCGGGCGCGGCGTCTGCCATATCCATCCGGTTGGACGGCCGGTCGTTATGGTTGAACTCGAGCCCGGCGATTTTCTCTCCGTGGGCCGCGAGATTCGCCACTGGTTTGACTTGTGCTCGGAGCGCCGCTTGCGCGCGATTCGCTTCCTTTCTCAATCCAACCATATTGCATACACCCAAAGCGGTATCGAAGCCGACTACGAGCCTGTCTGCCTCGGCCCCGCGTATTTCGCCTATCGTCAACCCCGGAAACCATCAGCTTCGGCTAACAAAGCCGCTTGAGTTTTTTGTCATCCGCTTGACCTGACGCAGGAGGGGAGCCGCGTGCCTCGCGCGCGCCCACTCTGCCTGCTCCGTGGCACAGGCTTCAGCCTGTGTGGTCTTGCTTTTGTAGAGTTGAGGCTTACCCCGTTCGCCCTGCCTTTGCCGCAGACAGGGAATCTGCATTTCGCCTTGGTTTGTCTTTCCCAGCTGTTTAGTTTTCTTCTGAATAGTTGCGCCGTGCGATAATTTCCCCCGCATGCGTAACATCAAATTGACCCTCGCCTACGACGGCGCTGCATTTCACGGCTGGCAAATCCAGCCCGGCGTCCCCACCATTCAAGGCGCAATCACCGACGTGCTCCGCCAAATCACCCAGGAACAAATAACAATTCACGGCGCCAGCCGCACGGACACGGGCGTTCACGCGCTAGGCCAGGTCGCAAGTTTCAAAACGCAATCGCAGCTCGCTACGGCAGAATTGCAGCGTGGCCTCAACGCGCTTCTGCCGCCAGCGATTCGCGTCGTCGCCGCCGAAGAAATGGGCTCCGATTTCCACGCGCGCTGGCAAGCCCTCGAGAAGACCTATCGTTACCGCATCTTTCGCGGACCTGTTGTCTCTCCGTTCGAATTCCAGCGCGTTCTGCATTATCCATATCCTCTCGACGAGCCCGCCATGATTGAAGCCGCGAAACTCTTTGAAGGTGAGCACGATTTCACATCTTTCGCCGCATCAAGCGGCTCCGAAGACACGGACAAAGACCGTTCTCCGATCCGCGTGATTCTTCGCTCTGTCCTCACTCCGCATCCGGACAAGCAGGAACTCGTCTACGAAGTCACCGGCCGCTCGTTTCTTCGTTACATGGTGCGAAAAATCGTGGGCACTCTGCTCGACGTTGGCCGTGGCAAACTTTCCGCTGCGGACATTCCGGCATTATTCGAATCGCGCGACCGCTCTCTCTCCGGTCCTACCGCGGAGCCGGCCGGGCTCTATCTTGTCGCGCTCAAGTATCCAGAGCCCTGGAAAATCGGTTAGAATCCGCGCATCGGTGATTTGTTCGTGTGCCGCCGCGCGTCGATGGAGAAGTGATGGATTTAAGCGAACTGATCTACGACTGGAATACCGCGAAAGGTCGCGAGATTCCGCTCGGCCGCAGAGTCATGCTCAACGACGAGACTCTGCGCGACGGCCTGCAAAATCCCTCCGTGCGCGATCCCAGCATCGAGGAAAAAATCCACATTTTGCATTTGATGGAAGACCTCGGCATCGACACTGTAAATATTGGTCTCCCCGGCGCCGGCCCGCGCGCCTACAACGACACGGAAGCCCTCGCGCAGGAAATCGTTCGCTGCCGCATGAAGATCCGTCCGAATTGCGCCGCGCGCACTCACGTCAACGATATCCGCCCCATTGCCGAAATCTCCCAAAAAACTGGCATCGCCATCGAGGCCGCCACATTTCTTGGCTCGAGTCCCATCCGCCGTCTCGTCGAAGACTGGACCGTCGATCATCTTCAGCGCACCACCGAAGACGCGGTGAAGTTCGCCATCGCGCAAGGTTTGCCGGTGATGTATGTCACCGAAGACACCACGCGCGCCGACGCCGCCACCGTGAAAACTCTTTACACCACCGCGATTCGATGCGGCGCCCGCGCCATCGTGCTCTGCGACACGGTGGGTCACGCAGAGCCGCGCGGCGCCTACAATCTCGTCCAATTCGCGATCGACGAAGTTGTAAAGCCATCCGGCGAAAAAATTCGCGTCGACTGGCACGGCCACAACGACCGCGGTCTCTCCATCGCGAATTCTTTGGCCGCCATCGCAGCCGGTGCCGATCAAGTACACGCCGCCGCGAATTCTCTCGGCGAGCGCGTTGGCAACACGCCCATGGAACTCATGCTCGTCAATCTCCGCTTGATGGGATTGATCGACCGCGACCTCTCCAAGTTGAAAGAATATTCGGACGCCGTGTCGCTCGCGACTCACACTGTCGTGCCTCCGAATTATCCCGTCGTTGGACGCGACGCTTTTCGCACCGCCACAGGCGTGCACGCGGCCGCGATTATCAAGGCCTACCGCAAAAACGACGTCATGCTGGCCGACTCCGTTTACAGTGGAGTACCGGCGCATCTTTTCGGCTTGCAGCAGATGATCGAAATCGGGCCCATGAGCGGCCGTTCGAACGTTACCTATTGGCTTGAGAAGCACGAAATTCCTGCGACTGATGAGCTCGTCGACCGCATTTTTCAGGCTGCGAAGAAGGCCGAGCGCGTCATGACCGACGAAGAAATCCTTGCGCTCTGTGGAACCGACGCCCACAGCAAGCCCGCGGCAAAGCGCTGACGTGAATCCACATCCAATTTCCGCAAAAGCGTCTCGCTCGCCCGCGAACGCCGCCTCGATAAAGTCCGTGAAACTTTTTTTCTTGTTCGGTATCCTGTTGGCCATGGGAACTCTGACCGCGCGCGCCGCAAATCCAATTGATACTCTTGTGCAAGACAAGCGCGTGGCTCTCGCCATGTCCTGGTTGGATAAAAATCTCGATTGGGTCACGGAACAGCAAATCGCCATCACGGAAATTCCCGCGCCGGAGTTTCACGAGGCACAACGAGCCGCCTACGTCGCGAAACTTCTCGCTGCCTGCGGCCTCGACGTCCACACGGATTCCGTCGGCAATGTAATCGGCGAGCGCAGCGCCTCATCCGGTAAAAGCAAGGACATCGTCCTCGTCGTCGCGCACCTCGACACTGTTTTCCCCGCCGACACCGATGTCCGCGTCAAGCATGTCAACGGGCGCCTCGAAGCTCCCGGAATCGCTGACGACGGCGCGGGCCTCGCCGCCCTCGTCGCCATTGCGCGCGCCATGAACGAAGCCCAGCTTAAAACGCAAACCAAAATTGTCTTCGCTGCCGACGTGGGCGAAGAAGGGGAGGGGAATTTGCGCGGCATTCGCGAACTGATGGCCTCCTACAAAGGCAATGTTCGCGCCGTGATTGCCCTCGACGGCGCTGCCACCGATTATGTCACCACCATCGGTCTCGCCTCTCGACGCCTCGACATGCAAATCACCGGCCCGGGAGGTCACAGCTGGTCCGATTTCGGCGCGCCCAATCCCATCACGGCTCTCGCGCGCGGCATTGTGCAATTTTCCCGCACGCGCGTTCCGCAAGAGCCGCGCACTACTTTTAATTTTGGCGTCATTGAAGGCGGCAACTCCGTGAACTCTATTCCGGCGGAAGCCGGCGTGAAAGTGGATTTACGTTCCGAAGACGACGCGGAATTGTCGCGCCTCGAAAGCGAGGTGCGTAAGGCATTTGCGAGCGCCGTAGACGAAGAAATGGCCGCCGCGGAACCGGGAAATGAAGCCATCAAACTGAAAGTGACCCTGATCGGCGTCCGTCCCGGCGGAAGATTGGCTGCGGATTCCCCGCTCCTCGCGGCCATCGAAAACGTTGATCGCTATCTCGGCAATCGTTCGCGCCTCGAACGTTCTTCCACCGACGCGAACCTCCCTCTCTCGCAAGGCGTCCCCGCAATCGCAATCGGCGCCGGCGGGCAGGGCGGCGGCTCGCACTCGCTCGAGGAATGGTACGATCCCGCTGGACGCGAGCTCGGTTTGAAACGCGCCATGTTGACTCTGCTCGCCATCGCAGGAGCCCAACCCTGAAATCGCCTGTTTCTTTCGCGAAAGCTTTCGCCATCGCGTGCGCGACGCTCCTGCTTGCCTTCGCCGCTGTACTCTTCGCCGCGCCATCCACGCCGCACCGCACGCTGAATAAAAAGGGGAGGGGCATGTCTCCAGACCAGCACGCCGCAAAAACGCCCGCCACTTTGGCGCTCATCGACGGCGATATTTATACCGTTGCCTCGCAGCCGGCTCATGCGCAGGCTGTCGCGATTCAAGGCGAAAAAATTGTTGCCGTTGGCACCAACGATGACGTGCGCACGTGGATTGGCCCGCACACGCGCGTAATCGACTTGCACGGGCGTTTCGCCATGCCCGGATTCAACGACGCGCACACTCATTTGGCCAGTGCTGGCATGGCCAAGCTCACGGTCAATTTCGAAGGCGCAAAGTCCCTGTCGGAATTCCAGCAGCGCATTCGCGAGGCGCTCAAAAACTATAAGCCCGGCGAATGGATCACAGGCAGCGGCTGGGATCACACTCTCTGGCCCGAGAAGCGCTTTCCCACGCGCTGGGACCTCGATGCCGTCTCGAAAGATCATCCGATGATTTTTGGCCGCGTGGACGGCCACGTCGCAGTCGCGAATTCGCTGGCCCTAAAATTGTCTGGCGTCACGAAGGCCACGCCCGATCCCGCCGCCGGCCACATCATGCGCGACTCCAAAACAGGCGAACCAAACGGCATGCTCGAAGAAGACGCCGCCATGAGTCTCGTTTACCGTCACGTTCCGCCCGCCAGCCATGAACGTCGCCGCAGCGCGATTGAACTCGCCCTCGCCGATGCCGTTTCCCACGGCGTCACTTCGATTCAGGATTATTCCACGTGGCAGGATTTCCTGATTTATCGCGAATTAAAGCAGGAAGGGAAGTTGCCCCTGCGTATCACCGAATGGCTCACCTTCACCGAGCCGCTCGCTAAGCTCGAAGAACAGCGTCGCGAAGGCACCACCACCGATCCTTGGCTGAAAACCGGCGCGCTCAAAGCCTTCATGGACGGCTCGCTCGGCTCTCGCACCGCGGCCATGCTCGCCCCCTATTCCGACGATCCTTCCACCTCCGGAATTTTGCGCATGCAACCCAAAGAACTGAACGCTATGTCCATCGAGCGCGACAAAGCGGGATTCCAGCTTAATTTTCACGCCATCGGAGACAAAGCCAATCGCGTTGCCCTCGACGCTTTTGCCGCCGTGCTTGCGGCAAACGGGCCTCGCGACCGCCGCGATCGCATCGAGCACGCGCAGGTCGTCGCGCCCGACGATTTCGCACGCTTCGCTGATTTGCACGTAATCGCCTCCATGCAACCCGTTCATTTGCTCGATGACGAACGTTGGGCTGGCGCGCGCCTCGGCCCTGAACGTTCCAAGGGCGCTTATGCCTGGAATTCCATGCGCAAACACGGCGTGCGTTTCGCCTTTGGCACCGATTATCCCGTCGAAGGAATCGACCCGTTGCGCGGACTGTACGCCTGCGTCACGCGCGAACTTCCGGAAGGCGGCCCTTCCGGCGGTTGGGAGCCTCAGGAAAAGCTCCCGATGGCCGATTGCATTTCCGATTACACCACCGGCTCGGCCTACGGTGAATTCGAAGAAAACGCCAAGGGCGAAATCAAGCCGGGCATGCTCGCCGACATCGTCGTCTATCCCGTCGACATCACCCGCATTCCCGCCCCGCAACTCCTCCACACTTCCGTCGACATCACCATCACCGGCGGCCGCATCGTTTACGAACGCCACTGAGCGCCGCATTCCATGAACCGCACAATTCCGCGCCGCCTTCAGGCTGATCTGGCGCTGGCGTTGTGTTCGCTCATCTGGGGCGCCACGTTCCTTGTCGTGAAGGACGCACTCGCGTTCTCCTCCGTGTTCGTCTTCAACGCGCTTCGCTTTTCCCTCGCGGCAATCGTCATGGCCATCGTCTACTGGCGCGCGCTGCGCAAATTGCCCCGCGCCACGCTCGCTGCGGGCGCGCTGATGGGTTTCTTCATGTTCGCCGGATATGCGTTCCAGACCCTGGGCCTGAAACTCACCACGCCGTCGAAGGCCGGATTCATCACCGGCGCAAGCGTCGTAATGGTGCCCGTGCTACTCGCAGTATTTTGGAAACGCCGCGTGAATCGGTGGGTCTGGGCCGGCGCGATTGTCGCCTTGGTTGGATTGTATTACTTGACCGTGCCGCGCGCGGGCTTTGCCCGGTTGAATGCAGGTGATCTTCTCGTGCTGGTCTGTGCGCTGATGTTCGCGCTATACATCATCGTCGTCGGACGTTACAGCGTTCAGCATTCCGTCCCCGCGCTCAGCGTCTTGCAAGTGATCATGACCGCTCTGCTGACGCTCGCCTGCTTGCCTCTACTCGCCGTCACCCGATGGGAACCGCCGCGCCTTCTATGGTCTCCAACTCTTGTCTGGGCGATTCTGATCACTGCCGTCGGCGCCACTGCTCTCTGCTTCTCCATGCAAGTCTGGGCGCAGCAATATACGACGCCCACTCACACGGCAATTCTCTTGAGCCTCGAACCTGTCTTTGCCGCGCTCACGTCCGTAATCGTCGCGCACGAACATCTCGGCGCGCGTATCTTGCTCGGCGGGACGCTCGTGCTGGTCGGAATTTTGCTCGCGGAATTAAAAGGCCCCGCGCCCTCCGCCGCCGACTCCCCGGGCCCCGTCTCCGAAGGAACCGCGCTCCGGTAGCGCAGAGTCTCGCCTTTGGAGATTCTGCGGCTTTTCTCTTTGTCGTTGCTTTTCTGCTGCCGCGAGCCACTCGGCACCTTGTAGCTCACGCCTGCCTGCCGTAGGCAGGTCCCGTTCGCACCGGTTCTGTGCGAACTGACGTGAGGTCTCTGCTTTGTGCTTGTGAGCAACCTGGCTAGTGGACCGGAGTGCGCAAATCGAGCGGGTGCGGCAGTTCGACGTCGAGGGAAATATTTTCCTTCGTCAGTTCCACTTGAATGCGCTCTGCGGGACCTATATCGCGCCTGTCCCAGCCGGTGCTGGGCACCGCATTCTCATTTGAGGTCGGCTTCGTGCTTTGATAAATTTTCCCGTGCAGTTGAAAGTCCGCCGCTGTAATTTCATACACCTGCTTCGTTTTCGCATCCAGAATCAAGTAGCGATTGTCCATCTCGACCAGCACGCGCTCTTTCTTCTTTTCATCCCGGTACACATTCCAAACTTTTGGAGGCTTCCGCCCCGTGATTTTCAGGATCGCATCGCCCACGGGCTTCCAATTGATCTTGTCTCCCTCGCGCGCGCCAGCGAGCGGAGCAAGCATCGCAACCGCCAGCGCCAAAATCATCATCATCGACATGGAAAAGCAGTGGGGAACTCGTGTCTTCATTCGCATCGGATCATTTCCGGCCGTCATTAATAGACGCTCGATTCGCGCTTGCGTCCCGTGTAATCGATATACACCGTCTTCAGCTCCGTGTAAAAATCCAGCGCCACGTGTCCGACCTCGCGATGTCCCACTCCTGTATCTTTGATTCCGCCGAAGGGCATATGCGCCTCGCCTCCCACCGTCGGTGAATTCACGTGCGTGATTCCCGTCTCGATGCGGTCGATGAACTCGAAAATCTTCGACGCATCGCTGCTGTAGATCGCGCTCGCCAAGCCATACCGCACCGAATTCGCCGCGTCCAGCGCTTCGTCGAAATCCTTCACGTGAATCACACTCAACACCGGACCGAAAATCTCTTCCTGCGCGATCCGGCTTTGCGTCGCCACATGATCAAAGATCGTCGGTGCAACAAAATAACCCTTGTCGTATCCCTTTCCCGTCAGTCGCTCGCCGCCCAGCAATAGTTTGCCTTCTTTCTTTCCGATCTCGATGTATTTCAGCACCGTGTTCATCTGCGCTTCGTCCACCGACGGTCCCATGTCGACGCCGGGTTCCAGGCCATTGCCCACTGTGAACTTTTTCGTGCGCTCCGCCAGCATCGCCACAAATTTGTGCGCAACGCTTTCTTCGATCACCACGCGGCTCGTCGCTGTGCAGCGCTGTCCGGTCGAAGCGAACGCTCCCGAAACCACCGACTCCACCGCCAGCGGCAAATCCGCATCGGCTAGAATCACCACCGGATTTTTCCCGCCCATCTCGCATTGCACTTTTTGCATTCGACGCGCGCCGCTGGCGTAGATCTGGCAGCCAATTTCCGTCGAACCCGTGAACGAAATCGCGCGCACATCCGGATTCTGCACCAGCTCGTCGCCCACTTCTTCGCCCGCGCCCAGCACCAGATTCAGCACGCCCGCCGGCAGCCCTGCCTGCTCGAAAATCTCCGTCATGCGAATCGCGCACAGCGGCGTCAGCTCCGCCGGTTTCAACACGCACGTGTTTCCTGCCACCAGCGCGGGAGCAACTTTCCACACCGGGATCGCCAACGGAAAATTCCACGGCGTGATCGCGCCAATCACTCCAATCGGCGATTTCACCGTATACGAAAAATTCTTTGGTAGCTCGCTCGGATAGCTTTCCCCGTTCAGCCGCCGCGCCTCTCCCGCCATGAACTCCAGAATGTTGATGCTCCGCTGCACCTCGCCCAGCGAATCTTTCAGCGCCTTGCCTTCCTCCAGCGTCAGCATCCGCGCCAATTCTTCTTTCTGCTCTTCCATGATGCGCACGGCCTTGAAGAGAATCTTCCCGCGATTCGGCGCGGGCGTGTCTCGCCACGCAGGGAACGCAGCCTTCGCCGCGGCTATCGCAGCGCGCATCTCTTCGCGGCTCGACAGCGGCACGCGCGCCACCACTTCATCCGTGTTCGCAGGATTTCGCCGCTCGGCAATCTTCGTCGCCTTCGACTCGATCCATTTCCCGTCGATGAAGTTCCGACAGGTTGTCGCGTTTGCTACCGCCGTCGTCATTTTGAATCTCCACAGCCTTCCTGTTTTTTCCTGACCTTATAAAACGCCAGCCCGATGAGAAAAATAAGCGCTGCAATGGCTTCGTTTCGATAATTCGCTCCATAAACTGTTGATCGATAGTGCCAATACTGTTGAACTCCGCGGAAGAGCACGACGACCGCCAATGGAATAAACGTGTAGATAACAAGAGTCTCAAGCTTTGGTATCCACGCGTACATGAGGCCGAATAAAATCAGGCAGACTCCTGCCCAAACAGAGAAGATCATTTCGATTTTTTGGTTTGTATGCGCACCGTGCCAGAGTGGCCAGCATCCGACCGCGATGGACATCAATCCCACAATCCATCGGCAGAGTAAGCTGAACCGTTCCAGTCTCGGAAATTGCGCAATCGGGGGCATAGTCGTCAGATGCGAATCTCGCTGAGAGATTTATCGAGCATCCGTATCCCTTCATCCACATCCGCTTTCGAAATATTCATCGGCGGAGCCATGCGGATCACATTGCCGAAAAGCCCGCCCTTGCCGATCAACAATCCATTCTCTCGCGCGCGCTCGAGAAGTTGCCCCGTCGCTTCCGCCGCTGGCTCTTTCGTCTTGCGATCCTTCACCAACTCTATGCCCTGCATCATTCCGATTCCGCGGACATCGCCGATAATTGGATGCTTCTCCTTCAATTCCTCCAGCCGCTCACGAAAATATCCGCCCACCACGTGCGTATTCTCCCGTAGGTTTTCTTCCTCGATCACTTCGATCACCGCTCGCGCAGCGACGGACGTGACAGGATTGCCGCCAAAAGTGGAAATCGTCAGCCCCTGGAATTTATCCGCCAACTCGCTCGTCGTAATCGTTGCGCCCACGGGCACGCCATTCCCCATGCTTTTCGCGCACGTAATGATGTCCGGCGTCACTTCCCACTGCTCGATACCAAACCATTTTTTCCCCGTGCGCCCGAATCCCGTCTGCACTTCATCGGAAATGTAAAGTCCGCCGTAGTTCTTCACGATTTTGTAAACGATCTTGAAATATTCCGGCGGCGGAGTGATAAACCCGCCGACACCCTGTATCGGCTCGGCGATGAACGCGGCAATGCTCCCTCTCGTCCCCGTCTGAATCAGATTTTCGACGTCATTCGCGCACGCGACTCCACAGTCGGGATACGTCAAATGCAGCGGGCAGCGGTAACAATACGCATTGATCGCGTGCGATACGCCGACGTTGATCACTCCTCCCTTGCGCCAAGCCGCTTGCGCCGTCACGCCTTTCGCCAGCGTCGACGCGCCCGCATACCCGTGCCGCAACGCCACGATGTCGTAACTGTCGCTCGCCATTCGCGCCAGCAAAATGGCCGCTTCGTTCGCCTCCGTCCCCGAGTTAGAAAAAAAGCTCTTCTGCAATTTCCCGGGAGTAATCTCCGCCAACTTCTCCGCCAGATTCACAATCGCTTCGTTGGGGAATACGGTGGACGTGTGTTGCAGCTTGTCCACCTGCGCGTTGATTTTCGAAGTCACCTTCGGATTGCAGTGTCCAACGCCAATCGTCACGATGCCGCCAAAGAAATCCAGATATTTTCGTCCTTCGAGGTCCCACAAATACTGCATCGAAGCGTGATCCGCCACCAGGGGCTGTTTGAAATAGTTCGTCACCGCGGGCCACAAAAATTCCTTATGCTTGCGGACGACTTCGTCGCTGCGCGTTCCTTCGCTGATGGTCTTGGCTGGCGTCGTCACGAAAGCATTCCTCCGGGGAATGAATGCGCCTTATTCGCGATTCTCCAAAGAGTCTACGCCTAGGGGCTGACAGCGACAAGTGACACGAGCCGCATGTGCCCGCGAACGCTCACAATCCGGCAAACGGCACCTTCTCTCGTAGTGCGAAAGCCGTCAGCCACTCCGCCTATTTCCGTATAATCTAACCCAGTGAACATGGTCGGCTTAAGAACGTTCACAACACGCATGTACCACGCGGTGCGCCGCGTGTTTCCGCAGTGCCAGATCGTCGCCGAGGCGACCGCGTACAACATGTTCCTCGCATTTTTCCCCATCCTCCTTCTCGGCCTCGGTCTTCTCCACGGCACCAAGTGGGGCGCATCCGCGGTTCTGCAGATGTGGTTTCGCCTTCAAATTATTTTGCCGCCGGAAAGCTCCCACCTCGTCGGCGTGTACCTCGGCCGTCACGGCGAAAGCGCTCTGCGATGGATTCTTGTTGGCCTTTTTGGAACTTTGCTCATCGGCGCCCGCCTGATGACCACTTTGACGGAAGGTTTTCACATTGTCGCCGGAGACCAGGCGCGGCCAAAATTTTGGAACCGCCAGCTCCGCATCCTGATTTTACTGTGCCTCACAATTCTCCCCTGGCTGACAGTCGTGATTCTCACGATTTTCGGAACGCAGGTCACCGCATGGCTGATGTACGAAACCGGTTCTTCACTCGCCATGTACGTAGCGCTCAGGACCGCCTATGTCGTTGCTGTGTTCCTGCTCGGCGTGGCCGTGCTCATGATTGTGTACCGCGTGGGCCGCCCCGGGTACCGCGGTTGGCGCGACGTTCTGCATGGCGCTATTCTCGCGACGCTTCTCTGGTGGGCCGTGGATTATATTTTCGGCACCTACGTTCGCCACATGCCCTATGACGTGGTCTACGGCGGCGTCGCCGCCACGATCGGCCTTTTGGTGTGGATGTACCTCACCACCGTTGTTGTGCTCCTGGGCGCCGCATACAACGCCGAACGCCGCGCCGAAGAATCCCAGTTCGCGCAACATCCGCGCGACTAGCAAATCTGTTTGAGCATCACGCTCGGGTCGGCTCTTTTTGGAGTGCGGCGGCTCGACGCCGCTTTGCCTTTGCAGCGGCAGACCTTCCGCGCATTTGCGTCTTTAGGGCGCGCCCCCTACCCATTGTCATTCCGAGGAGCCACGCGACGAGCCTGCCTGCCGCAGGCAGGGAATCTGCTTCCTCCTTGTCTTTTTGACCGTCGCTGTCGTCGCATCGCAAAATTGTGTCATCATCCAGACAGCCATGAGCGACCTCCACGTCGAATGCTATTCCGGCCATCGCGCCGACGAACGCCCACTGAAATTTTCCACCGGCGACCGCACTTACATCGTCGAACGCATTGACGACAAATGGTACTCACCCGGCGCAACCTATTTTCGTGTTCTCGCCGACGATGGGAACATTTACGTCCTGAAACACGACGAATCCGCCGACACGTGGTCCCTCGACGCCTTCCGCTCGCCCAAGTAGCGAATTTCGCCCGCAACCACACACATTTCCACACACGCTGTGATCTGCGAACCTGTCCCTCGGTACAGGTTGCCGCCTAAGCCGCTCCGCCGCCCCGATCCGCAACTTTTCCCCTACCGCAGGGTTAAGCTCCCAA
>Ga0307373_10000445_pt1 | contig 78260 bp, 67 predicted proteins | sample OX2MG_FD_202534 | JGI IMG/M metagenome (GOLD analysis project Ga0307373, IMG submission 202534) | Soil microbial communities from Risofladan, Vaasa, Finland - OX-2 | ecosystem: Environmental > Terrestrial > Soil > Coastal area > Acid sulfate soil | place: Finland: Risofladan, Vaasa | collected...
GGACGCCAACCTGACGGCGGGCGCGGACCTCAACGGGCCCAACGGGACCGTCACGGCGGGCCAGGACGCGACGCTGGCGGCGGGGAACGACATCAACCTGGGCACGGTGGCGGCGGGCAACAACGCCACCCTGACCGCGAACGACGACATCAACATCAACGCCGCGGGCAGCATCACCGCGGGCAACACCGCCAGCCTGACCACGCTGGTGAACGACATCAACCTGCTGGGCACGGTGACCGCGCCCACGGCGCTGCTGACCGCCAACCGCAACATCAGCGGCGGGGGCACGGTGAAGGCCAACGTGACGCAACTGGCGGCGGAGACGGGCGCCATCGGCAGCACCGGGGACGACATCAACCTGGAGCTGAACACCCTCAACGGGGTGACGCCGACGCTGTCGGTGGCCTCGCGCGGGGACAGCAATCTGAACCTGACGGCGGTGGATCCGCCCGATCCGAACGCCGGGGGCAACGGCGGGGGCCTGGTGGACCCGCAGGAGCCGGTGGGCAGCGGTCCGACGCTCTATGCCGACATCATCAATCTGCTGGTCGGCGGCAACGTCGCCATGAACCTCAACCCCGGGGTGGAGACGCTGGCCGACGGCAGCACGCAGGCGGCGAACGCGTGGTATGAGATTCCGGCCGGGGACGCGGCCATCGCCGCCGGCAATATCAACGTCAACGAGACCGGCCAGAACCGCGACTACAGCGCGGTTACGCTGGACGTGGACGGGCTGCTGGCGAGCGGCTTCCAGAACCTGAACTACACCATCGGGCCGACCGGGGCCTGGACCACCACCGTGACCGACGGGGGCAAGACGGCGACCGGGCCGGTGAACTTTGGCACCATCGCCAACGGGGTGATCAACCTGAGCAACATCAACGCCAACCAGGGCGGGGTGATCCGCATTGCCGGCACCGGGCAGTTGGCGAACGCGAACAACCTGTGGGTGCTGAGCGGACCGTCGTCGGTGACGATTGACAACCAAGACCCGAACCTGCTGCTGCAGACCAACGACATCGGGCTGGGCTACGGCCTGGGCGAGATCAACATCGCGCACCGGACGAGCACGGGCGGGATCGTGACCATCCGCGACGAGCAGGGCGGCAAGCAGGGCGGCGGCCAAGGCGAGGGCGACCAGGGCGGCGACGGCCACAACTGGGGCGACATCGGCATCGGCAACGACAAGGGCAACGGGCAGGAGACCGGCGGCGGCATGGGCAACGACGGGCTGGGGGACGGGGCCAACGACGGCGCCGAGCACCTGCCCAGCCTGACCCTGACCAGCGCCGCGGGGATCAACCTGGCGGGCCAGATCGCCAACGCCGGCGGGGTGACGCAGATCACGGCGCAGGGCAACATCACCGGCGGCGGGCTGACGCTGTCGCGCTTGCTGACGCTGACCTCGGTGGGGGGCGGGATCGGGGCGCCGGGGGCGGCGCTGGCGGTGGGCATCGGCGACGCCGATGGGGACATTGACGGGCTGCTGAACGCCTCCGCCGCGGGCGACATCTACCTGACGGCGCCGGCGAGCGACCTGCCGCTGGGCACCATCACCACCCCCGGCAACATTGACCTGAGCACGCCGGCGGGCTCGATCCTGAACGCGCTGGGCGACCCGGACAGCGACCACAGCCGCCACGACGCCCCGCCGCCGCCCAACCTGAGCGGCAACAACATCACCCTCAACGCGGGCGGCTCGATCGGCACCGACGACTTGGCGCTGACCGGCATCGCCACCGGCCAGTGGAACCTGGCGGCGGGCACCGGCATCCACTTGGCGAGCGCGGGCGACTTCAACGCCGGCGCGGTGCAGACGCTGGCGGGCGAGGTGAACCTGCGGGTGGACGGCAACGCCACGCTGGGGCAACTGAGCGCGCCCTCGGCCGCGGTGGCGGTGAACCGGGCAGGGGGCAGCCTGAGCATCGGGCAGGCGGCGATTGCGAGCGAGCTGGACGCCAGCGCCGACAATATCCTGATCGGCCTGCTCACCCACACCGACGCGGTGCAGCCGCTGGAGCTGGCGCTGGCGGGCTACCGCGGCGGCATGGCGCAGAGCATCATCGCCAACGTGGTCTCGATTTCGCCGGTGCTGCTGGAGGAGTACGCCAGCCAGACCGGGGCGGTGAGCGTGGCGGGCGACTGGCTGGACGTGGACCACGCCCGGATCGGGCAGAGCGCGAGCTTCTCCAACGCCTGGCTGCGGGTGGCGCTGACCAACACCGATCGGCGGGGGCAGGCGGAGTCATTGAACCTGGACCTGGTGGGCAACCAGCAGCGCACCCAGGGCGGCGAACTGAGCAGCACGGTGACCACGCTGCAGTCGGGCACGTTCCCGTTGCCGGCGACGCTGACGCGGGTGGAGCAGGAGATGGTGCGCGAGCTCGGCCACGACGGGGGCCACTAAGGCATACGCTCCACCCGGAAATGAGGCTGGGGTTGGGTACAGTGGACAGATGACTTTGCTTCGGCTACTGCCGGCGAGCGTGCTGGCGGTGGCGCTGGCCGTAGCCGCCCAGGCACAGGGCACGGTCGCCGCCGGAACCGTGCAGCAGGGGGCGCAGCAGACGCAGCAATTCGAGCAGTTGCAGCGGCAACTGCAGCGCCGGGGCGACCCCACCCACCCCGAGATCGCCCATCCGGGCGCGGCCCCGGCGCCGGGGGCGCCGGCGGGCCCGTCGTTCCACCTGAACCACATCGCCACCAACGCCTCGGCCATCCTGACCCCGGCGCAGATCGCCAGCGTCACCGACCGCTACCGCAACCGGGAGGTGACGCTGGCGGACCTGCAGCGGGCGGTGGTCGAGCTCAACCGGCTCTACGCGAAGCAGGGGATCATCACCGCGCGGGCGGTGCTGCCGCGCCAGCAGGTGGAGAACGGGGTGGTGCACATCGAGCTGATCGAGGCGCGTCTGGACCGGATCGCCATCGTGGGGGCGCGCGGCACGCTGCCCTCGTTTTTCCTGAGCCGCATCCACGCGCGGCCGGGGCAACTGCTACGGCTGGATGCGCTGCGGCACGACCTGATCCTGCTGAACAACGGCAACGGCCTGCAGGCGCGGGCGCTGCTGCGGCCGGGGCCGAGGTTTGGCACAACCGACCTGGTGGTGGAGGTGCAGGAGCCGGAGCCGCTGGCGCCCTCGTTTGACGACGTGGGCCGGGCGAGCGTGGGGCTGCGGCGGTTGGGGCTGAATGCGAGCGACGCCAGCGTGTTGGGCGACCAGGACGCACTGTCGCTGAACACCTCCTGGGCGACGGGGACGCTGAGCGAGGCGGCGAGCTACAGCGTGCCGCTCACCGCCGGGGGGACGCGGCTGACGGTGGGCGCGGACTACGCCGGCATCCGCATCCTCTCGGGGCAGTTGCAGACGCTGGGGATCACCGGCAGATCGGTGGACGCGAGCGTGGGGGTGAGCCGGCCGCTGGTGGCGCGCGAAGGCTTTCTCTTCACCGGCAGCGCCGCGCTGCGGGTGATGAAGACGTCCACCGACAGCGCCGGGGTGGCGCTGTCGCAGCAATTTGTGCAAGCGGGCGAGCTGGGGGGAACGCTGCAGGGGTTTGACCGCGGCGGCGCCTGGATCGCCAGCGGCCTGCTCGATTTCGGCACGCTCGACGTGGCCGGGCGGCACTGGTTTGCCAAGGACTCGGTCTCGCTGGTGCGGCAGGAGACCATGGGAGGCGGCGTCACCGGGCTGCTGCGCTTCACCGGGCAGTCCAGGCTGCGCGCCCCCAGCGCCGGCCTGCCGCTGGTGGAGCAGTTGCAGTTGGGCGGGATCTCCACCGTGCGGGGCTACCCGGAGGGTTGGCAGATCGGGGATGTGGGCTACGCGCTGACCACTGAAGTGGACTATCCGCTGCCGCTGCGGCAGTACTTTTTCGGGGGCTGGTTCAGCCGGGGGCTGGAGGGGTCGGTGTTTCTCGACCACGGCGGCATCTTCGGGCTGCCGGGGGCGCACAGCGGGCCGCACGCCACGCCGCGCGACCTCTACCTGACCAGCGCGGGGCTGGGGGTGGTCTTCAACGCGCCGTACTTGGCGGGCCGGCTGGATTGGGCGGCGCCGCTGGAAAACCGCGCGGGGCTGCCCAAGGTGGGGTTCGACTTTTACCTGCAACCCCGCCCGCCGACCTCCTGGCTTGCCTTCTGGCGGAAGCGGGGCTAGACGCCGCCGCCGGGCTTCTTGGCGGGGGCGGGGGCGGGCTTGGCGGCGGGGGCAGCGGCGGGGGCGGGAGGCTTGTAGCCCTTGGGGACAAAGCTCAGCGTGGCGGCATCGAAATCCCAAGCGGGGGCGGGCGTGTTGAGCTGGGTGCGCAATTGCGCCAAGTAGTTGTTGAACACCTGCGCCGAACGTTGCTCGCCGATGAGCGCCCCCGCCAACTGCACCTTGAGCAGTTCGATCTGCTGCTGCGCCAGCTTGACGTCCTTGGCGTCATTTTCAATCTGCAGTTGTTGCTCGTGACTCAGCTTCACGGGCTTGGGCTGCTGGGCAACAGTCGGCACCACGGCCAAACCAAAAGAAAACAGGGTAGTTAGAGCAAGGCCGCGAAACTCGGGCTTCATAAAGGCGTCTCCTGGGGGGGCTACTTTGGGGGGTGAGCTTAGCTATTGTGGCACTCACCTATGTGGCCGTCAATAGGGCTTGGCGCAGGCCAGCGCCCCACGACGCGACGGCGGGGGCGATCTGTCCGTACTGCCACAAGAAGACTCCGCCGACGGGGCCTTGGGGAGCGAGGGCACGGTTCAAAGCGCGCAGGGTTTGCTCGCAGGCGGCCAAGTTCTGGTGGTAGCGCGGCTCGAAGCCGGGGATGAGCGCCTCCCAGGGACGGGCGATGCCGGTGGCGGCGCGGCGCGCGAGCAAGGGGCGCACCAGTTGGTCGCGGTAGAAGGCGGGGATGGAGAGGGGCTTGGGGTCGCCGGCCTCGTAGAACTGCACGTTGAGCCAAGCGATGTTGTTGCCGCGGGGCGAGCGGGTGGCGTGGAAGAACGAGCCGGGCACGCCGCGGACGTGGCCATCGCGGGCGTAGAGGCTGGCGGCGACGCTGGCGATGGGGGCGTGGGTGATGATGCCGGAGGGATGGTGGCGCATGTAGCGGTTGGTCAGCGCGACCAGGGTGGCGCCCAAGTCGTCGTGGACGGCGTGCCAGCCGGCGGGGGTGTTCTCGGCCACGGTGCTGGGTTCGAGGTCGAGGTCGAGGCCGTCCAAACCGAGCGGGCCGGTGATCTCGCGCTCGATCTGGGCGAGGCTGGGCTCGACGCCCGCGGAGCGGATGGCGTCGAAAGTGCGGCGATTGCCCCACCCACCGAGGGAGATGAGCAGCTTCTTGCGCTCGCCAAAGCCGTCGCGCAGGAGGCGCAGGTCGGCGGCGAGGGCGCGGGGCAGGCGGGCGGGGGCGACGCCGTTGTAGCTGAGGCGCAGGCCCTGCCCGGGGACGTAGCGCGCATAGAGGAAGGCCAAGATGGCGACGTTGAAGCCGGCCGGGCCCAGGCGCTGCACCAGGGCGCGGTCGAGGTGGCCGGCGATATAAACAATGCGGCGGCTGGGCGGGCGGGGCGCGCTGGCGCAACCCGGCACCACAAGGCCGAGGGCGGCGCCGGCCCCGAGCCGCAAGAAGCTCCGCCGATCCAGCGAGGAAATCATGCCACTACTATACGCGCTACACTGGGCATAACTCTGGCGTGCGCGGGGCGGGTGCGAGGACCCCACCGCAGCCGCTTCCCCCGCCCCATGGCTGCCGAGCCCCCGATTCCCGAGCCGTGCTTTGCGCAACTGGTGCAGTTGGCGCACGACGCGATCCTTGTGCGGCACTTGGGCAGCGACCGGGTCGAGTTCTGGAACCAAGGCGCGGAGAGGCTTTACGGCTGGAGGGCGGCGGAGGCGGTGGGGCAGGAGGTGCACGCGCTGCTGCGGACGGAGTTCCTGGAGCCGTGGGCGGGGATCGAGCAGGCGCTGCGGGCGACGGGGAGCTGGGAAGGCGAGCTGATCCACCATCACCGCGATGGCACCGCCATCCGCGTGGCCAGCCGCCGGGCGCTGGCGACCTTCGGCGGCGGGCCGCGGGTGTTTGAGATCAACCGCGACGTCAGCCACCACTACGCGGCGCGGGCGGAGCTGGCCCGCGTCAACGGTCTGCTGGACGGGCGCAACCGCGAGGTGGAGGCGCTGCTGCAGACCAAGGACCGGTTTTTGGCGGTGGTCAGCCACGAGCTGCGCACGCCGCTGAACGCCATCCTGGGCTTCTCGGGCTTGCTGCTGGAGCCGGGGCAGGGAGCCTGGAGCGAGAAGCAGCGCCGGTTCCTGGAACACATTCACAACGGCGGGCGGCACCTGCTGGAGCTGGTGAACGAGTTGCTGGACTTGGCGCGCATGGACGCGGGCCACCTGGAGCTTACGCCTTGCCGGCTCAACCTGCGCTATATCGAGGAGTTGATCCTGCACGACCTGGACCTTTTGGCGCAGGCGCAGGCGATCGTGCTGGAGTTTCGGCCGCACCCGGAGATGCATGTCTGGGCCGACCCCACGCGGCTGCAGCAGATTCTCTATAACCTGCTATCCAATGCAGTTAAGTTCACACCGGCGGGCGGGCGGGTATGGTTAGAGGCGCGGGCGGAGGGGCCGCAGGTGGACTTTACCGTCGGGGACACAGGCATTGGCATCCAAGCTAGTGAGCAGAGCGCGATTTTTGACGAGTTTCGCCGGGCCGGCGAGGGGGGAGGGGCCGGCTTGGGGTTGGCGATCGCCAAGCGCCTGGTCGAAGCCCATGGCGGAAGGATCCGCCTGGAAAGCGAGGTGGGAGTAGGCAGCCGATTCTATTTCTCGCTGCCCGCGGCGCCGGAGGCGAACAGCGAGTTCGGCGCCACCGCCAGCCCAGCGAGGCGCAGCGCCGGGCTGGGGCCCGCGCCAACCAAATGACAGCCCAGGGCAAGACGATCCTGGTGGCGGAAGACGACGCCGCCAGCCGCGAACTGCTCACCGAGATCCTGCGCGCCTCCGGCTACCGGGTGGTGGAGGCGGCGGACGGGGCGGCGGCGGTGAACGAGCTGGAGCAGTGCCGCCCGGACCTGGTGTTGGTGGACATCCAAATGCCGAAGCTGAGCGGCTACCAGGTGCTGAGCCACCTGCGCACGCACTCGTCGCATCCGGCGACACCGGTGGTCGCCATCACCGCCCACGCCATGCGGGGGGACCGGGAACAGGCGCTGGAGGCGGGCTTCGACGGGTATTTTGCCAAGCCGATCGAGGTGGCGGAGCTGCGGCAGCGGGTGGCGGAGCTGTTGAGGTAGGGGGCTGGCGGCGTCCGCGGGCGCGGCCCTGCGGACCGGCGGGCGGACAAGTGTAACAAAACGTTGCGTCGGCAATCCTATCCCATTGGACAATATTGGAGGAGGGGGGTAGGCGGATGCTCCTGTTCGTGCTGGCGTTTCTGGGTGGGGTGCTGACGATTCTGAGCCCGTGCATTCTGCCGGTGATTCCGTTCGTGTTCGCCCGCGCCGACCAGCCCTTCCGCCGCAGCACGCTGCCCATGCTGGCGGGCATGGCGGTGACGTTTGCGGGGTTTGCGGTGCTGGCCACGGCCGGCGGCAACTGGATCATCCGCACCAACCAATACGGACGGGTGCTGGCGCTGGGGGTGATGGCGGTGTTGGGGCTGAGCCTGCTGCTGCCGTCGCTGGCGGAGAGGTGGACGCGGCCGCTGGTGCGGCTGGGGGCGAGGCTGCAGAAGGACAAGCCGCGGCAGGCCAGCCCGGCGGCGGCGCTGCTGCTGGGGGCGTCGATCGGGCTGTTGTGGGCGCCGTGCGCGGGTCCGATCCTGGGGCTGGTGCTGGCGGCTTCGGCGCTGAGCGGGGTCACGGCGCAGACGCTGGGGCTGTTGTTGGCGTTTGCGGCGGGGGCGGCGAGTTCGCTGGCGGTGGCGCTGCTGGCGGGCCAGCGGGTATTTCAGGGGCTGAAGCGGGGGCTGGGGGCGGAGGCGTGGGTGCGGCGGGGGCTGGGGGTGGCGGTGCTGGCCGGGGTGGTGGCGATCGCGCTGGGGGCGGACACGCGGCTGCTGGCGGCGGTCGCTTATTTCAACACCAACGGGCTGGAGCAGCGCCTGGTGGGCGCGCTGGCGAAGCCGCGCCCGGTGCAGGCGGCGATGCCGCCGGCGGGCCCCCGGGTGGCCTCCCTCACCGTGGGCGCGATGACACCGGTGCAGCCGCCGCTCGACCGCGAGGGCGCCATGCCCTCGCTCAACGGCGCCATCGCCTGGATCAACTCGCCCGCGCTGACGCCGGCCCGCCTGCGCGGCAAGGTGGTGTTGGTGGATTTCTGGACCTATTCCTGCATCAACTGCCTGCGCTCGCTGCCCTACATCGAGGCCTGGGCGCAAAAATACAAGGATCAGGGGCTGGTGGTGATCGGCGTGCATTCGCCCGAGTTCGCCTTCGAGCGCGACACCGGCAACGTGCAAAAGGCGGTGGCGCAGCTCAAGCTGACCTTCCCGGTGGCGGTGGACAGCAACCACAGAATCTGGAACGCCTTCCACAACCAGTACTGGCCGGCCGACTATTTTGTGGACGCGCAGGGGGAGATCCGCTTTCACCATTTCGGCGAGGGCAGCTACGCCGAGTCGGAGCGGGTGATCCAGGAACTGCTGGCGCAGGCGCACCACCAGACGCCGACGGCGGCGGAGGCGCTGGTCGAGGTGGCGGGCCGGGGAGCGGAGGCGCCGGCGGCGGTGAACGAGATCGGCTCGCCGGAGACCTACATCGGCTACGCGCGGGGGGAGCGGTTTGCCTCGCCCCAGCGGCTGCAGATCGACAAGTCGGCGACCTACAGCCTGCCGCTGCGGCCGAGCCTGAATCAATGGGGCCTGGCGGGGGAGTGGAAGGTGGGGCCGCAGATCGCGCTGCTGGAGAAGGCGGGGGGCCAGATCGCCTACCGCTTCCACGCGCGCGATCTGCACCTGGTGATGGGCTCGGGCACGGGCCAGCCCATCCGCTTCCGCGTGCTGATTGACGGCACGCCGCCGGGGCCGGACCACGGCGCCGACACCGATGCGCAGGGCTATGGCACGGTCAGCTTCCACCGCCTGTACCAACTGGTGCGGCAGCGGGGCGATGTGGAGGACCGCACCTTCACCATCGAGTTCCTCGACCCGGGGGTGCAGGCGTTCTCGTTCACCTTCGGATGAGCAGCTCAGGCGGCCTTGCGCTGCGGGGGTTTGCGCTTGGGCTTGTGCTTGGACTTGGGGGCGCGGGGCGCCAGGGTGATCGGCCGGGCCGGAGCGCGGGCGGACTTGGGTTCGGGGCCGGGGGCGCCGCCGGGGCCGGCGCTGAGGCCGCCCAGCAGTTGGCCGCCGCTGTAGACCAGCTCGGAGCCGCCGGCGTCGTAGTAGCCGGCGGCGCCGCGCTCGCCCTGGCCAAACTCCATCTGGCCGCGCAGGGGGGCGTTGCCCTTGGGCAGGGGCCCGGACATGGGGTAGACGCCCGACTGGCCGACGGCATCGCGCCAATAGGGCGGGGCTGGGGTCGCCTTGGGCTTGGCCTTGGCCCGGGTGGTGGGCGGGCGTTTGGTTTTGGGCTTGGCTTTGGCCATGGGAGGATCTCCTAGGAGCCCACCGCGCGGGGGTGCACATCGGTTAGATGCACCTCGTGGCCGTGGGCGGTGGTTTTGCCGGCCTCGAACAGGGTCTTGAGGCGGACCAGATCTTCATCGAGGGCGCTCTTGGGGCCGACGCCCAGGGCCTCGCCGGCGAGGTAGCCGAAGCGGCCCGCCCAAGGGCGGTAGAGCAGGCGGATGGCGACGCGGGTGCCGTTGGCCTCCGGGTCGAGGCGGAGGGAGCCGCTGTGGGCGACGGCGGAGCGGGGCGAGCTTCTCCAGGCGAGGCGGTCGGGGAACTGGGTGGAGGTGAGGCGGCCGTCGAAGGCGACGGTGGTGCCGAGCGGGCCGGCCACGGACCAGCGGTAGAGGTTGGAGCCGATGCGCTCGACCGCGTGGACGTGGGAGAAGACGGCGGGGTATTGGGTGGGATCGGCGAAGAAGCGGTAGAGGGTCTCGCGCGGGGCGGCGATCCAGATGGATTTGTCCAGGGTGAGGGGGCGGCCGCGGCCGAGCAGCTCGGCGAGCGGGAGGCCGGTGAGGGCGGGCAGGCCGAGGGCGGCGGCGCCGGCGGCGGCGAACCAGCGGGGCGGGCCTGGGCGGCGGGCGGCGAGCAGGACGAGGCCGGCGGCGGCGGCGCCGCGGGCCAAATGCTGCGCGGGCGGGGGCAGACGGCGGCGGCGGGGCGGGAGGGCCTCGGCGGGAGCGGGGCGGAGGCGCGCGTCCACCGCGCGCACGCCGTGCACGGCGGCGACGGTGCGCAGCAGGCGGGCCTCTTGGCTGCGGGCGACGGTGCCGCGCAGGGTGATGCGGCCGTGGTCGGCGGCGACGGCGATGGCGCCGGGGTGGACGACGACGTGGCCGAGGGCGGCGCGCACGCGCGCCACCAGCACGTCGTCGGCCACGGGCGGGGAGTGATGGAGGGCGGTGGCAAGGCCGGCCTCGAACTCGGCCTCCAGGCCCTGGCCGCGCTGGGTGGCGTCGCGGACGGCTTTGTTCATGCCCCGCCGCCAGAGGTGCAGGGCATGCACCGCGGCGTCGCGCTGGCGGGCGCGGCGGCGCTTGCCCGAGCGCGGATCGGCGAAATACATTGCCAGGGCGCCGGCGCCCCACAGTGCCATGCTTGTCGCTAACTTCATGGTGCTCCCCCTGTGCTGGCCAACATTCGTCTGCTGCGGGCGGGCGCGGCGGCGGGGCGGCGGCGCTGCAGCCAAGTTTGGAGCTTTTCCCAGGGCCAGGTGTTGAGCACTGCCGCCGCCGGCACCCCGGCGCGGCGCGCCTGCGCCACCCCGAAGCGCACAAAGGCGAGTTGGGCGGTGCTGTGCGCATCCGAGCCGATGGCGAGGGTGGCGCCCAGCTCCCGCGCGCGCCGCGCCAACACATCGTTGAGGTCGAGGCGCCAGGGGGAGCCGTCCAGCTCGAGCGCGACGCCGGCGGCCTGCGCCGCCCGCGCCACGCGGTCGAAGTCGAAGGCGACCGGGGGGCGGGAGCCGATGAGGCGGGCGGTGGGATGGGCCAGCACCTGCACGTGCGGGTTGGCGATGGCCGCCAGCAAGCGCTCGGTCATTTGCGGGGCCGGCTGCAAAAAGTGATCGTGCACGGCGGCGATGACGACATCAATGCCGGCCAGGACCTGGTCGGGGTAGTCGAGACGGCCGTCGGCCAGGATATCCACCTCGGCGCCGAGCAGCAGCCGGGGCGGGGTTTCACCGCGGTGGGCTTGCAGGGCGGCGATTTCCTTGCGCTTCTGGCGCAGCCGGACGGCATCCAGGCCGTGGGCGATGCGCTGGCCGGGGGAGTGGTCGGTGAGGGCGAGGTATTGGTAGCCGAGCTGGGCGGCGGCGGCGGCCATGGCGGCGCAATCGGCGCGGCCGTCGGAGTAGGTGGTGTGGGCGTGGAGGTCGCCGCGCAGGTCGGCGGGCTCGATCAGCCGGGGCAGGGCGCCGGCGAGGGCGGCCTCGACCTCGCCCCGGTCTTCGCGCAGCTCGGGGGGGATGAGGGGCATGCCCAAGGCGTGGTAGATGTCCTCTTCCTGGGCGCCGCCGAGGCGGCGCGCGCCGCGGAAGACGCCGTACTCGTTGATCTTGAGGCCGTGCTGGCGGGCGAGGGCGCGCAGGCGGGTGTTGTGGGGCTTGGAGCCGGTGAAGTATTGCAGGGCGGCGCCAAAGGACTCGGGGGCGACGGCGCGCACGTCCACCTGGAGATCGCCCAGCAGCAGGCTGGCGCGGGTGGGTCCGACCGCGAGCACGCGGCTCACCGCCGCCAAGGCGGCGATCTGCTGCAAGGCGGGTCCGGCCTGGCGGGCCGCCGCCACCACGTCCACATCGCCGATGGTCTCGCAGCCGCGGCGAATCGAGCCGGCCACCTCGGCCCGCTCCACCCCCGGCAAGGCGCGGACCTGGGCGAGGAAGGCCTCGGCGGCGGGCAGGGCCTCGCCCAGCAACATCCGGCCGCGGCTGCCCAGCCAGGAGGCCACCGCCTCGCGCAGGCGCTCGAGCTTCTTCTCGCCGAAGCCGGCGGCCTCGGCCAGGCGGCCCGAGGCCAGCAGGCGCTGCAGATCGGCGGCGCTGTTGACCTGGTAGCGGCGGTGCAGCAGGGCGATGGTCTTGGGGCCGAGGTTGCGGATCTCGAACAGCGCCAGCAGCGCATCGGGCAGGCTTTGGCACTCGCGCTCGCACTGGCGGATGTGGCCGGTGCGCAGGCCCTCCTCGATCTTGCCGGCGAGGTCTTTGCCGATGCCGGGGATGGTGTCGAGCTCGCCCGCCCGGGCCAGGGCGCCGAGATCGCGATCCAGGTCGCGCAGCGAGCGGGCAGCCTTCTCATAGGCGAGCACGCGAAAGCGGTCCTGGCCGCGCAGGGCGAGCGCGCGGGAGGTCTTCTCGAACAGGCGGGCGATCTCGGCCCGGGAGATGCCGGTGCGCTGGGGGCTGGTCGGGGCTGGCATGGACATCCCTACTTAACGCGATGCAGATCCGCGCCGCGGCGACAGCCCGCATCTCATTTCTTGCCATGCCTTTGTCGTTGACGCGATTTGCCGACCGCACGGAGGCGGGGCGGGCGCTGGCCACGCGCTTGCGGCACTACGCCGAGCGGGACGATGTTGTAGTGCTGGGGATTCCACGCGGGGGCGCGCCGGTGGCGATGGAGGTGGCGGCGGCGCTGCGGGCGCCCTGGGACGTGTTTCTGGCGCGCAAGCTGGGGGTGCCGGGGGAGGAGGAGCTGGCCTTTGGGGCGGTGGCGGGGGGCGGGGTGCGGGTGCTGGACCAGGAGATCATCCGGCAGTGCGGGCTGTCGGCAGCGACGGTGGAGGAGGTGACCGAGCGGCAGCGGCGGGAGTTGGAGCGGCGCGAGGTGGCGTTCCGGGCGGGCCGCGCTGCGGTGGGGCTGGAGGGCAAGGTTGCCATCCTGGTGGACGACGGCATCGCCACCGGGGCGAGCATGCGGGCGGCGGTGGAGGCGCTGCGGGGCCACCATCCGGCGCGGATTGTGGTGGCGGTGCCGGTGGCGCCGCTGGAGGCGCGGGAGCGGATGGCGCCGCCGGCGGACGAGTACGTGTGCGTGCACGAGGCGGCGGGGTTTGCGGCGGTGGGGGATTTTTACCAGGACTTCCGCCAAGTGGGCGACGCCGAGGTGCAGGCACTGCTGGCGCGGGCGCCGCGCGCGGCCTAGTTGCGGCACGCAGTGGCCCTGCGCGGGGAGACTAGCGCACACGCAGGGGCAGGGGCAGGGTGCGGGTGGCGCCTTGGGTGGTGGTGGCGACGAGCTGCAGGGCATAGGCGCCGGGCGGCACGCGCGGGGGCGCGGGCAGGCCTCCGCAGCCGGAGAGGGCCAGGAGGGCGGGCGCCAGCCAGCCGAGGCGGCGGCGCTTGGCGGCCAACGGGAGCAGCAGGAGGAGCCACGCCAGGGCGGCCGGCAGCAGCGGGCGGAGCCCGGCGGCGGCCTGGGTGGTGACGATGACCTGGGCGCTGGCCTGGCCATTGGCGGCGAGCGCGACGGTGGCGGGGGTTACGGTGCAGGCGGCGAGAGCGGGAGCGCCGGTGCAAGCCAGGGTCAGGCTGGCGTCGGCAAAGCCGTCGAGGCTGGTGAGCAGCACGCCGCCATAGGCGCTTTGGCCGCTCACCACCGACCAGTTGGCGCCGGCGGCCGACGCCGCCAGTTCCAGGTCGCCACCGGTGCCGGTGATCGCAATGGTCTGCACGCCGGCATTGTCCACCAAGCGCAGCGAGCCCGCGGCCGGGCCCGCCTGCGCGGGGGCAAACTGCACGGCGATGGCGCAGCTTCCGCCCGGCGGCACCGGGGCGGAACAGGCCGCGGCGGCGGTGAAAGCGCCGCTGGCCTGGGCCGAGGCGAGTTGCAGCGGGGCGTTGCCGGTGTTGGCCAGGGTCAGCGAGAAGGGTGCGCCGGAGGTGCCGGCGAGCTGGACGCCAAAGTCGAGGTGGGCGGCGGCGGGCTGGGCCACCGGCCCCAAGCCGGTGCCGGCCAGCGCCACCACGTGGGGCGAGCCGGGAGCGTTGTCGGCGAGCGCGAGCGCGCCGGTGGCGGGGCCGGGGGCGAGCGGGGCGAACTGCACTTGCAAGGCGCACTGCGCGCCGGCGGCGAGGCTGCTGCCACAGCCGTTGGTGAGGGTGAAGGGGCCGGAGACGGCGAGCGAACCGAGCGCCAGCGGGATATTGCCCGGGTTCTGCAAGGTCAGCGTCTGGGGCGGGCTGGAGCTGCCCAGCGCCTGGTCGCCCCAATTGAGGGTTGCGGCCGAGAGCAGGGCGAGGGCGCCTTGGCCGGTGCCGCTGAGCGCCACCTGCTGGGGCGAGTTCTGGGCGTTGTCGGCGAGCGTCAGCACGCCGGAGGCCGTGCCGGGGGCGAGCGGGTTGAACTGCACTTGCAAGGCGCACTGCGCTCCGGCGGCGAGGCTCGGGCCACAGCCGTTGATGAGGGTGAAGGGGCCGGAGACGGCGAGCGAGCCGAGCGCCAGCGGGATAGTGCCCGGGTTCTGCAGGGTCAGCGATTGCGCCGGGCTGGCGCTGCCGACGGCTTGCGCGCCGAGGTCGAGCGCAGCGGCCGAGAGCAGGGCGAGGGCGCCTTGGCCGGTGCCGCTGAGCGCCACCTGCTGGGGCGAGCCGGTGGCGTTGTCGGCGAGCGTGAGCGTGCCGGAGGCCGGGCCGGGGGCGAGCGGGGCGAACTGCACTTGCAAAGCGCACTGCGCTCCGGCGGCGAGGCTCGGGCCACAGCCGTTGATTAGGGTGAAGGGGCCGGTGACGGTGACCGCGCTCAGCGCCAGGGGCGTATTGCCTGGATTCTGTAAGGTCACGGTCTGGGCTGGGCTGGAACTGCCCACGGCTTGCGGGCCGAGGTGGAGCGCAGCGGCCGAGAGCAGGGCGAGGGCGCCTTGGCCGGTGCCGCTGAGCGCCACCTGCTGGGGCGAGCCGGTGGCGTTGTCGGCGAGCGTGAGCGTGCCGGAAGCCGGGCCGGGGGCGAGCGGGGCGAACTGCACTTGCAAGGCGCACTGCGCGCCGGCGGCGAGGCTCGGGCCACAGCCGTTGATTAGGGTGAAGGGGCCGGTGACGGTGACCGCGCTCAGCGTCAGGGGCGTATTGCCTGGATTCTGTAAGGTCACGGTCTGGGCTGGGCTGGAACTGCCCACGGCTTGCGCGCCCAGGTTGAGCGTGGCGGCCGAGAGCAGGGCGACGGGGCCCTCTCCGCTGCCGCCGAGCGCGACCTGCTGAGGCGCGCCGGGGGCGTTGTCGGCGAGCGAGAGCGTGCCCGCGGCGGGGCCGGGGGCGAGCGGCGAGAACTGGACTTGCAGGGTGCACTGCGCGCCGGGGGCGAGGGTCGGGCCGCAGCTGTTGGCCAGGGTGAAGGGTCCGGAGACGGCGACGGAGGCGAGCGCCAAGGAAATGTTGCCCTGGTTCTGAACGGTCACCGTCTGCGCCGGGCTGGTGCTGCCCACGGATTGGTCGGTCCAATGGAGGGTTGCAGGCGTGAGCACCGCGATGGCGCCTTGGCCGGTGCCGCTCAACGCCACCTGCTGGGGCGAGCCGGGGGCGTTGTCGGCCACTGCCAGCGCGCCGGCGGCGGGGCCGGGCACTTGCGGGACGAACTGGACATGTAGCCCGCACAGGGTTCCGGGGGCGACGGTCGCGGCGCAGCCGCTGACCAGGCTGAAGGGACCGGAGACGGTGATCGAGGCCACGGCCAGGGGAATATTGCCGCCGTTCTGCAAGGTCAGGGTTTGGGCGGGGCTGGAGCTGCCCACGGCCTGATTGCCCCAATGCAGCGTCTCGGCCGAGACCAGGGCGAGGGCGCCCTGGCCGGTGCCGCGCAATTTGACCTGTTGGGGCGAGTCGGAGGCGTTGTCGTTGAAGCTGAGCTGGCCGTAGCTGGTTTCGGCGGCGGTGGGGGTGAAGCGGACTTGCAGGGTGCAGCTTGCGCCGGGGGCCAAGGCGGCGGGACATGGGCTGGACTGGGAAAAGGGCCAGTTGATGTGGATGGAGCCCAGCGTGAGGGGCGCGCCGCCGGCGTTGGTGAGCGTGAGGGCTTGCGGCGGGCTGGTGTCGCCCACCGCCAAGGTGCCGAAGTCGAGGCTGGCGGCGGAGAGCTGGGCGATGCCTCCCTGCCCTTGGCCGCTCAAGCTCACCAGCTGCGGGCTGCCGGGGGCGTCGTCATCGAGGCTGAGCTGGCCCTGCTCGGTGCTGGTGGATTGGGGCGTGAACTGGACGGTGATGGCGCAGCTCGCCTGCGGCGCCAGGCTGGCGGGGCAGTTGTTGGTTTGGGTGAAGTCGCCGCTGGCGGAGACGCCGGTGATGGTGACGGCGACGCTGCCCTGGTTGTTCACGGCGACGGTTTGGGGCGGGCTGGTGGCGCCCAGCGGCTGCGGCGCGAAGGTCAGCGACAGCGGGCTGAGGGCGAGGCCGGAGGTGTTGAACAGGTCGCTGAGGTCGTTGGCGGTGGCGGCCTCGCCGAAGTAGGGCGAGAGGTGGAAGATCTCCTCGATGGTGCGCAGGGTGCTGGCGTGGGTGTAGCGCAGGGTGTTGAAGTAGCCCGGCTTGGCGGCGGGGGAGGCCACGATCAGGCCGAGCGGCTGGTCTTCCACGCCGTCCTGGTCCTCGTCCCAAGTGATGAAGATGGCGCCGCCGTCCTGGTAGGCCGGCGAGGCCTGGATCATGGGCACGACCTGGGAGAGCCACTGGTCGCCGGTGCCGAGCGGGCAACTGTGGGCGTCGTCGCAGAGGTCGGGGATGATCCAGTTGAGGTTGGGAACGGTGTTGTGGTTGAGGGCGGCGGCGAGCTCGCCGAAGGGGCGCTCGTGGGCGATGCAGTTGGAGGCGCTGTTGATGACGTCGTCGAAGAAGACGGTGGGGTTGACGGCGTCGGTGTAGAGGTTGACGTCCACCAGGGGGCAGGTGTTGCCGCTGATGTCTTCGACCCAGGCCTTCCAGGTGAGGCCGGCGCGCTCGAGGGCGGCGGTGAGGTGCTGGGTGGTGTTTTGCTGGTTGATGGCGGGCGGGAGGTCGTCTTGGATGCCGAAGTTGGTGCCGGCCTCGAGCACGAGATAGTTGGGCAGGCTGGGATGGAGGTAGGGCTCGCCCAGGTACTGGTCGGCGTGGGCGGCCTGGGGGAGCAGGGTTTGGTTGATGTAGGGGGCGTCGGGCGAGCCCTCGACATCGGCCCACTGCAGGTTTTCCATGACGATGATGAAGACGGTGTGGATGGCCGGGGAGGGCTGAAAGGCCTGCCCCGCCAGCGCGAGGCTGAGCCCGAAGGCCAGCCCGAGGCTTACCCACACCCACCGCAAAGGTCGCATGCGCTGGGTTGGATGCGAGTGGCTGGGCGGAGTGGAAAGCGGGGGCGCGGATTCCGCCGAAGGTGCGGTTTGCGCCTAATGGCCGGCCAGCCAGGCGTGGAGAATGGCGGCCTGGAGCGCCGAGGGATGGGCCATCGGCGCCAGGGTGTAGCGGATGCGGCGGCCGGGGCCAAGCGTCACGGCGGCGGTTGACGGGGCGCCGCCGCGGCGGTAGCCCAGCGTGATGGTGTCGCCGGCCTGGGCCGCCGCCAGGGCTTGGTTCAGGGCCACCGGGGTGATGGGCGCGCCGTTGAGCGAGGTCAGCACGTCCCCGACTTGCAGGCCGGCCGCGCGCGCGGGCGAGTCGGCGTCCAGGCTGCGAATGACCAAGGGCGGAGGCGGCGGGGCAAATCCGCGACCTCGGCCGCGGCCCGGGCCGCGGCCGGCCGCCAGGGCGGGGACGGGCAGGGCTTGGGTGTTGATGCCGAGGTAGGCGCCCGGCGCCGGCGTGGTGGTGTGCGTCAGCGCGAGGCCGGCATAGGCGAAATATTGGGCGTAGTCCGGCTCCGCCGAGGTGGCGGCGTAGGCGAAGACCGCGCCCAGCGGCGCGCCGGCGGCGCGCTCGCACGCCGCCTGGAACTCGGCGTCGGTGTAGCCGCGGCGGTCGCGGACGGCGTAGGTCTGGTAGAGATCGCGCATGGCGCTGTCGAGCGAGTTGCGGTTGTGGCTGTGCTCGCGGATGGCCAGATCGAGCATGGCGCCCAGCAGCGCGCCATTGTCGTAATAGGAGATGGAGGTGTCGCGGTTGGCGCCCACGCCGGAGCCCGTGCTCCAGGCGTCGAGGCTGGACTCGGTGGCCGACTGGTAGCGGTGCCCCGGCGCATTCTCGAACTGGTCGAGCGCCGCCTGCAACTTCGCCAGGTACGCCTTCCCGCTCATCAGGCCGGCGCGCTCGACCAGCAGGTCCTCGTAGTAGACCGTCAACCCCTCGGCCACCCACAGCATGTCGGTGAGGTTGGCGGCCTGGTAGTCGAACGGCCCCAGCGCGAGCGGCCGGATGCGCTTGACGTTGAAGTTGTGGAAATACTCGTGCGCGACGTAGCTCAGCCACGACTGGTAGCCGGAGGGGGTGAGCAGGCCGTTGCCGTTGAAGGCGATGGCGGCGGAGTTGAGGTGCTCGATGCCGCCGTTGCCGTGGCCGATCATCAGGAAGACATATTTGCGGTAGGGCACGGCGCCCATCATGTCGGTCGCCACGGTGACGATGCGCTTCAGGTCGGCCGCCATCTTGGCGCGGTCCACCGCCGCCGGCACACCGTCGAGGACGATCTCGTGGGGGACGCCGCGCACGGTGAAGGTGGTGGTGTCTTCCGTGCCCAGCAGCCAGGGCGAGTCGTAGAGGGTGTCGAAATCGGGGGCGCGGAAGGTTTCCGCCGCGCCCGGCACCGCGTCGAGGCTGGTGGCGACGGTGGTCCAGCCGGCGGGCGGGTGCAGGGCCACCGTGGCCGGCAGGCGCAGCTTGCCGGCAAGGTAGAGGAAAAGGCCCGGGGGCGCAATGAAGCCGCCCTGCGCGTCGAGCGAGTTGCTGGCCACGAAGGCGCGCGGGGCGGCCACGTCGTAGCTCACCACCACCAGCGGCGCGTGCGCGGTGACCACCCGCCAAGCGCTCTCTGTGGTCTTTTCCCAAGCCAGCGCGCGGCCGGCGCCGTCGCGGGCGGCGAAATGGCTGACGTAGCGGGCGTAGTGCATCAGCCCGTAGTAGCCCGGCATCCATTCGGGCATTTCGAAGTCGGTGAGCTCGCCGCTGGGGCCGGTGACGCGCATCTGGACCTGGTACTGATGCCGCGCCGGCTGCGGCACCACGCTGAAGCGCACCGCCTGCGCCGCGGCCACCAGCGCCAGCGCCGCCGCCAGGGCGGCCGCGCGCGCTGCAAGGTTTCTTCGCATGCTTCCCCTCCGCTGAGGCGCATTATACCTGCGGTGCGGAACGCAGCGCATGGCTGGTGGCCCTTCTATGGCGCCAGCATCACCAGCAGCGAGCTGATCATGCCCGACGGCCACAGCCTGGAGAAGGTCGGCGTCATCCCCGACGTGTTGGCGCTGCCCGCGGCCGCCGATCTCGCCGCCGGGCGCGACACCGTCCTGGCGCAAGCCGTCCGACTCGCCGGCGGCTCGGCCGATCCCGCCGTTGTCGTCAAGGCCTTTCCCACCATCTGGGTGCCCTCCTCCGACAATGAGGCCGACGTCAGGCTGGCGACGGCCCGGTGCGGTGCCTGATCCCGTTCGCTTACCGACCGGCGCCGCCGTGCACCACCACCCGCTTTTCCAGCCCGACGGGGCCACGGTTCCAGGGCGGGCGGAATCACGTCCCGGGTGCAGCCAAAAGCGGCACGCCGGCGGCGCGGGCGGCGGCGGCCAGGGCCTGATCCAGCGTGGCGAGAGGCAGGCGCAGTCGGAGGGCCAGCTCAAGGTAGGCCGCATCGTAAACGGAAAGACGGCCGGCGCGAGCGAGTTCCAGCGTCCGGTCGCTCTCCGGCGCACGGTCGAGCACGACGGGCAACTGCGCGACAGCCGCCAGAAACCCGGCGGTCTGATGGACGGCGATGCGGCCTCTGCGTTGGTTGACCACGAGGGTGTTGCGCAGCTCGAACCACCAGAGCGCAGGAGCACAGGCGGCACTGCGCTCCAAATGCTGGAGCGCGGCTTGGGCGGATGGATGGCCTTCGTCCGGAAACGCCCAACTGGCGGCCACCGAGGCGTCGAGCACGAAGCCGCAGGTCATCGCCGGCCCTGGTCGCGCGCCGACAGCAATTCGGCGATGGCGACGGGGGCGGTGTGGCGGCGCAGGCGCGCGATCTCCTCGAGAGCGCGCGCCGCCTGTGCCTGCGCGCGTGCCATCTCGGGCACGAGCCGTGCAATCGGCCGGTGATGGCGGGTGATCACGAACGACTCGCCCTGCTCCACCTGGTCGAGGAGCTGCAGAAGGTGGCTTTTGGCCTCGGAGGCTTGGACGCGGCGCATATTGACCAGTCGAATGACTAGTCAAATAATAGCACGCGCCCGCGCCGGGTTCTACTCGGCGCGCAGGGTTTGGGCCGGGTCGGTGGCGGCGGCGCGGCGGGCGGGGATGAGGCCGGCGATGAGGGCGCAGAGGGCGAGGGCGGCGGAGGCGCCGAGGTAGGCGCGGGGGTCCGAGCTGGGGACGCCGTAGAGCTGGCTCTGCATCAGGCGGGCGGCGAAATAGGCGGCGGGCAGGCCGAGGGCGAGGCCGACGCCGACCTGGGCGCCGACGCGCCGCAGCACCAGCCCCACCACGCTGCCCCGCGACGCCCCCAAGGCCATGCGGATGCCGATCTCGCTCCGCCGCCGCGCCACTAGGTAGGCGGTCACGCCGTACAATCCCACCGACGCCAGCACCAGCGCCAGCAGGCCGAACAGGGCGCAGAGGTCGGCCACCAGGCGGTCCTCGATGAAGTTGCCGGCCACCTGCTCGCCGAAGCTGCGGAAGTCCGCGACGGTGAGGTTGGGGTCAATGCCGGCCAGGGTGCGGCGGACGAGGGCGTCGGCCTCGCCGCCGGGGGCGTGGCGGAAGTGGAGCACGATGGCGTTGACGAACTGGGATTCATCCTCCCCCTGGTTCATGCTGGTTTGGGTATAGGCGCCGTAGCGCTGGCCGAAGGGGCGGAGGAAGACCGGCCGCACCGGGCCGCGGGGGTCGTTCATCTTGAAGTCGCGGAACACGCCCACGATCTCGAAGGCGGCGGAGTACTGGGGATAGTCAATGCCGAAGTGCTGGCCGATGGGGTCCTGGTGGGGGAAGAAGTGCTGGACGAAGGTCTGGTTCACCAGCGCTACTTGGGGCGAGGTGGCGGTGTCCTGGTCGGTGAAGCCGCGGCCGCGGACGATAGGGACGCCGATGGCGTCGAGGAAGCCGGGGCTGACCCGCTCCCAGGTCGAGCCGCAGTGGCTGTTGGGGCCGGGGGCGGGGCCGCCTTGGGGGATGACGCACTCGCCCCAGTTGTCGCCCTCGAGCGGGCTGTACATGGCGAGGCCGACGCTGGCCATGCCGGGGAGGCCGGCGAGGCGGTCCTGGAGCTGGCGCTCGAGCGCGGGCAGGCGGGCGCGGGTGTAGCCGGCGCCGGAGGGGTCGAGGTGGAGCACATAGCGGTTGGCGGTGGCGACGCCGAAATTCTGGTTTTGCAGGTTGGCCAGCGAGCGGGACATCAACAGGGCTCCGGCGAGCAGCACCAGCGACAGGGCGGCCTGGAAGACCACCAGCGCGTACTGGGAAAACGAGGCGCGGTCGCGGGTGGAGCGGCCGGCGCCGCGCAGGGCGTCGGCGGGATGGGCGTGGGCGGCGAGCCAGGCCGGGGCCAGGCCGAACAGGATGCCGGTGGCCAGCGACACCGCCAGGGCGAACAGCAGCACCACGGCGTTGGGGGTGGCGGCGATGGCGGAGTGCTGGGCGGTGGGAAAGGCCAGCGCCAGCAGGGTGCGGGAGCCGGCGTAGGCCACCGCCAGCCCGGCCAGGCCGCCGAGGCAGCCCAGCAGGGCGCTTTCGGTGAGCAGGCGGCGCACCAGGCGCGGCCGCGACTCGCCCAGCGCCATGCGCACCGCGATTTCCGTTTGCCGGGCGGTGCCCCGCGCCAGCAGCAGGTTGGCGATGTTGGCGCAGGCGATCAGCAGCACCACCGCCGCCAGGATCATGAGCAGGCGCAGCCCGTCGCCGGTTTGCTGTTGCAAGCTCTGGATGCCGCCGCCGGCGGGCACCAGGACCACGTGCTGTTTGGGGATGATGGCGGCGCCGCCGTTGGCGGTGTAGGTGGAGCGGGAGGAGAGCCAGTTCCGCAGCGTGGCCGAGAGCTGGGCCTGCAGGGCGGCGATGTGGGTGCCGGGGCGGACGCGGCCGATGGGGTAGAGCCAGTGCTCGTCCGGCTGGACCAATAGGGCGGACGCCGGATTCTCGCCGCGCAAGGTGGGCTCGGCGATCAGCGGCAGCCAGACCAGGGGCGGGCGGTCGCTGACGCGGTCGCCGAAAAAGCCGCGCGGGGCGATGCCAATGATGGTGAAGGGATGGGCCTGGATGTTCACTTCGGCGCCCAGGATGGAGCGGTCGCCGGCAAACTCGCTTTGCCAGGCGGTGTAGCTGATCACCGCCACCGGCGCGGCGCCGGGGCGGTCGTCGGCGGCGGTGAAGAAGCGGCCGGCGAAGGGGCGCAGTCCCAGGGTGGTGAAGTAGTTGCCGCTCACCAGCTCGCCGCTCATCGGCCGCGCCAGGGCGCCGCCGCGGCGCACCGCCCAGGCGGAGTTGCCGGCCTGCACCGCCGCCAGGTGCTCGAACTCCGGCGCCGCCGCGCGCAGCGCCCGGTAGAGCGGATAGGAGAAGATGTCGAAGTCGCCGTGGTCGCCGACAAAGCCGCCGTTGACGCAGCAGTCGTTGGTGTCGCCGATGCGGTAGAGCTGGGCCGGGTTGGCCACCGGCAAGGAGCGCAGCAGGATCCCCTGGATGAGGGTGAAGATGGCGGTGTTGGCGCCGATGCCCAGCGCCAGGGTGAGCACCACCGCCAGGGTGAACACCGGCGCCTGGCGCAACTGCCGCAGGGCCTGGCGCAGGTCTTGGGCGAAGGTGGCCAGGGTGGCGAGGGGCGAGCGGGTGGATGGCGCCGGCGGCATGCGGGGGGGCTCCTGCCTGCAATACCGGCGCCGGGGGAAAAGGTTGCAGGAAAATGCGCGGCCGGGGCTGGGAGGCGGCGCGGTTAGGGCTCGGGAAACAGGCCGGGCAGCCAGCGCGCGGCGAGCGCTGCGGGGAAGGCGAGGCGGAGCGGCGCGCGCGGGCTGGCGGAGGTCAGCACCTCTTGGGCCAGCAGGGTGGAGACAATGCGGCGGGCCTGGCGCTCGCCCACGCCGGCGGCGGCGGCGGCTTCGCCGCGCGGCAGCTCGCCGCGGTAGAGCAGGGCCTCCAGGATTTTGCCGGACCGCGGCGGCAGGCTGCCGAGGCGAACTTCTTCCTCCGCCCAAAGCCCGATGCGGGCGCGCAGGCGATCGGGCTGGAGCAGGCTAGCCATGAAGCCCACCTGGTCGGCGCAAACCTTCAGGAAAAAGCGCGTGAACTCGGCCAGTGCCTCCTCGCTCAGGGCGCCGCGGCCGTCGAGGTCGTTGCGGCGCGGGCGGTCGCAGTTGGCCAGCAGCGTCCGGTATTCGTTGACGTTGCGGGCGAGGCCGCGCGCGACCGACCAGATGGCTCCGGTATCGAGCAGCTCGAGCAGCATCGCGTGCGACATGAGGCGCGCCACCCGGCCGTTGCCGTCGAGGAAGGGATGCATCCACAAGAGGCGGTGGTGGGCGGCCGCGGTTGCCAGGATTGCCTCCGCCTTGCCGAGATGGCTGTAGCCCAGCTCGAAGCGGCGCAGGAAGCGGGGCAGCGCGCCGGCGCTGATCGGCACCAGCGTGCCCACCTGGACGTCGCGCTGGCGCAGTTCGCCGGGGATGACGCGCACCTTCTCGCCGGTTCCCGGGTCGGAAACCCAGAGAAGGCCGTCGGGCAGCAACTCGCAAAAACGCCGGTGAATCTCGCAGATTCCCGCAGCGGTCGAGGCGCGGCCGCCGCCCAGGCCGCCGCCGTCCATCCACGCTTGCACCGCGATGTGGGCCTCGGCTTCGAGCTGGAGGTCGCGCTCGCGGGCATCCGGACTGTAGTGCGCTTTGAGCGCCCGCTCGATGTCCACCGGGTGGGTATTGTGCCCTTCGATGAGGTTGGAGTAGTAGCAGTTCATCGAACGCACCAAGGCCGCAAGCGAAGCCAACAGCGGCGCCGGCAAACTGCCGCGGAAGCCGGCGGACTTGCGCGCCAGCTCGAGGGCGAGGTCGGTGAGGCCGACACGATGGCGGGAGCCGGCCTCGAGGAGCAGCGGCTCCATGAGGCTGAGGGGCTCGCCCCGGTCCGGAGCGATGATGTCCGCTTTGATGTCCTGTACAAAATTCACAGTAATCTATTATATATCAATAGATTAAAGAAGCCTAAAGCTGTGAATTGCTGCCATGATGTCCGCGTGGGAGGCCGGTCATGGCCGGGGCGGATTTTGGGGGAACTCGCCGTCGGTCCAAGCGGAGCCGTCGGGGAAGTGCTCCTTTTTCCAGATGGGGACGGACTGCTTAAGGGTGTCGATCAGGAAGCGGCAGGCCTCGAAGGCGGGGGCGCGGTGGGCGGCGGCGACCACGATCTGGACGCTGACCTCGCCCACGCGCAGGGTGCCGAGGCGGTGGACGATGCGGATGGAGAGCAGGGGCCAGCGCGTGGCGGCCTCGGTGGCGATGGCGGCGAGGCGGGCGCGGGCCATGGGCTCGTAGGCTTCGTATTCGAGGGCGACGACTTTCCTGCCCTGGCTGTGGTTGCGGGTGACGCCTTCGAACGAGACCACCGCGCCGTGGCGTCCGTGGGTGTCGGGGGCGGGCGGCGGCGGCAGGGGCTCGCGCACCAGGGCGGTCTCGATCGCTGTTTCGGGAACTCCCCCGCTCATGGGCGGCAGCAGCGCGACCTCGTCGCCTTCGTGGAGCGGGGTCTCGGGGGCGGAGAACTCGGCGTTGACGGCGAGCAGCAGGCTGCGGCCGAGTTCGCCCAGTTGCGGCTCGCGCTCGCGGTAGTGGCGGAAGACGTCGGCGGCGGTGGGCGCGCCGGGGAGCTCGAGCCACTCCTCGCGCACGCCCAGGCGCTGTGCCAGCCCCGCAAACAGCACGGCCCGGATGCGCATCGCGGCTAGCCTTCCTCGGCATGCCGGTCGGCGCCGCCGAGGACGTCGAGGGCGTGGGGCAAGAGATCGAGGATGCTGGCCAGGCTCTCTTCGGCGGCACTGGGGCTGCCGGGGAGGTTGAGCACCAGGCTGCGGCCGCGCAGGCCGGCAATGCCGCGCGAGAGCCAGGCGCGGGGGTTGTGGGCGGCGCCGGCGGCGCGCATGGCCTCGCCCAGGCCGGGGGCGAGGCGGTCCACCACCTTGCGGGTGGCCTCGGGGGTGAGGTCGCGGGGAGAGAAGCCGGTGCCGCCGGTGGTGACCACCAGCGCGGCGGCGGACGAGGCGGCGCGCAGGGTTTCCACCAGCAGGCGGAGGCGGTCGGGGACGACGGCGGTGGCCACCACCTCGAAGCCGCGGCGGGAGAGCAGGGCGGCGACGCGGGGGCCGCTGGCGTCGGGGCGCTCGCCACGGGCGCTGCGGTCGCTGACGGTGATGACGATGGCGCTGCGGCGGGAAGAGCTTTTGGGGAAGCGGGGGGGCGGGGGTTGGCGCATGGGGAACCGGTCAGCGGCGGCGGCGGTAGTCGCCGCTCTGGCCGCCGCTCTTGTGCTCGAGCACGATCTCGATGGTCATGTCGTGGTCGAGCGCCTTGCCCATATCGTAGACGGTGAGGGCGGCGACGCTGACGGCGGTGAGCGCCTCCATCTCGACGCCGGTGGGGGCGGTGGTGTGGACGCGGCTGGTGAGCCCGACGCCGTGGCGGCGGTAGCGGGCCTCCAGTTCGACGCCGGTGAGCGCCAACGGGTGGCAGAGCGGGATGAGCTCGGCGGTGCGCTTGGCGGCGGCGATGCCGGCGATGCGGGCGATCTCGAGGGGATCGCCCTTGGGCCCGGCGCCGCGGCGGAGGGCGGCGAGCACGGCGGGCTTCATCCGCACCAGGGCGCTGGCGCCGGCGCTGCGCAGGGTGGGGGGCTTGGCGCTGACATCCACCATGCGGACGCTGCCGTCGGGGCGGAGGTGGGTCAAGCCGGAGTGCGGTGCAGCCTTGGTTCGGGGCATGAAACTGAGGCGATTATCGCATGCACCGGAAAAGGGCTGGCAGCTTGCAGCCGGCAGCTTGGGAGGGGTAGACGGAGGAAGTGGGGATGGCGCGGGATGGGCACGGCCAATCGGTAGGCGCGGGCCCCTGCGCGGCTGCGCCGCGCGCCCCGCTTGTGCTCACGCCGGCTTGGGGGCCCCGCGGCCCCAAGCCGGCGCTGCGCTTCGCAGGGGCCGCGCCGACTTCGCTTCCCGGGGGCGCAGAAGCGCCACTGGCGCTTCTGCCCCTGCGGCATTTCGCGGCCTTTCGCGCCGATTTTGCCCGCAGGCAAAGCGGCGCGACCCCCGCGAGGGGAGGCCGCCCCGCGCTGGGTGCACAATGGGCTGTGGGCTCGCGGCAGACATCTTTCAATGAGCGCGCGCCGCAGCGCGAGCTGGGGCTGGAGGCGGCGCGGGAGTGTGTGCTGGCGCGGGTGGCGGAGCACGTCGCGGCGGATGGCGCCGCGTTGCGGCGCGGCCGCGCCGAACAGCCCTTGGGGCGGGTGCTGGCGGCGGCGGTGGTGGCCGACCGCGACTATCCTCCGTTTCGGCGGGCGCTGCGCGACGGCTACGCGGTGCGGGCGGCCGACTGCGCTGCGGCGGGGGCGGTGCTGCGCCTGCTGGGCACCGTGCCGGCGGGGCAAGAGAGCGCGCTGGTGGTGGAACCCGGGACTTGCGCGGCGATCATGACCGGGGCGCCGGTGCCGGCGGGCGCCGATGCGGTGGCCATGGTCGAGCGGAGCGAACGCCGGGGCGCGGGGGTGGTGCTGGCGGCGGCGGTGCGGGCGGGCGAGCATATCGCCGCCGTCGGCAGCGACCTGCGCCAGGGGGCGGTGATCGCCGCCGCCGGGCGGCGGCTGGACCCGGCGGCGCTGGCGGCGCTGGCGAGCGTAGGGTGCGCGCGGCCCGAGCTCTACCTGCCGTCGCGGGTGGCGCTGCTGAGCACTGGCGACGAGTTGGTCGAGGCGAACGAGACGCCGGGCGGGGCCCAGATCCGCGATGCCAACGGACCGGGGCTGGCGGCGCTGGCGCTGCGCGCGGGCGCGGAGGTGGTGCGGCAGGAGCGGGTGCGCGACGATGCCGGGGCGCTGGGCGCCAGCCTGGACCGGGGGCTGGCCGACTGCGACCTCTGGGTGTGCAGCGGCGGGGCGTCGGTGGGGGCGTTTGACCTGGTGGCGCCGATGCTAGCGGCGCGCGGCGCGGAGTTTTACTTTGACGCGGTGCGAATGCGCCCGGGACGCCCGGTGCTGTTTGGCAAGGTCGCGGGGCGGCTGTTCTTTGGGCTGCCGGGCAATCCGCTGGGGACGATGCTGGCTTTCGAGTTGCTGGTGCGGCCGGCGCTGGAGTTGCTGGGCGGGGTGGCCGAGGTGGCGCCGCCGTTCGTCGGCGCGCGGCTGGGCTACGATTACCGCGGGCCCGCGCTGGGGCTGACCGTGTTTCGGCCGGCGCGGCGCGCGGCGCGGGGGCTGGAGACGGTATTGGAGGAGATCCCCTACCACGGCTCGGCGGACTTGGCGGCGGCGGCGGCGGCCGACTGCTTTTGGAGGGTGCCCGAGGGCACGACCGAGGTCGCGGCTGGCAGCGCGGTGCAGATGGTCCTAAAATGAGGGCTTATGGCGGCAGCGCCCTTTCTGCGCGATAGCTTTGGGCGCGTCATCACCGACCTGCGCATCTCGGTCACCGACCGGTGCAACTACCGCTGCGTCTACTGCCGCGTCGGGCGAGGCGAAGAGGAGGGCGCGCCGGCGGCCGATCGCGGGGGTCGCGCCGCTTTGCCCGCCGGCAAAATCGGCGCGAAAGGCTGCGAGTTTCCGCAGGGCGGCCCGCTCCCGGGAGACGAATCCGGCGCGGCCCCAGCGAAGCGCAGCGCCGACTTGGGGCCACGGGGCCCCCAAGTCGGCGCGAGCATGCCGCCCCGCGCTGTTCCAGCGGGGCGGCCCACAAGCGGGACGCGCGCCGCAGGCGCGCTGGGGCCCGCGCCCACCGAGGACGCGCTGAGCTGGGCGGCGCTGCAGCGGCTGGCGCGCGTCTTCGTCGGGCTGGGGATACGCAAGGTGCGCCTGACCGGGGGCGAGCCGCTGTTGCGGCGCGGGCTGGCGGACTATATCGGGTTTCTGCGCGGGCTGGGCGTGGGCGACATCGCGCTCACCACCAACGGGCATTTGTTCGCCGGGATGGCAGAGGAGCTGCGGCGGGCCGGGCTGGGGCGGGTGACCATCAGCCTCGACAGCCTGCAGCCGGAGAAGTTCGCCCGCATCACGCGCGTGCCCGACGGGCTGCCGCGGGTGCTGGCGGCGCTCGACGCCGCGGGGGCGGCGGGGCTGGCGCCGGTCAAGGTCAACGTGGTGCTGCTGCGCGGCTTCAACGACGACGAGGTCGAGGCGCTGGCGGAGTTCGCCCGCGGGCGCGCGGCCACGGTGCGCTTCATCGAGTTCATGCCGCTGGAGCAGGGGCACCTGTGGACGCCGGCGATGGTGGTGCCGATGCGGGAGATCGTGGAGCGCATTCAGCGGGTGTACCCGCTGGCGCCGCTGCCGCGGCGTCCGGGCGAGACCGCTTGCCGTTTCCGCTTCGCCGACGGCGGCCCGGGCGAGATCGGCATCGTGGCGCCGGTGACCTCGCCGTTTTGCAACCAGTGCAGCCGGGTTCGGTTGACGGCGGACGGCAAGCTGCGCACCTGCCTGTTTTCGCTGCAAGAGTGGGACCTGCGGCCGGCCCTGGAGGCGGGCGACGAGGCCCTCGCCGAGCGCATTCTGCGCGCGGTGGCGCTCAAGGAGGAGCGGCACCATATCGGCGAGGCGGCCTTCGTCAAGCCGGCGCGCGGCATGGTGCAGATCGGGGGCTGAGTCATAGCGGTTGCAGCAGCGCGCGCAGCGATGCGCTGGACGACAGGCGCAGCTCGGCCCAGGTGCCGCGCTCGACGATGCGGCCGGCTTCCATGGCCAGCACCTGCGGACAGAGGCGGCTCAAGACCTCGGCCTGGTGGTCCACGGCGATGAGGGTGAAGCCCAGGGCCTGGCGCCACTCCAAGAGATCGGCAATCAGGCCGCGGACGAGGGCGCGGTCGAGGCCGGTGAAAGGCTCGTCGAGCAGCACCAGCGCCGGGCGGTGGGCGAGCATGCGCGCCAAGGCCACGCGCCGGGCTTGTCCGGCGGAGATGCGGGCGACCGAGGCGCTCCAGCAATCGTCGAGATGCAGCTGGCGGCGCAGGCGCTCGAGCCACTCGCGCTGCTCGGGGGTGCGGGCGCGGGCGCGGGGCAGGCCAAAGGCGACGTTGCCCTCCACCGTTAAATGCGGAAACAAGTTGGGCTCTTGGGTCAGGTAGCCGACCGAGCGGCGGTGGAGCGGCAGCGGCGGCGGGAACAGCAGGCGATCGCCCAGGCGGATGTGGCCGTGGTCGGGGGCCTCGATGCCGGCGAGGCAGGCGAGCACGGTGCTCTTGCCCGCGCCGGAGGGGCCGAAGAGGCCGAGGGCGGCGCCCGCTTCGAGCGTGAAGGCGGCCTCCACGGTGAGGCCGCGGCGATGCTTCTTGAGCTCGACCTCAAGCACGGCGCCTCCCTTGGGCCAGCAGGTGCAGCAGCAGCGGCAGCGGCAGGGCGGCCAGCAGAAAGGCCAGCAGCAGCGGCATGACCGCGGGCAGGCCGAAGCTCTGGAGGTGGATCCAGAGCTGCACCGGCATGCCGGCGGGATAGTAGGCGGTGATGACCACGGCGCCGAACTCTCCGATGGCGCGCACCCAGGCCAGGCTGAGGGCGGCGGCGAGGCCGAGGCGGGCGAGGGGCAGGGTGACGCGGGCGAAGACCTGCCCGGCGCGCAGGCCCAGCAGCGCGGCCTGCTGCTCGAGGGCGGGCGGGATGGCATCGAGGGCGACGAGGGCGCCGAGCACGTAGTAGCCCAGGCTGACGTAGACCTGGGTGAGGACAAAGGCGGCGGGGCTATTGCTGGTGGCCATGCCCAGGCGGAGCAGCAGGCCGCCGACCACGCCCTCGGGCCGCAGCGCCAGGGTGAGCAGGATGCCGAGCGCCAGCGCCGGCAGCAGGATCGAGAGCAGCAGCGCCGCCTGCCACCAGGCGCGGGCGCGGCGCGAGGCGCGGCGGATGTAGAGCGCCGCGGGCGTGCCCACCGCCACCACGATCAGCATGGCCAGGGCGGTGAGCAGCAGCGAGACGCGGATGGAGGCGAGCGAGGCCGCGCCAATTTGGCCGCCCCACTGCCAGCGCCCCACCCGGGCGAGCATTCCGGTGAGCGGGTAGAGCAGCAGCAGGGCGAAAACGCCGGCGGCGAGGTGCGCCCAGGGGCGGCGAGGCGGGGCGGGAGGGGCGGCGGTGCCCATGCGCTCAGGCCGCCAGCGGGGCCGCCCCGCCGGGAGGATCATAGCCGAAGCCGCGCAGGATGGCTTGGGCCTGGGCGCCTTGCAGCCAGGCGAGGAAGCGCTGGGCGGCGCGGGGATGGGGCGCGGCCTGGAGGGCGGCGGCGTAGAAGACGAGCGGCTGGGGGCGGTAGGTGCGGCCGTTGAGGGTGAGCGAGAGGCCGGCGGCGGCGGGCGGGAGGTCGCCGCCGAGGTTGATGGCGGGCGGCAGCATGACCGCCGGGACATGGAAGGGGCCGGGCTGGGTGCGGTAGGCGGAGGCGGCGTCGAGCTGGCCGCTCTGCAGCCTGCCCTCGACCAGGGCTTCGGAGAAGATCTGGCGGGGGTTGAGGGTGGGGCCGAGCAGGCGGGCGGCGAGGCCGGGCTGATGGTAGTAGCGTTCGGCGAGCTGGCAGACAAAGATGATGTTGCGGCCCTGGGGATCGGTGCGGGGGTCGGTGCGGCCGAAGCGGAGGCCGGGCTGGGCGAGGATCTCGTACCAGGCGGGGGCGCCGGGCTGGCCGGCGCGGCGGAACTGGGGGGCGAAGCGGCTGCGGGGGGCGAAGGCGACCACCATCTCGGTGCGGGCGAAGGGGAGGGCGCTCGCGGCCTTGGCGGCGCCCAGGACGATGCGCATGGGCTCGGCGGTGATGGCGAGGAAGACGTCGGGGCGGACGGTGCCGCCGACGATCTCTTCGGCCAGGGCGCTGGCGCCCTGGGCGCGGCCGCGGAGGTCGAGGCCGAGGGAGCGGGCCAGGGCGGGCTTGAGGGCGCCCTCCATGACCGAGGCCATGGAGCCGGCGTAGGCGACCTCGATTGGTTCCGTGGGTGGTTCGGTGGGCGGCTCGGCGGCGGACAGGCGCGGCGGGCGGAGCAGGGCGAGGGCGGCGGAGGCGGCGAGGAAGCGGCGGCGGGTGAGGGTCCCGGCGGCGGGGGCTAACACGGAAGCATTATAAGGTACGTGGACGAAAAGCTCATGTTGTGGGATTTCGGCGCTGGGACTAGACTGGGGTTGTTCGGAAGCGGCGATGGCGAGAGTTGCACACCTGAACGTCAATGGCACGCGGCGCGCCGTGGACGTGGATGCCGACGCGACGCTGCTGAGTGTGCTGCGCGACCAGCTCGATCTTACCGGCACTAAGTTCGGCTGCGGCGAGGGGCAGTGCGCCGCCTGCACGGTGCTGCTCGACGGCACGCCGCGGCACTCGTGCCTGACGCGGGTGGGCGAGGTGGGGGAGCGGCAGATCACCACCATTGAGGGCCTGGAGAAGGACGGCAGGCTGCACCCGGTGCAGCAGGCGTTTCTCGAGGAAGAGGCGATGCAGTGCGCCTACTGCACCTCGGGGATGATCCTGGGGGCGGTGGCGTTTCTGAGGCGCAACCCCAACCCGACCGAGGCGGAAACGATCGCGGCCATGGACGGGCACCTCTGCCGCTGCGGCACCTACCAGCGCATTGTGCGGGCGATCCACCTGGCGGGGGCGCGGATGCGGGGGGAGAAGGCATGAGCCGCCGGCCTGAGCTCGAGCTCGAGGTCGAGCGCTACGAGGCGCGGGCGCGGCCGCTGCATTGGTTTGAGCTGGATCGGCGCGGGTTCATGCGCTCCCTCGGCGGCGGGATCGCGGTGATGCTGTCGGCCCGGACGGCGGCCCCGGCGGCGGCGCTGGGGGCGCAGGAGTCGGGCGGGGGGTTCCGGCGGGAGAACGCGCCGCACGCCATCTCGGCTTGGCTGCACATCGCGCCCGACGGGGCAGTGACGGTGTTCACCGGCAAGGTCGAGGTGGGGCAAAACATCCGCACCTCGCTCAGCCAAACCGTGGCCGACGAGCTGCGCGTGGGGCTGGAGCGGGTGGCGCTGGTGATGGGCGACACCCAGCGGACGCCCTTCGACCTGGGGACGTTTGGCAGCCGCACCACGCCGCAGATGGGGACCGACTTGCGGCGGGCGGCGGCGGCGGCGCGGGGGGTGCTGGTCGGGCTGGCGGCGCAGCGCTGGCAGGTGGCGGCTGGGTGGCTGGAGGCGGTGGAGGGGCGGGTGGTGGACCGCGCCGGGAAGCGCTCGCTCAGCTACGGCGAGCTGGCGCAGGGGCAACTGCTGGCGGAGATCATCCCGGCGGACGAGGCGATGACGCCGGCGGCGGACTGGACGATTGCGGGCAAGACGGCGGCCAAGGTCAACGGGCGCGACTTTGTCACCGGCCAGCACCGCTACACGCCGGATCTGAAGCTGCCGGGGATGCTGTACGGCAAGGTGGTGCGGCCGAGCGCGTTCGGCGCCACGTTGACCAGCCTGGACTTGAGCGCGGCGCAGGCCATGCCGGGCGTGGTGGCGATGCGCGACGGGGATTTCATCGGGGTGGCCGCGCCGGACGAGCTGACCGCCGAGCGCGCGGCGGCGGCGGTGAAGGCGGAGTGGAAGACGACGCCGCAGATCTCGAACCGCGAGCTGTTCGCGTATCTGCGCAGCCACGGCGGGACCAACGCGCGCGAGCGGGCGCAAGCGGCGGCGGCGGCGGGCGGGCTGGCGGCGGCGCTGCAGGCGGCGGCGCACCGGGTTAAGGCCACCTATACGGTGGAGTACATCGCCCACTGCCCGCTGGAGCCGCGGGCGGCGCTGGCCACCTGGGAGGACGGCGGGGTGACGGTGTGGACGGGGACGCAGCGGCCGTTTGGGGTGCAGCAGGAGCTGGCGCAGGCCTTCCACCTGGGCGAGGACAAGGTGCGGGTGATCGTGCCCGACACCGGCTCGGCCTACGGCGGCAAACACACCGGGGAGTGCGCGGTGGAGGCGGCGCGGATCGCGCGGGCGGCGGGCAAGCCGGTGCATTTGCTGTGGACGCGGGAGGAGGAGTTCACCTGGGCCTACTTCCGGCCGGCGGGGGTGATCGAGGTCCAGGGCGGCATCGCCGCCGATGGCCGGCTCACCGCCTGGGAGTTCCACAACTACAACTCGGGCGGGGCGGCGCTGAACACCATGTACGAGGTGGAGCACAAGCTGGAGGAGTTCCACGCGGTGGACTCGCCGCTGCGGCAGGGCTCCTACCGCTCGCTGGCGGCGGCGGCCAACCACTTTGCGCGCGAGTCGGCGATGGACGAGCTGGCGCACATGGCGGGGCTGGACCCGCTCGAATTTCGGATGCAGAACCTGCAGCATGCGCGGCTGCGGGCGGCCTACCAGGCGGCGGCGGAGAAGTTCGGCTGGCAGGGGCGGAAGCGGGCGCCGGGGCGGGGGTATGGGCTGGCGGGCGGGATCGAGAAGGGCGGCCACCTCGCCGCCTGCGCCGAGGTGGAGGTGGACCAGGGGCGGGGCACGGTGCGCATCGAGCGCGTGGTGGTGGCGTTCGATTGCGGCGCGGTGGTGAACCCCAACGGGCTGCGGAACACTATCTCGGGGGCGATCACCATGGGCATCGGCGGGGCGCTCTACGAGGCGATCGAGTTCGCCGACGGCAAGATCTTGAACCCCACCCTGGTGCGCTACCGGGTGCCGCGCTTCCGCGACCAGCCGCGGGTGGAGGTGGTGCTGCTGGACCGCAAGGACCAGCCCTCGTTTGGGGCGGGGGAGACGCCGATCGTGGGGCTGGCGCCGGCGGTGGCGAACGCCATCTTCGACGCCAGCGGGATGCGCATCCGGACGCTGCCGATGCTGCCCGGCGGCAAGCTGCCGGCGGGAGCTTTAACGGCCGGGGCCAGCGCCGCCACCACCGCTGGAAGAGGCATAAAGCGACGGCAGAGCCCCGTTTGCCGCGCATCGCTCTGTTAGAATCTTTTGGCATGGGGCGCGCCTTTTTCGTCGGGCTGGTTGCCGGGATTATTGCGGTATGCGCCACGGGCCAGAAGGGCCCTGCGCAGAAGCCCGCCGCCCCCGCCGGAAATTACAACCCAGCCAGAGGCCGCGACCGGGTGCCCGGGGACGTTTGGCACAAAGCCGTCGAGGTCCTCGAACAGCCCGAGTGGTGGCTCGTCCTCGTCGCGGCAGCGACCGGCTACGTCGTATGGTGTCAAGCCGTCCAGACGAAGAACGCTGCTGAGGCGACCAGCTTGAGCGCTGGGGCCTTCGTGAACAGCGAGAGAGCTTGGGTGCTGATCGAGATCCGCGAGGTTCCGAGCTTCGTCCCTATCGCTGGTGGCGACGATGTGTTTGAGGTGCGGCCGGAGCTATTCAACCACGGCAGGACTCCTGCTCGGATCACTAAAATGGTTATTAGGCAAGAGCAGGTTCGCCCCCCGGCCGAGCCGCAGCTCAGGGGCACCCCTGGGCGCCTGCCCGAGACGCCGGTCTACCCAGGCGGAATCTCAGGAACCTGGGCAGACGCAAACCGCATCCTTCCGCCGGGAGCGGCAGTCCGTTTGGCTTGCGCAAGAATCACTTCCAGCGAACTTCAGGATGCTTATGAAGGGCGAATGTCCCAATACGTACACGGCTTTGTCGAATACGAGGACACCCTTGCCGGGAAGCGAATTCTCCACCGCACTAAGTTTTGCGCACTGCTTTGGCGCGACGAACCTCCTGAGGGCCCGCGAAATTCGTACTGGGTTGTTGCGGGACGCATCCCCCGCGACTACATTGATGCAACCTAGGCGGGTTCATGCAAGCGCGATAGTGGAGCGCACCTGCGGCAAATAGCGCGTAGGCGCGGATCGCCCTGAATCGTGGGATCGGTAGGGCGCTGTATCCCGAACTGGGTCTTTACAGCCATGGTGTGTGGGATTAAGATGACCGCAGCAGAGCGGAAAGCGGTTGGGGATCGGGAGAAACGGCCATGTCGGAGATGGAAGAACCACGGGCGGAGGCGGGCGCGGGGTCGGCGATCACGCGGCGCAAGTTCATCCTGGGGGTGATCGCCGGCGGGGCGGTGGTGAGCGCGGCGGGGTATCGGCTGCTGGCGCCGCGGGCGCCCCTGCGCATCGCCGGCGGCGAACGGCTGCTGACGCTGAACGTCAACGGCCGGCCGCGGCGGGTGGAGGTGGCGAAGAACGAGCGGCTGGCGTGGACGCTGCGCTACAAGCTGGGGCTGACCGGCACCAAGCTGGGCTGCGACCGGGGCGAGTGCGGGGCGTGCACGGTGCTGCTGGACGATGTGCCGCACTATAGCTGCTCGGTGCTGACGCACACGGTGCGGGGGCGCAAGGTGCAGACGGTGGAGGGGCTGGCGGGGCCCGGCGGCAAGCTGCATCCGGTGCAGCAGGGGGTGATGGACGAGCAGGGCTTCCAGTGCGCCTTCTGCATGTCGGGCTTTCTGATGGCGACGGTGGGGTTCCTGAAGACCAACCCCAACCCCACGCGGACGGAGCTGGCGCACGGCATTTCCGGGAACCTGTGCCGCTGCCAGGACTACAACAAGATTCTCGACGCCATGATGAAGGGCGCGGAACTGATGAGGAGGGCGTGAGCATGGCCGACCAGGACGCGAACAAAGCGATCGCCGCCGCTCCCGAGCCTGCGCCGCGGCCGTTTGGGGAGGGCTACAAGCTGATCGGCAAGGACTACACCACCCCCGACCTGCTGGCCAAGGTGACGGGGCGGTCGAAGTACGCCGAGGATTTCCGCGCCGAGGGGATGCTGTTTTGCAAGCTGGTGCTGAGCCCGATGCCGCACGGGCGGCTGCGCGGGGCGAAGCTGGACCAGGCGCTGGCGCTGCCGGGGGTGAAGGCCATCCTGACCCCGGACGAGTTGCCGCCGCAGCCCAACCCGCTGGCGGAGCGGGCGCTGACCCGCGAGCCGATGTTCGTGGGCGACCCCATCCTGGCGGTGGCGGCGGTGGACGAGGAGACGGCGGCGGCGGCGATCGAGCTGATCGAGCTGGACCTGGAGCCGCTGCCGTTTGTGACCGACCCGCTGGAGAGCCTGCGGCCGGGCGGGCCCAACCCGCACGCCGAGGGCAACGTGTGGGTGCGGTCGGGGCCGCCGCATCCGGGGATCCATTTGACCCCGCTGAAGTGGACGGCGGAGGACTTCGCCGAATACGACCAGGGGCGGCTGCCGCGGGGGCACGCCCCCGACGAGTGGAGCTACGGCGACGTGGAGGCGGGCTTCCAGAACGCCAAGCTGGTGCTGGACGAGTCGTTCGTGACGCCCGACGTCAGCCACCAGTGCCTGGAGCCGCGCACCGCCATGGCCTACTGGCAGAGCGGCAAGCTCTTCCTGCACGTGGGGACGCAGAGCACGTATCAAACCGTGCCGGCGATTGCGCGCTGGCTGCAGATGGACCCGGACAAGGTCGTGCTCATCAGCGAGTACACCGGCGGCGGGTTTGGCAGCAAGGTGACCGGAACGCAAATCATGATCGTGCCGGCGCTGCTGGCGAAGAAGTGCCAGGCGCCGGTGATGATGCGCATCAGCCGCGAGGAGGAGCAGTACCTGGGGCGGGCGCGGCCGGGCTTCCAGGGGCGGATGAAGATCGGCTTCGCCGCCGACGGGCGCATCACCGCGCTGGACATGTTTGTGGTGTGCAACAGCGGCGGCTACGGCTCGCAGTTCGACTCGATCTCGTCGGGCAACACGGTGTCGCTGCTCTACCAGCCGCCGGCGATGCGCTGGCGCGGGGTGACGGTGATGACCAACACGCCCACGCGCAGCGCCCAGAGCTCGCCCGGGGGGTTGCAGGGGATCACCATCATCGAGCCCATTTTGGCGCGGGCGGCGCGCCAGTTGGGGGTGGACCAAGTGGCGCTGCGGCGGGTGAATGCCCCCGAGGGCAAGTCCGACTTTGGGCCGGCCAACCACGGGGTGCGGCCGCACTCGACCAGCAGTTTCCTGAAGCAGGCGCTCGACCACGGGGCCGAGCAGTTCCAGTGGGCGCAGCGGGCGGCGCGGCCCAAGCGCAGCGGCACCAAGGCGCGGGGGGTGGGGGTATCGCTGAGCGGCTTCGGCGCCGGCAGCATTGGCTACGACGGCTTGCTGGTGGTCACGCCCGCGGGGCGGGTGCGCTTCCACTGCGGCATCGGCAACCTGGGGACGGAGTCCATCAGCGACGTGCACCGGGCGGCGGCCGAGGTGCTGGACGTGCCCTGGGAGAGCTGCGACGTGGTGTGGGGCGACAGCTCGCGCCACCTGCCCTACACCTGCCCCAGCGACGGCAGCCAGACCACGCACGCCATGACGCGGGCGGCGCACGCGGTGGCGATGGCGTGCCGGCAGCGGCTGCAGGAGGTGGCGGCGAAGGCGCTGGGCGGGCGGCCGGAAGACTACGAGGTGGCCAACCAGCGCGTCTTCCGCAAGGGCGGCGGCGGCGGGTTGAGCTTCGCCCAAGCGGCGCAGCACGCCATCCGCCTGGGCGGGATCTACGACGGGCACGCGGCGGCCGCGGAGGTGCATCCGGCCACCCAGGCGGCGGCGGGGGGACTGGCGGGGCAGGGGCTGGTGGTGGCGGCGCGCGACCTTTACGGGCGCGACGGCAGCACCTATTCGTTTGTGGCCAGCTTCGCCGAGGTGGAGGTGGACGTCGAGACCGGCAAGTACGACGTGATTGATTTCCTCGCCTATGGCGACGTGGGCACGGTGATGCATCCGCGGGCGCTGGGGGGGCAACTGCTGGGGCGCTCGACGCTGGGCATCGCCCACGCCATCGGGCAGAAGTGGGTGTTCGACCCGCAGTACGGGGCGATGGTCGCCAAGCGCTTTTACCAGAACAAGCCGCCGACGATCCTGGATGTGCCGGTGGCGATGCAGTGGAACGCGCTCAACCTTCCCGACCCGGAGACGCCGGTGGGGGCGCGCGGGGTGGGCGAGCCGCCGGTGGGCGGGGGGTGCGCGGCGGTGCTGAACGCGCTCTCGGACGCGCTGGGGGACGAGATCTACCAGCGCGCGCCGGTGAACGCGGATACGATTCTGACCTCGCTGATCGCGGGGCGGCCGATGCAGCACCCGCTGATGGCCAACATTTGACCGGGAGGGGAGAAGGGAGACCGCCATGGCCGTGGTTCGCGACGTGATGCCCGCCTTTGACCTGCTGCAGCCGACCACGGCCGCGGAGGCGCAGCGGCTGTTGCAGCAGCACGGCGCCGAGGCCTGGGCGATGGCGGGCGGGATGGATAGTTTCGACTGGCTCAAGGACCGCATCAAGCGCCCCCGCGTGGTGGTGGACCTGAGCGGGATCGCGGAGCTCAAGGGCATCCGCGCCTCCGGCGGCGGGGTCGAGATTGGCGCCCTGACCACGCTGACCGGGATCGCCAACCACCCGGCGATCCAAAAAGACTATGGGCTGCTGGCGCAGGCGGCGAGCCTGGTGGCCTCGCCGCAGATCCGCAACCAGGGCACGATCGGGGGCAATGTCTCGCAGGACGTGCGCTGCTGGTATTACCGCGACGGCTGGCCCTGCTACCGGGCGGGCGGGAACCTGTGCTACGCCGACACGCCGGTGGGGCGCAACCGCGAGCACGCCATCTTGGGGGCGAACCGCTGCGTGGCGGTGCATCCGTCGGATACGGCGCCGGCGCTGATCGCGCTGGAAGCGCAGTTCGTGCTGCAGACGCCGCAGGGGGAGCGCGTGGTGGAGGCGGAGGACTACTTCGTCGGGCCCGGCCAGGACATCACCCGCATCAACCTGCTGCAGCCGGGCGACCTGCTCACCGCCATCCGCCTGCCGGGGACCTGGGCGGGGGCGCGGTTCTATTTCGAGAAGGTGCGCGACCGCAACGTCTGGGATTTTCCGTTGATGAACGTGGCCTCGGCCATGACCCTGGCCGGCGGCCAGATCGAGCGCATCCGGCTCGCGGTCAATGCGGTGGCGCCGCAACCGCTGCGGCTGCGGGCGGTGGAGGCGGCGGTGCGGGGGCTGCCGGCGAACGCGGCCACGGGAGAGATGGCGGGCCAGTTGGCGGTGCGCGGGGCGGTGGCGCTGCAGTTCAACGCCTACAAGATTCCGTTGATGAGCAACCTGGTGAAGCGCGCCATCGGGGGCGTGCCGGAGGCGACATGGGCATAACCACCTGGGCGACCAACCCGTGGGGGCAAGCGGTGCCCGAGCATGTGGCTTGGGCGCTGGTTTGGGTGGCGCTGATCGCGGGGCTGGGCTTCATGCTGGTGCACGCGCTCTATCTGGCGTTGGCGGCGCCACCGAAGGCGTTCGCCCCGCGGGCGGCGGCGGTGCCGGAGCGGGTGGCGCGGCACTCGCTGGCGGCGCGGCTGTTCCACTGGATCATGGCCCTGGCGATGTTCACGCTGCTGTTCACCGCCTTTCTGCCCAAGCTGGGGGTGCCATTCAACTGGGTGGCGTTCCACTGGATCGCCGGGCTGGTGCTGACCGCCTCCATCGTCTTCCACATTGTCCACACCTCGATCTTCCTGGATCCGGGTTCGATCTGGCCGGACAAGGCTGACCTGCGCGACGCCGGGCGGCGGCTGGCGCGGATGTGGGGCAGGCCGGCGCCGCCGCCGGCGCGGTTTGGCAAGTATCCGCTGGAGAACAAGCTCTATCACCTCGTCATCGTGCTGGCGGCGCTGAGCGCCACCGCCACCGGGCTGTTCATGATGAAGCGGGTGCACACCGGCCTGTTCGTGCGCAATCCCTATCTCTTCAGCGACCTGACCTGGGGCATGATGTACGTGCTGCACGGGCTGGCGGGGGTGGGGCTGATCGCGCTGGTGATGGTGCACGTCTACATGGGGCTGCGGCCGGAGAAGCGGCCGATCCTGAACTCGATGGTGCGGGGCTGGATGAGCCGCGATTTCTATCTGGAGGAGCACGACCCGGAGCGCTGGGCGGCGGCGCCGCCGCCGGCGGCGGCGCAAAAACAGGGCTAAGCCGCGATGCCGACCGAGTTCCAGCAGAGCTGTGCGGTGATCGAGGAGTGCTACGAGTTCACGCTGAGCTACGCGGCGCAGGGGCACGCCGGCGAGGCGGGCAGCGCGCCGGAGGCGCGGGTGCGGGAGCACTTGCGGCGGGCGGCTGCCGCGATCGCCGGGCTGGAGGCGGGCGGGCTGGCGGCAATCGCCAGCGCGGGGTTGGCGCCCGCGGAGCGGTACGCCGCGTTTTTTGCGGTGCTGGGGGAAGCGGCGCGGCGGGCGCTGGCGGCGATCGAGCTGGTGCTGGCGCAGCCGGCGATCAGCTCGCCGATGATGGACAGCCTGAACGCCTCGCTGCACCTGCGGGCGCTGCTGGCCGACATGTTCCTGGCCGCCGAGGTGCTGGAGGCGAGGGCGGCGGCGCGGCCGGCTGCTGCGCCGGCCGCGCGCTGAAGGGGAGATGTACTCGGCGGCGCTGCTCGACCATTTCCAGCATCCGCGCAACGCCGGCACCGTGGCCGATGCCGATGCCACGGCGCAGCTCGAGAACCCGGCCTGCGGCGACGAGCTGCAACTGACACTCAAGATCGCCGCGGGGCGGATCGAGGAGATCCGCTTTTTGGCGCGGGGCTGCACCGCCGCCATCGCCTGCGGCTCGGCGCTGACCGAACTGGCGCGGGGCCGGACGGTGGCGGAGGCGCGGGGGCTGGGGCGGGAAGAGCTGGTGCGGGCGGTGGGCGGGCTGCCGCCCGCCTCGCACCATGCCAGCCAGTTGGCGCTGGAGGCGCTGCGGGCGGCGCTGGCCCAACTTTAAGCTTCCCGAGACCAGGCGAGGGCGGCGTACTCCTCGGGGGTGTTGAGCTCGGCGCCGACCAGTGGGTCGGGGACGGCGAGGTATTCCAGGCGCTGGGGATGGGCGCGCAGCAGGGCGCGGGCGCTGCTCTCGGCCGGGGCGGCGAGCAGGGCGGCGACCAGTTCGGGCGAGGCCAGCAGGGGATGGCCGTGGCGTCCGTCGCGCTCGGGGGCCAGCGCCCAGAGGCCGCGGGCGAGCGCCGGTTCGAAGGCGTCGTGCAGGCGGGCAAGGGTGGCGGGGCTGGGCGGGGGGTTGTCCACCGGGGTGATCAGGGCAGCGTTGCCGCCGCGGGCGAGGAGCGCGCGCAAGCCGACTTGCAGCGAGCTGAACTGGCCGCGCTCGGGGGCGGGGTTGACCACGAGCTGGGCGCCATGGGCGGTGGCGAGGGGCGCCAGGCGCTCCGCGTTGCGGCCCGCGACCACGATCACGGCTTCGGCGTAGGGGGCGAGGGCGCGGCAGGCGGCGGCGAGCAGCGGGGGGTTGCCGGCGCCCGGCGGCCACGGCAGCAGCGCCTTGTCGGTGCCCATGCGTGCGGACTCGCCGGCGGCGAGGATGACGGCGCAGAGGCGCAGGGCGGCGGGCATGGGCTAACCCGGGGCTTCGGTCTTTTCGCGTTGGGCCTGGGCGTGGCGGAACCAGCTCATGTGGGGCAGCGGGCGCTCGGCGCGGCGGCGGACGGCGATCAGCTCGGCCACGATGGAGACGGCGATCTCCTCGGGGGTGACCGCGCCGAGGTCGAGCCCCACCGGGGAGTAGACCCGGTCGAAGAGCTCCGGCTTGAGGCCCGCGGCGGTGAGCTCGCGCACGATGGCGATGGCCTTGCGCTTGGAGCCGACCATGCCGATGTAGCCCGCCTGGGTTTGCACCGCCCAGCGGAGAATGCGCATGTCGTCGTGGTGGCCGCGGGTGACGATGACCAGGAAGGCGGAGGGGCCGGGGGCGAGGCGGGCGAGCGCGCGGTCGTAGTCCTCGGCGATCACCTCCTGGGCGTGGGGAAAGCGCTCGCGGTTGGCGTAGGCCTCGCGGTCGTCCACCACGATCACCTCGAAGCCGGCGGGGCGGGCGGCATGGTAGAGGGCCAGGGAGACGTGGCCAGCGCCGAAGATATAGAGTAGGGCAGCGGGCAGCACCGGCTCGATGAAGATCTCCAGACTCCCGCCGCAGACCAAGCCGGTGTCGTACTTGGGGTTCTGGTTGAGGTCGAAGCTGAGGGTGCGGGGCTTTTCGCTCTCGATGACCTCGCGCGCCGCCTGCCATACCTCGGCCTCGACGCAGCCGCCGCCGATGGTGCCGACGATGCTGCCATCGTCGCGCACCAGCATCTTGGCGCTGTGGAAGGAGGGAATGGAGCCGCGGACGGCGACGATGGTCGCCAGCGCCGCCTTGCGGCCGCTGCGGCGGAGGGCGACGAGCTCCTCGTAGACGTCCATGCCCCTTGATTATTGGAGCCGCGCCGCCACAAGTCAAACCGGGAAGGCGGGTGGTGCGCCTGGAGGGAATCGAACCCCCGGCCAACGGTTTAGGAAACCGCTGCTCTATCCTTCTGAGCTACAGGCGCACAGCGGCAACGGCCGTGTTTTCATTGTACCCGCGCCGCCGCGGGCCGCCCTGCCAGGGCCAGCTCCGGCTATTCGGAGTGGACCGGCGACCAGGGAAGGGCTTCGACGCCGTCGGCAGGGGGGCTAGTCAACGAGCACAACGGCGTTGAGCAACGCCGGATGCACCACCACCGTGCCGGCGGGGAGGTCGCCGCCATAATCGATCAGGCCCAAGCGGCGGAACTGAGTCATGATGGCGCTGATGCGGGAGCGGCTGGTGCCGATCATCTTCGCCAGCCCCTGCTGGCTCATGGTTGCCGAGGCGGTGCGGCCTGCGGTCTGCGTTGTGGGTTGGCCCAAGCGCGAGAGTTTCAACAGGACGCAGGCCAACCTCCTTTCCAGGTGGTTGAACAGTTGGCCGCAGATGTCTTTCTCCACCGAGACGTTGCGGGCGAGCAAATGGACGAGAAAGGCTTCGGAGAGCGCATGTACCTCGCGCAGCGCCTTGGCCAGCACCGCGTGTTCCACCTTGACGACGATGGCGGCGGTGAGCGCGGTGGCCGAGCTGACCCGCAGCGCCTGTCCGGACAGGCAGCCCTCGCCGCAGAATTCTCCCGGCACCAAGTCGTCGAGGATCGCCTCCTGGCCCGCTTTCGAGAGAACCGAGCGGCGCACTCTGCCTTTTTTGACGAAAAACACGCCGTCGGATTTTTGGCCCTGGGTGTAAACCACGTCACCCTTGCGCAGGACCACTTGGGTGAGCGGGCGCGAGATGAGGTCGAGCAGCGGCTCGAACCAGAGCCTGCCCGCCGCCGGAGAAGCCACCGGCTCGCGTAAAGGCTTTGGCTTGGGGGTGGTGGGTTTCTTAAGCGCCATGCTTTACGCCGCAGCGTCGGTGGTTCAGTCGCTGAGCACGACATCAGTTAATAGCTCGGGATGGACGCGCACCTCGCCATTGTATTCGATCAAACCCAGGCGGCGAAACTTGTTCATGAAGAAGTTGACGCGGGAGCGTGTTGTGCCGATCATGTCGGCCAGGGCCTGTTGGCTGATCTTGGGAGTGACGGGTTGGCCGTCGGGGTGGGCGGGCTCCTGGCCGAAGCGGGCCAATTTCAGCAGCGCCCGCGCCAGGCGCTTCTCGCTGTGATTGAAGAGCTGGTCGCAGATGTCCTCTTCAAAGGCGATGTTGCGGGCCAGCAGGGTGGCCAGAAACTCCTCCGAAAGCGGGTGCTGCTCGTGCAGCGCCCGCACCATGGCGGGCTTCTGGACCTTGAAGACCGTGGTGGCGGTAAGGGCGGTGGCCGAGCCCACCCGCAAGGCTTGTCCGGTGAGACACCCCTCGCCGCAAAACTCGCCCGCCGTCATCGTTCCCAAGATGGCTTCGCGGCCGGCCTTGGAGAGCACCGACAGCCGCACCTTGCCGTGCTCCACGAAGTAAACGGCGTCGGCGAGCTGACCCTGGGAGTAGAGCAGCTCGCCCTTGCGCAGGGAGATCCGCCGCTTGCCCTCGACGATGGCCGCCAACAGCGCCTCCGGCCAGGGGCGGATATCCCCGGCCGGCGTGGCTTTCGGTTTTGCAAGGCGGCGCTTGCGGGTGAGTGCGGCTGCGGTGCTAGCCATGTTGCGTCCTTGTCCACCGCGCCGGGCGTGTGCTGCTTGCCCGGCGCGGTAGGGGGGTATCAGGTCTTTAGTGGTTCAACGCCTTGTCGTTCAGCAGGGTGAGCGCGTCCTTGGCATTGAAGGGATACTGGCGTTCGGAGGTCTGGCCGGTTTCGGTCAGGACAATATCCACCCGGCGATTCTGAGCCAGGATGATGGAGGGGAGATTGGCCAAGAGGCGATCGCGCTCGGAGGGGCTGAGGTCGGGATTGGCCTCCATCTGGGCGCGGACCTGGGTCGCGTCCAACTGCTCGCGCTTGCCAAACGAGTGGGTGGCGATGTCGGCCTCGGGCACGCCCAGCGAGACCAGATAGCTCTTGCTGAGGGCGACGCGGCGTTCGGCCAGGGCTTGGTTGTAGGCGGCGGAGGCGCGGTCGTCGGCATGGCCCTCCAGGGTGAGATGGGCATCCGGCTTGAACTGCTGGAATTTCAAGAAGTCGCTGGCCAAGGTCTTGAGGATGGCCTGCTGGCTGACCGCGATGCCGGTGAAGTCGGGCTGGTCGTTGGAGGGCTGGTTGGTGGGGAAGTAGATGCTGTGCAGCGCGAGGACGTGCTCGAGCACAACCGGCAGGGCCGCGACCTCAACCGCAACCGAACAGTCGGCGCCTTGGCCATGGCCGTCGTCGGCGTGGCCGTTGGCGGTGTAGCTGCCCGGCTCCAAGCCGGTGCTGTCGAAACTCACGCTGGGGCCGGAGCCGACGATCTGGCCGGCGCTGGTGGTCCAGGTGTAGGTGAGCGGGTTGCCGTCCGGGTTGTCGGCGGTGGCGGTGATTTGCGCTGAGTCGCCGGGGGCGATGGAGCTGGGGTCAACCGCGCAGCTCAGGCTCACCGGGCGGGCCGCGGCCGGTGTCACCTGGATGGCGGTGGCGCAATCGGTGGTTTCGCCGTGGCCATTGTCCACATGGCTGGTCACGGTGTAATTGCCGGCCTCGACCCCGGCGGAGTGCCAGCGCGCCTGGCTGCCGGCGCCCTCGACCGTGCCCGCGTTGGCGGTCCAGCCGTAGGTCAGCGCATGCCGGTTGGGATCGGTGGCGTCCACCTGAACCACGACCGGGTCGCCGGAGCCAGCGACGACGCTGGTGGGATCGGCGGAACAGGTCGCCTGCAGCGGCTGGCTGGCGGCCGGCTCGGCGGGGTTGACGTCGCCGAAGCGGAACACCAGGCCGGTGGAGAGGCGGATATCGTTTTGCGTGCTCCTCTGCCCGGCGAAGGTGGTGGGGTCGCGGAAGCGGGTGAGGGCGTATTCGGCTTGGATCACCCGCCAGGCGAGGTGGTGGGTGAGGGTGTAGTCGAGGCCGCCGCCGAGGTTGACGGCGAAGGCGCTCTGGGAGGGGAGCGGCGTGCAGCCGCCGCCGTTGCAGTTCTGCAGGGTCAGCGTGCGCGCATCCATCTCCCCGAACAAAGCCTGCACGAAGGGGGTGAAGCGGTGGTGGCGGAACGAAACCCGGGGCCCCACCATATAGGAGAAGACCTTGCCGCGGGCGGCGGCGATGCCGCCGGTGGGCGGCGCGCCCGGACCGAAGCGGGTGGCGCGGTAGCCGGCGAAGTCGAAGACGATGCCGAAGGTGCGGTTGGCGTTGATGGCGAACGAGGTGCTGAGGCCCGACAGCCAGGCAATGCGGTTGGCGCTATTGCTCAGTTCGCGGAAATAGGAATAGCCGGCGAACAGCTCGAAGCGGGGGAAGGAGGAGCTGGCGCTGCCGCCGTAGGGCGCCGGGAACAGGGTCGCCGGCGGTGCCGAGGGCAGGGCGGACCAGGTGGCCGTGGCGGCGACCGGAGCCGCCGGGCTGGTGGGGGCCTGCTGGGCCTGCAGCCGCGGCAGCAGCGAAGTAACAACAGCGATCGTGGCCCAGGTTGCGACCTGTGAAATTCGTCCGATTCTCATCATATCCTCCCAATTCTGTTGCCGGCTGGTCCGGCTCTGGGGGACCTGGTAGCCGTCCCCCCTGCTGGGCGGGCCCCGCGATCCGGGGCCCGCTGCTTGACGTGAACTCTGACTGGCTAGGGAAGTGGGACCGTGATGACGGTGTCCACCATCGTGACCGGCCCGGTCAGGGTGATCGCCCGACCGTTCAAAACCGTGAGCGCCACATTGCCGGCGGTGGAGAAGCTGATGCCCGATTGGGAGAGGATGGTGCCCACCATGGTGCCGCCGCCGGCGCCGTTGATGGTGGCGGCGCTGCCGACGTGCCAGTAGACGTTTTTGGCCTGGGCGCCGTTGATCAAGATCACGTTGCGGGCGCCGGTGGGGCCGGCGATGCCCACGGTGAGCGAGGTGGCGGATTGGAAGACAAAGACCGCGTTGGCATTGCCTTGCCCATCCAGGGTCAGGTCGCCGTTGGTGATGGAGAAGCTCCCCGAAGCGGACTGGTACACCCCCGGCGGGAGGGTCAGGCCCCCCAACTCGGCCGCCTGGGCGGCGACGGTGGGTGGCATGAGCGCCGGCGAGGTGGCGTTGAAGGCGGCCAGCGCGTCGGTCGCCGCCTGGGTCGCCACCGCCATGGTGGCGGCGGTGCCCTCGGTGGGGCAGGCGACGGTGGGGGGCGGGGCGGCGGTATAGATGAGGCCGTTGACCGCGCCAATATTCAGCGGGGTCTCGGTGTAGGTGCAGCCCGGGCCGGGATCGTGGAAGCCGGTCATCACGGTGGAGGCGCCGGTGGTTCCGATGTCGCCGTTGATGATGGTGAGAATGCCCTGGTTGGTCATGCCCGCGCCCCCGCCAAATCCGCCAAACGGGGCGGCGGCGCCGAGATTGACGGCGGGCGCGACCACGGCGGCGGTGGTGAAGCTCCAGGGATTGGACACCACGCCGGTGCCCAGCGTGTTGCCGGCCAAGTCGGCGGCGCCGGTGGTGACGTTGGCGTTGTAGGTGGTGTTGGCGGCCAGATTCGCCAACGGGGTGAGGGTGGCGATGAAGTTGACCGGGTCATAGGAGACGGTGGCCGCGATGGCGGCGCCGCCGGGGCCGGTCAACTGGAAGGTGGTTGCGGTGAGGGTGAGCGGGTCCATGGCCTCGCTGAAGGTGGCGTTGACGCTGGCGTTGATGGCCACGTTGGTGGCGCCGGCGGCGGGGTTGGTCAAGACGATGGTGGGCTTGGTGGTGCTGGGGCCCGGGGCGGTGGTGAAGGTCCAGGGATTGGACACCAGGCCGGCGCCGAGCGGATTGCCGGCCAGATCCTGGGCCCCGGTGGTGACGGTTGCGGTGTACTGCGTGCCGGGCAACAGGTTGACGTTGGGCTTGAAGGTGGCGGTATCGGCGATGGCGGCGTAGGTGACCAGGCCGGCGATGGAGGTGCTGCCGGGGCCGGTGAGGGTGAAGGTGGCGGCGGTGAGGGTGGCCGGGTCCATGGCCTCGCTGAAGGTGGCCGTCACCGCCGCATTGATGGCGACGGCGGTGGCGAGGTTCGCGGGCAGGGTGGCGACCAGCGTGGGCTTGGTGGTGTCGGGCGCCGCGCCGGTGACAAAGGTCCAGGTGAAGTTGGCCGCCATGGGGTCGCCGGCCACGCTGGTGACGCCGGTGGTGATGGTGGCCAGGTAGGTGGTGAGGGCGGCGAGCGGCGCGGTGGGCGCGAAGGTGGCGACCGAGCCGGTGGCGACGTAGGTGACGGTGCCGGCGACGGCGGCGCCGCCCGGCCCGCTGAGGGTGAAGGTGGCGGCGGTGATGGTGGCCGGGTTCATGCCCTCGCTGAAGGTGGCCGCGAGCTTTTGATTGAGCGGAACGCCGGTGGCGCCCGGGGCGGGCACGGTGGCGATCACGGTGGGCGGCACGGCCGGCGCCGGACCGGTCTTCAGGGTCCAGATAAAGGGGCTGGCCAAGCCGGCGCCGGCCGGGTTGGCCACGCTGGTGGCCAGGCTGGCGGTGTACAGCGTGTTGACCGTCAGGGCGGCGGCCGGCGCAAAGCTGGCGGTGGCGCCGCTGCAGTTGACGGTGCCGGCGATCGGCACGCCGGCGGCGGCCACGACGAAGCTGGCGGTGGTGAGGGTGGCGCAGTTCATGGGCTCACTGAAGGTGGCCGCGATCGAGGGCTGGGTGATGGGCACGCCGGTGGTCCCCGGGGCCGGGAGCGTGGCGATGACGGTGGGCGCGGCGGCGGTGGCGAAGCTCCAGGTGAAGGCGCCGGTCATGGGGTCGCCTGCGGCGTCGGTGATGGCGGTGGTGAGGGTGGCGGTATAGCTGGCGCCCGAGCTCAACCGTTGGGTGGGCGCGAACGTCGCGGTCGAGCCGGCGCAGCTCACCGTGCCCGCGACCGGCGCGCCGCCGGGAGCGGCCACCTGGAAGCTGGCGGTGGAGACAGTGGAGCACTGCAGCGCATCCGAGAAGGTGGCGCTGATCTGCTGGTTGACCGCGACCCCGGCGGCGCCGTTGGTGGGCAGGGTCGCAGTGACCTGCAGCGCGGAGGCGACGGTGAACAGCACGCTGTTGGTGGTGACGCCGGCGCTGGTCACGGTCACGGTCACCGCTCCCGGGGTGGCGTTCGCCGCCAGGGCGAAGCTGGCAGTCATGGCGGTGCTGGACAGCACCGTCGCCCCAGTCACGGTGATTTGCCCGCCGGCCACGTTCACGCTGGCGCCGGAGGCGAAGTTGGTGCCCTGCAGGCTGACGCCGAGCGTCTGGCCCTGCACCGCCCGGTTGGGAGTGATTGCGGTCAAGGTGGTCGGGACCATCCCCTGCTGGCGGCCGCAGGCGCCCAGGCACACCATTATCAAAGCAATCGCTGGCAGCGCCAGCATGGAAGACATTCGTGTGCCGAAACGCGGGCTCTTCTGGTTGAATAACATCGCAATTCCCTCCGGGCTCGTTAGCCGCCGACTTCTGATAGTCGGTGGCCAGATTAACAAGCGGTTCGGAGCGTGTCTGTCCACAAACGCACATCTGCCCTCACCGCTGTGTGGCGGGCTCGCGGCGCGCTCATCCTGCCCTGGGGAGCGGAGGTGGCGGGGAAACGATCCTCAGAAGGCGCGGGCGAGGCGATGCGCGAAATGGTCCACGGAATACTCCAGCCCCATCCGCAGCACGAAGGGGTCGCTCACGTCGGAGAGTCCCCAGGCGGGTTCCAGCCGGAAGGTCCATCGGGGCGCGAACGCATAGCTGAACACCGGCCCCAGGTATTGCTGCTGCCGGTGCCAGTAGAGGCCGAAGTGATGGTTGTCGCCCAGCGCCCCCATCATCTCGACGCCCAGGCCGAGGCGCCGCAGCGAAAGCCGCGCGGGCATGTCCGCCATGCCCGGATCCGCGGCCATGCCCATCGCGCCGGGCTGGCGGAAAATGCCCCAGGCGTAGCCGAAGGCATTGCCGGGGGTGTCGAGGCCGGTCTCGCTGATGAAGTTGAAGGTGGCATTCAGGCGGCCCCAGTCGTGATAGACGATCGCGCGCTGCTCCCAGGTGTGCGCCGGCGCGTTGCGGGCTGCCGCGAGCGAGCCCACCAGGTCCTCGCCGCCGAAGCCGCTGACCTCCATTTTGTAGAGCGCGGCCTGATTGACGTCCTCGTATTCGCCGTAGAGGGTGAAGTGGAGGAGGCGATCGCGGGGCAGGAGGCGGAAGTAGGTGTTGAAGCGCAGGCCGCCGAAGGTGAGGGGCAGGCCAGCGATGTGCTGCTCCTCTGCCATCAGCCCCACCGACCAGCGCGCCGTGATGCCGTACTCGGCCATCTCCATCGTCGTGGTGAACTTGGGGCCGGTGCGCGCCACCTGGAAATCGGGCAGCTCCATCACCATGAGCGCGCCCTGGGGGAGGGGCGCGTTGACGGCGGTGAAGTAGGGGTCCATCTGCGCCGCCAGGCGCAGGGGAAGCAGCGCCACGAGGACCGCCAGGGGCAACCAGAACCTTCGCAGCAAGGGTTCGATCATGGGCAATTGTCCCCAGCGAGCGAGAGGCATGCGCATGACCATTGTAAGCGGTGGGGACGGCGGGTTCCACCACGGCGCCGGGGGTGACCGTGGCGAGCGGCGTGCAGGCTGACCAGGTGGAGGGAGCCATGGAGAATGCGACAACACCGGAACTGGATCCACGCCGGGTCGCCAAGCGGTGTGCCCTCTGCGGGATCTATTTTCTGGGACATCTGGATGGAAACTACCTGTGCGCGCTGTGCTGTTCGCTGCGCGGCGTGCGCGCCGACGGGAGCGCGGAGGAGCCGGAGGAGCCGGGCCAGGACACCGACGTCAACTTGACCGCCGCCTAAACGGATCGCTTGCCTGCGCGATTCGACCCGGGGGCTGGGGCAATTGGCCCGGAGCGCGCGGCGAGGCGTTGGCGGTTCAATAGCCGCGCCCGCGGGGTGGGACGCCAGTCGCCGAGCCAGGCGCGGTCGAGGCCGCGGGCGAGCGCCGCGGGGTCGGTGAAGGCGGGGTGGTAGCCGCGGCGCAGCATCTCGCGCACCAGCGCCGCCTGGCGGCGGAGCAGCCAGCCGCCTTTGTCCATAAAGAAGAGGATGTGGCCGGCGCCGAGGCGGTAGGCGGCGGGGATGGCGAGGTCGGCGGGGCGCAGGCCCTGGCCCTGCTTGCGGCGCATCAGCCCGAAGACGCGGGGCAGCTCGCGGTACTCGGCGACGAGATGCCGCGGGCTGAGCTGGCGCGGGGGGATGCAGTTGATGCGGCTCACGCGGGGACGGGTCTCTCCTGGGGATATTATGGCGGGGCGGGGGATCCGGGGCGCCCGGAGGCGCCGACGGGCGAGCGGGGAGCCAAGCGATGAGCCAACCAACGGTGGTGGTGCGCGGCGGCGGCAGCGGCTATGGGCAGGAGATCGAGGCGGGGGCGCACCGCTTGCGCGCGGATGAGCCGGTCGCGGCCGGCGGCGGCGACAGCGGGCCGTCGCCCTACGACCTGCTGCTGGCGGCGCTGGGGGCCTGCACCTCGATGACGCTGGGCGCCTACGCCCGCATCCACCACTGGCCGCTGCAGGCGGTGCGGGTGGAGCTGCGCCACGCCAAGGTCTACGCCGACGACTGCGCCGGCTGCGATGCCAAGGCGGCGCGGCTGGACCGCATCGAGCGCGAGATTCAGTTGGCGGGAGAGCTGAGCGGGGCGCAGCGCGCCCGGCTGCTGGAGATCGCCGACCGCTGCCCGGTGCACCGCACGCTGCAAGCCAAGGTGGAGATCCGCACCCGGCTGCTCGAGTAGGCGGGCGGGGCGGTTTCTTAAGCCGCGCGCTGGCGGCCGAGGTGGTGGGCCAGGAGCCAGTCGCGGGCGAGCTGGGCGGCCTGTTCCAGGGTGCCGGGTTCTTCGAAGAGGTGGGTGGCGCCGGGGACCAGGGTGAGGCGCTTGGGGCCGGGGAGCTGGGCGAGGGCGGCGCGGTTGAGGCGGATCACCTCGGTGTCGTCTTCGCCGACGATGAGCAGGGTGGGGGCGTGGACTTGGGCGAGGTCGGGGCCGGCGAGATCGGGGCGGCCGCCGCGGGAGACGATGGCGGCGACACGGCCCGGTTGCCGGGCGGCGGCCACCAAGGCGGCGCCGGCGCCGGTGCTGGCGCCGAAGTAGGCCATGGGCAGTTGGCCCACCACGGGATGCTGCCGCAGCCAGTCGGCGGTGCGCTGCAGGCGTTCGGCCAGCAGCTCGATGTCGAAGCGGTACTCGCCGGTGGAGCTGTCTTCTTCGTCTTCGCGGGCGGTGAGCAGATCGAGCAGCAGGGTGGCCATGCCGGCCTGCTGCAAGACGCCGGCGACGTAGCGGTTGCGCGGGCTGTGGCGGCTGCTGCCGGTGCCGTGGGCGAAGACCACCACGGCCGCGGCGCCGTCGGGCACGACCAGATCGCCGCGCAGGCCCCAAGGGGGGATGACCACCGACTCGACTTCGAGCGGCATGGCACCAGTTGGGATGCCGAAAGTGGGCCCGCGGTGGGCTCTAGGAGTCTGCGCGGCAGGCGCCGCGCAGACTCCTAGCCGTGGACCAGCACCAGGTAGAGGGCCAGCACCACGCCGCCGGCGGCGAGCAGGGCGGCGACGGCGACGCCGACAGTCGAGGGGCGGCGATAGGAATCGCCGCCGCCGTTGAGCTCGCGCACCAAGTGGAGGTGGCGCCAGAGGCTGAGCAGGTTGACCACCACGCCCAGGGAGATGAGGGCAGTGCCGAACCAGAGCGAGAGGCCGGAGTTGGTGGCGAGGGCGCGCAGGTTGGCGGTGAGCTGGAGTTCGCGCAGGAACAGGCCGAATCGCGCCACCACGAAGCCAAAGCCCATCAGCGCCAGGCCGGTGCGGATCCAGGCGAGGAAGGTGCGCTCGGCGGCAAGGAAGTCGCCGGGGGCGGCGGGAGTGCCAGAGCCGGGCATGGCTCTACTCTGGCACAGGTGGAGCGCCGCAAGCGCACTATTGGGCCCGGGCGACGGCGGCGCGCGTAATTTCGGTGCTGGAGGGAACCTCCACCTGGCCGTCACGCTCCGCCGTAATGAAGAGCACGAAGGTGGACAAGGGGGTGATGAATTTCAGCTCCCCGTCCAGGTCTTGGTTCACCGCAAGCATTCCCTTGGCCTGCGGCGCCTGCCCCGGGGCCTGGACCCAGACCAGGTAGATTGACATCGCAGGCTGCAGGCTCTTGGGTTGCGCCAGATTTTTCGCGTCCAGCTCCACGGTGGTGTTGCCGTTGGAGTCCTTGTCGAGGTTGAGCTGAATGGTGGCCGCCGGCGCAATCTTCGACGTCGGCATGGTCAACTTCTGCGCCTGTGCGCCGGCGGCCAGCAAGCCGGCGGCGACGAGCAGGCCGTAGGCGCGAAACCACGCGTGCTGGTTTGCGGTTCTCATGTTTGGGTTCCTTCCCTGATGGCTGGGATGCAGGCCGGCTCTGCTCAGGAGGCTTGGCGGGCCGGTACACGGTCCCAAAGCTCGGCGCGGAGCAGGCCGCCAAGGAACGGGCGGCAGGCGATGCGGCGGAGGCCGTGGCGCTGGAGCGCGGCGGCGTAGTCGGGCAGGCGGCGGACCTGGAGGCCGGTGATCCAGCGGAAGGCGAGATAGAGGCCGCCGACCACCAGGCGCATGGGCAGGCGGCGCCAGCCGTGGTCGGCGATGGCAAACTCCGACACCAGCCAGCGGGCGTTGGGGGCCAAACGCGGGACGACGCGGGCGACGAGCGCCTCGAGCTCGGCCTCGGTGAGGCAGTCGAAAAAGAAGTGGGTGGCGACGAGGTCGTAGGCGTCGCCCGGCGGCGGGAAGGTGCGGGCGTCGGCGCGGTGCAGACGAACGCGGGCCTGCGCGCCCGCCCGCTGGGCGCGGCGAAGTTGGCGGCGCAGCATGGCAGGGCTGCCATCCACCGAATCCACATATACGGCGGGGGCTTGGCGCAGCAGGCGGGCCAGGAAGCGTCCGTCGCCATCGCCCAGGACGAGCGCCCGGCGGCTGCCGCCGAGCTCGGGCAGCCAGGCGGCTCGGCAGCGGGCCAGCAGGGGGCCGAAGCTGCCGTACTCGAGCGCGCGGTAGAGGGGGGCGATGCGGTCGAAATTGGCCATGCTCACGACGCCTTAATGCCAGCGCAGCCAGAACAGCGGGGTGAGCAGGGCGGCATCGGCGGCGATGCGGAGGTGGAGGGCGGAGAGGCGGCGGCGGCCGGCGTGCAGGGCGAGGAAGAGCAGGGCGGCGAGCAGCACCGCCAGCGCGGGCGGACGGGGCAGCGCCCCGGCGGCGGCCAGGGCGAGGGCGGCCGCCGCCCAGGCGACCGCGGCTCCACGGCCACCGGTGGCGCCACCGGTGGGGGCACCGGTGGGCCGCTCCGCCCCTTCCCAAACGTCGATCGCAAAGCAATTGAGCCAGCAGGCGCCGGCAAACAGGGCCACGCCCAGGGCCAGCTCGGGACGCTGGGGGCCGGCGGCGGCCCAGGCCGGGACCGCGGTGGCGAGCGCGAACACCGCGGCCACGGCGGTGGCCTTGGCGGCGGCGGCGGGCGGGGCTTCGCGCCGCCGGTGTACCCAGAGCAGGTAGAGCAGGCCGACCACGCCCAACACGGCATAGGCGCGCAGCTCGGCCCACGGCAGCCAGCGCCAGCTCGACACCGCGAGCAGCGCCGCCGCCGGCAGGGCCGCCGTCAAGAAGGCGCGGCGGTGGCGGCGGTGGAAGCGGTGGCGCTCCTGCGGCAAGGCGGCGGCGCGGCTGTCGAGCAGGCGGTCGGCGACGTAGAACAGCCAGGTGCCCAGCGCCAGCAGCGGCACCGCGAGGGGAGGCAGGGGCAGGCGCAGCCAGCGGCCAAAGAACCAGGCCCACAGCGCCGCCACCGTGGGCGCATCCAGGCTCAGCAGGTGCCAGTAGCGCGCCATTCCGCAACTCCATTTTATCGCCCCCGGCGGGGGTTCGACCTTCCGGGGGCTGGCGGTGTCCGAGCGGGCGTGGGCTGCGGGCGCGCGTTGAAGCAGAGCACATCCTTTGCTATATGTACATAGTCGGAGCTTAGGGAGGTGTTCTATGGCTACGGTTCCCTACGATACGGCCGCGGCGGCGCCGCTCGACCACGACGCCATGATGCAGTTCGCCTTCAAGGTGGTGGGCGACCTGGCGGCGGCGATGGCGGGGCCGCTGCTCTATATCGGCGACCGCGAAGGGCTGTTCAAGGCGCTGGCCCACGGCGGGCGGATGACGGTGGGGCAATTGGCCCAGGCCACCGGGCTGCAGGAGCGCTACCTGCGGGAATGGACCTCGGCCATGGTGGCGGCCGAGTACCTGGGCTACGACCCGGCGACGGGCGCGGTCTGGCTGGCGCCGGAGCGGGCGATGGTGCTGGCCAACGAGGAGAGCCCGGTGTTCTGCGGCGGCATGGCGCAGATGATCCCCGACCAATACCGGTTGCTGCCGGAGGTGCGGCGCGCCTTCCATGAGGGCGGGGGCGTGCCCTACGCCAAGTACGGCGACGACACCTTCCAGGGCACGGAGCGGCTGTTCCGGCCCGGCTACCTGAATTTCCTGGTGCAGCAGTGGATCCCGGCGATGCCCGACGTGCATCGCCGGCTGCAGGAAGGGGCCAAGGTGGCCGACGTCGGCAGCGGCCGCGGGCAGGCGCTGCTGACCTTGGCGCGGGCGTTTCCGCGCAGCCAGTTCTGGGGCTTTGACAACTACGCCCCGGCGGTGGAGTACGCCAACGCGGCGGCGCAGCGCGAAGGGCTGGGCCCACGGCTGCGCTACGAGGTGCGCGCCTCCGACGCGCTGCCGGCGACCCACGACTTCGATCTGGTGATGACCTGCGACAGCCTGCACGACATGGCCTCGCCGGAGAAGGCGGCGCGCTCGATCGCCGGAGCGCTCAAGCCGGGCGGCACCTGGTTTTGCATCGAGCCCAACCTAGCCGACCAGCTCGAGCACAACATCAACCCATTGGGCAAGCTGTTCTACTCGGTCAGCACGCTGCAGTGCATGACCTGCTCGCTGGCCGCCGGCGGGGCGGGGTACGGGGCGGCGATGGGGGCGGGCAACGTGCGGCGGGTGGCGGCGGAGGCGGGGCTGAAACACTTCACCAAGCTGCCGATCGAGAACCCGTTCAACCAGTTCTTTGCGATCCAGGCGTAGGTCGCGCCCGTGGCAAGATAGAGCCGGGTGCGGATTCTGACCATCAACACCGGCTCGTCGAGCATCAAGGCGGCGGTGTACGCGCTGGGGGCGGAGGCCGGGCTGGCGCGGGAGTCGGCGGCAGAGGCGAAGTCGCTGGGCGATCCAGCGGCGTTTGCCGCGGCGCTGCCCGGGTTGCTGCCGCCGCGGGCGCCGGACGCCATCGGCCATCGCATCGTCGCGCCGCTGGACTGGAGCCAGCCGCAGCGGCTGGATGCGGCGCGGCTGCAGGAATTGCGGGCGCGGGCGGGGCTCGCCCCCGACCACTTGCCGCAGGCGCTGGCGGCGATGGAGGCGCTGGCCCGGACCTATCCCGGGGTGGCGCAGGTGGCGTGCTCGGACTCGGCCTTTCACCGCAGCCTGCCGGCGGCGGCGCGCACGTTCGCCTTGCCGCGCGCGCTGCAGGCCGAGGGGGTGGTGCGCTACGGCTACCACGGGCTGTCGTGCGAGTACATCCTTTCGGTGCTGCGGGCCGAGGACGAGCGGCGGGCCAACGGGCGCATCGTCATCGCCCACCTGGGCCACGGCGCCAGCCTGACGGCGGTGCACCACGGCGCGAGCATGGACACCACCATGGGCTTCACCCCGCTGGGCGGGGTGCCCATGTCCACCCGCAGCGGGGACCTCGACCCCGGCATCCTGCTCTATCTGCTGCGGCAGAAGGCGATGGCGCCGGAGGCGCTGAGCCGGATGCTCAACCAGGAGTCGGGACTCTTGGGCGTCTCGGGCATCTCCGGCGACATGAAGACGCTGGTGGAGCGCAGCGCGCGCGAGCCCGCGGCGGCGGCGGCGGTCGAGATCTTCGTCTACCAGGTGCGCAAGGCGGTGGGGGCGCTGGCGGCGGCGCTGGGCGGGCTCGACCTCTTGGTCTTCACCGGCGGGATTGGGGAGAACGCGGCAGCGGTGCGCGAGCGCATCGCGCGCGGGCTGGAGTGGATCCCGATGCAGGTGCGGGTGATCCCGACCGACGAGGACCAGATGATCGCGCGCCACACGGCGCGCGCGCTGGCCGATGATCCCGCCGGTCAGCGCAAATTCTGAACCAGGAAGAGGGTCGAAAGGATGGTGCCGTAGGCGAGGGCGTAGGTCCTGCCATCCTGCGAGACGGAGACGCCCATGTTGAAGGTCACGCCGGCCTCATCGGGAGGGGCGAGGGTGGCGGCCAACTCCCGCCGTCCGCTGGCGAGGTCCACGCGCCAGATCTGCTCGGCGCCCCGGCGCTCGGGCACCGGGCGCGCGACCAGGACGGTGGCGGGGGTGCTGGCGAAGCGCAGGGGGCGATCCTCCGGCTGCAGGCCGAGGACGGGCTTGGCCGCGCCGCCCTGCAGCGGCAGGAGCTGGTAGGCGCCGGCCGCGGTCTGCACCAAGAGATCGTTGCCGTCGGGAGTGGCCAACGTGCCGATCTCGCCCGGGGGGGTGAGCGGCGTGATCGCGCCGGCCAGATCGACGCGATAGGAACGGGGCGGCTGGCCGGGCGCGGCGCCCACGGCGACCACGGCTTGGCTGTTGGGCAGCCAGGCGGCGGAGCGGAAGGAGAGGGAGGCGTGGGTGAGCTGGCGCACGGCGCCAGCGCCGGTGGGCAGCAGCATGAGCTGGCGGGGGGCGGCGGGCAGCAGGCTGAGCGCCCACTTGCCGTCGGGCGAGAGCGCCTGGGGCGCGCCGCCGCCCAGCCGCACCGGCGGCCCGCCGGCGGTGTCGCGGAGGTAGGTGGAGTAGTGGTCGCTGTCGCGCTCCTCCTCCAACAGCAACTGCCGCCCGTCGGCGGAGAGGAAGGGCGCGTCCGACAGGTCGAGGATGGAGACGTCGCGCGGGGTGGGCTGCTGCGGCGTGACCAGCTCGGTGGTAAAGCGCTCGTCGTTGGCGATCAGCAGGACGCGGCCGTCGGCGGCGACGTCGGCCAACTGCAGTTCGTCCAAGCCTTCCATCAAGGTGCGCAGCTTGCCCGCCAAGTTGACGGCCTGCAGCCCGCGGGCGCTGGCGCCAACGTTGGCGGCAAACCAGACCTCATCGCCGCGGGGCGACCAGGCCAAGCCGGCGGTGGAGGGCAAATCGCGGGTCAGGATCCGCTTGCCGCTGCCGTCGCGGTTGATGACGACCACGAAGCCCTGGTCGTCGCCGGGGATGGGATGCTCGAGGAAGGCGATGCGGCGGCCGTGGCGGGAGAGGCGGGGGTCGCTGATGAAATCGGGGGTGGTGTAGAGGACCCGGCCGGGGGGATATTCCAGGGTGGTTTGATGGCGGTGGGGATGGAAGCGGGCCAGCAGGGCGCTCTGGGCCAAGTCGCCGCCCTGCGGCCAGTCGGCGGCCTCGATCTCGTCGAGCAGGGGGCGCGGGGCGCCGCCGCCGAGGGGCATGCTGCACAAGGTGGCGACCACGCCGCCGCCGCCCGCCGGATCGAGATGGGCATCGCGCAGCAGGGCGACGCCGCCGGCGGGAGAGACCGCTGCCACCGCGTCGGCGGGGACTGCCAGCGCCTGCAAGCCGGGGCTGCCGAGCCGGCCGGTGAACAGGGTCGGCACGGGCGAGCCGTTCCAGGCGGCGGCGCCGATGAAGTCCTGGCCGCCCGGCAGGAAGCGGGCGCCGGCGATCGAGCCGCGCTGGTAGGTGAGGCGGACCAGATGGGGCGCGGGTGGGGCCAACGTGGCGCGGGCGGCCAGCCATCCCAGGGCGAGCGCGGCAGCCAGGCCGGCGCTGCCGAGCGCCGCGTAGAGCGGGCGTCGGCGCCTGGGGGCGGGCGCGCTGCCCGCCGCCAGGCTGGAGCCGCTGGCCTGGCTCAGCTCCTGCAGGTCGAAGGCCAGGTCGCTGGCGGACTGGAAGCGTTGGCTGGGCTCTTTCTCCAGGCAGTGGCGGACGAGGCGCTCCAGCGCCGGCGCCACCGCGCGGCCGCTCTGGGTCAGCTCCGGCGGCTCTTCCCGCAGGATGGCGCTGATCACGTCGGCGGTGGTCTCGCCGCGGAAGGCGCGCTGCCCCGCCAGCATCTCGTAGAGCACCGCCCCCAGGCTGAAGATATCGGCGCGGGCGTCGGCGGCGAGGCCGCGCGCCTGCTCGGGGGCCATGTAGCCCAGAGTGCCCAGCACCACGCCGGCGGCCGTGTCCACCGGCGCTCCCCCTGCCGGCGCCGCCGTGGTGCGCTCCTCCGCGCCGGCGGCCTCGACCGCCTTGGCCAGGCCGAAGTCGAGGATCTTCACCCGGCCGTCGTCGCAGCAGAACAGGTTGTCGGGCTTGAGGTCGCGGTGGACGATGCCCTTGGCGTGGGCGGCGGCCAGGCCTCGGGCGATCTGGTGGGCGTAGTCGAGCGCCTTGCGCTGCGGCAGCGGCCCCGCGGCCAGGCGCTGGCGCAGGGTCGCGCCCTCGAGCAGCTCGGCCACCAAAAAAGGAGAGCCGTTGGGCAGGGCGCCGATGTCGTAGAGGGCGAGCAGGTTGGGGTGGTTGAGGGCGGCGATGGCGCGCGCCTCGCGCTCCAGCCGCCGCAGCGCCTCGGCATCCTGCGCCATCCCCGCCGGCAGGATCTTGATCGCCACCTCGCGCTGCAGGCGGGGATCGCGGGCGCGGTAGACCTCGCCCATGCCGCCCGCCCCCAGGCGGCCGACGATCTCATAGGGCCCCAGCTTCTCGCCGGCGAATAGGCTCATGCTGTGGGATGCAGCCGGTTGGCGCTGACTTTCGGAGTATAGCCGAAACTTCATGCCCGCCCCCGGGGGCGCGGGCCTACTATTACTAAGGAGGCGCCATGTTTCGCTTTGACCCCAGCATCTCCAGCGCGGTGGAGGCGGGCTCGCCGGCGGCCTTGCCCTCGTCCGGGCCGGCGCCGGCCGCGGTGGGCCCGTTGGCGGCGGCGGAGCTGGCGCAGCTCGACCGCTACTGGCGGGCGGCGAACTACCTCACGGTGGGGCAGATATACCTGCAGGCCAACCCGCTGCTGCGCGCGCCGTTGCGGGCGGAGCAGATCAAGCCGCGGCTGCTGGGGCACTGGGGCACCTCGCCCGGGCTGAGCTTCATCTACGCCCACCTCGACCGGCTGATCCGCCGGCACGAAGTGAGCGCGATCTTCCTGGCGGGGCCGGGGCACGGCGGGCCGGCGGTGCTGGCCAACGTGTATCTCGAGGGCAGCTACACGGAGATCTATCCCGAGGTCACGCGCGACGAGGCGGGGATGCTGCGGCTGTTCCGGCAATTCTCCACCCCGGGCGGGGTGCCGAGCCACGTGAGCGCGCCCACGCCGGGCTCGATCCACGAGGGGGGCGAGCTGGGCTACGTGCTGGCGCACGCCTTCGGCGCGGTGCTCGACAATCCCGGGCTGCTGGCGGTGGCGGTGGTGGGCGACGGCGAGTTCGAGACGGCGCCGCTGGCGGGGTCGTGGAAGGGGATTGATTTTCTCGACCGCGCGCGCGACGGGGCGGTGCTGCCCATCCTGCACTTGAACGGCTACAAGATTGCCAACCCCACGGTGGACGCGCGCACCAGCGACGCGCAGCTCATCCAGCTTTTTGAGGGTTACGGCTACGCCCCGCGGGTGGTGGCGGGCGACGAGCCCGAGCGCATGCACCAGGCCTTCGCCGCCGCGCTGGAGGCGAGCTACGGGCAGATCGCGGCGCGGGGCGCGGGCGGCCGCTGGCCGATGATTGTGCTGCGCTCGCCCAAGGGCTGGACCGGGCCCAAGCAATGGAAGGGGCTGCCGATCGAGGGCACCTTCCGCGCCCACCAGGTGCCGCTGGCGGCGGTGCGGCAGGACGCGGGGCAGTTGGCGGAGCTGGAGCGCTGGCTGCGCTCCTACCGGCCGGAGGAGCTGTTCGACGCGCAAGGCGCGCCGCTCGCCGAGATCAGCGCCTGGGCGCCGGCGGGCGAACGGCGCATGGGCGCCAACCCCCACGCCAACGGCGGCCGGCTGCTGCGGCCGCTGGCGCTGCCCGACTGGCGCAGGTTCGCGCTGCCGGTGGAGCGGCCGGCGGTCACGTACGCCGAATCCACCCGCCAGCTCGGGCGGATGCTGCGCGAGGTGTTCGCCGCCGGCGCCGCGTCGCCCAACTTCCTGTTGTTTTGCCCGGACGAGCTGGCGTCCAACCGTTTGGACGACGTGCTGGAGGCCACGCCCCGGCGCTTCGGGCTGCCCATCATTTCCGTGGACGACCATCTCGCCCCCAACGGGCGCGTCTTCGAGGTGCTGAGCGAGCACCTGTGCGAGGGCTGGCTGGAGGGCTACCTGCTCACCGGGCGGCATGGATTGTTCGCCAGCTACGAGGCCTTTGCCATGATTCCGGCCTCGATGATCGTGCAGCACGCCAAGTGGCTGGAGGCGGCGCACATGCTGCCCTGGCGGGCGCCCATCGCCTCGCTCAACCTGCTGCTCACCTCGACCTGCTGGCGCCAGGACCACAACGGCTTCAGCCACCAGGGGCCAGGGCTGATTGACGTGATGCTGTCGAAGCGCGGCACGGTGGCGCGCATCTATTTTCCGCCCGACGCCAATTCCCTGCTGGCGGTGGCGGCGCGCTGCCTCCACGACCGCAATACCGTCAACCTGATCGTGATTGACAAGCAGCCCGAACTGCAATGGCTGAGTGCCGAGGAGGCGGCGGCGCATTGCCAGCGCGGCGCCTCGGCCTGGGCCTGGGCGGGCACGCCGGGCAGCCCCAAGGAGGTGGACGTGGTGCTGGCGGCCTGCGGCGACATTCCCACGCTGGAGACGGTGGCGGCGGCGTGGTGGCTGCGCCGCCACGCGCCCGAGCTGCGCCTGCGGGTGGTGAACATCATGGACCTGATGTGCCTGTTTCCGGCCGATGTCCACCCCCATGGGCTGGCGCCGGAGCGCTTTGCCGAGCTGTTCACGGTCAGCAAGCAGGTCATCTTCGCCTTCCACGGCTACCAGCGGGCGGTGCACGAGGTCATCCATGGCTGCCCCAACCCGGAGCGCTTCCACGTGCGCGGCTTCCGCGAGCAGGGCACCACCACCACGCCCTTCGACATGGTGGTGCTCAACGAGATGAGCCGCTACCACCTGGCGGCGGCGGCGCTGCGGCTGGCGCTGCCGGAGAGCGCGCGCCAGCGCGAGCTGATCGCCCAGTGCGAGCGGGCGATCGCCGAAAGCGTGGCCTACGCGCGGGAGCACTTCGAGGACGCGCCCGCCATCCGCGACTGGGTGTGGACGGAGCCGGGGCCGTGAATAGGGGACAGTGAACAGTGGACAGTGGATAGTGGGCGCCGGGTTAGGCGGCGGGGGACGGGGCGCGCTGAAATAATTCTGTCGGGGTGGTCGAATCCCGGCGGGTGGAGCGTCGTGGGAATGAGGCGGGACAACGCCCAACCAAAATCGAGGAGATTGCCATGAAATTCCTTTTGTTGATCTATGAGAACGAAAAGCGCTTCAGCCAGGGCTTCGATCCGGCCGAGATGGGCGAGTACCAGGCCTTCGGCGAACGGCACCGGGCCGCCATCCAGGGCGGGAACGCGCTGCAGCCCACCGCGGCGGCGGCGACGGTGCGGGTGCGCAACGGCCAGGCGGCGACCACCGACGGCCCCTTCGCCGAGACCAAGGAGCAGCTCGGCGGCTATTTTCTGGTGGAGGCCGCCAACCGGGATGAGGCGGCGGCGATGGCGGCCCAGATCCCGGCGGCCCGTTTCGGCGGCGTCGAGGTGCGGCCGATCCAGACGTTCGGCAAGTAGCGAGAGCGGCCAGAGCCCCGGGGCACGCTCCGGGGCCACCGGCCAGGGGACCCAGCGATGCGCTACATGTTTTTGATCTATAGCCAGGAAATGGCGGAGCCGCTGCCGCCGGAGGAGGACCGCACCATCCGGCGGGGACACCGGGCGGTGATGGACGAGGCCAGCCGGCGCGGCATGCTGCGCGGGGCGGAGCCGCTGCATCCGACCAGCACGGCGACCACGCTGCGCCACCAGGACGGGCGGGTGGTGATCACCGACGGTCCCTTCGCCGAGACCAAGGAGCAGTTGGCGGGCTACTATATCCTCGACTGCCAGGACCTGGACGAGGCCTTGGAGTGGGCGGCGCGCATCCCCACCGCCTGCGCGGGGCGGAGCGGCTGCATCGAGGTGCGGCCCATCCAGGCGATGAAACCCGTGGCCGATGGCATCCACGCATGAGCTGATCGAGGCGGTGTTTCGGCGGGAGTCGGGGAAGATCCTGGCGGGGCTGATCCGCTTTGCGGGCTCGTTCGACCGGGCCGAGGAGGCGATGCAGGAGGGCTTTGCCGCCGCGCTGGCGCGCTGGCCGGAGGGGGGCCTTCCCGACAACCCCGCCGCCTGGATCACCCGCGTCGCCCAGCGCAAGCTGGTGGATGCGGCGCGGCGCGAGCGCACCCACCGCGGCAAGGAAGCCGAGCTGCAGCGGGAGCTGGAGCCGCCCGCCTTCGTGCCGGCCATGCGGTCGAACGAACCGGTGGGCTGGCCGATGCCGGCCGAGGAGGAGTTTCCCGACGAGCGGCTGCGGCTGCTGTTCACCTGCTGCCACCCGGCGATCGAGGCCAGCGCGCGGGTGGCGCTGACGCTGCGCACGCTGGGCGGGCTGACCACGGCCGAGATTGCGCGCGCCTTCCTGCTGCCGGAGCCGACCCTGGCGCAACGCTTGGTGCGGGCCAAGCGCAAGATCGAGCAGGCGCGCATTCCCTACGAAGTGCCGGGGCGGGCGGCGCTGCCGGAGCGGCTGGCCTCGGTGCAGTCGGTGTTGTATCTGATCTTCAACGAGGGCTACAGCGCCACCGCGGGCGACAGCCTGGTGCGGCGCGAGCTCTGCCAGCAGGCGATGCGATGGGCGCGCCTGTTGGCGCAACTGCTGCCGGAGGAGGGCGAGAACTGGGGCCTGCTGGCACTCATGCTGCTGCACGACTCGCGCCGCGACACCCGCGTCAGCGCACAGGGCGAACTGGTTCCGCTGGAGGAGCAGGACCGCGCGCGCTGGGACCGGGAGGCGACCGCCGAGGGGCTGGAGCTGGTGGAGCGGGCGCTGCGGCTGCCGGGGGTGGGGCCGCAGCGGCTGCAGGCCGCCATCGCCGCGCTGCACGCCCAGGCGGCGACGCCGGCGGCGACCGATTGGCCGCAAATCGCCGCGCTCTATGCCCGCCTGGCGGAGCTGGTGCCCTCGGCGGTGGTCCGCCTCAACCACGCCGTGGCGGTGGCGATGAGCGTGGGCTTGGCGCCGGGCCTGGCGAGGGTGGAGGCGCTGGGCGCGGACGGGACCCTCGACGACTACCACCTTTATTACGCCGCCCGCGCCGACCTGCTGCGCCGCCTGGGGCGCGCCGCCCCCGCCGCCGCCGCCTACCGCCGGGCGCTGGCGCTGACCAGCAACGCGGTCGAGCGCCGCTACCTGCGCCGCCGCCTGGCCGAGGTCGAGGCCGGCTAGGGGGCGGGCACCGGCTATTGGGGCGGGGCGAAGTGTTCGGCGTTGATGGCGGTGTAGGCCGCCCACTTCTGGGGCAGGTCGTCGAGGGCGAAGATGGCCGAGACCGGGCAGACCGGGACGCAGGCGCCACAGTCGATGCACTCGTCGGGATGGATGTACAACTGCTTCGCGCCGGCGAAGCCGGCCTCGTCCTTGCGGGGATGGATGCAGTCCACCGGGCAGGCATCCACGCAGGCGGAGTCCTTGACGCCGATGCAGGGTTCGGCAATCACGTAGGCCATGCTTCATTATCCCCCCTGGCAGCTTTCTAGGCGATGCCGAGGCGGTGGAACACCGGCACTTTGGCACAATCCGCGAGGAAGGCGAAGGCCGCCGCCGCCACCAGGGTTCCGCCCACGACGAACAGGGAGAGGGGGCGCATGCCGATGCCGCGCGTGACCAGCGTGGCAATGATCGCGATATCGCAGACCGTCGAGACCACGATCCCAAGGCTGGGCCGGGAGCTCCACAGCCGCCGCCGCTCGCGCAGGGAATAGAGCGTCGCCTCGCTGCCGAAAGCGAGCGCGACCATGGCCAGGGTTTGCAGCGTGTCCACCCCGAAGCCCATCCGGAACTTGCCGACCGCCAGCACGGCGGTGCAAAAGCACAGAAGGCAGCCTCCCATCACGGCGCCACCGGCCATCAGTTTGCCGATGCGCCAGGCATTGGGCAGCGGGGAGGGCCGCACGTTGTCGGTGGTCAATGACATGGAGAGAAAATCGCCGGTGATCATCAAGATCACCATCAGCAGGGGAGTCAGGATGGCGTGCCCGGTCATCACCAGGCCGACCGCCAGGAAGAGCCCCTGCGCAATTTTTTTGACCACCGAGTTCAAGGTATAGGTCAGGATGCGCTGGAAGGTGATGCGGCCTTCCTTGACGGCAGCGACCATGCCCGCCAGCCCGGGCTGGGTCAGCACGATCCCGGCCGCCGCTTTGGCCACGTCGGTCGCGGTCGAGACCGCGATTCCCATTTGCGCCTGGCGCAGGGCGGGCGCGTCGTTGGCCCCGTCGCCGCACATGCCGACGATATGGCCGCCCTTCTGGAACGCCTGGACGAGCTGGTACTTGCCCTCCGGCAGGATGCCGGCGAAGACGGCAAACTCTTCGGGGCGAACGGCGGTGGGAATCGGGCCGGGCGGACAGACCTTTCCGGGCATGCCGACCGCTTGCGCGACAATGGCCGCCGTCGCGGGGGCATCGCCGGTCACCATGACGGCGCGCACGCCCAGCCTGCGCAGTTCCGCAATCAACGCCGCGGAATCGGGCCGGGGCGGGTCGCTGAGGGCAATGATTCCGGTCCATTGCAGCGCCGCGGGCGGGCCCAGGGCCACCGCCAGAACACGAAACCCCTGCGCCTCCAGCGCGCTGGCGGCCTGGGCCGCCTCGGGCGGCGCCGCCGCCACTTGCGCCAGCCCGGCCACGGCGGCAAAGGCTCCCTTCACGGCGCGCACGGTGGCGCCGTCCGGACCGGTGGCCGTCGCCTCCGACATCTTGGTCGCCGGGTCGAACGGCAGGAATTTGACCAGCTTCGGCAAATCGGCGGTTGCGCGGGCCGCGGCGGCGGCGCGGATGGCGCCATCCACCGGATCCTGCCCGCCGTCGGAACTGGCGAGCGCAGCCACTCCCAGGACGTGCGCCTCGTCGAAGCCGGGCAGGGCATGGACGGCGGCCACCGTCAGCGCGTTTTGGGTCAGGGTGCCGGTCTTGTCCGCGCACAGCACGTCCATGCTGGCCGCCTCGTCCACGGCGGAGAGGCGGGTGGGAAGAACGTCGCGCTTGGCCAGGGCACGGGCGCCGAGCGCCGCCGCCAGGGTGAAGGTGGCCGGCAGCGCCACCGGGATGGAGGCGAGAACGGCGGTCAACACCAGCGGGACGATCTCGCTTGCCGCCAGATGGAGAACGAGGGCATACGCCACCAGCATCGCGATGACGACGCCGTTGACCATGGCGAGGGTGCGCACGACCCCCAGCACCGCCTTCTGCTGCGAACTCACGACGTGCGCGGTGCGGACCAGCTCCGCCGTGCGTCCAAACTTGGTGCGCCCGCCGGTCGCGGTGACCTCCGCCTCGGCCTCGCCGCGCCGCACCAGCGCTCCGGCATAGGCGGCAAAGCCGGCGCCGGCTTCGACCGGAACGGATTCGCCCGTGAGCATGGATTGATCGAGCAGCACCGATCCGCCGGTCAGGCGCGCGTCGGCGGCGACCACGGCGCCGAGCGACAGCTTCACGAGGTCGCCCACCACCAATTGGGCGGCGGGCACGGTGGTCCAGGCGTGGTCGCGCTTGACCGCAGCGTTGAGCGCGAGCCGGGACTTGAGCGCGGCCAGCGTCGCCTGGGCGCGCCCTTCCTGAAAATACCCCAGCACGGCGTTGAAGGCGAGAAGCGCCGCGATGATGCCCGCTTCGACGCGCTGGCCGAGGACCAACTCGAGCAGGATGGCCGCCTCCAGCATCCACGGAACCGGCGCCCAGAGCTTGGCGAGCGCCCGGCGCAGCGGATGCAGGGCGGTGTCGGGCATGGCGTTGGGGCCGGACTGTTCCAGCCGGCGGCGCGCTTCTTCACTGCTGAGGCCGGCCGAGGGCGGGGCCCCGGGGTGGGGAGGCGGTGGAGTCATGGGGCGATCCATCCCATTCTTGCCCGCCTTGCCGGTCGGGCGTGTGCGCTTTTGGGCAGACCGGCCAACCGCCTTGCGGCGAGGATGAGGTCTGCCGGAGCCGGCGGAGGCCGTTCTGCGCGCCGGGCAAGGCGAAGGAGGCGGCTGTGAACAAGACGCTGGGGATCATTCTGTGCGTGCTCGGCGCACTCGGCCTGGGTTGGGGAGGCTTGATCTATAGCACCCAGGACAAGGTGTTCGATATGGGATCCATCCACGTTACCCGCGAGAAGACGCACAGTGTGCCGTTGCCTCCGATCGTGGGCGGGCTGGCGCTGATCGGCGGCATTGTGCTGCTGCTGTCAGGAAGCGGAAAGGGGACGTCGTGATGCTATTGCTGATTATCGTGCTGCTTTTGGTCTTCGGTGGCGGCGGGGGCTACTACGGCCACAGCCGCTGGGGGCGGGGCGGGGGGGCAGGCATCGGCCTCGGCACCATCCTCATCATTCTGCTCATTGTCTACTTGCTGGGCGGCCTCCGCTGGTAGCCGCAGGGGCCGCACCCCGCGGGCGGGGCGGCAGCGCCGAGGCGGTGTCCGACGCCGCCGCCACGATCACGCGCGGTCAACATCGCCAGCCAGGTGGATGACCTGGGCGGCGAGCCGGCCGCAGCGCCCCTGCCGGTGCGCACCTCCGGCCAGGCCCGCGACATGCTGCGCTTCGATCTCGACAATGAAAGAGAAACCAGCCGCAATCACCGGCAGCGGGTGCGCCAATGCGAGGCCCTCGGGGAGATCGCCCTGGCCGAACAACTGCGGGGCATCCTGGTGGACGAGCAAGACCAACTGATCGCCTTGGCGACGGCGCTCCCCCGGGAAGCGAATTCGGCGCGGCCCCAGCGAAGCGCAGCGCCGACTTGGGGCCATGGGGCCCCGAGTCGGCGCGAGCATGCCGCCCCGCGCTGCTACAGCCGGGCCGGGCAGGCGCGCTGGGGCCCGCGCCCACCTGCGGTGAGATAGCGCGCGCGCGCATCTTGGGGAAAAGCCGCAGCCAGGCTGCCCGCAGAGGTTGCGGCAATGGTGGCACCGCTCCTAGTGGAGGATGCGCACCACGTTGGCGGTTTTGTCGGTGAAGAGGACGAAGCTGGCGTCGGGGGCGACGGCGAGGCCGAAGACGCCGTTGTAGCGGACGGGGCCGACCAGGGCGCCGGGCTTTTCCAGGAGGTCGCCGTCCACCATGTGCATGACGCCGGGGTCGCCGGCGAGGGTGTAGACCTGCATGGCGTTGAGGTCGAGGACGCGGAGCAGGCCGGTGTCGCTGTCGCCCCAGAACAGGCTGCGGCCGTCGGTGGCGATGAAGGCGGGGGTGCAGAGGGTGGCGCTGGCGGCGGGGCCGTCGGCGAAGCCGCAATGGTGGGCGGCGCCGACCAGGGTGGTGACCGCCAGGGTGGTCAAGTTGAGCTCGCGGATGGCGTGGTTTTCGAAGTCGCTGATGAAGATGTTGTTGCCGGTGGCGTCGAAGGCGAGGCCGTTGGGCTCGGCGAAGCGGGCGGCGGGGCCGATGCCGTCGGCGCTGCCGAGTCCGCCGTTGCCGGCGATGGTGGAGACGGCGCCGGCGGTGAGGTCCACCAGGCGGATGGCGTTGTTGCCGGTGTCGGCGACGTAGAGCTTGGTGCCGTCGGGGCTGACCAGGATGCCGTAGGGGTGGTTGAAGCGGGCGCTGAGCAGGGGGCCATCCACATAGCCGGCGGCGTCGGTGCCGGCGATGGTCGAGACGGTTTGGGTGGCGAGGTCGAGCTTGCGGATGGCGCCGTTGCCGGTGTCGGCGATATAGATGACGTTTTGGCTGGGGAGCCAGGCGAGGCCGGCGTTCTGGAAGAAGGCGGCGCCGCCGGTGGCGGGGCCGTCGGCGTAGCCCTGGGCGGGGCCGGCGACGGTCGAGACCTGGCTGGAGGCGAGGTCAATCTTGCGGATGGCGCCGTTGACGGAGTCGGCGACGTAGGCGGTGGTGCCGTCGGTGACGATGCCCTCGGGCTGGCTGAAGGTGGCGACCGAGGCGGCGCTGTAGTCGGCGCCGGTGCCGGCGCCGTCGCTGGCGCCGCGGTGGGAGGGCTGGCCGGCCAGGGTGGTGACGGTGATGCTGGCGCTGGTGGAGGCGGTGAGCGGGTTGCTGATGTCCACGCGGCGGAGCAGGCCGTTGAGGGTGTCGGCGACGAAGAGCGAGGTGGTGCCGGGGCCGACGTTGTCGGCGAGGGCGGCGAAGTTGAGCGGGCTGTAGAAGCTGGCTTGGCCGGCGTTGCCGTCGCTCTGGCCGGGCTGGGAGGTGCCGGCGAGGGTGAAGACGTTGGGGCTGGCGCCGAGGGTGAGGACGCGGATCTTGTTGGCGTCGGCGATGTAGAGCAGGGGCGAGCCGGCGTGGGGGTCCACCAGCAGGCCGCCGAGGCTCTTGAAGGTGGCGGCGAGGGCGGCGCCGTCGGCCTGGCCGATGGTGCCGCTGCCGGCGACGGTGGTGACGGTGGCGGAGCCCAGGGCGAGGCGGCGGATGACGTAGCCGCACTGGTCGGAGATATAGAGGTTGGCGCCGGCGGAGTCGAGGGCGAGGCCGGTGGGCTGGCAGAAGCTGGCGGCGGCGCCGACGCCGTCGGTGGAGCGGTAGACGCCCTTTTGGCCGGCGAGGGTGGAGACGGTGCCGCTGGCGATGTCCACGGCGCGGATGAGCTCGTTGTTGGTGTCGGCGACGTAGAGGGTGGACTGGTCGGCGGAGAGGGCGAGGCCGTGGGGGGAGGCGAACTGGGCGGCCTTGCCGACGCCGTCGGCGTAGCCGGAGAGGCCGCTGCCGGCGACCACGGTGTAGGCGAAGCCGCCGACGGCGAAGGCCAGCACCTGGTTGCGCTGGGCGTCGGCGGCGTAGAGGGTTTGGTTGGCGGAGTCGTAGACCAGCCCCTCGGTGTCGGGGAAGGAGAAGGCGTAGGGGCCGCCGACGAGGGTGGTGACGGTCTGGTTGACGAGGCCGTAGCTGCGCAGGGCGGAGCCGCGCTGGTCGGCGAAATAGAGGGTCTGGCCGCCGTCGCTGGCGAGGGCGCTGGCCTCGAGCTCGTCCTGGGCGCCGGTGCCGTCCTGGAAGCCGACGCCGCCGGGGCCGCCGGCGAGGGTGGAGACGTGGCCGGCCCAGCCGGTGATGGTGAGCAGCACGGTGGCGGCCTGGACCAGGGGGGGGCCGCCGCCGGGGGCGGAGGTGGCGGTGAGGGTGACCGGCACGGCGCTGGCGGCGAGGCTGATGGCGGCCGTGGTGAGGGTGACCACCACAGGGCCGGAGGCGGTGAGCGCGCTGGGGCTGACCGTGGCGGTGACGTTGGCGGGCAGGCCGCTGACGGTGAGGTTGATGGGGGTGGTGAAGCCGGCGGAGACGGCGAGCTGGAAGGTGGCGGTGCCGCTGGCCGCCTTGGGCAGGCTGAGGGAGGCGCTGGCGGGGGAGAAGGCGAAGGCGGCGGGCGGGATCTGCAGGGTGAGCTGGGCGGAGGCGGACTGGGTGGCGTCGGCCTGGCTGGTGGCGGTGACGGTCTCGGTGGCGGGGGCGGGGAGGTTCTTGGGGGCGGTGAACAGGCCGGTGGCGTCGATGGTGCCCAGGGTGGCGTTGCCGCCGGGGATGGTGTTGACCGTCCAGGTGACGGCGGTGTTGGCGCTGCCGGTGACGGTGGCCAGGAACTGCTGGGTGGCGCCCAGGTTGACGGTGGCGGTGGCGGGGGTGAGGGTGACGGCGACCGGCTGGATGAGGGTGACCACGGCGCTGGCGGTGGCGGCGGGGTCTTGCACGCTGGCGACGCCGATGGTGACGGTGTTGAGGCCGGGGAAGGTGGCGGGCACGGTGTAGAGGCCGTTGGCGGAGATGGTGCCGGCCTGGGCGCTGCCGCCGGCGGTGCCGTTGACGCTCCAGGTGACGGCGGTGTTGGTGGCGTTGGTGACGGTGGCGGTGAACTGCTGGGTCTGGCCGGCCTTGAGCGAGGCGGTGGCGGGCGAGACGGTGACGGCGACCGGGGCGACGATGGTGACCTGGGCGCTGCCGGACTTGGTCGGATCGGCCTGGCTGGTGGCGGTGATGGTCTCGGTGGCGGGGGCGGGGATGGCGGCGGGGGCGGTGAAGTTGCCGTTGGCGTCGATGGCGCCGAGGGCGGCGCTGCCGCCGGCCACGCTGTTGACGCTCCAGGTGACGGCGGTGTTGCTGGTGCCGGTGACGGCGGCCAGGAAGGCCTGGGTGGCGCCGACGTTGACGCTGGCGGTGGCGGGGGTGACGGTGACCACGATGGGCTGGGCCAGGGTGACGACGGCGCTGGCGGTGATCTGCGGGTCTTGCACGCTGGCCACGCCGATGGTGACGGTGTTGAGGCCGGGGAAGGCGGCGGGGGCGGTGTAGAGGCCGGAGGGGGAGATGGTGCCGGTGGCGGCGCTGCCGCCGGGGGTGGCGTTGACGCTCCAGGTGACGGCGGTGTTGGCGGCGTTGGCGACCACGGCGCTGAACTGCAGGCTGCCGCCGGCGACCACGGTGGCGGTGGCGGGGGTGAGGGAGACGGCGACCGGGGCGGTCAGGGTGACCACGGCGGCGGCCTGGCTGTTGGCGTTGGCCATGCTGACCGCCTCGACCGCGACCGCGCCGCTGGGCACGGCGGCGGGGGCGGAGTAGAGGCCGGCCTGGGTGATGGTGCCCGCGGTGGCGTTGCCGCCGAGCAGGTTGTTGACCTTCCACACCACCGCGGTGTTGGTGGCGTTGAGCACGGTGGCGGTGAACTGCTGCTGGCCGCCGCCGGCTTGCAGGGTGACGGCGGCGGGGGCGATGCTCACCACCGGGGTTTGCGGGAGCGAGGCGCCGCAGCCGGCGGCCAGCGCCGCGCCCGCCAGCAGCGCCAGCGGGGCGGCGAGGGGGGCGAGGCGGCGGCGGGAGGGCGGGGCGGGGCGGTGGGCCATGGCGGTTGCTCCTGGGTGGGGGTCGGGGATCAATGGAAGAGGTACTGTTGGCGCTGCCACTGGTGGATGGCGGCGGCGGTTTGGCTGGCGCTGAAGGCGTGGTAGGCGATGGGCAGCAGCTCCAGCGCCAGCGCCCAGCGGGGATGGCCGCGGCGCTGCAGCCCCCAAGCGGGGCTGGTGAACAGCGCCAGCTCCAGCGGGGCCTCGATCAGCCAGGCGCGCCGGGCGGAGTAGGGGTGGCAGCCGTTGACGGCGAGGGCGCTGCGGATGAGGATGTCGCTCTCGCACAGGCCGTATTGGCGGGCGTCGGCCTCGAGGCGGAAGTGGTTGAACAGCAGCACGCCCTCGCCCGCCAGCTCGGCCAGGAAGGGGCGGTGCCAGCGGGTTTGGATCTCTTGGTGCTCGGCGCAGCCCAGGCAGGGGATGTAGCCGCGCTGGGCGCGGGCGGGGGGCGGGGCGAGGGCGAGCAGCAGGGTGGCGAGCAGGGCGGCGGCGAGCAGGGCGGCGCCTCGCGGGGGTCGCGCCGCTTTGCCTGCCGGCAAAATCGGCGCGAAGGCTGCGAAATTCCGCAGGGGCAGACGCGCCCGTGGCGCGTCTGCGCCCCCGGGAAACGAATTCGGCGCGGCCCCAGCGAGGCGGCTCACAAGCGGGACGCGCGCCGCAGGCGCGCTGGGGCCCGCGCCCACCAAAGGCTGGGGGGCCAGCGGCTGGGGTGGGGATGGAATCGTCGGCTTCATGCGCCGCCTCCGGGGATCACGCCAGCTTGGAATTCAGAGTGGAAGGCGAGGATGGCTGGCGGGTGCCGATTTGAATTGGGGCGGGTGGCTTTGGCACCTTTGCTGGAGCGCGCCCGCCCGAATCGGTGCCCGCCTGCGACCGAAGCGGCATGGCCCGCAACCCCGCCGGGGCGGGGGCGCATCCCGCCAAGCAGAGTTGCTGTGCATGCCTCCGCAGCCGTCGGCACGCTTTCGTTCGCGCCTGGGTTCGCCCGCTGAGCGGGGGGCGTCGCCGTCGGCGCCGCCCCTGGCGTGGCGGGGGGAGCAGTTTTTGCTGAGCGGGGGCTCGCTGGGGCTGGGGGCGGAGCAGCGGCGGCGGCGGCGGCGGAGCCTGGCCATCAGCCTGGGGATGCAGGGGCTGCTGGTGGGGCTGATGCTGGCGGCGCTGGTGGTGGGGCCGCGGGCGGTGCGGGTGCCGGCGGTGGCGGCGGGGGTGGAGCGGCTGACCGTATTGGTGCTGGCGCCGCCGCGGCGGGCGGGGCCGCGGCCGCCGGAGCCGCGCCCGCTGCGCGCGCCGCCGCTGCCCCGGGTGGCGCGGGAAGCGTTGGCCAGCGGGCGGGTGGCGGCGCTGCCGCCGCCTCCGGTGGCGCGGCCGGAGGCGGCGGGGCGGCTGCCGGCGCCGGCGGCGTTGGCGCTGGGCGGCGCTCCCTGGCCGGCGCTGCCGGCGCCGCGGGTGGCGGCGCCGCGGCCGCAGTTGGGGAAATTTGGCGCGCCCCGGGGGCTGGCGCCGGTGCGGGGGGCGCCGGTGCCGGCGCCGCAGCTGGGCCAGTTTGGCGCGGCGGCGGTGGCCCAGCCGGCGGCGGCGGGCGGGGCGGTGGTGGGGGCGGGGTTTGGGCGCGGGGTGGGGGCGGGGCCGGGGGTGCCGCAGGGCACGGTGCGCGCCGCCGGCTTTGGCGCGGGCGCGGGCACGGCGGCGGCGGGCGCGGCGGGCGCCGGCGGGAGCGTCCAGTTAGACCGCTTCGCCGCCGCGGCGCCGGTGGTGAGCAGCGAGATCCCGCCGCCGCCGCCGGAGGCCGCGCCCGAGTTCCAGCCGCCGCAGGTCTTGTCGTGGCCGACGCCGGCCTACACCGCCGCCGCCGCCGCCCACCGCGTCGAGGGCGAGGTGGTGCTGCAGGTGCGGCTCCGGGCCGACGGGCACGCCGAGGTGCTGCAGGTGACCCGCGGGCTGGGCTACGGGCTTGATCAGAGCGCCGCCGCCGCCGCCCGCCAACTCGTGTTCCGCCCCGCCCGCCGCCGCGGCCAGCCGGTGGATTGGACGGTGTTTCTCCACATTCAGTTCCGCCTCGCCTATTGAACCGGGCGGATGCCATGTCCATCCCGGAGCCGCTATGAAATCGCACCTGCTTTGGAGCTTGGCCGGACTGGCGCTGCTGGCGGGCGCGCTGGCGGCGCAGTCGCCGCCGCCCGCCGCCGCCGGCCCCGCGTCCGCGCCGCCCACCGCCGCCGACATCCTGGACCGCATGAGCGTGCACGAGCAGCAGCTCTACCGCCAACTGCAGGAGCTGCACCCGCGCATCGAGACCTATATGCAGAACCTGCGCTCGGATGCCACCCTGGGCGATGTGCCCATCGCCGACCGCTACGAGCTGGGCATCCTGCGCTACCACAACGGCTTCCGGACCGACTCCTTTCTCAACCTGCCGCAGGCGCGCTGGCGGCGCTGGATCGGGCCGCTCGACGACGCCCTGACGCTGCCGGCGCGGCGCATCCTCGGCCTCGATGTGTTCCGCAACAGCTTTGCCGGGATGTTGTTTCCCGGCGGCGACCACTTCGACCGCCAGCATTACCGCTTCGCCTATGTGCGGCGCGAGTTTTTGGGGCAGGTGCGCTGCTACGTCTTCGACGTGGTGCCGCTGGACGTCCACGCCAAGGGCAGCTTTTGGGGGCGGATATGGATTGAAGACCAGGACGACATGCTGGTGCGCTTCAACGGCAGCTTCTGGCAGGACCGCTACCTGCACCCCGACCTGCACTTCGACAGTTGGCGGCTGAACGTGCGGCCGGGGGTGTGGATGCCCACCTATATTTATGCCGAGGAGAGCGACCTGGGCTACGGGCTGTTCCGGCACGCGCGCTACCAGGCGCAGACGCGGCTGTGGGGCTACGACCTGCGCGACGCCGGCCACCAGCAGGAGCTGACCACGCTGCGGGTGGAGGGGGCGGCGGTGGCGCCGGCGGCGGCGCCGGCGCAGGCGATGTCGCCGCTGGCGAGCACGCGCGCCTGGGAGCGGCAGGCGGAGGACAACGTGCTCGACCGGCTGGAGCGGGCGGGGCTGCTGGCGCCGGCGGGCCCGGCCGACGCGGTGCTGCAGACGGTGGTCAACAACCTGATCCTGACCAACCACCTGGAGATCGCGCCGCCGGTGCGCTGCCGCATCCTGCTCACCACCCCGCTGGAATCGGTCGCCATCGGGCACACCATCGTGCTCAGCCGGGGCCTGATTGACAGCCTGCCGGACGAGGCCTCGCTGGCGGCGATGCTGGCGCACGAGCTGGCGCACATCGCGCTGGGGCAGCGGCTGGACACCCGCTACGCCTTCGCCGACCGCATGCTGTTCGCCGACCAGGACGCGTTTCGGCTGCTCGACCTGCAGCGCACGCCCGCGGAGGAGGCGCAGGCCAACGCGCTGGCGGTGAAGCTGCTGGTGAACTCTCCCTACAAGGGCCAGCTCGCCGAGGCCGGGCTGTTCCTGCGCCAGGTGGACGCGCGGCGCAAGCTCTCGCCCCACCTCTTCAGCCCGCACCTGGGCAACTCCTGGTTCAGCCACGACTACCTGGCGCGGCTGCACGCGGTGGAGGCGGAGGCGCCGCCGCTGGCGCCGGCGCAGGTGAAGCAGATCGCGGCGCTGCCGCTGGGCAGCCGGCTGGTGGTGGATCCTTGGAGCGACGCGCTCACGCTGCAGACGCCGGAGGCGCTGCCGCTGCTGTCGGCGCGGGAGAAGATGCCGCTGCAGTTGACCCCGTTCTTCCCCTACCTGGAGCGGGCGGCGCCGGCGGTGGCGAAGGCGGCCGCGCCCGGCGCCAAGCCCAACGGCGGGCGGCCCTGAGGCGGCGCCGGGGCCTGGGGGCCGCATCCCAATTCGGTGGAGGCTCGCCATGGCAACCCCGACCTTGGAACTGGGTGGTGTGCGCGTTGCGGCGCTGGTGGACGACCGCTTTGAGGAGTTGGAGCTGACCGGGCCCAAGACCGCCTTCGAGGCGGCGGGGGCGCGGGTGGACATCGTCTCGCGCCATACCCAGCTCACCGCCATGCGCCACCATGTCATCGGCGGGACGTACCGCCCCGATGTGGCGCTGCGCGACGCCCGCCCGGAGGACTACGACGCGCTGCTGTTGCCCGGCGGGGTGGCCAACGGCGACAGCCTGCGCATCGTGCCCGCCGCGCAGCGCTTCGCCCAGGGCATCGTCGCCGCGGGCAAGCCGGTGGCGGTGATCTGCCACGGCGGCTGGCTGTTGATCTCCGCCGGGCTGGTGGGCGGCCACACCCTGACCAGTTGGCCGACGCTGCAGGACGACTACCGCAACGCCGGCGCCAACTGGGTGGACCAGGAGGTGGTGGTCGAGGGCAATTGGATCTCGAGCCGCAAGCCCGACGATCTCCCCGCCTTCACCCGCGCCACGATGGACGTCTTGGCCGCGCTGCAGCGGCAGAAGGCGGCCTAGGACGGGCGGGCTGCGGCGGAGGCGGCGCGCTCCAACTCGGCGAGGTTGATCTTTTTCATTTGCAGCAGCGCCTGCACGGCCTTGGGGTGGCGGATCAGCTCCGCCAGCCGCGCCGGCACGATCTGCCAGGAGAGCCCGAAGCGGTCCTTGAGCCAGCCGCACCGCCCTTCGCTGCCGCCCGCCGAGAGTGCCGACCAGACGCCGCCTCGGCGGCCTGGGTATCGAACCAGAGAAACGGGGTGATGCGGGGAGAGGTCGCCAGCGAGCCCATGCCGACATTTTGGATCCGGTCGCGGGAGTCGCGCCGCTTTGCCTGCTGGCAAAATCGGCGCGAAAGGCCGCCAACCGAGTTCCCCAGAACCGGCCTCGGCGGCGTGCGGAGGTGCTGCCGGCAAGGTCGGCGATCACGCCCGGGTGGAGCGCTGGAGGCCGGCCCGGGGGGGCGGGGTGGGGAAGGAACAGGGCCGTTCGCCTTGCGCCCAAAATGGGCGCGTGGTAGATTTTGAGCATGCGGGTCATCGCCCGGCGCACCCTGCGCGAGTTCGTAGAATCGCTCGCCGGGCACAAGGACCAGCCTGCGGCCAAGTCGGCGGTGGATGCCTGGTTCGACGAGGTGAAAAAGGCGCACTGGAAAAACATGGCCGAGGTAAAGCGCTCCTATGCCACCGCCAGCGTGGTGACGGCCGAGCGGGTGGTCTTCAACGTGAAGGGGAACGCCTACCGGCTGGTCGCGGCGGTTGATTTCGAGAAGAGCATCGTTTGGATCAAATGGATCGGATCCCACAAGGACTACGACCGGCTCGGCGTGACGGAGGTGCAACATGGCGCATGAGTTGAAGCCGATCCGCACCGAGGCGGATTACGAGGAGGCCCTGAGCGAAGTCGGGCGGCTTTGGGGCGCGACAAGCGGCACGCCCAAGGGGGACCGCCTCGATGTGCTGGCGACACTGGTGGATGCTTACGAGGTAGAGCATTTTCCGATGGACCCACCGGATCCGGTCGAGGCGATCAAGTTCCGCATGGAGCAACAGGGGCTTTCCCGCAAGGATCTGGAGCCGCTTATCGGGACGCGCACCCGCGTGGCGGAGGTGCTGAACCGCAAGCGCGGCCTCTCGATCGGCATGATCCGCCGCCTGCACGAGCAGCTCGGCATCTCGGCCGAGGTGCTGATCCAGCCTTCGCGGCCTTCGCGCCCTTGGCGGGCGGCGCGGGCCGCTCAGGCCCAGTAGGTGCGGTCGAGGGTGCGGTACTGGATGGCCTCGGCGGCGTGGGCGGCTGCGCGGCTCGGCTGACCTGGGTGCTGGTGATGTCGCTGCCGCACATGGTTTCCAGCACGGCGCGCAACTTGCGGGTGGAAACGCCGCTGACGTACATTTCCGCGACGGCGAGAACCAAGGTGCGCTCGCTGCGAACGCCTTTTTCCAGCGCACTGGGGTAGAAGGCGACGTCTCCGCGGACCTGCGGGACCTGCAGGCTCAAATCCCCCAAACGAGTGCGCACCGTCTTCGGCTTAAACCCGTTGGCGTGGCCACGGCGTTCGGGGTTGCGCTCGTAGGGCTCGGCTTTGAGGGCCAAGCTGCGCTCGAGCTTCATGGGATAACGTACGCTAAATTTCGCACATTTGAAAAGACCTGGGCTGGTCTGGTACAAACAGCGCTGGCGCCCCGGGCAGGGGGCGCCAGCCAAACCGACCAGAACAGGAGACCAGCATGGCGCAAGATCAAGAACCGGTCAAGGCCGGGGGTGTGATTCAGATTGACGAGCGGCCGATCCGGGACCACGTGGACCAAGTGGTGCGGGCGACGGTGGAGGAGACGTTGAACCAGCTTTTGGACGCGGAAGCGGATCGGCTGTGCGGCGCGGGCCGGTACGAGCGCAGCGCGGATCGAGTCGACACGCGGGCCGGCAGCTACCCCAGGCAACTGGAGACCAAAGCCGGCGAGGTGACCCTGAAGGTCCCGAAGCTGCGGACGCTGCCCTTTGAATCGGCGATCATCGACCGCTACCGGCGGCGGGAAAGCTCGGTGGAGGAGGCGCTGGTGGAGATGTACCTGGCCGGGGTGAGCGTGCGCCGGG